>Ga0075425_100009188_pt1 | contig 10510 bp, 10 predicted proteins | sample SoiMethybrSBSTD4_FD_75300 | JGI IMG/M metagenome (GOLD analysis project Ga0075425, IMG submission 75300) | Bulk soil microbial communities from a Populus tree surrounding site in Tennessee, USA - Soil MetaG P. TD hybrid SBSTD4 | ecosystem: Environmental > Terrestrial > Soil > Tree plantation...
AAGCAGGCCACCGAGATCGCGGAAGCGAACGTCGCCGCCGCGACCGAGACCGTGAAAGGCCTGGCGAAAGCAAAAAAGGTCGCCTGAGCGCCAAATCGGGCGCTCACGCCCGGTCCAGCGCGAAACAGCGCAAGAAGAAGTCAGCGAAAAAGCCCCGCAGGTGACTCCGGGGCTTTTTCATTTGTAGGGGAAGCCGGCGCTCGCCACTGCGCGACGCAAAGCCTCGATCGCTGCGGCGACCTGCCCGGGATCGCCGCGCACACCGAGCTCCACATGGATGCGCGAGCCGTCCGCGCCCATCGACGGCAGGCTGAACACCTTCACGCCATCGAACGCTCGCTCCACCGCCTGCATCGCGGCGATCAGCTGGCTCTCGCCCGCCTGGAACACGAGGATGGACGACTCGCTCCACTTCTGCGAATCGAAGCGGCTGCGATAGCGCGTGTCGAGCACCCACTCGACCATCGGCCATGCCATCTGCGGGAAGCCGGGCACGAAGTGGTGCTCGGCGAGCCAGAAGCCGGGAATGCGATTCACCGGGTTGGGGATGATCCCGGCGCCGCGCGGAAATTCACCCATCTGCAAGCGCTGCGGCGTCGCCTCGGCGCCGGGAAAGCGCGCGCGGATCTCGCGTTCGGCTTCGGGGTGCAGCTCGAGCGGGCGCCCGAGCGCCGCGGCCGCGCACTGGCGCGTGTGATCGTCGGGCGTGGCGCCGATGCCGCCAAAGCTGAACACGACGTCGCTGGTCGCGAAGCTCTGGCGCAGCGCCTGCGTGATCCGCCGCGGCTCGTCGCCCAGATAGTGCGCCCAGGCGAGGCGCAGGCCGCGCTTGGCGAGCGCGCCGATCAGAAAGCCGAGGTGCTTGTCCTCGCGCTTTCCGACCAGCAGCTCATCGCCGATGATGTAGGCCCCGAACACGGGGGCCGATTCTAGGCCGCTTTTTTCGCCCAGCGCTCGAGCTCCTCGAGGCCGCCGATATGCCGGCCGTTGACGAACGCTTGCGGCACGCTAGCGCGGCCGGTGATCGCGCCGACGATGCGCGAGCGCTCGCTGTGATTGAGCGGCACTTCGCTGTACTGGTAGCCGAGCTCGGTGAGGAGCCGCTTCGCGCGCGCACAGTAGCCGCAGCCCTCGCGCGTGAGGAGCGCCACCTGGTCGGGCTTCTTCGCCCGCGGATTGAGGTAGTCGAGCAAGGTGTCGGCGTCGGAGACCTCGAAGGGATCGCCGGGCTTCTCGGGCTCGATGAACATCTTCTCGATCACGCCGTCCTTCACCAGCATCGAATAGCGCCACGAGCGCTTGCCGAAGCCGAGCTCGCTCTTGTCCACCAGCATGCCCATCTTCTCGGTGAACTCGCCGTTGCCGTCGGGCAGCAGCAGAAGGTTGCCGCACTCCTGCGTGCGCGCCCATTCGTTCATCACGAAGGCGTCATTCACCGAGAGGCAGACGATACGGTCCACGCCGTTGGCGAAAAACGCGGGCGCGAGCTCGTTGTAGCGCGGCACGTGCGTCGATGAGCAGGTCGGCGTGAAGGCACCCGGCAGCGAGAAGACCACCACCGCCTTGCCCGCGAAGACATCCTCCGTCGTCATCGGCTTCCAGTCGCTCTCGCTACGCGCGCGGAATGTAACTTGCGGGACGCGCTGTCCCTCGCGATTCGCAATCATCGTTTCTCCACTCGAAGAAGGAATGACCAAGCGTAGCGAGGCGCGTTCCTGCGCTCCAATGATTTGTTTCCATGCCGCCGATAGGCTGCGCTTATGCAGCGCGCCGTTCGGCGGCGAGCGCGCCGAGCAGGTAGTGAATGAACGCCAGTCCGAAGAGCACCGGCGCAAAGAAGCCGAGCAGCGGGACATAGGCCAGCAGCGCGAGCAGCAGCCCGAGCACATACAGCGCGCCGCGGCGCGCGCGAAAGATGCGTGCCATCTCGCCGGCATCGGCATGCTCGGCGAGCGCGTCGTAGCGCAGGAGCCGCTGGTTCACCCAGGCGAGGAGGAGCAATGGAATGATCGGCCATAGCGGCGGGAACAGCCAGAACGGCAGGCTCAACACGCCGAGCGCCAGCATGCCGACGAATGCGACCAGGCTGTTCCAGCCGCTGCCCGCGACGCCGCCGCCGCGGCGGCGCTCGAGCTGCGGATAGGCGCGCTGCGCGACGTAATCGACCATCTGCTGCATGCCGAAGAGACTGAGGATGACGAGCGCAGTCAGGTATACCAGCGGTACGAAGGCGATGAAAAGCAGCACGTTGGCCGCGACCAGCGCCGCGGTGCCGAAGTCGACATGTGACCAGGCGAGCGCATAGTCGAGCGCCTGGCGCAGCCACACTGCCAGGCGCACTGCCAGCGTTCCCCACATCAGGAGCGCCACGCTGCCCCAGAGGCCGAGCGCCAGCAGCATCGGCCAGAGCATCAGCCACAGCATACGCGGATGCAGGACGTGCGCCGCCGCGTACAAGAGCGAGCGTGCCACGCTCATTGCCGCACGCTCTGCCAGAGCTTCGTCAGGCGCTTCACCGACACCGGCACCGGCGTGCGCAGCTCCTGGGCGAAGAGCGACACGCGCAGCTCCTCGAGCAGCCAGCCGAACTGGACCAGCTCGGCGCTGAGCTCGCCGTTGCGCCGGCGCGCCGCCACCTCGCGCCGATAGGGCTGCTCGAGCGCGCCGAGCTCGGCCGCCAGGCGCTGGTCGCGGCTCGGATCGGCGCGCAGCTTTTCGAGCCGCAGCGCCGCGGCCTTGAGATAGCGCGGCACGTGCTGCAGCCGCTCCCACGGCGTGCGCGCCAGCCAGCCGGACGCGAGCAGCCGCTCGAGCTGCGCGCGAATGTCGCTTACCGCCTGGGGATAGGCCCGCTCGGCCGCCGCCAGGCGCTTCTCCAGCGCCGCCCGCTCAGCCTGGATCTGCGCCGCCGAGCGCGCGATCTCCTGGGCGATGAGCGTGAAGCGGCTGCGGCCTTCGTCTACCCGGCGGGCGAAGTCCGCCTGCGTCATGGGCAGCGAGTCGGCGAGGAACGTGCGATCGAGCGCCGCCCGCACCACGTCCGCCTTGAGCGGCGCCACGAGCGGGTCCTTGGCGAGCGCGCGTTCCAGATCCCGAACGCGCTCGCGAAAGGCGATCGCGAGGAGTCGCCGCACGCCGTCCGCATGCGCCCCGCGCGCCGCCTCCGGCGAATCGAACACCTGCAGGGTAACCGCGTCGCTCGCGTCCACCAGCGCCGGATATCCCACCAAGGTGCGCGAGCCGCGCCGGATCTCCATGATCTCGGGCAGCTCGCCCACGGTCCAGCCGCTGTAGCGCTCGCCCTGGTCGAGCGGCGCCTCCTCCCGCAGCAGCGCCTTCGTTTCCTCGCCGAGCGCGCGCTTGATTTCGGCGAGATCCCGTCCCATCGCCCGCTGGCGGCCTGCGTCGTCCAGCACCCGGAAATTCATGCGCAAGTGCGGCGGCAGCGCAGCCGGTCGGAGCGCATCGAGCGGAACCTCGACGCCATGCTCGCCGCGCACGTGACGCGCCAGCGCTGTCGCGAGCGGCGTGTCGGACGGCTCGACGGCAGCGCAGAAGGCGTCGGCGAAATCGTCGAGCGCGCCGAGCTTGTGGCGCAGCCGCTGCGGCAGCCCTTTTGCCAGCAGGCGCACCTTCTCCTTGAGCAGGCCGGGCACCAGCCACTCGGTGCGGTGTACCGGCACCTGGTTGAGCAGCGCGAGGGGCACGCTCATCGTCACCCCGTCGCGCGGCGAACCGGGCTCAAAGTGGTATTCGAGGGGGAAGCGGTTCGGCCCGAGCACCGACTCCGGCGGAAAATTCTCGGTCGTGATGCCGGCCGCCTCATGGCGCATCAGCTCCTCGCGCGAAAGGTAGAGCAGGCGCTTGTTCTCGCGCTCCGCGCCGACGCGCCACTGCTCGAAGGCGGCGGCGCTGTATATGTGCGCCGGTACGCGCACGGCGTAGAAGGCGTGAATCAGCTCCTCGTCGACCAGGATGTCCGGACGACGCGACTTGTGCTCGAGCCGCTCGATCTCGGCGGCGAGCCGCCGGTTGTGCGCGAGGAATGGCGCGCGCGTCTCGAGCTCGCCCCGCACCAGCGCCTCGCGGAGGAAGATCTGGTGCGCCGCCTGCGGGTCGACGGGACCATAGGGCACGCGGCGGCCGCTGTAGATCGGCAAGCCATACAACGTGCCGCGCTCGAGCGCGATCACCTCCCCGCGCCGCGCGTCCCATTGCGGGTCGTGCTGAGTGCGCTTGATGAGATGGCCGCCGATCTCTTCGAGCCAGCGCGGCTCGATCGCCGCGACCGTCCGGGCGAAAAGGCGCGTCGTTTCGACCAGCTCCGCCGCCGCGACCCAGCGGCCCGGTTTCTTTACGCCGGAGCCGGGATGGATCCAGAACTTGATGCCGCGCGCGCCGCTGTAGCTCGCCTCCGGCTCGTCGCGCAATCCAGTGTTGCCGAGCAGTCCCGCCGTCAAGGCGCGATGGATCGCGCGGTAGCCTTCCGGCCGTTCCGGATCGACCGCCGATTCGCGCCAGCCGAGCTCGCGCAGCGTGCGCGCGAGCTGCTCCGCCACGTCGCGCCACTCCCGCATGCGCGGCACCGAGAGGAAGTTCTCGCGGCAGGCGCGCTCCATCTTGTGCTCAAAGAGCTGCGCCAGCTTGAGCAGCGCGAGGAAATCCGAGCGCTCGTGCGCAAAGCGCGCATGGCGCTCGTCGGCGGCGGCCGCCTTGTCGAGCGGCCGCTCGCGTGGGTCCTGCACCGAGAGCGCCGCAGCGATGAGGCGCACCTGTTCGACGCACGCTTCCTCGCGCGCGGCGACCAGCATGCGGCCGACGCGCGGGTCGAGCGGCAGCCGCGCGAGCTCGGCGCCGACGGCAGTGAGCTCGTTTCGCTCGTCCACCGCGCCGAGCTCGTTCAGCAGCGCATAGCCGTCGGCGATGGCGCGTGGCGCGGGCGGATCGATGAACGGGAAGTCAGCAACCTCGCCCAGGCCGAGGCTCTTCGCGCGCAGGATCACCGAGGCAAGCGATGAGCGCAGCACCTCGGGGTCGGTAAATGGCGCGCGCTTGGCGAACTCCTCTTCCGAGTACAGCCGGATGCAAATGCCGTTCGCCACGCGCCCGCAGCGCCCGGCGCGCTGGCGCGCCGCGGCCTGCGAGATCGGCTCGACGCGCAGCATCTCGACCTTGTTGCGGTAGCTGTAACGCTTGAGGCGCGCGTCGCCGGTGTCGACGACGTAGCGGATCCGCGGAACCGTGAGCGATGTTTCTGCGACGTTGGTGGCGAGCACGATGCGCCGCGCGCCCGCCGGCTTGAACACCCGATCCTGCTCAGCCGCCGACAGGCGAGCATAGAGCGGCAGGATCTCGGCGTGGCGCACGCCGTGGCGCCGCAGCGTATCGGCGGCATCGCGGATCTCGCGCTCGCCGGGCAGGAACACGAGGATGTCGCCCGGGCCTTCGCGGCACAGCTCGTCCACCGCGTCGGCAAGCGCGGCTTCTTCCTCGTCGCGCGTCGTGTCCTCGGAATCGCCGCCGACCGGGCGGTAGCGCACCTCCACGGGGTATAGCCGACCGGAGACCTCGACCAGCGGGGCGCCGTCGAAGTGCCGCGAGAAGCGCTCGGCGTCGATCGTGGCGGAGGTCACCACTACGCGCAGCTCCGGCCGGCGCTCTACCAGTCGCTTCGCGTACCCCAGCAGAAAATCGAGGTTCAGGCTGCGCTCGTGCGCTTCGTCGAGGATGATGCAGTCGTACTCGCGCAGCTCGCGGTCGCCCTGCGTCTCGGCGAGCAGGATGCCGTCGGTCATCAGCTTGATCGCGGTGCGCGGGCCCACCTGGTCATGGAAGCGCACCTTGCAGCCGACGAGCCCTCCGAGCTCGGCGCCGAGCTCTTCCGCGATGCGCGCGGCCACCGAGCGGGCGGCGATGCGACGCGGCTGGGTGTGGCCGATGCGGCCTGCCCTTTTTCCTTCCCAGGCCGTTTCCAGCAGCATCTTGGGCAGCTGGGTGGTCTTGCCGGAGCCGGTCTCGCCGCAGACGATCACCACGGAGTGGCGCTCGACGGCGGCGCGAATCTCGTCGCGGCGCGCGACGATCGGCAGCGCCGGGTCGTAGCGGATGCGCATATCCGCCGCGCATCCTAAGCGCTAGCGCTTCTCGTTACACCGCGGATAGGAACGATGGCGGTCGACGTACTCCCGCAGCAGCTCGAGCTCGCGCTGCTTGGGGTCCTGGCTCAGCTCCCAGCCGTAGTGCGTGGCTTGCTGCGTGCACGGGCCGCGCTCGCCGCGCAAGTGCGCGAGCAGATCCTCCTTGATGCTGCGCCCGACGTCGGGAGCGGAACCGATATAGAGGATGGTTTCCCCGCGCCACAGCACGTAGACACCGCCCCACTCGTCCGGGGAGTTCTCGATGGCCGCCTGAGTGAACGGCCACCTGGGGCTGCGCACTGGCATCGCGGCGCGCCTGTGCAACCGTCGTGCCTCAGCGTCGACGCCGAAACGCGGCGCGTTGGTCTCCTCCAACGGTAAATAATTTCCTGCCGTTGTAAGGTTGGGTTCCAGCTCTCGATGCCCGGGCGATGTCGGTCAATCCCTTACACCTGCTAATTTGAATCGGCCCTGAGCAGGCTTTCTACATAGCGCGCGACGAGGTCGACTTCCAGGTTGACGCGCTCGCCCGGCCCCAGACGTCCGAGCGTGGTCACCTTCTGCGTATGCGGAATCAGGTATGCGTCGAAGCGCTCGCCCTCGACGCGGTTCACGGTGAGACTCACGCCGTCGACGCAGATCGAGCCCTTGCGCGCCACGTAGCGGCTGAGCTCGCGCGGCATGCGCACGGTCAGCACGCTGCTCGCGAACGTCAGGACTTCCCCGACGCCGTCGACGTGCCCGGTGACGAGATGGCCGCCGAGCCGCTCGCCGAGCGCGAGCGACTTCTCGAGGTTGACCCCGGCGCCGAGACGCTCGAGCCCCGTCGTCACCGCACGCGTCTCGGGCGATACATCGGCAGCGAAACCGCGCCCGGTGAGCGCGGTGACAGTGAGGCAGACGCCCTGGACGCAGATCGAATCGCCGACGCGCACCTCCGAGAGATCAAAGCCCGCGCAGTCGATCTCGAGCGGCGCCAGGCGCGCAATCCTCCCCACGGCCTGCACGATGCCGGTGAACATGCCGCGGAGCGTAGCGCAAAAGCGCGGTCTAACCGCTAATGCGCGACGAGGCGATTCCAGAGGCGGCCGAGCTCGCGATCGAGCTCCAGCGCCCAGGCGGAAAGCAGCGTGACGAAGAGGCCGACGGCCACGCTATTGACGCTCGCGACGTGGTCCGTGACAAAGCCCAAAGCGAAAGGCGACGCCATGAGCCACAATCCGAGCGTGAGATGCAGCCATTCGATGCCCACTTGATCGCAGGTGAAGCAGAAGTGGGCCGCCAGCGCGAGCGTCAGGCCGCAGAGCGCCGCATTGGCGGTCGCGGCATCATGCCCGGCGTAGTCGGCGATCCAGGGCGACACGGCGAGCCACAGGCCGAGCGCGAAGCTCGCCCAGTCCTGCCAACGCCGCATCTCGGTGAACGGAGTGCTCATAAAACGCCTTTGCTTCGACACGTAGCAAGGGTCGTGCGTTCTGCCGGCGGCTGTAGCGTCCAGTCGAGGCTGGAGTAGACGTGCAACGACAGGTCGAGATCATCGGGGCGGCCTGGGGGCTCGGCGGACCGGAGCCGGGATGCGCCGAGGCACCGGAGGCCCTGACGCCGCTCCTCGCGGCGGAGCTCGAGCGCGCCGGCGTGCCGGTACGCGGTGGTCCCATCCTGCGTCCCTCGTCGACCGAGCGCCGCAAGCAGCTTGCGGTGAGCAAGCTCTGCGGGCTGCTTGCTTCCGCGGTCGCGGATTCGATGCGGCACGGGCGGCTGCCCTGCGTGCTCGGCGGCGACCATAGCTGCGCCGGCGGCACGTGGACCGGGGTCGCGCGCGCGACCCCGGGTGCGCTCGGCCTCGTGTGGGTCGACGCGCACATGGACGCGCATACGCCGCGCACCAGCCACACCGGGCGGCTGCACGGCATGCCGCTCGCCTGGCTGCTCGGCCAGGACGACGACCCCCTCTACGGCCTCGCCACCGGCGTGCTCGAGCCGCGGCACGTCGCGCTGCTCGGCGTGCGCAGCTACGAGCCCGAGGAGCGCGAACGGCTCGAGCGGCTCGGCGTGCGCATCATCTACATGAGCGAGATCGCCGCGCGCGGCATCGACGCGGTGCTCGACGAAGCCTTCGCGATTGCGACGCGCGGCACGGCGGCCTTCGGCGTCAGCGTCGATCTCGATGTGGTGACGCCGGAGGAAGCGCCCGGCGTGGGAACCCCCGTGCCGGGCGGCGTCGCCGGCGCCGAGCTCTCGCGCGCGCTCGCGCGCACCGGCGGCCGTGCGGATCTCGCGGCGCTCGAGCTCGTCGAGTACAGCCCGCGCCTCGATCCCACCGGCCGCACCGCGCGCGTCGCGGTCGAGATCGCGCGCGCCGCGCTATGCGGGACGCGCCAGCAGACGCAGGTCGTCTCCTAGCCGCTCCAGAGAAGTCACCCGCAGCCGCAGGCGAGCATCGAGCGACGCCAGCGCCGGCAGATCGAGCATGCCCTGCGCGCCGTCGCCGAGAAAGCTCGGGTTGAGGTAGAGCAGGAACTCGTCGACGCACCCTTCGCGCACGAGCGAGCCGTTGAGCCGGAAGCCGGCTTCGACGTGCAGCTCGTTCACGCCGCGCTGCGCGAGCACTTCCAGCATGCGCGGCAGGTCTACCTTGCCCTGCGGGTTCGGCAGCGCGATCACCTCGGCATTGGGCAGCGCGCCCTCCCGGCCGGCGAAGACCAGCACGCGCTCACCCTGCAAGATGCGCGCACCGCGCGGCGTCTCGAGGCGGCTGTCGATGATCACCCGCAGCGGCTGGCGCGGCGTCTCGACTTCGCGCACCGTGAGCTGCGGATCGTCGGCGCGCAGCGTGCCGATACCGGTAAGGATCGCACTCGCGCGCGCGCGCCAGCGATGGCCGTCGCGCCGCGCCTCAGAGCCAGTGATCCACTGCGAGCGCCCATCGGCGAGCGCGGTACGGCCATCCAGCGTGGCGGCGATCTTCATGCGCACCCACGGCCGGCCCCGCGTAACGCGGGAGACAAAACCGATGTTGAGCTCGCGCGCCTCGTCTTCGAGCAGCCCGTGTTCGAAGCGAATGCCGGCGGCGGCGAGCGCTTCAGCACCGCCCGCTGCCTCGCGATTGGGATCGCGCATCGCGGCCACCACGCGCGCCACCCTCGCCTGCACCAGCGCCGGCACGCACGGTGGCGTACGCCCGTGGTGGTTGCATGGCTCGAGGTTCACGTACAGCGTGGCGCCGACCGCGTCGACACCGCGCAGCGCCAGCACCTCGGCATGGGGCGCACCCGCGCGCTCGTGCCAGCCTTCGCCGATGAGCGTCTCGCCGCGCGTCACGACGCAGCCGACGCGCGGATTCGGCGTCGTCGTGTACATGCCCTTCGCGGCGAGCTCGAGCGCACGCCGCATCATGGCGTGGTCGAAGGCGGAGAAAATCACTTGCGTCGCCGGCGCGGCGACTTCACTTCCTGCACGGCATCGCGGAAATCATCCGGCGTCTCGAACTGCCGGTAGACCGAGGCGAAGCGGATGTAGGCGATCTTGTCGAGCTTGGCGAGCTCGCGCATCACGAAGTCGCCCACCCGCGTGGTGGACACCTCGCGCTCGCCGAGCGAGCGCAGCCGCTCGATCACGCGATCGACCGCGCCTTCCACCTCATCGGTCGCTACCGGGCGCTTCCTGAGCGCGAGCATCATGCTGCCCATCAGCTTGTCGCGGTCGAAGTCGGTGCGGCTGCCGTCCTTCTTCACCAGGCGCGGCATCTTGAGGTCGACGCGCTCGTAGGTGGTGAAGCGCTTCTCGCAGCCCACGCACTTCCTGCGGCGGCGGATGGTGTTCGCCTCGAGGTTGGCGCGCGTGTCGACCACCTGCGTGTCCTCCGAGCCGCAGAAGGGGCACTTCATGGATTAAATGGTGACAGTCACGAATTAAAAAGGGTGACTGTCACGAATAAACGGGGAAGCGCGCGCATAGCGCCTTCACCTCGGCCGCGACGCTCTCGAGGTTGGCGTTCTCGTGCGGCCGGTCGAGGACGTCGGCGATCAGGTTCGCGAGCACCTCCGCCTCGGCATGGCGAAAGCCGCGCGTGGTCATCGCCGGCGTGCCGATGCGCACGCCGCTGGTCACCGTGGGCTTCTCCGGGTCGTTCGGGATCGCGTTCTTGTTCACCGTGATGTGCGCGCGCCCGAGCGCGGCCTCGGCATCCTTGCCGGTGATCGACTTCTTCCGGAGATCGAGCAGGAAGAGATGGCTCTCGGTGCGGCCCGAGACCACGCGCACGCCGCGCTCGGTCAGCACCGCCGCCATAGCGCGCGCGTTCTCCATCACGTGCTTTTGATACGTCTTGAACTCGGGCTTCAGCGCCTCGCCCAGCGCCACCGCCTTGGCGG
>Ga0075425_100009190_pt1 | contig 10510 bp, 6 predicted proteins | sample SoiMethybrSBSTD4_FD_75300 | JGI IMG/M metagenome (GOLD analysis project Ga0075425, IMG submission 75300) | Bulk soil microbial communities from a Populus tree surrounding site in Tennessee, USA - Soil MetaG P. TD hybrid SBSTD4 | ecosystem: Environmental > Terrestrial > Soil > Tree plantation...
TTGGTCAATAGCACGCGCTGGATTTGCCAATCAGCACCGCGCGGCTGCGCGGTCAATTCGAGCTTGCCGAGATCGCGGTCGTGAAGCAAGAAGCTCTCGGATTCGATGTCGATCTCCGGCCAGGGGTTGGATCCACCGACCGTCTCGGTCTTGCCCGGTGCGACCTCACCGACAGCTGCGGGAACGCTCAAGCGCTGCAGGCGGGCGACGATACGCCCATTCGGACGGCCCGGCGCTTCGGCTTGCCAGTGTGCGATGCCGGCGAGCTCGCGTCCGCGCAAATCGATCTGCCAGGTGTCGGAGCCGTGGCTCGCGCCGATGTGCAGCTCATTGAAGCGCCGGCCGAAGACATCGAGCTCATGCACGGTCACGTCGACGCCGGACAGCGTCAGAGCATCTTTCCCGCTGTCCGATTCGAGCTCGCGCTTGACGATGAGCCAGCCGTCGGCGTTCACCGCGTCGACGCGTCCGCGTACCCACATCCCCGGGCGATCGGGTTCTCCGCCGCCGCCGCCGAGGACCACCAGGCCACGCTCCACGGTCGCGCCGGAGGCGGCAAGCCGGCGCTGGAGCAGCAGTTGGCCGATCCGTCCGTAGCGCACGCTCACCGCATCGTGGCTGCGGTCGACGGATTTGCGCTCGATTTGCATCGGCAGCGTTTCGCCCGCCGCCTTGGCCAGCGGTAGCGGCAGATCGATGGCCGCGCCGCGGAGACCCGACTCGAGTGTCCACGTGGAGACGCCGCTGCTAACGCTGATGCCAAGCTGCCAGTCGATGGTGCCAGTGACGTGCTTGGCCAGCGCGTACTGGGGAAATTCGACGCGCAGCTGACCGAGATCCGAGCTGCCTTGACCGGCGACGCGAACATGGCCGTCATCGCTCGTGATCGAGAAACGTGCCGCGCCGCCGAGGACATCGCCGGTGAGCTGTGCTGCGCCGAGGTCATGCTCCGTAAACGTGAGCTTGCCGTTCAGCCGATTCACGGGTGGCGTGTCTCCGGGAAGCTTGATGCGATTGCCGGAGAAGGTGTACTCGCCCGCTACGCGATCGGCCGCGGGCTTGCCCAGCGGCAGCTCGAGCTTTAGCGAGAGCTTGCCGGTCCCGGTCGCCTCGGCGCCGTCGGTGAAATGATCGATCCAGCCGGCGACGGGACTCTCAGTGACAAAACGCAGAAAATCCGCGGTCGGTCCCGAAGCTTCGCCGTCGATGCGAAGCAGCGCGTTGTGACCGCGCAAATCGGCGATCTCCGCCCGCGCGGACTGGAGCGCCGTGTTAAACACCTGCCCCCGGCGTGCGTCGACCGTCACCCGCGGGCCTTCGAAGCGCACGTCGGCATCCACGTCGGTGAGAGGCGGCCAGCGGTCGGCGTAGTCGAGGGTCACCCCCTGCGCCTTGACCGTGACGACGAATTGTCCCTTCTTGCCATTCGTAAAAGGAAAATCGGCGAGATCGCCCATGAGCCGCAGTCGCGCGTCGCTCGCCGTGCCGCTGACGAGCGCCCGGCGCAGCCACTCGCGCGCCGCGCTCGGCACGATCACGGGGACGTAGCGATGGATGTCGCGTACATCGGCTCTCGCGAGTTGGACGCTCAGGTCAATCGTGCCGGGACCTTGCGCCGCAGTGCGGTAGGTGCCGCTCGCATTGCCCGAAACCTGAGCGTTGGCAAGCGCGAGCGTTTCGAGCGTAATCGCGATGCGCTCGCCCTCGCGCCTCCAGCCGATGCCACCTTGCAGGGTATCGAGCGCGAGGCGTTCGGAGAATACACGCGGCAGATCGACGGTCATTCCGCGGCTCGAAAGCTTCAGCGACCCGCCTTGATCCGTTGTCTCGAAGCTGCCGGAGAGCCCGCTGACTCCCGGCAAGCCTTCCTGCGCCACCACGCCAAGGTCGGCAAACTGGCCCTTGGCCGCAAAGCTTTGCGGCGCGGTTGCCTGGCCCTGCCATTGCAGCGAGCCTTGGGCGAATGTGCCGCGCGGGTTGTAGCGCGCGAGCTCGAAACGCCAGCGCTCCGGTAGCGGCAGATTCTCGGCGACCTGCGTCAAGGGCGCGAGCTGAAGGTTGCTGAATTCGATCTGTCCCGACGCAGGCCGCGCGGCCGTCGCCGCATCAAGCACCAGTCTGAAGTCGGTCGGATCGAAGCGGGCTCCGCCGCGACCGATAAAGGCGAGCTGCTGGGTGAAAAATTCCAGCTTCCCTGCGTTGCTGCGCCAGCCGACCCGACCGTCGAGCCGGACGAGCGCGAGCTCTTCCAACTCCGGCGCGAGCTGCGCCTGGACGTCCGCCAGCACCAGATCGGCGATGGCTTCCCGCGCCTCGCCGTCCGCGTATTGGAACCATACGCGCACTGCGCCCTTGCCGCTTTTGATATCGACCGGCAACGGCAGCCATACCCGCCACGCCGCCACATCGACGTAATCCAGGCGCGCATACAGCCGCCCCGACGATACGCGCCATTCCGCAAGCGAGCGGCCGGTGACGTCCCCGCGCACGTCGAGCGGTGCCGCAATCTCTGCCGGAGGGGCCCCTGTCAAGCCGAAACGATGACGGCCGAAGCGGTTCTCCATCCGGAACTCGACGCGCTTGAGCTCCAACGGCGGCGCATCGCGTTGCTCGTCGAGCCACGTGACCGCGCCGTCGTGAATCAGAATTCGCCGCTGGCGCAACAGCCAGTCGGCGAGTGCCGAGTCCTCGCGCCCCTGCGCCGGAGCGAACGTCAATCCGGCGACATGCAATATTCCTTGCTTGTCGCGCCGTACCGCGAGCTGCGGCCGGTCGAGCACCGCCTCCTTGAAGCGCAGATCGATGAACAGCAGCGACGTCCACGCGACCGTAAGGTGAACCTCCGGCAATGTCAGCAGCGGCGTGCCGTCGGTTCGGTCGACGACGCGAAGGTTCTTGACATCGAGTCGAGGGTTCCACCCATCCCACCCTCCCGTGAGCCCGTCGAGCTCGACCGGCTGTCCGATCTGCCGCGCGAGCACGCTGGTGATTTGTCCCCGATAGCTCTCGAGCTCGGGAAAGATCAAGAAACGGATAGTCAGCAGCAGTACGCAAAAAAGCGCGATCAGCGCGACCAGCACGCGACCGGTTATGCGCAGGATCGTGCGCGGCAGCGCGATGGCGGCGGAATCGGGGGGTGCGCGCAGGACGGGCATGGTAGGCTTTGGGCGACTGATTTTACCCTCGAGCGCGTCGCTCGCCCGTTATCTTCCCGATGGACCTTGCCGAGGCGCTCGAGTTCAGCATGTACGGCGCACGCCTTCGAGCCGCGCAGCCCGAGCTCGTAGCGCGTGTTTGTGCCGCGCTCGATCATGCCGTGACATGGTTGGAAGACGATGTCTGCATGGCGAGAGAAGCTGCCGACGACGTCGCTCTCGCCACGGCGCTGCGCCGGCTGCGCCAGCGCGTCTTGTTGACGACGCTGCTGCGCGATCTCACCGGCCGGGCCGACCTCGCCGAAGTCTGTACGACCACCACCCGGCTTGCCGAAGTTGCGATCGACGCCGCCGTCAACCTGCATCATCGCCGCCTCGCGCAGGCGCACGGCGAGCCGATTGGCGCGGATAGCGGCCAGCCGCAACGCCTCGTCGTCGTGGGCATGGGCAAGCTCGGCGGCGGCGAGCTCAACGTGTCGTCGGATGTCGACCTCGTGTTCGTCTATCCCGAAGACGGAACGACGGCCGGCCCAAAACCGCTTGCCAACCAGGAATTCTTCGACCGCCTGGGGCGGCGCGTCATCGCCGCGCTGGCCGACGTCACCGCCGACGGATTCGTCTTTCGCGTCGACATGCGCCTGCGACCTTACGGCGACAGCGGGCCGTTGTCGGGGTCGTTCGCTGCGCTCGAGCGATACCTGGTTACGCAGGGTCGCACCTGGGAGCGCTACGCGTGGCTCAAGGCGCGGCCGCTGACCGGCGAACGTCGCGACGAGCTGGAAGAGCTCATCGCGCCGTTCGTGTTTCGCAAATATCTCGATTACGACGCCTACGCCGGTTTGCGCGACGTACACCACCAGATCCGCGAGCAGGGTCGGCGCAAAGACTACGCCCGCAACATCAAGCTCGGTCCAGGTGGCATCCGCGAGATCGAGTTCATCGTGCAGGCGCTGCAGCTCGTGCGCGGCGGCAGGGAGCCGGCGCTGCGGCTGCGCGGCACGCTGCCGGCGCTCGCCGCGCTGGGAACGCGCGGGCTGCTCCCGCGCCCCGCCATCGCCGAGCTCTCCGCGGCCTACGTGTTCCTGCGCAATCTGGAGCACCGCTTGCAATACCGCGATGACCAGCAGACCCACGACCTGCCGATCAATGCCGCCGAGCAGGCTGCGCTGGCGCGCGCCTGCGGCACCGCAGACGCCGCGGCGCTGAGCGCCGTGCTCGATCGCCACCGCGACGCGGTCGAGCGCCATTTCGATGCGGTATTCGGCGAGGATATCGCCGACGACGATCCGCTGGCGTCGATCTGGCTCGATCCCAGCCCCGGGGACGCCCAGTGCGCCGCGCTCGCCGCCGCCGGCTACGGCTCGCCCGTCACTCTGATCGAGTCGCTCGGGCGCGTGCGGCAAAGCGCGCGCTACCTGCAGTTGCCGACGCTGTCGCGGCAACGCTTCGACGCGCTCCTGCCGCAGCTCTTGCGCGCGGCCGCGGCTGCAGCGGCCTCATCGACGGTCGAGCCCGAAGCGGTATTCGGCCGCCTGCTCACGCTGCTCGAGACGATCAGCGGGCGCAGCGTCTATCTCGCGTTGCTGTTCGAGCACCCGCCGGTAGTGCCGCGGCTCGCCCAGTTGATGGCCGCGAGCGCATGGGCGGCGGACTACCTCACCCGGCATCCGCTGCTGCTCGACGAATTGCTCGACAGCCGGGTGCTCCTTGCCGAGCCCGATTGGGATGCGTGGCGGCGCGAGCTCGACCTCCAGCTTCGCGCCCACGCGCGCGATCCCGAGCGGCAGATGGACGCGTTGCGGCATTTCCAGCATGCGCAGACGTTTCGGCTGCTGGCGCAGGATTTGCACGGCCGGCTCACCGTCGAACGGCTCGCCGATCACTTGTCGGCCCTGGCGGACATCGTACTTGCGGCGACGCTCGAGCATTGCTGGGCGCAGATGCACGGCGAGGACAAGCTTGCGCCGCCGAAGTTCGCGATCATCGGCTACGGCAAGCTTGGCGGCAAGGAACTCGGTTACGCGTCGGACCTCGATCTCGTTTTTCTTTACGACGACCTCGACGAAAGCGCGCCCGAACGCTACGCGCGCCTCGCGCACCGGCTCAACACCTGGCTCACCAGCACGACCGCGGCGGGGCGCCTTTACGATACCGACCTGCGCTTGCGGCCCGACGGAGCCAGCGGGCTCGTCGTATCGAGCTTGTCCGCGTTCTGCCGCTACCAGCGCGAAGATGCGTGGACGTGGGAGCATCAGGCGCTCACGCGCGCGCGTTTCGTCGCCGGCGACGCGAGCATCGGCGCCGCCTTCGAGACCGAACGCGAGGCGATCCTGCGCAGCCCTCGCGAGCTGCTGCGGCTCCGCGACGACGTCGTCGAAATGCGCCGCAGGATGTACGCGGGCCATCCGAACAAGAGCGCGCTGTTCGATCTCAAGCACGATCCGGGTGGCATGGTCGACGTCGAGTTCACCGTGCAATTCCTGGTGCTGTTGCACAGTGCCGGCCATCCGCCGCTGACGCGCAATGTCGGCAACATCGCGCTACTCGCGCTAGCGGGGGAGCTCGGCCTCGTCCCGGCGCCGCTCGCTGCAACCGCCGCTGACGCCTACCGCGAGTACCGGCGGCTCCAGCACCAGATTCGGCTGCAGGGGGCGCCGCTGGCGCGGGTCGTCCCGGCGGCGCAGGCCGCGCGGCGCGCGGCGGTCGGCGAACTCTGGACGCACGTATTCGGCGCACCGTGGCAAGCGGCGGGCGGGTCCGGGCGGGCGGGCGATTTCAGCTAAAATAGCGATTTTGCGACGCAAGGACAGCCGCTATGTCGATGGCAGACCGCGACGGGTTCATCTGGTACGACGGCAAGCTCGTGCCGTGGCGCGAAGCGACCACCCATGTTCTGACCCACACACTGCATTACGGGCTGGGTGTATTCGAAGGCGTCCGCTGCTATCAGACGGCCGCGGGCCCCGCGATCTTCCGCCTGCGCGACCACACCGATCGGCTGTTCCGCTCGGCGCAGATCTTCGGCATGAAGATCCCATACAGCAGGGACGTGCTCGACGCGGCACAAAAGGAATGCGTGCAGAGGAACGGCCTCGACTCGTGCTACATCCGCCCGCTCGTGTTCTACGGATCGGAGGCGCTGGGTGTGGCTGCCAAGTCGAATCCCGTTCGCGTCTCGATCGCCGCCTGGCCTTGGGGCGCGTATCTCGGCGCCGACGGGCTCGAGAAAGGCATTCGCGTCAAGACGTCGTCGTTTACCCACCATCATCCGAACATCACGATGTGCAACGCGAAGGCGGTGTGCAACTACGCCGTGTCGATCCTCGCCAACCAGGAAGCGACGCACGACGGCTACGAGGAAGCGATGCTGCTCGACCCCCAGGGCTTCATCTGCCAGGGCTCCGGCGAGAACGTGTTCCTGGTGCGCGATGGCAAGCTTCATACCCCCGATCTCTCCGGCGGCGCGCTCAACGGCATCACCCGCGGCACGATCATCACCTTCGCCGAAGAGCTGGGCATACCGGTGCTCGAGCGGCGGATCACGCGCGACGAGTTCTACATCGCCGACGAGGCATTCTTCACCGGCACTGCGGCCGAGGTGACGCCGATCCGCGAGCTGGACAACCGACCGATCGGCTCCGGCCAGCGTGGCCCGATGACCCAGAAACTGCAGGCGATGTTTTTCGAAGTCGTCAACGGACGAAATCCCAAATACAAGTCGTGGTTGACGCCCGTCGACTCCCATGCAGCTGCGATCGACTATGGCGCAACCCGACGCCAGCGCGCTGCCCGTCGTTGAGGTGACCGAACGCGATCTGCCGGTGCATTGCCCCAACCCGGCAATGCCGCTGTGGTCGAGTCACCCGCGCGTGTTTCTCGACGTCGCCGCGGAAGGCGAGGCGATGTGTCCGTATTGCGGGACGCGCTACCGACTCAGGGGAGGGCCGCGCGAGGGCGCGCACTAGGTTGCCTGGCGCGCATCGGCGCGAACGTGCCGGCCGCTGCCGGCACATCGAGCATTGGTCATGACCGAACGCATCCTGATCGTCGCGCCGTCCTGGGTCGGCGACGCCATTCTGTCGGAGCCCCTGGTCGCGGTCCTGCGCGAGCCGCTCGGGGAACCGATCGTCGATGTGCTCGCGCCGCCGTGGTGCGCGGCAGTTTACGCGCGCATGCGCGGCATCGGCCGCATCGTCGAGAACCCGCTCGGCCACGGTGAGCTCGGTCTCGGGCGCCGGCGCGCACTCGCACGCGAGATCAGGGCACGCGCGTACACGCATGCATTCATTCTGCCCAATTCGTTCAAGTCGGCGCTGATTCCCTGGTTCGCGGGTATTCCCCGCCGCATCGGCTACGCGGGCGAGGGTCGCCGAGCGCTCCTCACCGAAACGCGCCGCCTCGATCGCACGACGTCTCCCCGTCTGGTCGATCGCTTTGTCGCGCTTGCGGTGCCGATGGGTCGGCTGATCCCGACGCCGCCGGCTCCGGTGCTGGTACCCAATGCCGCCAACGCCGCTGCCGCGATGCGCGCTCTCAAGCTGTCCACGCATCGGCCGATTGCGATCTTCTGCCCCGGTGCCGAATACGGCCCGGCGAAGCGCTGGCCGGCGGAGCACTTCATCGCGCTGGCGCGGCGCCTGCTCGAGGAAGGTTACGTGGTGTGGCTGCTGGGCTCGCCCAACGACCAAGCGGCGGCGCTGCCGATTGCCGCCGCCATCCCTGGCGTACGCGACCTCACGGGCCGCACCGACCTCGGCACTGCGATCGATCTCCTGTCGCTCGCCTCGGTCGTGGTCAGCAACGACTCGGGGCTGATGCATGCGGCGGCGGCGGTCGGCCGGCCACTGGTCGCGCTTTTCGGTTCGTCGTCTCCCGATTACACGCCGCCGCTGTCACCGCTCGCACAAATCGCGAAGATCGATATCGCCTGCAGCCCGTGCTTTCAGCGCGAATGCCCTCTCGGCCACTTCAAGTGCATGCGCGAGCTCGACGTGGAGGTTGTGCACGACCTGGCGCATAAGGTGTCGGCATGACCGCAGCGCATTCTTGCTGACATGGCGAAGCCACGCACGCCGACGATTTTCACCTCGCCGCAGGACGCCGCGCTGGCGTTCTACCAGGCATTCGAGGCGAAGGACGTGGACGCCATGATGGCGACCTGGGCCGAGGACGAGGATATCGTCTGCGTACACCCCGGCGGCCCGCGGCTGGTCGGCTACGAGGCAGTGCGCATCGGATGGGAGCAGCTTTTTGCCGGCGAGACCAAGCTCTCGTTTCGGCTCGACGAGATCGTCGTCATCGAGACCGTTGGCCTCGCGATGCAGAGCGCGGTGGAGCACGTGACCGTAGGCAACGACCCCAAGGCGCGCGGGGCCGCGATCGCGACCAATGTCTACCTGCGCACGCCGTTGGGCTGGCGTATCGTCGTGCACCACGCGTCCGCCGCGCCGGCGACCGCCGTCGTGGCGCCGGCGGGGCCGCTGCACTAGGGGTTCGTAGGGCCGAATTCATTCGGCCGCGGCGTGACAATGTGATGCGGCGTGCGAATAAATTCGCACCTACGAAACTCGTCCATCCCGGGCTACGCCGTCCCGCCGACCGTCAGGCCATCGATGCGCAACGTCGGCTGCCCGACGCCGACGGGAACGCTTTGCCCGTCCTTGCCGCAGGTGCCAATGCCGGCGTCAAGCGCGAGATCGTTGCCGATCATCGACACGCGCGTGAGGACGTCCGGACCGTTGCCGATCAGCGTCGCTCCCTTGATCGGATAGGCGAGCTTGCCGTTCTCGATTTTCCAGGCTTCGGCTGCGGAGAACACGAACTTGCCGTTGGTGATATCGACCTGGCCGCCGCCGAAGTTGACTGCGTAGAGGCCGTCGTCGACCGAGGCGATGATCTCATTGGGATCGCGGTCGCCGTTCTGCATCACCGTGTTCGTCATTCGCGGCATCGGCACGTGCGCAAATGACTCGCGCCGGCCGTTCCCCGTCGTCGGCACGCCCATCAGCCGCGCGTTGAGCGCGTCCTGCATGTAGCAACGCAGGACGCCGTCCTCGATCAGCACCGTGCGCTGCGTTGGGTTGCCCTCGTCATCGATGTTGAGCGATCCGCGGCAGTCGGGAATCGTACCGTCGTCGACCACCGTTACCCCGGCGGCCGCGACGCGCTGGCCGATGCGGTTCGAAAACGCGGAAGTCCCCTTGCGATTGAAGTCACCTTCGAGGCCGTGCCCGATCGCCTCGTGCAGCAGAACGCCCGGCCAGCCCGGTCCGAGCACGACCGTCATCGTGCCTGCGGGCGCGTCGCGTGCATTCAGATTCAACAGCGCCTGGTCGACGGCCTTGGCGGCATAGTCGTGCAGCAACGCGTCGCTGAAATACCCGTAGTCGACGCGCGCGCCGCCGCCGGCCATGCCCTGCTCGCGCCGGCCGTTCTCTTCGACGATCACGTTAAGCGAGAGCCGAACCAGCGGCCGCACGTCGGCGGCGATCAGCCCGTCGCTGCGGGCGACGAGGATCGCTTCGTATTCGCCGGCGAGCGAGGCCATCACCTGCGTCACGCGCGGGTCGCGCTGCCGCGCAATCTGCTCGAGCCTTTCGAGCAGTGCAACCTTGGCGCCGTCGGTGAGCGCGATGACCGGGTCGCGCGGGGCATACAGCGCGCGGGCGCCGCCCACATGGTCGAGCGCGGCTACGGCCGACTGGCCCTGGCGGCCTATGGCGCGCGTCGCGGTCGCAGCCTGCGCGAGCGCGTCGAGACTGATGTCGTCGGAATACGCGAATGCGGTCTTTTCACCCGATATCGCGCGGACTCCGACCCCGCGGTCGATCGAATACGCTCCCGACTTGACGATGCCCTCCTCGAGGCTCCAGCTTTCGAGGCGCGAATACTGGAAATAGAGGTCGGCGTAGTCGACGTGATGCACGTGAATGTCGGCGAGCACCTGCGAAAGCTGCCGGAATTCGAGCGCCGCCGGCGCGAGCAGTAGTTGCGTCGCCTGGTCGAGCAACGCCGGGTTGAGAGCAGGAACGGCGAGATTGGTCACGGCAGCCCTTGGCTTGGAAGTAGGCATCAATCCTGCATTGTCGGGGCATGGCGGCCGGAGAACAAGTCTTGGCCGCCAACGCGCCGCGGGCTCGCGCCGCTAGTTCGCGCCGACCGCCTGGCCGAGATACGTCGCAGCGACGCGCGGATTGACGGCGAGCTCGGCGCTCGCGCCCTCGATCGCGAGCTCGCCGGTTTCCAGCACATAGCCGTAATCGGCGATCTGCAGCGCGGCTCGCGCGTTTTGCTCGACCAGCAGTATCGACACGCCGGTTGCCTTGAGCGCGGCGATGATATTGAAGATTTCCTTC
>Ga0075425_100009191_pt1 | contig 10510 bp, 20 predicted proteins | sample SoiMethybrSBSTD4_FD_75300 | JGI IMG/M metagenome (GOLD analysis project Ga0075425, IMG submission 75300) | Bulk soil microbial communities from a Populus tree surrounding site in Tennessee, USA - Soil MetaG P. TD hybrid SBSTD4 | ecosystem: Environmental > Terrestrial > Soil > Tree plantation...
GTCCTATTCCCTCGACGCGAAGCTCGTTCTGGGCGCCGAGCGCCAGGCCAGCCGCCAGAAGCGCCTCACCGCCGAACTCGCCACCTACGAAAGTCGCCTTTCGGAACTCGAGCGCGTAATTGCGGAGGTGGCCGCTCTTCCGCGGCCGCCCTTCACGATCGGAGAACAGCCCCTTTCCGATGGGGCGAAAATCCCGACCCTCCGCGCGGGCGACGGCGACGTCGTCTGGTGCCAGTTCTCCGGCACTGAGGATCCGGAGCGCCGGCGCTGCGCCCTTCAGTCCTGGGAATCCAAGCGGATCACGGAGCGGACCAAGGTGAAGGATGGCGTCTACCAGCTCCGGGCCCTGATCCAGACCACCAAGAAGAATCTGGACAATGTCAGGGAGAAGCTTTCCAATGTCGACTGTGTTACGAAGGGGAATTGAATGGGCCTGACCGACGATCCCTTCTACAAGAATATGATCGAGGGCGAGGATACTCATATCCTGGTCGGCACCTTGACCACCAGGATGAGAGAACCCAAGAACGCCCGCGGAGAAACCCTTCCCGTCTTCCTCATCGACTACAACCCTGCTCCAAAGGAAATGGAGAAGTTCATCGCTGAAGCCTTCGATCCCTTGAAGAAGATCAATCTGGACGTCAAGAAGGGCACCTATACGCTCTCGGTCGACGAGCGCAACACTACCCTGATATTTTCCGGCGAGGAGAAGGCCTCCCATACGGCGCCGAACTTCTGGGCCCAGTACACGCCGCTGGCCGAAGAGCATGAAGCCTTCCAGAAAGAGTACCGCCGGACAGGCGTCTGGGTGCTCATGATCATCACCAAGAGCCACCTCCGCGAATTCCTGATCATCCCGAGCGGCGAGATCATCTACCGGAATACCCTCCCGCTCACGCCCGAACTCCGGAAGATCCTGAAAATCCAAGAGTAGGAGCTCTGGACTTTCCGGGTAAACGAGATATCGTAAAGGTGATGCCTCTTCACCGTCCCTTCAACGCCGACCACGATCTCCAGACGGAGCGTATCGGCCAGTTCTGCCGGCGCATCACCTGCATCCTCTGCAAGGAAGTGATCTACGATGCCGCTCCGGACGCATCGAAAAACGAAAAAGATGCGGAGTGGAAGAAGGCAATCCTGCATCTGGCGTTGATGCACGACTATCACATCGTAAGACTGCTGGTCCCGGTCAAGCTGAAGATCTGAAATGCCTACCGAAGGACGATACGAGTTCAGGCTGGCAGCGGCCGCCAAGGACGGCTTCCTTCCTGATGCCCAGATCGAGCAGATGAACCCCGGCGAATGGGCCTGGATCGACCGCAGCGCAGACTTCGCCGATCTGGACGACAGCTATTGCTTGATGCTCTACGCCCGGTGTCCAGACTGCACGCAGCTCATGACGCTCTATCGCAAGCGTGGAGAGACCGAGCCTCAAGGTCACAAGATCGATCCCCACGGCAATGTCTCCCCCAGCGTTCTCCATACCTGGCGCTCGAACGGCGTGGAGCAGTGCGGGTTCCACTCAGCGCCGACCAGGCTGCTCGGCTTCGTCGACAAAAGAAAGTAGAGTTTCCTTCCTCCAACCGAACGGCTATACTCACAAGGTCGGAGGAATTCATGAACAAGCCAGGAACCCCGCCGCCGCCTCCCCGGAAGCCCACCTGCATCGTGACAAAGCCGGCAACCCCTGGCGGTATGCCTTCCGTTCAATGCTTCAAGGGTACCCAGACCGTCGCCTTCGTCGCGCCCGTCGCCCGCATGGGATCTCCTCTTTCGTCTCCGACGTCGGGCCCCGCGAGCGGCCTGTGGGCTTCGAATAACCCAACGCCCCCGGCCCCGACTCCCACTCCGACCCCGCCGCCCACTCCTTCTTGCGTGGCCGCTTCCATCCTTGCCGACTGTTTCCCATGCACTGGAGGACCTATTAACTCGGGGACTCCAGGCCCCGTCTGCGGATGGACCTTCAGCAATGCTTTCGGCGGCAAGGGAGGCTCCGTCTCGTTCACTCCGGGCGTCATGCACATGGATTCCGCGGCGAACAACGACACTCCCGCGGCCACCAAGCCGATCACCTTCCCAAGCGTCAACAACATCACGTATCAGGCGACCTTCACGGAATATCCTGCACCCACCGGCGGCGGCTTCTCGTTCTATCAGTTCTTCCTGGTGGGCACCGGCGCCACCTACGGCTTCGACCTACGCATGGTCGACAACGGAACGCTGTTCCTGTCGATCGGGCCGACTGTCGGGGCCTCCGTCTACAGCGGCTCCTGGACGCCAAATAATGGAACGCATGAGGTCCATCTCACGGTCAGCGCCGGAGGAGTTCCGACGCTCTACCTGGATGGCGTGGTCATTCCATTGACATTTCTGCTCATCGGCGGCATCAACTTCGGCACTATGCCTGGGGACGTGGCGGCTATCTATATGGGATCGGGGAACGTCTTCCCGGATTCCGCCAGCGTCACCAGCGTCTTCGTGACATCCGGCGTACTCCCTCCGACCACGGAGTTCTGCTGCTCATAGCTGGACTTTTGTAGGTAAACCGCGTATCTTCATTCAGGAGATACGGGCGGAACCTAAAATGTCCTTCGACCTGAAACAGAAGACCGTGGTGGTCTTCAGCCATCCCAATCACGAGATCGCCATCCTCGCGCTCCTCAAAAAAGTTCGGCCCTTCATCATCTTCCTGACCGACGGCGGCGGGAAGGCCAGGGAAGACGAAACCCGCAAAGGCCTCCGGTCGATCGATCTCCTCGACAACGCGATCTTCCTCTCGCATCCGGAGCAGGCCTTCTACGATGGGCTTCTCCATGTGAACAGCGATTACTTCCATAACATCGCCCATCAGGTCCGGAATCTGCTCAAGAATACGAAGCCAGAACAGATCCTCTGCGATGCCGTCGAATTCTATAACCCCGTCCACGATCTCACCTTGGCGATCGTCGGCAGCGCGGACGACGCTCCCTGGGCGGGGATTTACGAGGTACCGCTTCTCTACCAGAAGCCCCAGGGGAAGGAGAGCTATGGCGTCCAGACCGTGCCGGATGGCCAGCCGCGGCTTGAGTTCGCGCTCTCAGCCGAGGAAACTGAACTGAAGGTCCGCGCCCTCAAAGAGACCTACACGATCCTCCAGAGCACGCTTGGTCCCCTGCTCCTCTCTTCACCAGGCGCTCTCAAGACCGAGACGCTATTCCCTGCATCCTCCCCCCTTCGCTGGCCGGATCCGGGACGTCTCCTTCGCTATGAACGCCGCGCGGCCGCGCTCAAGGCCGAGGGGAAAGTCGAGTCCGAAATCACGCATTCCTTCCATTTTCTCCCCGTCGTCGCTCAGCTCCTGGAGGCATCGCGCACATGATCCCGAAAATCTTCCATCGCGTCTGGCTGGGTGGGAAGCCTATGCCCTTCCACTTCTCGAAATGGGGCGAGTCCTGGATGAAGCTGCATCCGAACTGGACGATGAAGCTCTGGACGGAAAAGGAATGCAGCAAACTGAACAACCACGACATCTTTCCCAAATGCACCAGCCTCGCCCAGCGTTCGGACATCGCTCGTTACGAGATCCTGTATCGGGAAGGCGGCGTCTATCTCGATACCGACATGGAATGTCTGAAGAATATCGACATGCTGATGAACGGTATCGACTTCTTCGTCTACTGGCAGCGCGAAGATCTCAAGATCTACAGCAATGCATGCTTCGGCGCCGCCAAGGGCCATAAGCTGCTGCAGAAGATCGTCTGGGACTGCCGGAAGAATTTCCAGCCTCAGCCCTGGAATGCGATGGGCCCTCCCTTCTTTACGAAGCACACCATGGGACAGCCAGGCGTCCGCGTTTTCGGCCAGAAGGTGTTCAGCCCATTCACCAGGGATGAATATAATGCCTTCCCGAAAAAGCCCATGGTCATTACCAATCCGCCTGCCGAATCCTATGCGATCAATCACCGCTCGAGCATCTGGTATGCCGACTCGACCGCGAAGCTGACTCCGGAAGCTCCTCCCAAGCCCGTTCCCGAGAAAGAACAGTTCACGGTGAAGGTCACTCCGACAAGGATATGAGCCCCGACGAAGCCCGGAAGATCCTGCAGAATGCGCAGTACTGGCATTACCGTTTCGAATTCCCCTGGGGAGAGACGGTCCCCACGCGGCCTGGCTGGGCGGAACGCGTCGAGAAGCGGAAGGCTCACTTCTTCCAGCCTCTCCTCAACCGTTTCGGAGGATCTCTCGTCGGGAAGAAGGTCCTTGATCTCGGCTGCTGCCAGGGCTACTGGAGCATGGAAGCCGCACGATCCGGAGCGGCGCACGTCCTGGGCCTGGACTCATCGGATGCCTTCATCCAGGAAGCGCAGGCGGCCGCCTACACCTTGGGGATCAACGGCTGCGTCTTCATGAAAGCCCACCTCGAGGACGAGGATGGATGGACTGGCGTGGATCCCGACGTCACGCTCATGCTTGGCCTTCACTACCATCTGACCGATCCGATTCACGTCCTTCGGAACGCGATGAAGATCACCAAGGAGGTCCTCGTCATCGATGGGGAAGTGGCCGTCGACGACAAGCCCTGCTTTCATCTCCGGGCCCGGACGAAGGGGGAGCCGACCACGATCCGGTCGAATCTATCTTCGGATCTGAGGACTGTCCCCACTGCAACCGCGCTGATGCTGCTCCTGCAGGACGGCGGCTTCAAATCCATCGAGATCCTGAAGCCAGGCCCGGATATGCCGGCGGATTATCACGCTCCGACGACCGTGAGCATCATCGCGTCGCGCTAATCAAGCTGCACTTTAGCCGAATCGAACACGACCCACCACTGGACTTCTTTCCCGGCCAGCTTGGGATCCTGGCTGAAACGCTCCGGGAGTCGATCGACCTGCAGCTTGAACAGGATGGAATCATAGCCGCGCTTGCGGAGATAGGCATTGATCGCGGGCCCGAACCTGCTGAAGAGGCGCTCGAAATAAAGCTCGCGATCACGGTCAGGATCAACGTCCAGGAGCTCGGCCGATTCAGAAGCGTAGTAATTTGCTCGGATCCATTCGCTATCCCGCGCGCTGTCCCGGAAATATCCAAGATGCAAGTTGCCATCGAGAGCCGGCATATCTTCGCCGTCGACCACCAGCGGCTTCCGGATGGAGGCGATGACGCGATGGGGATATCCGAAATGGGCGGCGAAGGCTTTAGTATCGGCAAGATAGACGCCGCAGCCTTCAGAGGAGCAGGTTCCCCGAAGAGGGCCATCCAGATTCCTTGGGCCGCCATGCCAGCCCGAGATCTTCATGGAGAGAGGAAGGGCTCAAAGCCCCGCTCCAGGAAGTCCCGTTTCTGGGGAATGGGAGCATTGGCCACGTCGCGAAGGACCATGGTCCGGATCTCGTCCTGGTCGAGCTCGTCCGTGCAGTCGGGTATTGCAACCACGATGTCCAGGCGCTTGATCATTGCCTTCAAACCTTCCGTGTTGAGCGGCAAGTCTGCGAAGAGTCTGGCTGCCGGTTGCGGGCCGACGAAGCGAAGGCCCTGGGGCTGACCATCCCGCCATAGCATCGAATAGAATAGAATCTTATCTGCGCTGGCGTTGAGAACGCTGATGTCCTCTGACCCATACCACGGAGACTTCGGCTCGCGGTGGATGATCTTGCAATACGAGAACACGCCGACCTCCCTTAAGCGAAGACCTCGGCGACGATCGTCTCCAGGGATGCCAGGTCTGCCGGCGTGAGGGCGGCCGCGTCCTTCCTCACCAACTTGATAAGGTCATCGCCCTCAGTGGTCACACACTTCGTCTTGACCTTCATGCCCTTTATTTTACTTCCGCCCTCGAACACTTCTTTCAGCGTCTTGCCTTTGATCTTGTTCACGCTGTTGAAGTAATCGAATTGCATGGGACGCATGACTTGGAGCTGCATCCACTGCCCATGCTCATTGATGATTGAATACATGAGGAGAGTTCCGCGCTCGAGATGCAAGATCCCGCAGTCAACGGTGCCGGCGAACTCGTACTTGGGATCGGTATGACTGGAGCTGCAGTACTCGAACACTATTCGAAGAACGCGAGATAGGCCAGCAAGCCAAGCCCCGCGAGTCCTCCGACGGTCCAGAGCGTCTTGTTCCGGGAAGCCTGTTCGTTGGTTGCGGCGGCGATCGCGTCGTCTGCGGCCTGCTTCTTCGCGGCCGCGGCATCCGCAGCGGCCTTGGCCTTGTCCGCGGCCGCCTTGGCCTCCGTCTCGCTCGCGATCATCTGGGAGTACTTCTGCGCCATGATCTCGTCCTGGGCGGCAGTATCCGCGGCATACTTGTCCGCGTCGTACTTCTCGTAGATCGCCTGCAGGTCGAGAGGGAAGGGGCTCGCCGGCGTCACCGTGAAGCGGATCTTCCGGTTCTCGAAGATCGGGTACTGGATCTTGCCGTTCACGCCATAGAGGCTGAGAATGGCGTCCACCGGCTGATCACCGATACTCAGTTGCGCCTGGCCCTGCGTGATCGGGATCTGCACCCGGACGACGGAGTCCTCTCCGGAAAGCGCCGTGTCCTGGATCGGAGCAATCCCCAGGGGAATCCCATCGGCCGTGACGACATTGCTGATCAGGTACGGGAACTTCTTCCCGGCGTTCACGACATGAAAGCCGTTTTCATCGATGAGCCGGAAGGCGACCTCTCGAGGGACCGTATAGGTCGTCTGGTAGGGTCCATACTGGCCCATCCTCTTGGGCTGATGGCCATTCCGATTGTAATCGACGTTCACGACGCGCATAGGATCTCCGTTAGTAGGCGTAGTCCTGGGGAGGCAGGTTCGATGTCTTGACCGCCGTGTACCCCATCAGACTCTGTCCGATCGGGAATGCGAGGAGGCCGACCAGAAATCCGATGCCTCCGCCGATCAGCATCGACTTGAAGTTCTGGTCCTTTAGCTTCTGCGTGATCACGTCTTCGATCTTGGCGATCCCAGAGCTTACCGCTCCCTGAGGATTGGTGAGGATCGAGGGCTGAGCGGGCTGAAGCGGTTGCGAGATCGGCTGCAGCGCCTGCCCGAGACGAATGATCGGATAAGGGCCCATGCTTGTTTCTCCGTTAGTCGGGCGTCACGCGAACGGCGGGAAGATAGGCCATCTGGTTGAGGCCGGTCTTGCCGCCGAGGTAGAGAAGGCCAGCGATCGCTGCGCCTACTCCGCCGACCCAGCCGGCGATCTTCTTCGTCTGGCTCTCGCTCTTATCGAGAGCCGTGGTGATGCCCAGCCACGCGGCCGAACCTGTCGCAGCAACGACGGCCAGCGTTTCCAGAGCGCCTGGAATGCCTGTATAGCCCGTGTAAAGGGCGTCCGGGCCCGGAGGCAGCACGGGAGCGGGAGCGGCAGCGAGCGTCGCTCCAAGCTGCTGAGGCTTCAAGGCCGGCGGTTTGAACTTGATCATTCTAGTCCTCGAGTTTTCTATTTATCTTCGAACGAACCGTTCTTGAGAACATCCTTGCCGTCCACCTTGAGGGACACATCATCCACCCACATCGTGCCCTTCTTGGATGCGAGTGCGATGACGACCTGAGCGCGTACGGCATTATCGGGAATCTTTCCTTTTAGGGCCACGCGGTTCCAAAAAGGAAGATCGAGCGGATAGAAGGTCGATGCTGGGGTGCCCATCATTGCGCCTGTTGCATCGAAGAACCTCAGTCCCATCCTGTCTCCGGCGTTTTCCGTGCCATCCGCCAGGATATAGGCGGCCAGTTCATAATCCTTGCCGTTGATGGGAATCAGATTGCTGACGAGAGCGCTGACCGAGTTCTGAACCTTCTCGTCTGCCGGCGGAATCTTGATCGAATAGGATCCCGTGCGTGAGACGTTACCGTCGAGAACCGGAGGGCGACCGGCGACGCCTACATCCTGTTGCCAATCCGCTGGCACGCCTTTGCGGGCAGGACCAACAGGCCGAGATACCGCGATCTTGCGGCCCTGGAGCCGAAGCTTTTCCTTGTTCTGACCTTCAAGGCTAGGCCACGCTTTGATGTACCACTGGGCAGCCCGATCGTAGAAGATCCGCGATAGAGCCGGAAGTTTCTTGGCGGCAGCAACCCATTCATCGCCCATCGCCACTTTCGCCGTAGGAACCGCGAGAGCAGCGTCATCCAGCTCATGTTCCGCAAGCGTCTTGAGAGTCACGTCCTTGGAGTGGACGAGGTAGGGCATCGCCCCTTCGTAGTCGCCCTGGACGAAAGCCTTCCACTTGCCGAAGGTCGTATTGGCATCAGGATCCATGGGATCCTTATCCAGGACCTTGAAGGCCTTCTCGGCATCTTCCTGAGATGGCAATGGCTTGGATTGCAGAAGAAGTGCCAGCCCGCCGAGACCGGCGAGACCGAGGAGGATCAGTTCCACGAGAATAACCCCCTTAGATCGCGATGGGCGGAAACTGGTCCTTCGAACTTCGTGACCATCCAGGGGGAGTGGATGGTGGGCCAACGGATTAATCATACCGTTAATCCCTCAGACTTCAAGAGGTTCTGATCTCTTATGTCAGCCTTAATACGCCGTACTTGCTGTTATACCGTCCTCTTCCACTTCACGAGCCGGAGATGAAGCACCCGGAGTTCTTCCATCTCCCTGGACAGCTTTTCCTTGTCGGCCGCCGAAAGCTTTTGCTCCTTGAGGGCCGATAGCCTCGAGAAGTTCCTTCCCAGGGAATCGATCACCCAGTTGAGTTCCCTTGGCGTGAAGATGACCTCGCGCTCTCGAAGCATGATCGCGATCTGCTCGAGAGCGCCGTCAAGCGCTTTCTTGGCCTTGGCGAGCTCGGCGCCGGCATGCGCAAGGCAGGCAGAAGGCGGATGGGGAATCGCATCGTCGTACAGGATCCCGCAGGTTGGACAGTTCATGATTGGGTCACCGCAATGCTGCCGCCGCCCACATAAAACCACGTCGTGCCCTTGCCGGCTGCTACCGCACAATCCTGGCAGATGTCGTGGAAGTCATCTCCCTTCGCCTTCTTGCAGCAGGCCTCGCGGTTGAAGAAATAGCTGCAGCGGTCTTTCTTCTTGCCGCAGCCTTCGCAGATGCCTTCGCTTGGGAATCCCATGGCGCTAGGGATCAGCTTCAGAAACTTCTTCGTCATCTTGACCTCGTTTTAATGGTTTCGACTTCAAGTAGAGGAATGTAAGGGGAATAGATCTGTTTTGACTCGAGTATCGCGCTCAGGCAATACATGTCGCCCTCATTCTCCTGGAGTTGCTTCCAGGCGACTTTATCGACCAGAGCCACTTTGCCATGGCACTTGCACTTCTTCTTAAAGCGTTTAGCCATGGATCTCCTCGAGGTCCTTCGATCCGCACTCAGGGCACTTGAACACGGGATGCTCCGCCGGCTCCGGGCCCGGACAGCCTGGATACCAGGTGAAGTAGAATCCCAGCAGGCCTTCCTGATGCCCACAGATATTGCACTTCATAAATTCAACTTGGCCTTGAGATCGTTGATCTGCTCCTGCTTCTTGCCGACCAGATCCTGCGCTTGCTTGAGCTCCTTCCGAAGCCGTTCTACTTCTTGAATTGCGGAAACATTCGAAATATCCCGAAGCGCTGCCTGTCGGAAATGCCCCAGGAGATCGTTCGAGATCCGGCGCGCGGCGCTTCCAACAAAGGTCGAGGTGATCGGCCCGTGGGCGGCGATCGCATTCTTCAATTGCCCACGGACAACCGCCTGAAGGCTATTCTCGTTCAGGATGCCGTCGGCAGTCGAGACGCCCTGCTTGGCGATTCTTTCCACCATGTGCGCTGCGTCGTGGAAAGCTTTCTCGGCATCCCCTCGATTTTCAGGAGCCGCCCTCCGGAAAGCCTCGTAAGCTCGTGCCAGCTCGAAGGCAGCATCCTGAAGGGCTCCTTCAAGCTCTTTGGGGATCTGATTGAACTCCAGGTTGTTATTCATGGGCCACCCAATCGTGTATCCATGATGAAGTCGACTGAGGCCTTCAGATTGCCGAAGCCCTTGCAGTTGCAGCCAGGATGAGTACAGGCGAGGCGCTTGCTGGGCGCCGGGATCTCAGAGCCGGTATGTTCGCCCTGGCGATCAGGGCCCTGGTGTCCGCACATACAAACGAGGTCTTCAAACTCAGCGAGAGCCTTCTTCGCCAGGGCAAGCTTATCCCCGGTGATTCCGAAGCTGTAGGTAACGCTGGCGGTCTCGGATACCTGGAAATGCCGAATGCCGCGGAGAGCATCCGCAAAAGTCTTCGCGATCTCGAAGAAGCGATCAGCCATATCAGTCCTCGTCGTCAATGTCGACTTCGACCTTCCGATACCCGCACTTCGGGCATTTCATGGCCTTCACTTTCCCAGCATTGAAGACCCGGATGATGGTCTCGCTGGCGATACCGGCAAGAATGGCGGTAATAAACCAGTTCTGGCCCATCCATCTAAGGACTTCCATTCCCTATCTCCTTCCCCATTATTACTTCGCGTCTATGCTTCCCGCTTTCGGACTCCCATCATCGCCTTTTCAACTTCCTGGACCAATTCCATGTTCGAATGGTATTCGTCCCG
>Ga0075425_100009193_pt1 | contig 10509 bp, 6 predicted proteins | sample SoiMethybrSBSTD4_FD_75300 | JGI IMG/M metagenome (GOLD analysis project Ga0075425, IMG submission 75300) | Bulk soil microbial communities from a Populus tree surrounding site in Tennessee, USA - Soil MetaG P. TD hybrid SBSTD4 | ecosystem: Environmental > Terrestrial > Soil > Tree plantation...
TGCCCGGCGAGGAGGAAGACCTGCGCCGCTACCTGGAAGAGCGGCGCGGCGACGGGATGCGGCTCAACTTGAACCAGCTCGGCGAGGCGATCCTGGGCGAGGCGGAGGCCGCGCGCCGGCTGGAGGCCTATCTGGCGCTGCTCGCCCGCGACGACGTCGAGTACATCTCGGTGAAAGTCTCCTCGGTGTTCAGCCAGATCGACCTCGTGGCCTTCCGCGCCACGGTGGCGCGCGTGGCCGAGCGGCTGCGCACGCTCTATCGCGCCGCTGCCCGCCATCGCTATCGCCACCCGGACGGACGGATCACGCCCAAGTTCATCAACCTCGACATGGAGGAGTATCGCGACCTCGACCTGACGGTGACGGCGTTCCGCGAGGTGCTGGACGAGCCGGAGTTCCTGGGCCTCAGCGCGGGCATCGTGCTGCAGGCCTATCTGCCCGACTCGCACCGCGTGCAGCGGGCGCTCACGGCGTGGGCGCTCGAGCGGCGGGCGCGCGGCGGCGCGCCGATCAAGCTGCGCATCGTGAAGGGCGCCAACCTCGCCATGGAGCGCATCGAGGCCGCCGTGCACGGCTGGCCCCAGGCGCCGTACGAGACGAAGGCGGAGGTGGACGCCAACTACAAGCGCATGCTCGCGTTCGGCTGCCGGCCCGAGCACGCCGAGGCGGTTCACCTCGGGATCGCCAGCCACAACCTCTTCGACGTCGCGTACGGCTTCGTGCTGCGCGAGATTCATCACGTCGAGCCGTGGGCCGAGTTCGAGATGCTCGAAGGCATGGCCAATCACCAGGCGCGCGCGGTGAAAGCGCGCGCCGGCGGGCTGCTGCTCTACGCCCCCGTCGTGCGGGCCGAGGACTTCCACAGCGCGATCGCCTACCTGGTCCGCCGTCTCGACGAGAACACCGCGCCCGCGAACTTCCTGCGCCACGTGTTCGAGCTCGAGCCGGGCTCGCCCGACTGGATCGCCGAGCGGGACCGCTTCCTCGCCGCCTTCGACGTCGAGGGTCTGTCGGACGCGCCGCGCCGCACCCAGGACCGCCGCGTCGAGGCCAAGTCGCCCGCCGTGCTGCGTGCTCTCGAGGAGCGATTCGGCAACGACCCCGACACCGACTGGACGCTGGCGGCGAACCGGGCGTGGATCGAGGAGGTGCTCGACCGCTGGCGCGAGCGCGAGCCGGAGACGATTCCGCTCCAGCTGGGCGGCGAGTTTAGCCCCGGGCTGCGCGAGGCCGAGGGCCGCGATCCCTCGCGTCCGGGCCGCGTCGCGTATCGCTACGCGCTCGGCGGGCCGGCCGACGTCGAGCGCGCGCTGACGGCGGCGCGGACCGCGCAGCCCGCGTGGGGAGCGCTCACGATCGACGCGCGCGGCGCCCGCCTGGAGGCGTGCGCGGCGGAGCTGGGCCGGCGGCGCGGCGACCTGATCGGCGCCATGATCGTCGACGGCGCCAAGACGGTGACGGAGGCCGATGCCGAGGTCTCCGAGGCCGTCGACTTCGCGCGCTACTACGCGCGCACGCTTCGCGAGAGCGCCGGCGAGCTGGGCGATTGCCGGATGGAGCCGCTCGGCGTCGTGGTGGTGACGCCGCCGTGGAATTTCCCGCTCTCGATCCCGGCCGGCGGCGTGCTCGCGGCGCTGGCGGCTGGCAACGCGGTCGTGCTGAAACCGGCGCCCGAGGCGGTGCTGGTCGGCTGGTGGCTGGCCACCTGCCTGTGGGAGGCCGGCATCCCGCGCGAGATCGTGCAATTCCTGCCGTGCCCCGACGACGAGATCGGCCGCGGCCTCGTGACGGACGCGCGCGTGGGCGGCGTGATCCTCACGGGCTCGGTGGAGACGGCGCGGCTGTTCCTCGGCTGGCGGCCCGACCTGCCGCTGTTCGCGGAGACCAGCGGCAAGAACGCCATCGTCGTCACGTCGCTTGCCGATCGCGACCAGGCCATCCGCGATCTCGTCCGCTCGGCCTTCGGGCACAACGGCCAGAAGTGCTCGGCGGCCAGCCTCGCCATCTGCGAGGCCGAGGTGTACGACGATCCCGATTTCCGCCGCCAGCTTCGCGACGCCGCCGGCAGCCTGGACGTCGGCGGCGCGTGGGAGCCCACGAGTCGTATGACCCCGCTGACCCAGCCGCCCGGCGCCGCGCTGCGGCGCGCGCTCACCGTGCTGGACGACGGCGAGGAGTGGCTGCTGCAGCCGCGCGTCGCGAAGGACAACCCGCAGCTCTGGTCGCCGGGCATCAAGCTCGGCGTGCGCCCGGGCTCGTTCTTCCATCGCACGGAGTGCTTCGGCCCCGTCCTCGGGCTGATGCGGGCCGAGAGCCTCGACGAGGCGGTGGAGCTGGCCAACGCGCCTCCGTTCGGGCTCACCAGCGGCATCCAGACGCTGGACGATCGCGAGATCGCGCGCTGGGTCGAGCGCGCCCAGGCCGGCAATCTCTACGTCAATCGCCCGATCACCGGCGCCATCGTGGGCCGCCAGCCGTTCGGCGGCTGGAAGGCCTCCTCCGTCGGGCCCGGCGCGAAGGCGGGCGGCCCCAACTACGTCGTGCAGCTCGCGCGCTGGCGGCAGGTGGCGCGGCCTGCCGGCGACGGCGAGCCGCTGCCGGAATCGATGGCCGCGCTGCTCGAGCACTGCCTGGCCGAGATCGCCGACGCCGACGCGCGCGCGTGGCTCGAGGCCAGCGCGGCCAGCTACGCGCGCGCATGGCGCCTCCATTTCGGCCGCGAGCACGACCCGATGGCGATCCGCGGCGAGCGCAACGCCTTTCGCTATCGCCCGTGTCGCCGCGTCATCACGCGCGGGACGACGAGCCCGGCGCTGTGCCAGGTCATCCTGGCGGCGTGCGCGGCCGGAGCGCCGCTGACGGTGAGCCTGTCTCCGGACTCACGGCCGTGGCCGTGGCTGGCGGAGTGTAGCGGCGTGGAGCTGGTGGTGGAAGCCGAGGCCGGCTTCGTCGAGCGTCTGGCGCATCCCGGCGACGCGGAGCGCGTGAGGGCGTGGGAGCCACTCTCGACCGCCGCCCGCGCCGCCGCCAACGCCACCGGGCTCACCGTGATCGACGCGCCGGTGCTGGCCAACGGACGGCTGGAGCTGCGCTGGTACTTCCGCGAGCAGACCGTCTCCCAGGTCCTCCACCGCTACGGCAGCGTGACCGAGCCCGCGGCGACGGAGTGAGGCTCCAGACGCTCGCCGGGCTCGGTCAGGAAGACGCGTCGTCGATCACCGCGATGCCCTGGATCTCGATCTCGATGCCGGGGCGCGCGAAGTTCGACACCGTGATGAGCGCGCTCCCCGGAAAGCCGCCGTCGGGAAACATCTCTTTGCGGATCTCGACGAAGCGATCGCCGTGGCGCGGGTCCTTGATGAACACCGTCATGGTGACCAGGTCCGTGAGCGCGCCGCCGGCGCGCCCGAGCGTCTGGCGCATGAGCGCGAACACGCGACGCGTCTGGGCCTCGAAGTTGCCGGAGATGTCCTTGCCGTCCCCGTCGGCCGTGGCCGTCTGGCCGGCCATCCAGACGATGCGGCCGCCCTCGGTGACGACGGCGGGCGAGAACGCACGGGCCTTCTGGAGCTCGCTGGGCTCCAGATAGCTCTTCTTCATTTCCGCTCCTTTTCTGTCAGCCGCCGCCCAGATAGGCCTTCTGGATGAGCGGGTTCTCGAGCAACTCCTGGGCGGAGCCGGCCAGGACGACTTCGCCCATCTGCAGCACGTAGCCACGATCGGCGATCGAGAGCGCCATGTTCACGTTCTGCTCGATCACGAAGATCGTCGTGCCTTGCTCGTTGATGGCGCGGATGATGTCGAAGACCTCCTCGACCAGTCGGGGGGCGAGGCCCATGGATGGCTCGTCCATGCAGAGCAGGGTGGGGCGGGTCATGAGGGCGCGGCCGATGGCCAGCATCTGCTGCTCGCCGCCTGACAGCGTGCCGGCGAGCTGCGCGCGACGTTCCTTGAGCAGGGGAAAGAGGCCGAACACGCGCTCCAGCTCGTCGGCCCAGCCGGGCTCGGTCCGCCGCGTGTAGCGGCCCATCTCGAGGTTCTCGAGGATGGTCATGCGCGGGAAGACGCGCCGCCCCTCGGGCACCGGCGCGATGCCGCGCCTGACGATCTCGCTCGTGCGCAGCGCGTGGATCGGCTCGCCGCGAAAGCGGATCGTCCCCTCGGTCGGCCGCACCAGCCCCAGCACGGTCTTCATGGTGGTGGACTTGCCGGAGGCGTTGCCGCCGAGCAGCGAGACGATCTCGCCCTCGCGGATCTCGCAGCTCACGCCCTTGAGGACGTGGAGCGAGCCGTAATAGGTGTGGACCTCGCGGAAGTCCAGCAGGACGCCGCCGGGCACCCTCATGCCACGCGGCGCCGCCGGCCCAGATAGGCCTCGATCACCCGCTCGTCGCGGCGGACCTCGGCCGGCGCGCCCTCCGCGATCTTCACGCCGTGGTCCAGCACGACGACGCGATCGGAGACGTCCATCACCACGTCGAGCTTGTGCTCGATGAGGATGATGGTGATGCCGAGGTCGCGGAAGGCGCGGATCACGTCCATCAGCTCGAGCGTCTCGGCGGGGTTCATCCCGGCCGTCGGCTCGTCCAGCAGCAAGAGCGTGGGCCGCGTCATGATGGCCCGCGCGATCTCGGTGCGGCGGCGATTGGCGTAGGAGAGTCCGTACACGGGGTGATCCAGCCGCGGCTGCAGCCGATTGCCGAAGATCTGGACGACTTCGAGCGCGCTCTCGACGGCGCGCCGCTCCTCGTCCCGCACGCGGGGCGGCCGGAAGATCGCCCCCAGCGCGCCGGCTTCGAGGCGCGCGTGCTCACCCACCAGCAGGTTCTCCAGCACGCTCAGGTTGTTGAACAGGCGGATGTTCTGGAACGTGCGGGCCACGCCCCGGCTGACGATGGCGTGCGACGGCAGTCCCGCGATCTCCCGGCCCTCGAAGCGAATGCTGCCGGCGTCGGGGGCGATGACGCCGGTGATCAGGTTGAAGAGCGTGGTCTTGCCGGAGCCGTTCGGCCCGATGACGCTGACCAGCTCGCCGCTCCGGACGGTGAGCGCGATGTCGTTGGCCGCCCTGACCCCGCCGAAGCTGTGGCGCAGTCCCTCGATCTCGAGCAGCGGGCGCCCGGCCGGGCTGGCCGTCGCCGCCCGCGCCCACGAGAGACTCACGGCCGCGCCCCGCGTCGGGACGGCGGCCTGCTGCTCGCGCGTGAGCGCGGTGACCCGCCGCACCGCCGGCCACAGGCCCTGTCGCCGGAAGAGCATCATCAGCACGAGGATGAGGCCGAAGATCAGCTCCAGCGAGGTGATCAGCTCGATCCGCTGCAGGAACTCGCTGCCCACGAGGCGGCCGAGCGCGCGCACGTACTCGGTGAGATCCTGCAGGATCACGGACTGCAGAAACGCCACGAACAGCGCGGCCATCACCACGCCGCGGATCGAGCCCAGCCCACCCAGCACTACCATGACCAGCACCATCACCGACACCGGGAAGGTGAACATGTCCGGCGTGGCCGTGGTCAGCTTGGCCACGTAGAAGGTGCCGCCGAGCCCGCCCACCGCCGCGCCCATGGCGAAGGCCATCAGCTTGTAGTGGACGTGATTCACGCCCATCGCTCCCGCCGCCAGCTCGTCCTCGCGGATCGCCATCCAGGCCCGGCCGAGCCGCGACTCCTGCAGCCGGATCGAGATCCACACGGCGACGGCCACCAGCCCCAGGCCGAGGAAGTAGTACGGATACGGCGAAAACCCGAAGTCGAACCCGAAGAGCCGCGGCGTGCGGATGCCGCCCAGCCCCTGGGCGCCGTTGGTGAGCCCGTCCCAGTTGCGGGCCACCACCGGCACGATCTCGCCGAAGCCCAGGGTCACGATGGCCAGGTAATCGCCGCGCAGCCGCAGGGTGGGGGCGCCGAACAGGATGCCGAAGATCGCGCACACGATGGCGGTGACGGCCAGCATCGGCCAGAACGCGAAGTGGAACTGCACGGTGTCGGGCTGGCCGGGCACGACCAGGCGGCTCACCTGGCCGGCCCAGGCGAGCGGAACCCACAGGCTCGACCACTCGGGCTTGAGGTGCCCCGACGCCGCGATGCCGTAGCCATAGGCCCCGATGGCGAAGAACGCCGCATAGCCCAGGTCGAGCAGGCCCGCGAAGCCCACCACGATGTTGAGACCGAGCGCGAGCAGCACGTAGGTGAACGCGTTGGCGGCGGCATCCACGTTGCCGGCGTTGGACGTCACGTAGGGGAATAGCAGCCCGACGCCGAGGAGGACCGGCGCGAGGATCTGGCGGCGCCGCGACACCGGCAGCGCGCGCCAGCGCTCGAGTCCCAGCCGCCCGCCCAGCCGTGCCGCGAGCGCGCCCACGGCTCAGGCCCGCTGGGCGATGCGGGCGCCGAGCAGCCCGTTGGGCCGGAACACCATGACGACGATCAGCAGCGAGAAGATCATGACGTCGGTCCACTTCACGCCCACGAGCTGGCCGCCGAGTGACTGCGTGAGGCCGATGAACAGGCCGCCGAGGACGGCGCCCGGAATGGACCCGATCCCGCCCAGCACCGCCGAGGTGAAGGCGCGCAAGCCGGTGGTGTAGCCGATGTAGTAGCCGGTGAAGCCGTAGTAGAGGCCGAAGAAGAGGCTGCCCGCCCCGGCCAGGGCCGAGCCCAGGAAGAAGGTGAGGACCACCACGCGGTCGACGTCGATGCCCATCATGCGCGCCGCGTCGGCGTCCTGCGCCGTGGCGCGCATCGCCTTGCCGAGGGTGGTGCGCCGGACCAGGTGGTTCAGCGCGAGCATCAGGACGAGCCCGACCACGAAGAGGACGATCTGCTTGAAGGTGATCTCGGCGGCGCTCACCGCCCAGCGCCAGTTCGGAAGGAGCTGGGGGAAGCGCTGGGCCTGGGGGCCCCAGATCAGGAGCATGGTGTTGATGAGGATGAAGGCGACGCCGATGGTGGTGATCATGGGCGCGGTGCCGGCGACGTGCCGTAACGAGCGCAGACAGAGCCGCTCGATCAGGACGCCGAGCAGGCCGGTGATGGCCATGGTGACCACGAAGAGCACCACCAGCGTGCCCACCAGCGCGAATCCGGTCAGCGACTTGGAGACCGCGGTGATGCCCATGAGGTTCAGCACCACGAGCCCCACGAAGGTGCCGGTCATGAAGACGCTGAAGTGGGAGAAGTTGATGAGCTCGATGATGCCGTAGACCATGGTGAAGCCGAGCGCGAGCAGGGCGTACATCATGCCGAGGGCGAGCCCGTTGACGACCTGCTGCAGGAGAACGTCCAGCGTGCTCATGACGGCGTCTTCATCCGCGTCACGCCCCGGGCCGCCGCTGCGGCGGCGGCCCGGGGGAGCCGGATCTCCGCCTACTTCTCGGGCGCCACGCTGACGTACTTGATCTCGCCGTCCCGCCACTGATAGATCGACACGGTCCGGGTGAGGATGTCGCCGTTGGCATCGAAGGCGATCGGGCCCTGGATCGAGCCGAGCTTCGTGGCCTGGATCGCGTCGCGCAGGTTCGCGCGCGTGAGCGGCTTGTTGGCCTTGACCGTCCGCTCGACGGCGTCGGCGATGACCAGCACCGCGTCGTAGGAGGTGATGGCGTAGTTGGTCGGGTCGCGCTTCATCTCCGTCTTGAACTTGGTCACCCACGCTTCGAGCTTGGGCGAGGTGACCAGCTCCGGCGAGGCCTGCGAGCAGAACCAGCCGTCCACGGCCTCCTTGCCCGACTGCTTCGGCCACGAGAGGTCGTAGACGCCGTCCGAGCCGGCCTTGATCACCCGCGGCATCACCTCGAAGCTCTGCGGGGCGAGCTTGGCCGCCGCCTGCATCACGCCGCCGTAGTAGAGGGCGTCCGGGTTGAGCCCCTTGATCTTGGTGAGGATGGTCTTGTAGTCGGCTTCCTTGGGGTCGAGCCGGTCACGCCCGAGGATCTTCACGCCCAGCTCGCCGGCCCGCTTCTGGAAGCTGTCGGCGATGCCGACGCCGAAGGCGCCGCCGTCGTCCAGCACGAAGACGCTCTTGATCTTCTGCGCGTGGACGAGGTAGTTGGCCATGTTCGGGCCCTGGAAGGCGTCGGTGGTCACCGTCCGGAAGTAGACGGCCTTGCCCTTGGGCCGATACTGCGCCTGGAACTTGGGGTCGGTGATGTCCGGATTGGTCGAGCTGGGGGTGATGGTGGCCATGTCGGCCTCGGACAGGATCGGCGAGATGGCCTTGCCCTCGCCGCTCATGACGGGCCCCACGGCAGCCATCACCAGGCTGTCGGCGATGAACTTCTTGTAGTTGGTGGCGGCCTGCGCCGGATCGTACTGGCCGGCCGCCGGGGTGGCGCTGTCGAAGACCACCGCCTCCAGCTTGTGGCCCGCCACCCCGCCCTTGGCGTTGATCTCGGCGATCGCCATCTGGGCGCCCTTCATGATCGCGTCGGCACCGTCGGCGTCGGAGCCGGTCAGCGGCAGCGAGAGGCCGATCTTGACGACCTTGCCTTGCGCCGCCAATCCCAACGGGAAACCCGCGAGCATGACCACGAGAGCAAGGAGCGCGGTTGCGGCCACGAGCATGCGGCGAGTCATGGTGTCCCCTCCTCAGGCTGGCGCGGAGTCTAGCACGCAGCGTGACGCTGCGGCGGCCGGGCCAGCACCTCGGCCGCCTGCTTCTCCACCACCGTGCCCTTGAAGAAATCCGGGTTCACCTCGCCCCAGAAGCGCACGGCATTGGTGAACATGAAGTCGCGGAAGTCGTCCTCGGTCAGGAGGCCGTGCTCGACCAGCTCGTAGGCCTCGGGAACGACCTCCGTCATGTCGGGCACGTCGAAGTGGCCGATGTCCGAGCTGAACAGCGCGTTCAGCCGCGCGCGCAGCGGGTTGGCCTGGCGATTGAACGCCCACGCGTTGGTCGGATCGTCGGCCTCGCACCCGAAGTAGTAAGGCTTCACGTAGAGATCGCGGAAGTCCTCCTTGCGCGTGATCCCGCAGCGTGAGTAGTCGTCGAGGTCCTCGACGTTGCCGGTGCCGTTGCCGTTGTCGTCCAGCCCCTCGCCGCGCCGCACGGCCTCCACCACCGGCGGCTTGCCGTACTTCTCCACCAGCGCCAGCAGGCCGGCGTGATCGAGCGACGCGGGGTTCGTGTTCTCCAGCGCCTGGCGGTTGCGCTTCTCCCAGTGGCCGATGAGATCGGCGTAGAGCGAGCACGCCCACGCGGTGCCGCCCTCCAGGAACGCGAAGTTGAGCTCGGGGAACCGGCGCGTGACGCCGCCGAAGAAGAGCGCCTTGGCCATGGCCTCACCCGCGGAGGCGAAGTGGCCGATGTGGTTGTAGCAGAAGTTCGTCGGCGAGTTGCGCAGCAGGATCGAGCGCGCGCCGTTGTGGAAGCTGGGCGCGATCTTGAGCTCGCGGCACTTGGCCCACACCGGATCGTAGTCGTGCTCGCTGTCGATGCCGATCACGTCGTACCACTCCACGAACTTGGAGGCGTCCGGGTGCTCCTCGGTGAGGGCCGGCACGGGGCGGCGGATGAGGCCGCCCATCATGATCACGCGATACCCGAGCTGCCGGGAGGCGAACTCCAGCTCCTCGATCGCTTCCTGGGGCGAGTACATCGGGATGATGGCGGCGGGGATGATCCGGTCGGCGAACGGCCGGAACTGGTCCATCGTGAACACGTTGTAGGCGCGACACAGCGCGCGGCGGAGCTTGTCGGGCGGCAGCCGGTAGTAGCCGAGGCCCGCCGTCGGGTAGACCACGCAGAAGTCGAGGCCGATGTCGTCCAGGCGCTCGTAGAGCAGACGCGGCATCATCGCGGTGGCCCGGTCGAGCGTGTTCTTGGTCGGCAGGAACCAGAAGGCTTCCTGGCCGATCCGGCGCCGGCGCCGCTCGGCCACGGACATCCGCAGCGAGTTCGGGATGCGGGCGCTCGCCATGTCGAGGGCTTCCACGGCGGCATCGCCGCCGATGCGGCGGAACTCCTCGCGCATGTGCGGCGCGAACTCCGCCCAGTGCCCGTCGGCGTCGATGATGGGATGGGGCAGGCGAGCGCGAAGCTTGCGTGCCTCGGTCTGAGCGCTGGTGAGCATGGCCGATCCTCCCGGGCGAAGTCTACTCGCGAAACGCCGGCGCGACGTGCGCGCCGAACAAGTGAAGGGACGCGACGGCCTTGTCATGGGCGAGCCCACCCCAGCTCGCCTGGCACATGACGTGGCCGAGGCCGGCGTCCCGTAGCGCGGCGATCTGCTCGGCCACGCGCTTCGGCGTCCCATAGAGCGCGCCGGTCTCCAGCACGAAGCGGACGCCTTCGGGATGGGACACCGTGGCGTCCATCCACCGGTTGACCGCCGCCGCCTTCACGCGGAAGTCGGCCGGGTTGTAGGCCTCGCGCACGTGGTGCATGTGCTCGCGATAGTGGAGCGTCGCCTCCTGGACGTCGTCCTCGGCCTGCGCCTGGCTGTCGGCGACGTAGAGGAAGCGCCACACGGACGCCTCGCCGAGCAGGCGCCGCTGGGTCGCCGCGTCG
>Ga0075425_100009194_pt1 | contig 10509 bp, 19 predicted proteins | sample SoiMethybrSBSTD4_FD_75300 | JGI IMG/M metagenome (GOLD analysis project Ga0075425, IMG submission 75300) | Bulk soil microbial communities from a Populus tree surrounding site in Tennessee, USA - Soil MetaG P. TD hybrid SBSTD4 | ecosystem: Environmental > Terrestrial > Soil > Tree plantation...
CGTGAGCACCTTCAGGTTCGGCGAGATCAAGGTTGAGGTCCATCGGATGGGGCCTGATCCCCTTCATCCGCACAGCGACTTCTATGCCGTCAAGGTCTCGCATGACGACACCTGGATGGAGAGCATGCTCGAGAAGCCCAAGGCCAATCGGACTGCTGGAAGCGACTTCGAGATCGCTTCTGAATTCCTATCGAACTTCTACATCATCGCGTCGGAACCGGGAGCTTGGGCGCAACAGATGCAGGAGGTCGGTAGGGCCTCGCAGGAAGAAATTGATGCAACCATCGCGGTTGCAAACAATTTGCGTCCGTACCTGAACGAAGCGATACGCTCCACCCGCGGCAAATTCGATCTCTTCAGCGAGCATTTCGAGGCGGGTGTCGGTCCTTACGATCCAAGCATGGGGATTGCCCGAAAGCTCGAGCTTCCGGAGCACATCGGCAACAAGGAAGAGATCGCTCAGTTCTTCGCCTATCTGTATCTGGTGGATCGGAGCAGCTTCCATCCAGACGAGGATTTTACGACATTCGTGGACCGGGAAGGACGCCCTGCCTACACGCCGGAACAAGCTGAGCGACGGAATGCTTTGATGCTCGAAGCTATCCAGGCTGCTGACGCTGAAGGCCTGGATATTTACGAGCTCGCGCTCTGGGTCGGTGCCGTGACGGGCGCCAACGATGATCCTGATAACGAAGACTCGGCTCCGAAATGGATCAAGGTCCTCTCCAAAGAATGGGTTTAACCGATGGGCTTCCCCGAAGAGGCCGTCTGGAAAACCCATCATGGGATGAAGCCTTCGAGCGCTGAGGGGAATTTGGTCCGTGCAGGTCGATTCGTTATCGGTCCCCATGACATCGTAGAATGGGAGGTCCGGCGATCGGGAAACGGATACTATGCCGTAACCAATTATTTCACTTGGGCGGAAGCCTGGGACAATGCATGGATGAAAGGCTTCCGGACGGAAAAGGAAGCCGTGGACTTCGCCAGGACCCAAGCCGAAGTAGGGCGGCTGCTCATGCAGGAAAGCCACCAGCGTCATGGCGGCCGCGCGGATCCGCATGAAATCGCCGAAGTCGTCAACAAGGGCCGCTATGAGCCTCCCCCGCCGGGGATAAGCGGGCTTGGAGCCTCGCTTGGTAACAAGGACGAGCCGATCAAACACTTCAACAAGATCGGTCACATCAGCAACTGGGACGGAACCCTTCGGAGTTACAAAGCCCTATACGCGATTCAGCGCTTCAATCCAAGGAATGCCGGAGACATCGCGAGAATCTGGATTGAGGAGCGGAATTCTCCGGCGGATATGTATCAGGTGGAGTTCCCGATGTTCCTGGAGGTCCCGGAGCTCGAGGACTTCGTGCAGAGCAACTTCAGCAATGACGACCTTGAGGATAGGTATTTCAACTATTACATCACGCACTGGGATCTGACGGATTCCGTGCACGACATGTGGAAGCTGTCTCCCGTGCTCAAACTGAACTATCCAGGCCACACGCAGATGTTCAATGGAGTCAATATCGGCGCCGGCTGGCATGAGATCCTGGCGAGCGTCAGAAAGAGTCTGGACAGATGAGGGAGATCGACCAGGCCCTGGAGCAATACCTTTCCAGCTTCGCGAAGCTCATGGAGCAGAATGCCCAAAAAAGGCATCTGCACTATCAGTCCTACTTTGATCTGCTTAAGAAGGTGGGACGTCTGGCTAACCCGGAGCCTTATACCAGGGCTGAGGAAAAGGAACTCCTTGATATCTTCGGAGGCCTGCTAAAGACTCCGGAGATCAAGCAGTGTTTCTACAACTCTCAGACCATCGCACTTGACGGTAGTCTTGGATATGAAGAGGGCTACGTTTTGAACGCGAGGTTGCCGGTCCCTATCGAGCACGCCTGGAACACATTGCCTTCCGGGAAGGCCGTCGACGTGACGATGCGGGATTTTGGCGAGAAGAATACCTGCAACCCCAAGAAACTTCTGGAACGAGCCAAGAAGAACCAGGATAACGCCTATATGGGAATGCGTTTCCCTGCGGAAGAAATCCGGAAGTCTTGGATGAGGAATGAGCGATCGCTGATGCTGATCGAAGATCGGGTGATCGTGAATAGGATCTTCGAGAAGGGATATCCGGCCTCGTGGCGGTCGCCGTCGCTCTCGGGCCCGCGCCCGGAAGAAGAATGGCTGAACGAGCCGGAACACGAAGGCCTTCCGCCGAGCGAAACCCGCTCTCCCTCCGAGGGAGACATTCCGCCGTGGGGACAGCGGGGATATCAGCCGGTTTTTCCCTTGCGTGGGAAGGTCTTCTACATCACGGCATACGTGGGATCCGGTCCACGGTACAAGATATCCCGGACGCCGACGCCGGCGAAAAGCCCGGTCATGGGAGCTGCGAGACCCGTCAAGGACGTTGGAACGATGCCCGCCGGCGTCCAGTTCGGCACGGAGTTCATGTACCATCCTTTCGCCGCCATTCCTGTTCGCAAGGAGGACTTCTCGGAGGCCGGCCCAGTCGTGGAGTACCTGGCTTCCCTGATCGAGGAGCTCGGCGCCTTCGGCAAGATCCTGATGGAGCACAGCTTCCCCGACGAGAAGGCGACCGAAGTACGGCTCTCGAATGGACGCTGGTTTCCTGTCGACATGACTGGGGTCCTCTATGGCGGCGTGACCTATCTGAACGCCTACAACGTCAACCGGTTCTACGGAGGCCCTGAGGAAGGCGGCTGGTGGTTTGATGCCGGCGATCCGACTGCCTCAGTTCCGCTCCGCGAAGAAGATCCGGCCGCGGCGATCGAATGGAACGCGTATCTCCGAGACAAAGTCGGCTGGACCTCTCAGCATAACCGCTACAGCGTCCTCGGCCATGATGACTTCGAGATCCGGCCGGACGATTACTTCGCGCGGCCATTTCCGGAAGAGACTCCCCACTACCAATAGGGTCAAGCATGGATCTGACCAGGGGTCTTAAGAAGATCGTCAAGATGTACGGCGAGCGTATCCTCGCCGCCACTGGCGGCTGGGTGGACTGGGAGGATCCGCTCGGCTGTGGTCATTATGGATGCGTCTGGGAGCTCTGGTCCCAGGATCCTGCCTATGACGAGGTTCCTAATCTAGCCCGTCCAACGGGCCGCGTACTCAAGATCTCCGTCGACCCCACCGAAGGGCCGGTCGTCGCTGCGATCATGAAGACCGGGCAAGACAAGAGACTTGATGGTCTTGTCCGCTGGGAAGGTGTCTGGCGTATTCCCGCTTATATCGGCTCGGCTGCAGGCCGCGATAAAGGATGGGTCATCATCCGCGAGGAAGTTAAGCCCTTCAACAGCTTCAGGTCCGGCCATTTTCGCAGCAGCGGAGACGTCTATCCGTGGCTGCGCTACCTCGACAAATACAATGCCTCTATCCGTAGATTCTTGGACCTGAAGACGCAGGCTTTGAAAAATCAAGAGTTTGCCGCGGCCGAAGAGGCCCTGAAGGCATTGAGTCGCTTCGAGGAAACCTACTACGTCTCCCATGCAATCTACGCCTTGATTCTGGAAGGAATCACCCTCGCGGATATCCACGAGGCGAACTTGGGTGGAAGAGTCAATCCAACTGAAGAACAGCCTGTTCTTGAAGCCACCTGGGCCGATCAGTCGGTGCGGGCGCCGCTCTTGATCTACGATCCCGGCCATTCCAAGGCGCCTCCCGTCGAGGTGCCGGATCTATGGTGAACGAGGTCTTCTGGCACCTGACGACGGATCCCGGCTGGAAGCTGAATCGGGATTATCATCCGATCTATGCTTACGGGGCCGGCACTCCGACATCCAGGCCAGGGATCTTCGTCACGGACCAACCGATTTACTGGTGCCCGTGGATGGGGAAAGGCCCGGTCTATGCCGCACGGATTTCGGTTCCCAAGGAAGCCCTGCCTCGAGCCTCAGAAAGTCATCCGGAATACCTGATCACGGATCTTGACCAGGTCAAAGTCCTCGAATTTCTTCCTCTTGCGGAGATCATCAAACGAGGAGAAGAAGAAAAGAGTCGTGGACTCTCTTGGTGGAACCAGCAATACGGCGGCTTCGGCAGCGTCGTGGACTGGTGGTTCTACTACGACCGGAACCAGGATAAGAAGTATCAACGCAAGGGGCTCGATGAGCTCAAGAAGAAATGGCTTAAAGAACATCCGGGCTTCAAGGATCCGGAAGAATACTACCGGAAACGGTCATGAGCGAAGAACGATTTGAAATCGACGGCGTCCATATTGTTTTCGACACCCTCCGGGATGAACAGCCCTTGGGCGGTTTCGAGGCATGGGTTCCAGACACGAAGTCGGGTCTGGATGGGCTTTATGGAAGTGCTTCGACTCTGGCTGGCCACATGATCGAAGCGGGGCGGTTTACTGTTGCCGCCCAGTGCATTCTGAAGGATGGTCGCACTGCCGCATGGATCGAATGGCTCGAAGTCGATCCGGCCAGACGGAAAGCGGGTTTGGCAAGCCGTATCCTCAAGGGAACACTTGCCGCGATGCGCCGTAAGAAGATCGGACAGATTTGGCTGGCCGCCTCGCCGGAGAGGTCTGAGGATCGCGAGGCGCTGCTACAGCTCTATCGCAGGCATGGCTTTGATCTCGTACCGGAACCGTGCCGTGATCGCCGGCATGATGGGACGATGAAGGACATCATGGCGGCTTCGCTGGAAGAATAACTTGTTCTCTGGAACCCCCTGGGATACAATTCTGGAGTCTTCCCTCCCCCGGGAAGGCGGCAAGCATTTTGGTAAAGTTTCCGCCCATTTCGGGGGCATTCCATGAAGACGCTCTTCTCCGTGGGCTTCCAGTCGCACGATCCGTTCACGCTCCGTCATCCGAGCTTTGTCGGATCTCCGAGCCTCGGTCGTGCAGTCCCCCTGCGGCGGAGCTCGTTCATGGGACAGGAGACTTCCGAGTACGAGCACGTCGCTGATGCCGAGGCGCAGGCCAATGCGGATATGCGCGATAAATTGGCTGCGGTCATCGCCCAGGGCGCTCCAAAGGCCGCCCAGTGGCGGACCTGGATCGCCACGCAGTACGCGAAGGATCCCACCCTGCTCTCCATCTTCAAAGAGCAGTACATCGTCGACAACATCCGGGGCTATCAGGATATCATCAACACGGACCAGGCTTCGGTCGACATGGCATCCCAGAAGATCGCGTCTCCGGATCAGCGGAACTGGGATTTCTCCGAGGACATGCAGATCCGGGTCAACGAGTGGAACCAGGTCCTCGACATCCTGGTCGGCGCCATGAAGGAATACGGCGGCGTCAAGCCGGCGGTTCCGGTTCCGGTGAAGATGGGGCCGATCATCAACACGAAGACCGGAGCCCCGGTTCCAAGCTCCATCGCTCCCGGAGCGACGGTCCGGACGGCGCCTCCCGCTGCTTCCGGCGTCTCGACGAACACTCTTCTGGTCGGCGGGGGGATCGCCGCGGCCGCGCTCGCCCTGATCTTGGCATTGAAGGCCTGAGGATCCATGGCCAAGAAGACCCTCGAGTTCGGGATGCAGCCGCCCAAGGGCACCAAGGTTGCCTGGGGCGCGCGGGCGATTTTTAAGCCCATCTCCAAGAATCCCATGATCGACATCCTGTGGGATCGGCAGGATGCCTTCGGCGACAAGGAAGAGCGTGAAGATCTGGTGGAATGGGTCCGGAAATCCGGACTGCCCTGGCTGAATCAGGAAATGGAAGACAAAGCCAGCTACTCCATCAGCAGATCCCATGAAGTCTTCCGGCACGAGGACGGGGATTACGTCCTCGAGGCCAGTCCAAAGGGAAGTGCTGGTTATCTCTACATCGGAGCTTGGAAGGAGTAGATCATGTTTGGAATCTTCTCCGCGCCTCACATATCGATCGGCTGGTCCGGCGGCGGCGCCGGCGGCGGTCCTGATTCCGGCGCCGGGATTCCTCCTGGCGGCTTTCCCGGCATCTACCCGGGTGCCGGCGTCTCCAATTCCGGCTGGGCTGGTCTCACGCAGTTCCAGCAGGAACAGCTCAAGAAGGACTGCGTCAAGAAGGGTACGTGCGTCCTCGGGCCTCCCGCGAGCTTCCTGGGATCCAAGCCCAAGGGCTGGCGTTAAGATCGCTGAAATGTGTTCACGATCGCCAAGCTCATAGACGCAGATCCCAACCGCACCAGTTTTCTGACCACGAACCTCTTCGTATTCGACGAAAAGTCCAAGCGCCTCACGGTGATCATGGTCCTCGTCGATCGTAAAGACATTCTTTGGGCCAGATTGCTTGGTTGCGGCCCAGGGCCCCAGACCTTCCAGGAAGTCTTCCAGGAACTTCGAAAGGGAATGGAAGAAGCTCCGGATAATACGCGACTTATCTACAAGGAGCACATCCGCGACATCAACGATGTCGAAGACTTCGGGATCGAGCATTTCAAAGAGTACGTCGAAGGGATTTCCATCATGGGGACCCATGAGGACATCGCGGAGATCCTGCACCGCTGTTTCAAGATCCCTGTCTGAGACAACTTGACTTTAGTGGTAGCCACGGTTTACCATAGCAGGGAATGACCCCCGAGAACATCGGCTACGTTGTCATCCGCGGTGCAAAGCCCGGACTGACCAAAGAGATGCCCATCCTGGTCGACGGAGGTCCTCTCTGCGTCGCCGGCCTCTGGAACTGGCGGGATTGCGTCACGGTCGCCGGCCTCTATTTCATCTACCACAAGGTGAGCGGCTTTCCGTTCGGCCCTTACTACGCTTCCATTCCTCTGGCTGAGAAGGCCATGAAGAAGGCTCTCAAGGACATTCCGAAGGACATCTGGAGCCACGATGCCCAGTGGTATGGGGATCAACCATGGCTCGGGAAATACATCGAAGAGCACCTCGGGAAGCCCATGGATCTCGTGGGCGGCGAGTGGGAGAAGGAGGGGAAATAGGCCATGTGCCAAGCCTACGAATCTCTGAGCCGCGTCTATTCCTGGTTTGAGGCGAGAACCTGCAAGTGCGGCCATTATCACAGCCAGCATGGGCCAAAACAAACCAAGGAAACCGCTTCGCAACCGGCCTTCATTGGGGCGAACTGCCCCAATTGGATTCCGTATTCCGACTTCAAGGTGTGCCAGTGTCGGAAGTGCGAGTGCCAAAACTGCGAGCTCAAGAAGTACGGGCTGAAGTCTATTCACGATTCTTAGGAGAAAACTAATGAAGCATCTGAGACGGTTCTGGGCGAAAGCGATCATCCTTGCAGTCGTCGAGATCGACGCACAGACGATGGATGCGGACGATCGGCTGTACTGGCACGAGGTCTTCAAGGGCGCGACGAGCGGATCGTGATTAAGAGGCACAAATGAGCTTCGGAGAAGGATGTTACCCGGTCGCCAAGAAGGCTCATCGATGCATCTGGTGCAACGATCTGATCGTGATCGGAGAGCGGCATTTCAAGTATGTCGGGGAATGGGAGGGCGAGTTCCAGAACTGGCGGATGCATGAGGACTGCATGAACGCCCATCAGAGGGAAACCTTCGATGGAGAGATCTGCGACTCGAGCCATCAGCGAGGCCGTACCTGCGATGAAAAGGAAGAGGCGGTACGAAAACTCGCAAAAGACACCAACGAAGTCATCGCTCAGATGCTGCGAGAGAAGGGCGTCTCACCAGAAGTGCTGGAGTTGGTGACGCGCTCGAACATCGGCAGCGTCGTGGTCAAGGACATCCTTATGGAGTCGATCTACGAGGAGGATCGCCGGGTCAGCGAAGCCACGACGAAGGCCATCGAAGCGGGGAAAAAGAAGGCGCGTGCTTCATGACAATCGAGAAGGCAAAAACAAAGTGCCAGTGTGCGGTCTGCGAATACGGGAAGGTAGTCCGCGACCTGATCCACCGGACGCCGGGCGAGCAGGACAAGAAGCTAATCGAGGATCTTTACGACCGCCTCATTCACGCAGAGGACGACCGGGACTTTCATTCTATCTGCGGCGAAGGATGCGCGATCAAACACGGCGGCATGAGCTTCACGGAAGCCTGCAATCTCATTGATGCTCAGAGAACCAGCGAGGCGAAGTCATGACATCCATGACTAAGGCTTCCTCGGTTGACGAAATGAAGGAGATCGAAGAGCGGCAAGAGAAGCGCGGGACGTGGTGGCCGGTCAAGGACCTGGACGGGTCGAGAAGCGCAATCATCACTTGCCCGGGGTGTGGGCAGACTCACAGCCTCTGTGGTCGATGGAAGGTTTCGTCGGATGGCTCCGTAAGCCCCTCGGTGGACCACTCCCAGCCAATCGTAAAGACGGACGGCTCAGTGATCCGCGATTGCCTGTTCCACGATCACGTCAAGCTCGAGGGATGGATTGCGTGAGATTCAGCATGACCATCATTTTTCGATTCTGGCTGGCGTGGACAGTTCGTTGCGGGCTCTGGTGGTTCCGGTGGAGAGCATCAGAGCCGCGTCCAAAGCCGAATAGAGAGCCGCGGCGCGACGACGGGACGCTGAAGTACCGATGGGAGAACGGGAAGCGCGTAGAGGCCTGAACGCCATGAAGAAGCAGAAAGAAAAGCAGTACAAAAAAGGAGATCGCCGGCGCACGAAGTGCCAGGGCTGCCTGGACGGTATGCGCGTCATGTGTACCCTTGGTCCCGCCGTCGATCGGGATGACGGCAAGCCCATCGGCCTGATGTGGTTCTGCGACAGGTCATACCACGATTAGAGATGACCGCATCAAAATGTACGTTTTGCGGAGGTACTGGCGAACGCCTTCACTGGATCAAGAAGGATGAATCGTTCAAGCGCCCGTGTCCCTACTGCAAGTGCTTCAGCGAGGGAGCCCCGTGCCCGTATGCGGACTCCCACGGGCCAGAACAGCCCGTCATCATCGGAACGACGGTCCGCGGTCAAGAGAAGGGTCCTGATGGGAAGCTGCGGACGATGGATAAGAGCAGCGACCGCATCATCCGATACGCGGACTGGGAGTTTCGCTGCGTGGTCTGTTACCCGAGATGAATTATGACGCGCGAGGAATTGAATGCGCCCTGCGGGGAATGTGGACATACCCGCGAGAGCCACGATTATAGCGGATGCTTATGCTGGATCGAGGCCGACGCCAGTCGGAAGTGTCCTTGCATGGTATGGAGACCGGAATCATGACCCGAGCACGACCGGAATACGTGAAGTGCGCGAAGAAGGAGCGTTGGGAGACGGTCTGCGGTCGCCGCCCGGATGCCTTCGAATGGCTCTTCGAGAACATGGAACACGCCTTGGCGAACGAGGCCAACGGTGGCTACCTGATGCTGTGCAACGATTGCCGGAAAGCCAGCGAAGGCAAGAAGAAGATCGAAGTGCAGTGTTTCAACTGCAATCGTGCCATGACGGTCTCAAAGGCAGACGCGCAAGAATACGGCGACAAGAAATGGCTTTGCGCCGGCTGCGCCCTTGGAGATGAAGGGGATAATTTATGACATTTTGGATCGCTTTATTTTTCATCGTTGCCGTCCCGACGGTGATGTTCCATCTCGACCGGAAGCGAGCGGAGCGGGCACACATCGAACGCCTCGCACGTTGGGAGGAATTCAACGCTCGGCACAAAACCAGCGAAAGGAAAGCATGACTCCAGAACAGATTAAGGAACTCGAAGAGTACATGAGGCAGAAGGCTGAGGCCAGGCGCATCAAGTATCCCGTCGAGGTCGCGGGCATCGACTTCGACGTGAAGATCGGCGTCTCGAACAAGTCCTTTTTCGGATCTCTAGGATCTGAAAAGGGGCCTGGTACCTTCGTCTCGATCCGTTCCTGCAAGAAGGAACACGGCGACAAGACGCGCCTGGGCCTTCTGATCGGCTACGTGCCGATCCACACGAGCGTGGAGTACTCGAAAGAGAAGCGCCTGAAGTTCATCGTCAGCGGAGACAATCCCGCGATCTTCGTCTTCGACCTCAACGAGGTCGTCCTGGGATGCGAGAGCTTCTGGGGCGCGATCGAGAGCGAGAAGCAGCTCCGGGAGATCACGAACGACGACATTCAGAACGTCTGGTACATCAAGGCCCTCAAGCAGCTCAGCGAGAAGAAGAAAGAATATCCCGATCCTCTGGGGATGACCTTAGGGAACATGGAGACCCAGGAGGAATTCTGGATCTGCCAGCACTGCCACGACGGTCATCACGAGGAATGCACGGGCATGGCCTATGACATCGACACGGAGGAGTCGTCGGCCTGCGAGTGCGAAGTGAAGAAGGGACACCCTAAGAGGAAGTGAGCATGGCTACGAAGGCTGATCTGGAAGAAAAGATCGCGATCATCGACCAGGCGCCGCCATGCCCGAAGCATGGCCGGGAAGCGCTCAAGATCTGCATGGAGCCGGGTTGCAATGATGTCCACTGCGGAGGATGCCACTCTGGATCCTGCCAGTGCTGGAACGACGAATAGACGAGGCTTTTATGATGGGCATGGCTCCAGACGACAAAGCGCGTGCTGAAGAGGCGATACGTTCAGCCAATAACTGGGCACAAGTCGCCCAGGTCTGGGAGGCTCGCTTCAATACCGCCGTCGAACGTATCCAGACGCTG
>Ga0075425_100009195_pt1 | contig 10509 bp, 10 predicted proteins | sample SoiMethybrSBSTD4_FD_75300 | JGI IMG/M metagenome (GOLD analysis project Ga0075425, IMG submission 75300) | Bulk soil microbial communities from a Populus tree surrounding site in Tennessee, USA - Soil MetaG P. TD hybrid SBSTD4 | ecosystem: Environmental > Terrestrial > Soil > Tree plantation...
CGGAAATGATGCTGCTGGACGAGCCGATGGCGGGCATGGGCCATGAGGACATCGACAAGATCGCCGGTCTTATCAAGCGTATCTCCGCGAAGTACACGATTTTGATGGTCGAACATAATTTGAGCGTCGTTGCCAATTTATCCGACGTGATAACTGTCCTCACGCGCGGCCAGGTGCTCGCGCAGGGCAATTATGCCGATCTGTCGAGGGATGAACGGGTCAAGGAAGCCTATTTGGGAGCCGGTCATGCCTGACCTGAACGTAGCGGCGGCGCCACCGAGGTCATCTGCCGCAGCTTCCCGAGCCGTCCTCGAGGCAAAAAACCTGGAGGCCTGGTACGGCGAGTCGCACATCCTCCACGGCATGAATTTCAGCGTCAACGCCGGCGAGGTGGTCACATTGCTCGGGCGAAACGGCGCCGGCAAGACCACGACGCTCAAGTCGATCATGGGGATCATTGGCAAGCGCGCCGGTTCAATCCGTTTCAACGACCAGGAAATCATTCGCGTCTCCTCCGACCGGATCGCACGAATGGGCGTAGCGTTCTGCCCCGAGGAGCGCGGCATCTTCGCAAGTCTGGATGTTCGCGAGAACCTGCTGTTGCCGCCGGTGGTGCGGCAGGGCGGACTCTCGATCGAGCAGATTTTCAGCCTGTTTCCGAACCTTAAGGAGCGGCTCAAGAGCCAAGGCACCAAGCTTTCTGGCGGCGAGCAGCAGATGCTGGCGATTGCGCGGATTTTGCGCACTGGCGCATCCTTCTTGATGCTGGACGAGCCGACCGAGGGGCTTGCGCCGGTCATCATTCAGCAAATCGGCCAGACGATCGCTCGGCTGAAGAAGGAGGGATTTACCATCCTCCTGGTCGAACAGAATTTCCGCTTCGCGTCCACCGTGGCGGACCGCTACTACATTGTCGAGCACGGCAAGATCATCGACGGCTTTGCCAATTCGGAGCTGCAGGCGAACATGGACAAACTCCACACCTATCTCGGCGTCTAGCGCCAACGACGAGGGAACCGAAATGAAAACGGGTTCAATCGCTTCCTTGGTCATCCGCGCGGACGGTTGCGAGATTCATTCGGTCTTTGTGTTCGAGGTGAAGTGAGCGGGATCAAACAATGCAAGCTCTCTATGCACAGCTTCTGGTAGGATTGATCAACGGCTCGTTCTACGCGCTGCTCAGCCTCGGGCTTGCCGTGATCTTCGGAATGCTCAACATCATCAACTTCGCTCACGGCGCGCTCTACATGATGGGCGCGTTCTGCGCCTATTTCCTCCTGAATCTTGCCGGCATCGGTTATTGGTGGGCGCTGATCATCGCGCCCATCGTGGTCGGGATTTTCGGCATGATCCTGGAGCGGACCATGCTGCAATGGCTGACCGGGCTCGACCATCTGTACGGCCTGCTGCTGACCTTCGGCATCGCGCTCATCATTCAGGGCGTTTTTCAGAACTATTTCGGTTCCTCGGGCTTGCCCTATGCGATCCCGGACTATCCGCAGATTGGAGGTTTCCGGGGACTGCAGGGAGGCATGAATCTCGGCTTCATGTTTCTGCCGATCTATCGCGGCTGGGTGGTGGTGTTCTCGCTCGTGGTGTGCCTGGCAACCTGGTACCTTATCGAGCGGACGCGGCTTGGCGCCTATCTTCGCGCGGCGACGGAAAATCCCACGCTTGTGCGGGCCTTCGGCGTCAACGTGCCGCGCATGATCACGCTCACTTATGGACTCGGCGTCGGGCTCGCCGCGCTCGCCGGCGTGCTGTCGGCGCCGATCAACCAGGTGCGGCCGCTGATGGGCGCCGACCTCATCATTGTCGTGTTCGCGGTGGTGGTGATCGGCGGCATGGGCTCGATCATGGGCTCGATCATAACCGGCTTTGCCTTGGGTGTGATCGAAGGATTGACCAAGTATTTCTATCCCGAGGCTTCCAACACCGTCGTCTTCGTGCTGATGGTTCTGGTGTTGCTGGTGAAACCGACGGGTCTGACGGGACGGGCGGCGTGACATGACAGCATTGACCGACGATACCCTGCCGATTACCCCCCGCGCGATGCGCGAAGAGATGATCGTGTTCGCGATCATGGCCGTGCTGCTCGCAATCGTGCCGTGGACCGGGATCTATCCGTTCTTCGTGATGCAGGCCCTGTGCTTTGCGCTGGTCGCCTGTGCGTTCAATCTTCTGGTCGGCTACGGCGGGCTGCTGTCGTTCGGACACGCCATGTTTCTGGGCACCGCGGGCTATTTCAGCGCCCACGCCCTGAAGGTCTGGGGGGTGCCGCCCGAGCTTGGTATCGTGATCGGTACCGCCTCCGCCTGTGTGCTCGCTGTCATTACAGGCTACGTCTCGATTCGCCGGCAGGGCATTTATTTCTCGATGATCACGCTCGCGCTGTCACAGCTTCTCTATTTCATCTATCTGCAGGCGCCCTTCACCCATGGCGAGGATGGCATTCAGGGCATTCCGCAAGGCATGCTGTTCCATGTTTTCGATCTTTCGAAGCCAACCACCCTTTATTATGTGGTTCTCGCCGGATTTTTGGGCGGCTTTCTCCTGATTTACCGCATCATCAACTCGCCTTTCGGTGAGGTCCTGAAATCGATCCGCGAAAACGAGCAGCGCGCGATTTCGCTGGGCTACAAGACCGATCAATTCAAGCTCGTTGCCTTCATTTTGTCAGGTACGCTCGCTGGCTTTGCCGGCGCGTTGAAAGTTTTCGTGGCGCAGAATGCCTCGCTTACGGACGTGCATTGGAGCATGTCCGGTGAGATCGTGCTGATGACGCTGGTCGGCGGGCTCGGCACTGTGTTCGGCCCGGTGGTAGGCGCATTCGTTATCATCGCCATGCAGCAATATCTCGCTGGCTTTGGTCAGTGGGTGACAGTGATTCAGGGCGTAATTTTCGTTGCCTGCGTGCTGACGTTCCGTCGGGGCCTCGTTGGGGAGCTTGCCCATCTCTTCAAACGGTCTCTATAACCATCGGAGACTATTGGCGTTTCCCGATAGGCACATGCCGGTGGATGATTGCACCTCGCGACAAAAGCGAGGAGAGCATTTGCAGGCAAATCGTCTTATGACAGTTTTGTGACAGATGGCCGGGGAGACCCGCGCCGAATCGTGGGCCAATCCGATGTTGAGCTGGTTTCGTGCCTTTCTCCCGAAGGAAGAGCGCTTTTTCGATCTCTTTGCCCGCCACGCCGCCGTTGCCGCGCAAGGTGCGCTTGCCTTGCAGGGCGTGCTGCGTGGGGGCGAGGACGTGCCCGTCTACTGCCAACGCGTCCACCAGCTCGAGAACGAGGCCGACAACATCACCCGCGAGGTGCTGACAGCCGTACGAAGAACCTTCATTACGCCGTTCGACCGCGGCGATATCCAGAACCTGATCACCTCCATGGACGACGCCATCGATCAGATGCACCAGACCGCGAAGGCGGTGATGTTGTTTGAGGTCAGAAATTTTGAGCCGCTAATGCTCGAAATGGGTGGACTGCTCGTCGAGTGCGCCAATCTGGTCGGTCGCGCGCTCCCGCTACTGCAATCGATCGGCCGAAATGTAGCGATGCTGACTGCGATCACTGAGGAGCTCACCAAGCTGGAAGGCCGTGTGGACGATCTCCACGACATCGGATTGAAGGAGCTTTTCCTGAAGCATCGCGATGCCAACGCGATGGATTTCATTGTTGGTGCCGAGATCTACGATCATCTCGAAAAGGTCGCCGACCGCTTCGACGACGTCGCGAACGAGATCAATTCGATCGTGATCGAGCAGGTTTGAGGAGAACCGTGGGCGCTGCACTGGGTGTTCCCATACTGTACGGCCTGATCGCGGTCGCGTTGGCGTTTGACTTTCTCAACGGTCTGCACGATGCCGCCAACTCGATCGCCACCATCGTCTCCACTCGCGTTCTGCGCCCCCATTACGCGGTGCTCTGGGCCGCATTTTTCAATTTCATCGCCTTCCTGGTATTCGGACTGCATGTCGCGCAGACGATCGGGACGGGCATCATCGAGCCATCGATCGTCGATCATCAGGTGATCTTTGCAGCGCTGGTCGGAGCCATCGTCTGGAACCTCGTCACCTGGGCACTGGGTATTCCGTCCTCGTCGTCGCACGCGCTGATCGGCGGTCTGGTTGGAGGCGGTATGGCGAAAGCCGGAATTTCGGCTGCAGTCTGGAGCGGGCTGTCGAAAACCGTGGCGGCGATCGTGCTGTCGCCGCTGGTCGGGTTCTTCCTTGCCATGATCCTGGTCGCGATCGTCTCGTGGCTGTCGGTACACTCGACGCCCTTTGCGGTCGACAGCGCGTTCCGTATCCTGCAGTTCGTCTCTGCCTCGCTCTATTCGCTCGGCCATGGCGGCAATGACGCGCAGAAGACCATGGGGATCATCGCCGTGCTGCTCTTTTCTCAAGGGCATCTCGGTGCCGAGTTTTCGGTGCCGTTCTGGGTGGTGCTATCGTGCCAGGCATCGATGGCCCTTGGCACGCTGATGGGCGGTTGGCGAATTGTCCGCACAATGGGATTGAGAATCACAAAATTGACGCCGATGCAGGGATTTTGCGCCGAGACCGGCGGCGCCGTGACGCTGTTCATGGCAACCGTCCTCGGAGTTCCGGTATCGACCACGCACACAATTACCGGCGCGATTGTCGGCGTCGGCGCCGCCCGCCGCGCGTCGGCGGTGCGCTGGAATATCGCCGGCACGATCGTCTATGCCTGGGTGATCACGATACCGGCCTCTGCCATCATCGCCGCGGCGACTTACTGGGCAGTATCGCTGCTGCGCTAGGCGTGCTCGTGGACTGGCGCTCGACCGTCGAGTTCCTATATGGACGGGGCGCGCCGGTCACCCTTGATTCGGCGCGCTTTGACTGTCAAACGCGCCAGCTCCATGTCCGACCTTGCCGTCACGACCGATCCGCCGTCTCGTTCGCCGCTGTCACATGAGGTGGAGCGGCGCCGTACCTTTGCGATCATCTCACACCCGGACGCCGGCAAGACCACGCTGACGGAAAAGCTGCTGCTGTTCGGCGGCGCGATCAATCTTGCGGGACAAGTCAGGGCAAAAGGCGAGCGCCGCAACACCCGTTCGGACTGGATGAAGATCGAACGCGAGCGCGGCATTTCGGTCGTCACGTCGGTGATGACGTTCGAGTTCGGCGGCCTCGTCTTCAACCTGCTGGATACGCCGGGTCACGAGGATTTTTCCGAGGATACCTACCGCACGCTGACTGCGGTCGATTCGGCGGTAATGGTAATCGACGCGGCCAAGGGCATCGAGGCGCGCACACGGAAGCTGTTCGAGGTGTGCCGCTTGCGCGACATTCCGATCATCACATTCATCAACAAGATGGATCGCGAGAGCCGCGATACCTTTGACCTTATGGACGAGATCGAGAAGACGCTCGCGCTGGACACCACGCCGATGACCTGGCCGGTAGGGCGCGGCCGTGATTTTCTGGGCACGTATGATGTCCGCAACGGCGGTGTACGTCTGCTCGAGGGTGGAGGCGCCAAAACCGGCGCGGCACTTGAGATCGAGCCCGACGAGCTGACGCGCTTCAATCCCCATCTCGATGTCGCAGGGCTCAAGGATGAACTCGCGCTGGTGACCGAAGCGTGCAAGCCCTTCGATCTGGAATCTTTCCGCGAGGGCCATTTGACGCCAGTTTATTTCGGTAGTGCGCTCCGCAATTTCGGCGTTGGCGATCTGCTGGAAGGTCTCGGGCAGTTTGCGCCGCCACCGCGTGCGCAGGAGAGCGATCTGCGCAAGGTTGAGGCGTCCGAGCCGCGCATGAGCGCGTTCGTATTCAAGATCCAAGCCAACATGGACCCGAATCACCGCGACCGCATAGCCTTTGCGCGGCTCTGCTCGGGCAAGCTCAGTCGCGGCATGAAGGCGAAGCTGGTGCGAACAGGCAAGAGCATGCCGCTTGCAAGCCCGCAATTCTTTTTTGCCCAGGATCGCTCGGTCGCCGATGAGGCCTTTGCCGGAGACGTTGTCGGCATTCCCAATCACGGAACCCTTCGGATCGGCGACACCCTGACCGAAGGAGAAGATTTGACCTTCGTTGGCGTGCCAAGCTTTGCGCCGGAAATCCTTCGCCGCGTGCGGCTGACGGACGCAATGAAAGCGAAGAAGCTGAAGGAAGCGCTGCAGCAGATGTCGGAGGAGGGGGTCGTGCAGGTGTTCCGGCCGCGCGATGGTGCGCCAGCGCTGGTCGGCGTGGTCGGACCGCTCCAGCTCGATGTGCTGAAAGCCCGGTTGGACGCGGAATATTCGCTGCCGGTCGAATTCGAGGTCTCCGAATTCCAGCTCGCACGCTGGATATCTTCCGACGACAGAAAGAAACTGGAGGACTTCATCGCCGCCAATGCCTCCAGCATCGCCGACGACGTTGACGGAGATCCGGTCTATCTTGCCAGGAACGAGTTCTATCTCGGCTATACGCAGGAGCGGGCGGAAGGCATCACTTTCGCCAACGTCAAGGACGTGAAAAAGAGCATGTGAGACGGCGCGCGATTGTGAACTGCCGGGACCTTGATGCCGCGCCTGGAGCCGGCCATTTTACGGTGTGGCGGTTTGAGGTGTTCTTTCATGCTGCGGCGGATCGCGGTCTGTCTCATCGTCTGCAACGCTGCGCTTGCAGCGAGCGCTGCCGCTGAGCCCCGGCGCCGTCAGATCAATCCCATTCCGTTCTCGCATTCCCCTTGCAGCGTGCTCGACCGGCAACCCTGCACGCCAACCTACTGCAGCCCGCTTCACCCCGGGCCTTGTATCCCAGAAATCTTCTACCCATACGGCGAGAACCTGCAGATTACGGTCCAAAGCGTGCCGCCGAAGCAAGATGAGGACAAATACCAGAGGCCCGACCATGCGCTCGATACGATCGGCGATCTGTTCGCCGAGCTGCGCTCCTGCTGGTCGCCACCTCCGCCGGATAATGCGCGCGAGGGCATGCAGATGTCGGTGCGCTTCAGCTTCAAGAGATCCGGTGAGCTGATCGGCACGCCGCGCATGACCTTTTCAACGCCGGGCACGCCCGCCGATGTTCGCCAAACCTATCTGAATGCCATCAACTCATCGCTGGATGCCTGCTTGCCCATGAAATTCAGCGAAGGCCTCGGCGGCGCGCTTGCCGGACGGCCGATCGCGATTCGCTACGTCGACAACCGCGAGCTGAAGAAGTCCGAGAACAAGTGAGATTGTTTGGGGCTTCGATGGACGTGGTCCACCCGGCGTTGCCGCCAGCGTTACAAAGATGATAGCAACGGCCGATGGCGCGAACACCGAGGGGAGGCACGCTGTGGGACTGTTGACCATGATCGTGGGTCTCGTGCTATTTCTTGGCACGCATACGCTCACAGCCCAACGGAAACTGCGGGCGCGCTTGATCGCTTCCATGGGCGAAAGCGGGTACAAGATCGCTTATGCGCTGGCGTCGCTCGCCGGGCTCATCTTGATCTTCTGGGGTTTTGGGCACTATCGCACGGCGGAGTTTCGTCCAATCTGGACGCCGCCGGTATTCCTCAAGCACATCAATGTCGCGCTCATGTTGCCGGCCGTCATCCTGGTGGTGGCGTCCTACATCCGGGGCAGGATCTACACCACGGTCAAACATCCTATGTTGGCCGGTGTGAAACTATGGGCTTTCGGCCATCTGCTTGCGAACGGCGATCTCGGTGGCATCATTCTGTTCGGCTCGTTTCTTGGCTGGGCAGTGTTCGACCGCATTTCGCTGAAGCACCGCGACGACGCGGGCGCCCCGCCGATTCCCGTCGGCGGCGCTACCAACGACCTGATCGCGATCGCGGTTGGCTTCATCGCGTATCTTGCGCTGGCGTTCACGTTCCACCCGGTAGTGATTGGCGTTCCAGTCATCGGCGCCTGAGGCAGGCGGGCCCGCGCGGGGGCCGATCAGTCCCGGGGTAAGGCGTTGATCCGCCTCACATTGCCTTGCCAGCGCCATATCAATAGGTTATCCCGCGCCGTCTGCAGGCTGCGGTTTTGTTCTGCGGCGCCCTTTTGGCTGCCGCCATTGACCGGCACGGGATACACCTTAAGTGTCTGAATTATTTGACGAAGTCGACGAGGAAGTCCGTCGCGAGCAGCTCAAGAAGCTGTGGGAAAAGTATTCGATCTACATCATTGCCGCCGCGCTTTTGGTCATCGCCGCGGTGGGCGGCTGGCGCGGCTATCAATACCTTGAAGCGAAGAAGGCCGCCGAGGCCGGAGACGCCTTCAACAAGGCCGTGGAGCTCTCCGAAGAGGGCAAACGCGGCGAGGCGGAAGCGGCGTTTGCCGAGCTCGCAGCGAAAGCGCCGTCCGGCTACCGCATGCTGGCTCGATTCCGCCTCGCAGCGGAGATCGGCAACCGCGATCCGAAGGCCGGCGCAAAGATGTTCGACGAACTCGCCGCCGACTCCGGCATCGGTACCGAGCAGCAGGAGCTGGCGCGCATTCGCGCCGCGGGCCTGTTGCTCGATAGCTCAAGCTACAGCGAAATACGGCAGCGGCTCGAGTCCGAGACAGCACCCGGCGCGACTTTCCGCCATGTCGCTCGCGAGCTTCTCGCGCTATCGGCGTTCCGTGCGGCCGATACGGCCGCGACCCGGCAATGGCTCGACCAGATCGCGCTCGATGCGGAAACGCCGTCCAGTCTGCGCGCACGCGCCGAGGCGCTGCAGGCTCTGTTGCCGCCCGTTGCCAAAAGCTAGAGCCCTGAGCGGGAGATCGAGCATGCGCCGCCCGCAACGTCTGGTCTCAGCCGCCGTGCTCGTCGCATTCGCGGGCGCGCTTTCCGGCTGCGGCAGCAATTTTGGCGGCGGGTTCGACCCGACCGATCTGCTCGACTGGCTCGACACCAAGAAGAAGCTGCCCGGAGAACGCAAGCCGGTCTTCCCCGAAGGCGTGCCAGGCCTCGAACAGGGTGTGCCGAAGGACCTTTACAAGGGGAACGCCGAAAAACAGCAGCAGCCCAACCAGCAAGGGGCTGCCGCTCCTCCGGCAGAGGAGCCCAAGAAGAAGCAGGCCAAGTCGAAGACCAAGAAGGAGCCTGCCGCGGCGGATGCGACCCAGCAGGGCGCCGCTGCGCCAGATGCGGAAGCCGCGCCCGAAGAAGATACGACGCCAGCGGCTCCGCCACCGCCGGCGAAGAAGATCGTCCGCAAGCGGACCACGGCTCCGCCGCCCGACAACGCGACTGCACCCCAGGCGCAGCCAGCGCCATCGGCACAATCGGCGCAGCAATCGTCGCCACCATTCCCGGCGCCGCTCCCGAGTGGCACCTTTACGCGTTAGCTTTCATCCGCGATGGCATTTGACACGCGCTGTCCAACATGCGCTGAAACCTTGCATGCCGTTCACCATCGCCATCATCGGCCGGCCCAACGTCGGCAAGTCGACGCTGTTCAACCGCCTCGTCGGACAGAAGCTCGCGCTCGTCGACGACGAGCCCGGAGTGACGCGCGACCGACGCGAGGGCGAGGCCAGGTTGGGAGATCTATACTTCACCGTCATCGACACCGCAGGGCTTGACGAAGGCGAGAAGGGCTCGCTGACGGCGCGGATGCAGGAGCAGACGAAAACCGCGATCGATCTTGCGGATGCCCTGCTATTCGTCGTCGATGCCCGGGCGGGGCTGACGCCGACCGACAGCGCCTTTGCTGACATCGCGCGCCGGGCCGGCAAGCCGGTGCTCCTCCTTGCCAACAAGAGCGAGGGCAGGCATGGCGATGCCGGCGCAATGGAGGCCTACGCGCTGGGTCTCGGTGATCCGATTCAGATCTCGGCCGAGCATGGCGAAGGTCTTTCCGATCTCTACGATGCCTTGCGGCCCCTGCTGCCGGAGAATGCGGAAGAGGAAACACCAAGCCAAACTGACGAAACCGGAGCGGAGGCCACCGCACATCCCATCCGTGTCGCCATTGTGGGCCGCCCCAATGCGGGCAAATCCACGCTGATCAATCATCTCCTCGGCGAGGAGCGGCTGCTCACCAGTCCCGAAGCTGGAACGACGCGTGATTCGATCGCTGTCGAGATCAACCGGAAGGGCCGCGAATTTCGCATATTCGATACAGCAGGTCTGAGACGCCGCTCGCGGATCGAGGCGAAGCTGGAAAAGCTGTCGGTCGCGGACGCGCTCCGCGCGGTCCGCTTTGCGGAAGTGGTGGTGCTTTTGTTGGATGCCCAAAACAGGTTCGAGGAGCAGGATCTGCGCATCGCCGATCTGATCGAACGCGAGGGCAGGGCGCTGGTCATTGCCGTCAACAAGTGGGATCTGATGGAGAACAAGCCCGGCCAGATATCGGGGTTACGCAAGGATGCCGATCATTGGCTGCCGCAGGTCGCGGGCGTGCCGATCGTTGCCGTGTCGGGCCTGACGGGCGAGGGCGACGATCGCCTGATGCAGGCGATCGTCGATGCTTACGCTGTCTGGAACAAGCGCGTGCCGACCTCGGCGCTCAATCGCTGGTTTGAGCAGGCAATCTCGGCCAATCCGCCGCCTGC
>Ga0075425_100009197_pt1 | contig 10508 bp, 8 predicted proteins | sample SoiMethybrSBSTD4_FD_75300 | JGI IMG/M metagenome (GOLD analysis project Ga0075425, IMG submission 75300) | Bulk soil microbial communities from a Populus tree surrounding site in Tennessee, USA - Soil MetaG P. TD hybrid SBSTD4 | ecosystem: Environmental > Terrestrial > Soil > Tree plantation...
CCGACTGCGTGTTGCGCAGAATAAGAACCGCCGTGCGCCCCAACTGTCCGATTCCTGTCTTTCACCTGTGAGCCTGCACTCCGCCAGAAGAAGCCGCTTCCCCCTATTCGACTACGTTTTCCTGGCATAGGTTGCTCTTCGGCCTGGCCGTGACAATGTTAGTACAAACAGCCGCAGTGACGTTTAGTTGCGCCGCCAGTGGTGCGCCAGCTGCAATTGCCGCCTGACGGAGTGGAAATCGGCGAATGTCAACCGGTGGTTATTGCAAGGTCACAGTGATGTTCGCGGAGTGGGCCAGAGGACCGGTAGGCCTTTAGAAAGGAAGCGCGCGGAAGTCTACGTTACCCCCGGACAGGATGAGTCCGATTTTGGGCCTTGGCGAATCGGGGAAAAGGGAAGCTGCTGCGCCAGACTTCAAGAGGGGAGCGAGGGCGATCGCGGAAGAGGGCTCGGTGATGACCTTCAACCGCTCCCAAATCAGTGCCATGGCTGCGATGATTTCTTCTTCGCTGACCAGCAAGACGCCGGAAAGCAGTTCGCGCAGAATGGCGAAAGTACGCGGTGCGAGGGAGGCGCGGAGGCCGTCGGCAATGGTGTCGCTGGATTCGATCGCTTGTAGAACACCTGTCTGCAGCGAGCGGTAGGCGTCGTCCGCGTTGCCGGGTTCGCAGCCGTAAATCTTAATGGATGACTGCATATGCTTCGCGCTGAGCGAGGTTCCGCTGAGCAGGCCGCCTCCGCTAACAGGACAGAAAATGGCATCGAGTTCGCCGACATCTTCGAGGAGTTCTTTCGCAGCTGTGGCTTGCCCGGCGATGATGCGATCGTCATCGTAGGGATGGATCATCACGGCGCCGGTTTCGGCTTGCATGCGCGCGGCCGTTTCGGCGCGCGCGGAAGCCCTTGGCTCACAAAAGGTGATTTTGCCGCCGTAGGCCTCTACAGCTTTGCACTTCACAACCGGAGCGTTTTTCGGCATGACAATCCACGCGGGAACGCCGCGCCAAGCCGCCGCGCAGGAAACAGCCGCAGCGTGATTGCCGCTGGAATGGGTGACAATTCCTCGCCCTGCTTCTTCGTCGCTCAACGAGAAAATCGCGTTGGTGGCTCCCCGTATTTTAAAGGAACCGGTCTTCTGCAGGTTTTCACACTTAAAAAAAAGTTCCACGCCGCAAAGCGCGTCCAGAGTGGCGGAACGCAGTACTGGCGTGCGGTGAATCCTTGGCGCGATTCGCTGATGCGCCGCGGTGATTGTTTCCCAAGCGGGTGCCGCCGTTAGTGCGGTTGTCTTTGTGGACATTGACCCATGCCAGTTTTTATCGCCATGCCGGTTGTGACCGCTGAAACGGAAAGTACAGGTTAGCGCACTATCTTCCGAACGGCGAAATGTGGCGTACGCCGAGAGTGGCGGTGTGGCTGGGAGAATTGGTAGGCGAAAGTACGGCGAAACAAGAGCGCAGGCTATTACCGGCGGCCGGCGCGCTTGAGGCCGGATTTTGATTTGACGGTGCGCCGTGCTTTGCTACTCTTGCTCACACCCTTCGGCAGACTGCGTCGCAGTCCCCCTTTCGCTGCGCGAAGGAGTACCGAATGGACAGCTCAGAACGCCGGCAGTTACTCCGTTACGCCATGCGGACGCCCATCCGCTTCAAAGCCACGGGCTTAGCTGCGGACAAAAGCGAACATTTCACCGAAGCATTGAACGTTTCGCGTGGCGGATTCTATTTCGCCACGTCTGCGCCGCTGCAAATCGGAATGCCGATTGAGGCGACGCTGCGAATGCCGGAAGAAGTAACCGGCGAAAAAACGAGGGAAACGCATTGCCGCGCCCGCGTGGTGCACGTTCGCAACGAGCCGTACAGCGACGGGCGAATCGGTTTCGGCGCGGAGATTGAATCATTTATGGCCATGCCACGGCCGAACCGCTGGGCGAGTTAGCGCGCTCGATTCAATTTATTATTGGAAACTGCTTGCTGATGTTCCGGAGCCAGCCGGAGCTCGGGTTTTTCCCTACTTTGACGCAACGGACACCACAATTTTTCCCGTGCCCACATTTTCAAAGCGGTCGTAAGCGCGCACGGCAATGGTGTGCTCGCCGGGTTTCAGGTCATGCAAGGTGATTTCGTAAGATTCCTGTTTGCCGTCGCTGATGCCGGACGCCGGTGCGATCAGCGTCCAGTCGCCGCCGTCAACGCTGTACTGAGCACGCTCGATGCTAGAGGTGGCGTCGGTTGCGGTGAACTTTATTTGTGCAGATCCGGCGGCGACGGACGAGTCGACTTTGCTGAGCGCCGGCGGCGTGTTGTCCACCTCAAAGCGTTCGCTTTCGCGTTCGGCTTTAAGGGCTTTGACTGGCGGATTGGACGACGCATCGGTGGCGATAATTTTCAGGTAGTAGGCACCGTCAGCCAGGGTTGTGGTATCGAAGGAATAGAAACGCTGGTCGAGGTTGTCCTTTAGCAGCTTCCAATCTTTTTCCTCTTCGCCGCGGAAATACACCGAGTATTTCAGATCGTCGTCGTTGTCGTCGTGCGCGGTCCACAGGACGGACTGATAGCCCTTTTGCAGGAAGCCTTGCGGCGGTACTTCGAACTTGGTGCTGCTGCCTTGCGACTGGCTGATGACCACGCCGGTCATGGCGGTAGGAGCAGGCGGAAATTTGAGAGTGGCCGTGACGGCCGCACCGGTCGCGAGGGCTGGCTGTCCCTGTGCGCGGACACCGGGATCCTGCATCAGGACACCGTCAATGACGGGCGCGACATTCTTCGGTTGATAAGCCAGCGTGACCCATTCAATTCCGTCGCCGGGACGGCCATCGTGAATCACCGCTTTCCATTGTGCGAAACGTGCGGAAGGCGCGCCAGTCTCCGCGTCGCTTGTAGTGTATGGGCCGTACCATTTGGACCATTCCTTGCCGGGATCTTCGGTATTGCCGGTGCGAATATAAAATTCTAGGCGCGGTTCTTTGTTCGTGGAGTTGTTGCCGGCCTTTGTGGCGCTCGCGGCCGGCGGACTCCACCACTCGATGCGGCCCCATTGCGAAAAAAGTTGCGCGTCAAAGGAACGCGACTCGTAGGTGCCTTCTGGTTCGTACTCCGGGCCGAGCGAAATCAGCTTGCCGGGATTCGCGGTGCACAGAAGGACCTTGCCGGCAGAGTTGCGAACGATGCCGGTGATCTGTGCGGAGCCGGCTTTGGCGAGTTGCGCGAAAACGCCGCGGCCATCAATCGCCAGGAGGGCGCCGGAGTTGCCGAGGCCGGCCAGCAGGCGGCCGTCGCCTGCGATTCCCAACGAATAGACAACGTCATCGCGCGAGGTCCAGAGCTCTTCGGGGGCGCCGTCGGGAGCAATTTTGTACACGCCGCTCGAAATCACCGCAGGAAAAGGTATGTACGGTGCTTGCGGCTGACCGGTACTTTGCACCGGAGCGATCACCGTGACGTTGCCGCTGGTCGTTACTGTCGCGGTGGCCGCCGGGGGAACGTTTGCTGGCATTACGGCAGCGTTGTGCTGGCGCTCGCCGATGGCCGCCACGTAGACCGAGCCGTCAGGGCCAACTGCCAGCGAAGTGACTTCGCGTTTGGGCGTTTCGTAGAGGACAAATCCTTCCGCAGCAGGCTCCTTTTCGGTTTTGCGGGCGGAGGGTGCGGAACGCGTGAGGCGTAGCACTCGGCCGCTGGGTTCGGTCCCGGCAATTAGATTACCTTTGGCGTCGAAAGCCAGTACGCGGATGTGCGCTTCGTCGCTGGCGTAGTAGAGTTCGCCCTTGCCGTCGGGGGTAACCGCGAAAATTTGCCCTTTGTCGCCGGTGGCGACGTACAGCGTGCCGTCGGGGCCAAATTCGATGTCCCAGATGTATTTGGTTTTGGGATCAAAGAAGACCGATTTCTCACCGGAGGGCAAAACACGGTACACCTTGCCATCGGGCGAGGTGCCGACGTAGAGCGTGCCCTTGCTATCAAAGGCAATGGCCTGCGCGGAAAGTTCGCTTGATTGAAATACGGTGGCAGTTTTTCCGTTGGCGTCCAGTTTGAAAACTTTCGCCGGCGAGCCACCGGCAGCGTAGGGAACAGCCTTGGCGTCGAGCTTGACCGACCACAAATAGGAAGCGTCGGCATCGGCAAGTTGCGTGAATTTTGGTGCGAGTTCCAGACGGCCGTCGCTGCGTACCGCGATCCCCCGCGTGGTGCCTTTTAGGAATTCATCGTACGTGGATTGCCTCCAACGGCGCGTGTGCTCCGCCGTTGCGATCCCTGCGGTCGTGGCGAGCAATGCCGTTGCACATAGCCATGCGCTAATCCGCTTTGTTGTGCTGCTCGCGCGCTCTTGCATTCCGTCCGCCTTCTCCTCACCGCTCAGAACAAACAGTCAAGCCTGGCTGGCGCTACCGAATGGGCAAATTCAAAGAGATGATGCCCGTCACCGGACCCGACATGGGCACCGAGACTTCGCTGGCCATGGACTCGCGCAGAATCTGCACGCTGCCCGGAGCGGGCCGGCCGTCCACCGCGTTGATCTGCGAAAGCGGCGCATTGGGAAGTTCTTTGTCGTCCCAAAGCATGGTGGGCGAAGGAACAAACAATCCGACGTACAGGCGATCGTTGCGGCGCTCTTTGTTAATCAGGGAAATCAGCGGATCGAGGCCTTCGGGACCGCCTGGCCCACCGGCTCCGGCAAAGCCGCGCGACGCGCGGTTCATCCAGTCGGCGTCGCTGACCATCAACCGCAGGGTGCTGCCGCGCAGAACCTGATCGGGTACGCGCACGGAAGTTTCTTCGATGCGCGGCGCGCCGCGATATGGCTGAAGCAGTACACGCAGACGCAGTGTTTCGCCGGGCGCCGCTTCGCCTTTCTCCAGCCAGGCGCTTTCAATCGAAAAGGATTGCCGCCCGGGCACGCTTTCCACGTTCACCGAGATGCTTTCCACGTTGACCTTTTCGAATGCATTGTTGAACAAGCGCATAAACGTACTCATCACAGCCATGGCTACCGGCATGCCGTCGGGACTCAATGCGTCGCTCGGAGCAAACGTATTTTCAATGTGAACCGGCGCGTGGTCTTTGAGTTTGATCTCGGCATTCATTTTCAGAGTCGTGGTTTCGCCGTAGACGATGTTCTGCGTCAGGCCGTTAAATGCGGTGATTCCAACCAACAGCGGAGTGAGCTTGGGATGATTGACGATCTGGGCGCGGATTGTTTTGGTGCCGAGCGGCGATTTGGTGTTCAGTTCCATGGGAATCATGGCTGGTGCGGCGCCAAGCCTTCCCGTGACGGCGGTGAGATGGTCGCTGACGATCGTCCCAATCGGCCCGCCGGCATTTACGATTTTTGTCGAGGCCAGATCGGACGACAGCGTGGCGAGAACGCGGCTGCGCGCCATCGGCAATTGCACGTCACCTAGATTCAGGAAAGGGTGGCCACAGAGGAAAACGTGGTCGCCCTGGATCGCGGTTACGGTGCAGGCGGAATTGATCGAGACGTCGCCCTGGACGAGGACCATGCCGGCCATGTCGCCGGGAGCGAGCTGGGCGTCGTCGGGGCGGGCAGGGGTGGTGCCGCCCTGCGCCGTCACAAATCCCAGGGCACTCCATTGGTCGGAAAATCTTTGAATGGCGGCTGGCTGGAATCCCGAAAAGATGAGGGGTGTTTCGATGGAGTGAAGCTCAGCGCCGCCCTGAATTCCCGCGCGACCTGCCAGACTGTCGGAAAACGCAGCCTGTGGAATGGCCGGCGTGTTTGCTAGAGGCGCTGTCGCGCCACCACCCGCCAGCACATCCGCAATTGGCGTTACACCCGCGATCGGTTCTTTTGTAAAGATGCCAAGTTTCAGGGAAAGAGCACCGGCCAGCTTGCCGTCAATGTAGACCGGACTGCCACTCATGCCGGCAACCACGCCGGTATGCTCGACCTTAGGCCCTTTCAGCTGCACCAGGATGATGGACTGCTTGGGTCCGAGGAAATTCGGCATCACGCCAATGACTTCGAGGTCGAATTTTTCAACCTGGTCGCCGGCAAAGATGGTGTAGGCGTAGCCTTGCATTCCCGGACGAACCTGATCGACCGGAAGTGTCTCATTCGACGGGGCTTGCGCCTGTGCGAGAGCTGTGCTGGAGAGCAGAAGTGCTGCCACGGGGATCTGAAGTGCGCGAAGCAGCATCGTTACGGTTCGACGGCTGAGCTGGGGCAAGCGGTTGGCCGAAAGCATGAAGACAGGATGATACGCGGGCTGGTACCGTGGCGCAATCCAACGGAAGGGTAACCAAGAGACCGGACGAATGTAATGGAGGTCATGGAACCACGCCAACGCGCTACGAAATTCAAGAATTTCGCGAATCGCCTGTCGATTCCGTGAGCCTCTGCGTCGCTCTGTCGAAAGTCGGAGTAAAACGTTGTACAGATTGGTAGGAGATGTACAGAAGTCCAAAGGAGCGAATATGCAATTCCTGTTACTGATTTACGAGAATGAACAGCGATTCAGCCAGGGGTTCGACAAGAACGAGATGGACGAATACTGGGCATTTGGAAAAGACAACGCCGCTTCGATTAAAGGCGGAAACGCGTTGCAACCAACGCCTACTGCCGCGACCGTAAGAGTGCGGGACGGCAAAGCGTTGACTACGGATGGTCCGTTTGCGGAAACCAAGGAACAGTTGGGCGGGTATTATCTGGTGGAAGCGGCCGACCGCAAGACCGCGGCGCTGATTGCCGCGAAAATTCCCGGGGCGCGATTTGGCTGCGTGGAAGTTCGGCCGATCATGACGTTCTCGTGAGGGAGTAGTCGTGAGGAGTGCAACGGCGGAGGCTGCTGGCGCTTGCGATCAGGCCGAGCGTTCAGCAGCCGAGCCCTGAATGGCTCCGCTTGAAATTCGCAGGCGTTCTTCTTTCAACCATTTGCCTCAACAAGGAACTTCGATGCGCTACATGATGCTGGTTTACACGCAGGAAAACAACAACGCCACGGCGGAAGAGATGGCGCAGGTCTACAACGCCCACCTGGCCGTGCAACAGGAGACGACCCGACGAGGGATTCTGCGGGCGGCCGAGCCGCTGCAAACCACGGCCTCGGCGACAACCGTTCGCGTACACAACGGCAAGGCCCTGGTTACCGACGGCCCGTTCGCAGAAACCAAGGAGCACCTGGCGGGTTACTACATTTTGGATTGCGCCGATTTGGATGAAGCGCTTGAGTGGGCCGCGAAAATTCCCAGCGCGTGCGGCGGCGCGACGGGATGTATCGAGGTACGGCCGATCCGCACAATGCCAAGCCCGCCGAAGCCGGCCGGGGATTAGCTGCGACTGCGCGCATAGGGATCGGAAGCGGAATGAGCGAGCTGCGCAATGCTGTGGAAGAGGTCTTTCGGCGAGAGTCAGGCCGCATCATTGCCGGCCTGATTCGTGTTTCTCAATCGTTTGATCTGGCGGAGGAGGCGATGCAGGATGCATTCGCATCCGCACTTGGCGATTGGGAAAGGAAGGGAATTCCGTCGAATCCGGCGGCATGGATCAATGCGGTGGCGCGGCGCAAGCTGGTGGACTATGCACGACGTAACCGCACGCGGCGCAACAAACAGGATCAACTGCTTTTCGAAACCGGCCAACGCACCGTGGTGGAGGACGAAGGTGGTGTGGTGGCGGATTGTGACGAGATGAATTTCCCCGATGACCGCTTGCGTCTGATTTTTACCTGCTGCCATCCGGCGCTGCGTACGGAAGCACAAATCGGGTTGACCCTGCACACGCTAGGGGGACTTACCACTCCGGAAATTGCGCGCGCCTTCCTGCTGTCGGAAGCTACCTTGGCGCAGAGGCTGGTACGCGCCAAGCGCAAAATCAAAGAGGCGTGCATTCCGTATGAAGTTCCGCCCGCGCCCGCGCTGCCGGAACGCCTGGCTGCGGTACAGGCGGTCATTTATCTGGTTTTTAACGAAGGTTACGCGGCGACGGCCGGCGATGCGCTGGTGCGGCGCGAGCTGTGTTCGGAGGCCATCCGATTGGCGCGTACACTCTGTGAATTGCTTGCCAACGAGCCGGAGAACCTTGGTCTGCTGGCGCTGATGTTGCTGCACGATTCGCGGCGCGATGCGCGCGTGAATCATGCAGGCGAACTGGTGCCTTTGGAAGAGCAGAATCGTTCCGTTTGGCACACCGTGCAGATCGAAGAAGGACTGCAACTGGTCGAGCGGGCGCTGCGCATGGGCAACGCGGGACCCTATCAGTTGCAGGCGGCGATTGCGGCCCTCCACGCACAGGCAAAAACCGCTCCACAGACTGACTGGAAGCAGATCGCGGAACTTTACGGCTTGCTGGAGCGGCGGAACCGGTCGCCCGTGGTCGCGCTAAACCATGCGGTCGCGGTGGCCATGAGCGATGGATTGGAAGAGGGCTTGGAGCAGATCCATCGACTTGGCGCAGCGGGCGACTTGGACTCGTACTACCTCTATCACGCGGCGCGCGCCGATTTGCTGCGGCGGCTTGCTCGCAAGGAGGAAGCACTGGCCGCCTATGACCGCGCGCTCAGCCTCACCACCAACGCGGTCGAACGCCGCTATCTGCGCCGACGGATTACAGAACTCCAATGCGACGTGTGAATTGCCGGTTTCGCCACGCAGAACCAACGAATACATAACTATTACAAAGGGTCGTCCCGCCCCATGCTACGGTCAGTAGTGGAGACTCCGACACGCGATGAGCGAACCGACCACAGGCACTTTGCAAGGCGATAGAACCTTTCGCCAGCCCCTCAACTGGATCACCACTTCGTTCTTTATTCTGTTCCATGTCGCTGCGGTTGCCGCGTTCTTCTTCTTCACATGGAAAGCGCTGGTGCTTGCAATTGTGCTCTATTGGGTAGCGGGCAGCCTGGGCATTGGCATGGGCTACCATCGCCTGCTGACGCATCGCGGATACAAGACGCCAGTGTGGATGGAATATTTCCTGACCCTGTGCGGCACGTTGGCCATGGAAGGCGGCCCGATCGCATGGGTGGCTACGCATCGCATCCATCACCAGAACACCGATAAAGATGGCGATCCTCATTCGCCGCGTGAGGGCGGCTTTTGGTCGCACATCGGCTGGATCATTACCGGCAAAGCCATGCATCGGAACACCTCCGAACTTTTGCCGTACGTTCCGGACCTTCGCAAACATAAATTTCATCTGTGGATCAGCAACTATCATTGGTTGCCGATCGTCACTTTGGCGGTGCTGGCGCTGGCCCTGGGAGGATGGTCTTGCCTGCTGTGGGGTGTTTTTCTGCGTACTGTGATCGGACTCCATTCCACATGGCTCGTGAATTCGGCCACGCACATGTGGGGCTCGCAGCGCTTTGAGACCGGCGATACTTCGACCAACAGTTTCTGGGTAGCCATGCTTACCTTCGGTGAAGGATGGCACAACAATCATCATGCTGTACCGCAGGCAGCGCGCCACGGTTTGACGTGGTATGAGTTCGACATAAACTGGTACGGAATCGCCGCACTGCGTTTTCTTGGCTTGGCTTGGGACATCAAGTTGCAGAAGCCGCTTCACGAGCTGAAGGCATCTCCAGAATCGCAACCTCGCCTGGTGGTTCGACCCGTGGTCGAGCCGGATGCAGTCAGTTCCGGCGACTAGAACCTGGGCTTCGAACCCTCCTTCGCGCCGTCCGCGGCCATAAGCTATTCAAGCCTCTTCTGTGCAGCAGGCTCCCTCATGCCCTAAACTAGATTTCCATGCGCGTCACCAGCCGAACCAGAGCGATTGTGTTCTTTATCGCGCTGGGCGCCTGCCTGGTGGGACTTGCAGTCTTTCTCAACGTTAGCTGGATCGTAGTGAACTGGCGCCGCGATGTTCCGCTGGTCCTGGGAATTATTTTTTTTGGAGTGATCATCGCCGGTGTGGTGGTCAATACAATCTTTCTAGTGCGCGAAATCCGCCGCAATGAACAGCAGGACAGTTTCCTGAACGCGGTCACCCACGAACTGAAGACGCCAATCGCTTCCATTCGCCTGTATCTGGAAACACTGCAGAGCCGCGGCATTGATGAAGCACAGCGCTGCGAATTCTATCGCATCATGTTAGAGGATGCCGACCGGCTTCTGGCTACGGTCGAACAAGTGCTGAAGGCCGGCGAGGCCCGGCACGGCAGCCATCAAAAGCACTGGCAAGAAGTGAACTTTGCAAAAATTGTGGAAGAGACCGCGGAGCTGGCCCGCTTGCGCCATAACCTGCCGCCGCAGGTCCTGCGGTTCGGCACCGAGCCGCCCGGCGCAATGCTGGTGATGGGGAAACCCGAAGAGTTGCGCACCGCCGTCTTCAACCTGTTTGACAATGCCATCAAGTATTCCGGGAGCGAAAAGGACATTGTTGTGGACCTGGTTTCTACCGATCGCGACTCCATTGTCTTAAGCGTGCGCGATCGCGGCATCGGCATTCCGCGCCCGGAGCTTAAACGCATCTTCAGCCGTTTTTATCGTGTGCCCAATTCCGGCCAGGTGAAGGGAACCGGCCTGGGGCTATTTATCGTTCGC
>Ga0075425_100009198_pt1 | contig 10507 bp, 6 predicted proteins | sample SoiMethybrSBSTD4_FD_75300 | JGI IMG/M metagenome (GOLD analysis project Ga0075425, IMG submission 75300) | Bulk soil microbial communities from a Populus tree surrounding site in Tennessee, USA - Soil MetaG P. TD hybrid SBSTD4 | ecosystem: Environmental > Terrestrial > Soil > Tree plantation...
TTCAGCGTGACGCTTCCTCACACGCCGCCGAAACCTGTGACGGCGGGGGAGGACCGGCTCGCCTGGCTCAGCGCGCTGCGTCTGCTGAAGGCACCGTTCATTCTGGTTCTCTTTCTGGTCACCTTCGTCGATTCGATCGTGCACAACCTGTACTTCAACTGGACCGGCACGTTCCTCGGAACCGCTGCGGCCGCGGGCGGCGTGGGCATCCCCGGGAATTGGATCATGCCGGTGATGAGCATCGGGCAGGTCGCTGAAATACTGACGATGTCGATATTGGGCGTGACGCTGACGCGCCTTGGCTGGCGCAAGACGATGATCTTCGGCATCCTCGGCCATGCCGCGCGCTTTGCGGTGTTCGCGTTCTTTCCGCACAGCCAGGCCGCCGTCATTCTGATCAACCTGCTGCACGGGATCGCCTACGCGTTTTTCTTCGCGACGGTGTACATCTTCGTGGATGCGTTCTTCCCGACCGACGTGCGCGCGAGCGCCCAGGGGCTGTTCAACCTGATGATTCTCGGGCTGGGGCCGCTCGTGGCCAACATGGTGGGGCCCATGTTCATCAGCGACACGTTCAACCACGGCGGCGTCGTGGACTTCACCAGTTTGTTCATGGTGCCGTGCGTCGCCGCCATCGCCGCCGCCGTCGCGCTCGGGTTGTTGTTCCACCCGCCCGCGCGAACGCAATCGCACGTCGAGGTCTAAACGCTCCAGCCGGACCGCGCTTCGCGCTCGAGATACCGGTTCGCGTCAGGCACGTTCGTGACACGCATGTTCGCCCCGTCGTACTCGATCTTGCGGCCGGCGCGGAGCGCGACGATCCCGAGCAGCATGACTTCGGTGAGCTTGGCGGCGTATTCGATGGGCGACGACGCCTGCGTCTTGCCCTTCGCCGTGTCGGCCCAGTTCATTTCGTGGTTTTCGTCCGGGATTCGCGGGAACACTTGTTTCGGCTTGCCCACGGAGTCGTGCAGCGACTTCGGCAGGAGACGCGGCTTCGCGCCGTACGTTTCGTGAACGAGCTTACCCTTTGTACCAACCAGCAGAGCGCCGCCCCCCGGAGTGAACTGGTCGTCCTCGCCCATTTCCCTCGGCTTGGCCGGCATCAGTCCGCCGTCGTACCACGTGAGCCGGACGGGCGGCCTGTTTCCGCGCGCCGGGAACTGGTACGTCGTCATCGTTGCGTGCGGAAAGCTGAGGCCGTTGAAGGGCGTTGAGACGGTTTCAATCGTGGCCGGGTAGCCGAGATCCAGCGCCCACATCGAGTGATCGATGAGGTGCGCGCCCATGTCGCCGAGTGCACCGCAGCCCCAATCGACCCATCCACGCCAATTGAACGGGTGGTAAATCGGGTGGTAATCGACTTGCGGCGCGACGCCGAGAAACAAGTCCCAGCGCAGGGCGGACGGAACAGGGTAGTCGCCCGCGAGCGCGTTCGCCAGGCGCGCCGTGACGCCCGGCCCGTTCCACCGCACGTCTGCGAGCGCAGTCCGGCTCCGTTCCGGCCGGGGAATGCCTTGCGGCCAGTAGCCCAGGGGGCGATTGGTCCAGATGTGGACCTCCGTGACGTCGCCGATCGCACCGGCCCGAACGTATTCGACGGCCGTTCGCGCCTCGTCCCACGAGTGGCCCTGGTTGCCCATCTGCGTCGCGACTTTCGTTTGGGCGGCCTTCTTCGCGAGGGCGCGTGCTTCCGCGACGGACCAGCACAGCGGCTTCTGCACGTACACGTGTTTGCCGAGGTCCATCGCCGCCAGCGCAATCGTGGCGTGCATGTGGTCCGGCGTCGCGATCACGACGCCGTCGATGTCCTTCTGCCCGTCGAGCATGCGACGGAAATCGTCGTACCGGCGGGCGCCCGGCAGCTTACCCTTCAGACGCTGCATCGCCTCGATCTGCATCGTCGTCCGGCTGCGTTCGAGCTCGGTCATCGGCCGTTTCTGCAGCGGCTGTTCTTCACCGCGGGCCGAAGCCGGCGGCCGGAACTCCACGACGTTGTCTGTGAGACGCTTCTGCTGCGTCTGGATATCACGATCGATCGACGCGAACCCTTTGTCCGCATAGTCCCAATCGACGTCGCACATGGCGACGATGTTTTCCGTGGAGAGGTTGACGAGATCCGAACGACCCTGTCCGCCGACGCCGACGGCGGCGACGTTGAGCGTGTCGCTCGGGGCCGTCACGCCGCGGCCCAGCACATTGCGCGGGACGATCGTCAGCCCCGCGCCGGCGATGGCTACGTCCGACATGAAGGAACGGCGTGAGAGTTTTTTGTCAGCCATGGTCAATTCAACTCACGGATACGGATGTTTCCGAAGGCAAGCGTGCCCGCGTGATCGCCTTGGAGGCCGATGTGGCCGCGTTTCGCTCGTCCGAACTTCGGCCACTGCTGGAACTTCGAGCCTCGCACTTTCGCTTCCCAGTCGGGACTCCACAGCTCGTACTCGACCACCTTCACGCCGTTCAACCAATGCTCGACGTGGGCGCCGCGCGCGAGGATGCGCGCGCTGTTCCACTCGCCGACGGGTTTGAGATGTCCCGGCGGAGACGGATAGAGCCCGTAGTTCGCGCCGGCGCACGTCAGGCGTGTCTTATTGTCTTCCGCCTCGAGATCGTCCAGCAGCTGGTACTCGGGGCCTGTCGTATAGATCCGATCGCCGTCCTTCTTTTCGTCCGTGTAATCGGGATCCTCGATGCCGCGATAAAAGATGCCGCTGTTGCCGCCGCGTCCGATCCTCCACTCGAGCTCGAGCTCGAAGTCGCCGAACTGGTCGCGCGTGATGAGGTCGCCGACGCGGGCGTCCTTCGAGAGCGTACCGCTCTCGATCTTCCAACCCGCGGGCACGGCGTCGGACTTGTAGCCTTTCCAGGCGACGAGCGAGTTTCCGTCCAGCAGACTCCGCCATGTCGTGCCGTTCGTCTTCGGCGCGCAAAGCGCTCCAATCGACAGCAGACACGCACAGATGAGGAGCCCGGCGCGTCGCATCATAATCGTCGAGATTATGCGCCTTTCGGTCGGCGCAATCTACTGGTGGCAACCGCGGCCAGGTAGGCGAGTCCGACGAGGATGAGCAGGAACCGGTAGCCGGTGAGGAGCGACAGGTACTCGGCCGCGCCGCCTGCCATCGCGCCGAGGAGGTTCGCGCCGAAGTCGGCGTCCGGCGACGCGGTCTCTTTGAAGCTCGAGCTGAAGAGCAGGCCCGCGCAGAACACCGGGCTGAACACCAGCAGCCCGTAGAACACCGATTCCATTGCTCGTGTGTGAAACGTCACGCGGCCGACCGGGATCGCGTAGTTGACGGCGATCAGCACGAGCAGCGCGATCACGATCGGTGCGCGCCGCGGCGTCGTCACACGCGCGGTGGCGATCGCACTGGCGAGCGCGACGACGAGCACGGACGCAATCGCGAGCGACGCCGACGACCACGTCGACCCCCAGAGCAGCGCGAACTGCACGATCGACTTGGTCTCGAGCAGCATGAACCCCGCGCCCAGCAGGAAGAAGTGCAAGAAACGCGTCCCGACCCCAATTCCAGCTGCAACTCCAGGTTCGGTGACCCCGACGGCAACGGCCGACATCAGCAGCACCACCGCCAGAGCGAGTGTGTAATGGCCCGGCAAGCGCGGCGACCGGAGATACAGAAACGGCCAGTCGTCGCTCGCCACGTAGACGCTGGGATCGCGCACCAGGGGGCGCGCCGGGCTCGGCGCGTGCGGCTGGCCATACGCGTTGACGTCGGGGGGAAGCGGAGGCGGCGTCGTGAGTTCCGCCAGGCGCGGCCCGGCGAGCATCACCGCGAGATACGCGCGGTCCTGATGGACGTGGCCGACCGGCTCGCGGCCGAACACGTCCGCGGCCGTATTCGCGAGGCGATCCACGAGCCACTTCTCGCGAAAGTAGTTGTAGAGCACCATGACCCCGCGCGGCGTCAGATGATCGCGCACCGCTTCGAACGATTCGCGCGTGAACATGTAGCTCTCGAGACGCACGCCGGAGAAGCTCGATTGCACGGTCAGCGAATCGATCAGCGCGAAGACCACCAGGTCGTATTTCTTCGTCGTCGTCCGCAAGAAGTGCCGTCCGTCGTCGCAGATGACGGTGACGCGCGGGTCGCTGTACGGCGCATCCGGATGGCGCTCGGCGCCCAGCCGAAGAATGACGGGATCGATGTCGACCGCGTCGACATGGCGCGCGCCGTGACGAAGCGCCGCCGCGACGTCCGTGCCGGTGCCCGCGCCCAGGACGAGCACGTCGCCGAACGCATCGCCGAAAACGGTGTACGGCCACTGATAGAAGTACTCCTTGTGGTCAACTGGCGCCATCGACTGGTGAAAGATGTGGTTGACCTCGACGACGGTGTCGGCACGGTCCTGATAGAGCGTGATGCGGTAGTAGGGCGACCACAGACTGCCGACCTGCATCCAGTACACGATGACCAACACGGCGGCGAGCACGGCGACGTTGACCGCGCCTGCGAGGGGGCCGCGCTGGAAGAGAAAGCCGCCAGCCGCCACCGCCGCGACGCCGAACCAGACGACCGGCGGCAGCTCGAGCCACGAGACGATGGCGAACGCCGCGACGCCGGCCAGGCTGCCCAGCAGGTTGATGACGTACGCGTACAGCGGTGGGTGACGCGCAAGCTCCCGGCCCATCTGCTGTGCGACCGTCACGAACAATGCCGCAACCGCGGCGAACAGCAGCGGCAGCAGCACGGTGCTCTCGATCGGCACCACCGGCGCCGTGGTGCCGCTCGAAAAGTAGATCGCCGACGTGCTCGGCACGGCGACCTCCAGGCGCAGCCGATCGACGGCAACGACCAGCCCGAGCAGCAGCGATGGAAACCAGGCGATGAGCGGCCGGCTGCGCGCGGCGACGAGGCATCCGAGCCCGATGCCAAGAAAGCTGGCGAGCAGGATGAAGTTGGAGAAGTAGGCCAGCAGCCGGATGTACGCCGGCATCCACCGGATCAGCGCCGTCTCGAGAAACAGGACGAGGAACGACGCAGCGAAGAGGGCGGCCGCGGCGCGATTGCCCGCGGCTGCACGCTCACCCGTGGGCAGCACGTCGTTCGATTTTTGCACAGGGCGGTGTGCCATTACGGTTCATTCGAGGGCGGGCTGCAGCCATCGTGTCAGTCCATGATCGCAAGGGAACCGCGGACGTGAGATGCACTTACCCAACGGTGGTCGAAAACGGCACCCCCCTTGCGATGCAGTCGAGCGAATCGCCTCAGGATCGGTGTCGATGAAATCGTTGCCATTATCCGCACGGCTCTATGTTGCCGCGGTCGTCTCGGCCGCGGCAGTCCTGCTCGCGACAGCTGCAACGCTTCCGCGCCTGGAGAACCTGCACCTCTTCGTCGGTCTCACGGCCGCAACGATTGTCGCATCGACCTTCAAGCTGCACTTGCCCACCGTGCGCTCCCGCGCGACGTTGTCGGTCGCGTTCATCGTCGATTTCGCGTCGCTCCTGCTGCTCGGCGCGCAGACCGCGGTATTCGTATCGGCGATCGGCGCCTTCACGCAGTGCACGCTCCGAGCGAAGCCGCGGAATCCTCCCCACAAGATCCTGATGAACGTCGCGTGCCTCGTGATCACTGTTATGACCGCGGGTCTCGTCTACCGCCTGTGTGGCGGTGGGTTCCCGCCGTTCCAATGGCCGCACGACGCGCTGCCGCTCGTTGCGGCGGCGACGACATTTTTTCTGGTCAACAGCGCGACTGTCGCCTGCGCCATCGCGCTCTCGACGCGGCAGTCCGTGATCAGGGTGTGGCACGACAACTTTCTGTGGGCCGCCCCCACGTACGTCATCGGCGCCATCGTGTCCGGCATCATCGCCCAGATCGGCGGGACGCGGTTGTGGGATTATCTGCCGCTCGCCCTCATCCCGATCTACGTGACCTATCGCGCCTATCTGGCGTTCGCCGGTCGGCTCGAGGCGCAGCACCGCCACCGCGAGGTCGTCGAGTCGCTGAACGAGGGGATGGCCGTCGTGCAGGGGGACGGTCGGATCGCGCTATGGAACGACGCGCTCGAGCGCATGACGGGCGTTCCGCGCCGGCGGGCGCTCGGCCGATCCCTCGTCGACGCGATTCCCGAGCTGGCCACCACCGTCCTGCCGTGGATCGTCACGACAGTCCTGGAGAGCGGGAAGAGCCAGCAGATCGAGCACATCGGCATCCACCGCGACGGCCGGGAGATGCTTCTCGACGTGCGCGTGTTCGTGTTCATGAACGGCGTGACGATCTTCTGGAACGACGTCACGCATCGTGCTCAGGCGGAAGCGGCGCTGAAGCACAGCGAGCAGCGCTACGCGCTCGCGGCCGCCGGCTCCAACGACAGCCTGTGGGACTGGGATCTCGTCCGGGACGAGGTGCACCTGACGGAGCGGTGGCACGCCATGCTCGGTCTGCCGGCGTCGACGGCGTGCGACCATCCGAGCGCCTGGTTCGAGCGCGTGCATCCCGACGATCTGCAGCCGCTACAGAGCGCGCTCTCGGCGCACCTGGCCGGCGACACCACGCATTTCGAGCACGAGCACCGTCTGCGCCACGAGAACGGCACCTATCGACGCGTGCTGTGCCGTGGCGTGGCCGTCCGGGAGTCGGACGGGAAGGCCACGCGCATCGCTGGATCGCAGACCGACATCACGGAACGGGCCACGATTCAGGAACAGTTGCGCCACGCGGCGCTCCATGACGCCCTGACAGGATTGCCCAACCGCCTGCTGTTCATGGAGCTGCTGGCCAAAGTCCTCGATCGAACACGGCGGCATCCCGAACACGGGTTTGCCGTGTTGTTCCTCGACATCGATCGCTTCAAGGTCGTGAACGACAGCCTGGGTCATCAGGTGGGCGACGAATTGCTCATCGCGGTATCGCGCCGCCTCGAGGCGTGCATGCGGCAGGGCGATGCAATCGCCCGCCTGGGCGGCGACGAGTTCACGATCCTGTCGAACGATCTCGGAACCATGACGCAAGCCACGATCATCGCCGAGCGCATTCTCGAAGCGCTGCGCGACCCGATCCTCATCATGGGACGCGAGGTCTTCGTGACCGGCAGCATCGGCATCGCGGTGAGCGCCAGCGGCTACCACACGCCGGAAGACATCATGCGCGACGCCGACACGGCGATGTACCGCGCGAAGGCGATGGGCAAGGCGCGCTACGAGCTCTTCGACGCGTCCATGCACGCGCGCGCCGTCGAGCGTCTGCGCCTCGAGAGCGATCTGCGCAAGGCGATCGAGCGCGGCGAGTTCACGCTCTACTATCAGCCGATCGTCTCGATGAAGACAGGGGAATGGACCGGCTTTGAGGCGCTGCTCCGCTGGCAGCGGCCCGGCCGCGAGCTGTCGCCGTCGGAGTTCGTCCCGATCGTCGAGGAGATGGGACTGATCGATCTCCTCGGCACGTGGGTCATCCAGGAGGCCTGCCGGCAGATTCGGGATTGGCGGCAGCGCTTTCCGAACGTCTCGTCGCTCGCCGTGACCGTAAATATCTCGGCGAGGCAGCTGAGCCGGTCCGACTTCGTGCAGACTGTGCGCGACGCGATCTTGGCGGAAAACCTGCGCGCGGGCGATCTCAGAATCGAAATCACCGAAACGACGCTGATGGAAGACCCCGACACCGCGGATGTGGTTCTCCAGCAACTGCGCGCCCTCGGCGTGAAGGTGTACCTCGACGACTTCGGGACCGGATTCTCGTCGCTGAGTTATCTGCACCGGTTCCCGGTCGACACGCTGAAGATCGATCAGTCGTTCATGGCGAGCCTGTCGGGCGCGAATCCGAAGCCGGCGATCGTCCAGAGTATCGTCGCGCTGGCACGCGCGGTCGGCACGCACGTCGTGGCCGAGGGCGTCGAAACCGAGGCGCAGATGCACGCGCTCGTGCGGCTCGGCTGCAGCGAGGCGCAAGGATTCTTCTTCGCCCGTCCGCTGCCCGTGAACGCGGCAGACACCTTCCTCGCGCAGATCGACGCGACCGAGCGCACGACCGGCGCGCTGGACTCCAAGGCGGCGCTGGAGCACGTGCCAGTCTCGACGCGGCCGCACTGAATCAGGTTTTTTCGTCGTCGGTCTTCGCACCAGGCAGGAGCGGCAGTACTGCGCCGGCGCCGGGCTTCAGCAGCCCGCTCTTTACGTACGTCATCAGCTTGTCGCGCGTATCCGCGATGTCGAGGTTGCGCATCGTCAGCTGACCGATGCGATCGAGCGGAGAGAACGCCGATTCGCCTTTCTCCATCGTGAGCCGTTCCGGTTTGTAGGTCAGGTTCGGGCTCGAGGTGTCCAGGATGGAGTAGTCGTTGCCTCGACGCAGCTGTACCGTGACGACGCCGGTGATCGCGCGCGCCACCCACCGCTGTGCGGTTTCCCGCAGCATCAGCGCCTGGGAATCGAACCACCGGCCCTGGTAGAGCAGCCGCCCGAGACGCCGGCCGTTATCCCGGTACTGCTCGATCGTGTCTTCGTTGTGGATGCCCGTGATCAGCCGCTCGTAGCCGATGAAGAGCAGCGCCATGCCGGGCGCCTCGTAAATCCCGCGGCTCTTCGCTTCGATGATGCGGTTTTCGATCTGATCGCTCATGCCGAGGCCGTGGCGGCCGCCGATGCGATTGGCTTCGAGAAACAGTTCAAGCTGGTTCGTGAAGTGGCCGCCGTTCAGCGCGACCGGCTGTCCCTCGTCGAACTCGATCGTCACCGTCTCGGCTGCGATCGGCACGTCGTCGCGCCAGAACGCCGCGCCCATGATCGGCTCGACGATCGTGATGCCCTTGTTCAGATGCTCGAGATCCTTGGCTTCGTGGGTCGCGCCGAGCAGGTTCGAATCGGTGGAATACGCTTTCTCCGCGCTCATCCGGTAGGCCAGTCCGGCCTGTCGCATGTACTCGGACATCTCCGCGCGTCCACCCAGTTCCTCGATGAACTGGCGATCGAGCCACGGCTTGTAGATGCGCAGATTCGGGTTGGCCAGCAGACCGTAGCGGTAGAACCGCTCGATGTCGTTGCCCTTGAACGTGCTGCCGTCGCCCCAGATGTTCACGTCGTCTTCCTGCATGGCGACGACGAGCATGGTGCCGGTGACCGCGCGGCCGAGGGGGGTCGTGTTGAAGTAGGGGACGCCGGCGGTCGAGATGTGGAACGCCCCGCACTGCAGCGCCGCGATCCCTTCGGTGACGAGCTGGCTGCGGCAGTCGATCAGCCTCGCTTTCTCGGCGCCGTACTGCAGCGCGCGGCGCGGAATCTCGTCGTAGTCCTTCTCGTCGGGCTGCCCGAGGTTCGCCGTGTAGGCAAACGGGATCGCACCCTTCTTCCGCATCCAATGCAACGCGGCGCTCGTGTCGAGGCCGCCCGAGAACGCAATGCCGACGCGCTCGCCGGCCGGCAGGGTTTGAAGGATGTGCCCCACTACTTCTTGAGCTCGTCGTAGATCGCCTGAATCGCCGCCTTCACGCGCTCGTTCTTGTAGCCGGGGTATTTGTCGACCTTGAACGCCGCCGTCGCATCGTCGACGCTCTGGCCCGCCTTCATCGCGGCTTGCGCGTGCGCGGCGAGATCGGCGGTGAACCGCTGGTACTCCTGCACATCCGTCATGGTCTGCATCGGACTGTGACCGGGGATGACGGTGTCGACGTCCTTGATGTTGGCGATCACCTTCGACAGCGTCTCCGGCCAGGCGATGCAGCTGCCGCCGTTGCCGCGATCGCAGAACGGGCCGTCCTTCCACGCGAACATGTCGCCGGTGTGGAGGACGCGGAGCGCCGGGAAGACGATGAACGTATCGCCATTGGTGTGGCCGGCGCCGAAGTAGAACAGGTCGATCCGATCCTTGCCGCTGCCAAGCGTCAGCTTGTCTTTGTAGGTCTGCTTCGGCAGGAACTGGGCCTTGTCGCCCTTGAAGACGTCCATCTTCGCCATGTTCGCTTTGGTGTTCTCGTGCGCGACGATGTCGACGGTGGCGCCGAATTTGTCGTCGTTGCCGGTGTGATCGGCATGCGTGTGCGTGTTGATGATCCGGGTCACCGGCTTGTTCGTCACGCGCTTTACGGCCTCGAGCAGCGCCGGGCCCCACGCGGCGAGCTTGGTGTCGACGAGCGTGACACCGGAGTCGGTGATGAAGACGGCCACGTTGCCGCCGCTGAACGTCGCTTGATCGCCTGGCGTGGAGGTCGTGAGTACGTACAGATTGTCTTTGAGCTTGAGGCTGTCGATCACGCGTGCAGGCGGCTGCTGCGACGCGGCGACGGCGATGGACATGGCGCCGGCCATGACCAGCATGCCGAGAAGAATGCTTCGTTTCATCATGCGGGGAAGCGTAACATAGTGCGCCTTTCGAGGAGTTGCATGGCCAACATCACGCGTCGCGAGTTTTCTCGTGCAAGCCTGGCGGGCGCTGCGGCGATCGCGGCGAGCCGCGTGGACGGCGGTGCGGCGGCGCAGACGAACGGCGCGAACGCCTATCGCTACGTCCATCTCGATGTGTTCACCGATCGCCGGCTGCAGGGCAATCAG
>Ga0075425_100009199_pt1 | contig 10507 bp, 4 predicted proteins | sample SoiMethybrSBSTD4_FD_75300 | JGI IMG/M metagenome (GOLD analysis project Ga0075425, IMG submission 75300) | Bulk soil microbial communities from a Populus tree surrounding site in Tennessee, USA - Soil MetaG P. TD hybrid SBSTD4 | ecosystem: Environmental > Terrestrial > Soil > Tree plantation...
TTCGACATTGACAACCTCTATTGGCATAAAGTGAATGCGTTGCGGGTGATGCCCGAAAGCCTCAATAGCCGGCCGGAGAACACCTCCCCGACGGAGAAGGTTGTGATTCTCTACGGCCCATTCATAGAGAATAACGTGACGGGCAGTGCGTTGAACGTTCCGTCTCCCCCACCAACGAGCGAGGCGACGCAAAACCCACCCCTCTATGCATTCAACTTAAATAACCACAATTGCGCGCGTGATGTAAACCAGGCACTACGGAGTCCTCAGCGTGGTTCCGTGCCGCTGATTGAAGCGCGCACGCTGAACCGCGATCTGAACCGCGACTTTCTCTTGCGAAACACGGAATTCCTGATGCTAATCGAGAACCGCTCGGTCGGCGTTCCTGCAGGCATCGCTCCGAAACTGGATGTCGCCCTCGCCACACTGAACGTCACGACCTCGCGCGACCTGCTGCGTACGAACTACTACGGTGACTATACTTCCGACATTAGCGCAGCCTTGCAGCCGAAGAGCGTCGCCCCCGATGCGTTCGTCGCCTTAGGCATTAACGAGCTGGCATCAGTACTAGTCTTTAATACGTTGAAATCCAAAGGGATCATCCTCTCGGACAATAAGGTGAGTCCGACCTTCTCACTCAACACGGACCTGAGCTTCCTCTTTCCAGGCACAACTGAGAAGCAGAAAGCAGCGCTTATTGCGGTGGTGCAGGAGGTTCTACTGGGCCTGCGCGCGAAGGATGTGGCTGTGAGGGATACCTCGTTCATGCTACTTGAGATCACCCTCAACAGCTCGAAAATTATTGACCGCAGTCTCAGGGAAAAAGGCATTATCACCGAATCGGGTTTCGTCGACCCGCGTTTCACTTCTAAAACCGATCTCTCTTTCCTGTTTCCCGGAACGAAACCGGAGGAAAACCAACTCTTGTCTTCCGAGGTTCGGAAAGTTCTTTTCCGGCACCTCGGCGAACCGGCGCTGCTCGTGGCGACTGCGAGAAACATCGCCACCACCATTATGGTGAAAAACCAGCCCAACAGCTTCATCTTCAATAATGGTGACGAGGCGTTTCTTGTTGCTGCCGAGACCCTGCCCATGCCGCTCTTTGACTCGCCTACCACACGCGTGCTGGACGTTTCTTCCGAGCCGACTGCATTTCCATATTCCTTCGTCACCGAGGATATTAACCTCGATCAGTCTAAGAGTGCTTTTGAAGCGCTGAAGGCAAACCCGCCTGGGAATCCGATTCTCGATCCAGAAGGGCGTCTCGATCCTGATTTCGGGCCAGGCACGGATCTCTCCTTTCTCTTCGACAAGATCCTTGAGCCACAGAGATCGCTTTTCATTGCCGAGGTCCGCCAGATATTGCTCAATCTGCCGTCCATTACGGGGCTGCGTTACTATCTGGAAGATGACAACCTCATAATTAACTCTTCGTCGTTTCTTGCTCCCGGCATTGATGCAGCGGAGTCAGCCAAAGTCTTCGCGAAACTGCAAGAGAAGGGAATCGTTGGTACGGACGGCATCATCGAGAAAGGTTTTTCAGCGCAAACTGACCTCTCTTTCCTTTTTCCGGATAAGGATGCGGCCACCCGGAAGGTGCTCACCGAGGAAGTCCGAGCGATACTGCTCAGCTACTACGCCGGAACCTGGCAACGGGACCTACATGATCTGAAGTTCCGATTCAGCAGGCTGACGACGGGCGCGGTCGCCGGACTCACTCGTCGCTTGTTCTCTGGAGGGATCGACAGCCTGCTCTCGTTGGGGGCGCAGCAGATTCCCGTGCTGCCGGAATTACCCTTCACGCGCTACAAGCCTGAATGGCGAGTGATTCAGCCCGCGCATTTCGATGGCGCGCAGGTGGACTTCGATGGTCCCTACGGACTTTATTACTGGGAGCTCTTCTTCTTCGCGCCGCAGTTGATTGGGAACAGTCTTTCGTCAGACAGGCGCTACGAAGAAAGCCTCAAGTGGTTCCAGTACATCTTCAACCCCACAATCCGAGAAAAGCCGCTCGCCCCTGACTCATTCATGACGCCGGACGTTTCGCGCTCCCAGTCAGAACAGGCGTACTCGCAACTCAAAGCAGAGAACATCATCACCGAGGAGGACGAAGTGTCCCATGCGTTCAATGAAGACACGTACCTCGGTTTCTTATTTTCCAACATCACTCCCGAAGAGAAGCGACAGCTCATGATTCGCGAGGTGCGGAACGTTCTGCTCAACTACCAATTGAGCAAACCCAGCGCACGCTTCTGGCAGTTCCAGCCCTTCCGCAACCACACCCTCGAGCAGTTGCAAGACATACTCACTGATCCGGTGCAAATCGCCGTCTACAATAACGACCCCTTCGATCCGTTTGCGATTGCAAGGTTGCGCATCGGCAGCTTCGAGAAGGCAATTGTGATGAACTATCTGGACAACCTGATCAATTGGGGCGACGCGCTGTACGTTCAGTACACGTGGGAATCTGTGACCGCAGCATCCATGCTTTACATCTACGCTTACAACTTGCTCGGCGAAAGGCCCGTAAATGTTGGACCATGCCCTACGCAGCCGCCCACGACTTTCGAGGAGATCCGCAAGAAGTATGAAGGTCAAGGCATCCCACAATTTCTCATCGACATGGAAAACTTTATCCTGGTCAATTCCGTCGTCGCGCCCGAGATGTTCGGCAAGCCATTCAACGAGATAGACGCTTACTTTTGCGTGCCGGAAAACATGCAGATGCTCGCCTACTGGGACAAGGTTGAGGACCGGCTTTATAAAATCCGGCATTGCCTGGATCTCGAAGGCAAGCCGCTCAAGCTGCCGCTCTTTGCGCCACCAATAAATCCACTCGAGCTAGTCCGCGCGAAGGCGGCCGGCCAGCCGGGCCTGAGCGTGCTCGAGCAACAACGACCTTCCATCCCACCTTACCGCTTCGCCAATATGATCATCCATGCGCGGACATTGACCGATACGGTGGTCTCGCTCGGCGCCGCCTTGCTGGCTGCACTCGATGCTCGGGATGGAGAAACCCTGGCGCGACTGCGTGCCAGCCAGGAGCTGCATATTCTAAACCTGACGACCTATACATTGACGAAGGCAGTCGAGAATGCAAGGTCCACGCTGGAGAGCCTGCAGGAAACAGCCAACGCGATCAAGAGCAAACAAGACTTTTACCAGGGTCTGGTGGACCAGGGACTCTCGCCGGCTGAAATCGCGAATCTCGCCTTTTCGGCGGTGGCCATGCCGTTGAACACTCTGTCGGGAGCTATGGAGACCGCCAGCGGTATCGCCTATGCAGTTCCGCAAGTCGGCTCGCCGTTCGCCATGACTTACGGAGGGATTCAGTTGGGGAACACTTTGGCTGCCGCAGCCAGTGCACTGTCGACTTACGGGCAGATAGCCGATTTCGCAGCGCAGGTTAGTTTGACGGTTGCGGGCTACGAACGCCGGGCCCAGGACTGGAACCTCCAAATCAGTCAGGCTCAGTTCGAGGCCAAACAAACGCAGAAACAAATTGAGGCCGCTCAGGCGCAACTGGCCTTCGCTCAGCGCGAGCTCGAAATCAATCTGATGAACATCGAGCAAAGCAAAGAGATGGCCGAGTTCCTAACCACGAAGTTCGATACTGAGGAACTGTATAGCTGGGTTGCCGGGCGCGTCTCTACGCTCTACTTCCAGGCTTACAAGCTGGCCCTTGATGCCGCACTCGCGGCCCAGAGCGCCTACAGCTATGAGTTAGTTCGCGACGACACTTTTGTAAATTTCGATTACTGGGACAACCTCCGCCAGGGACTGACAGCCGGCGAGGGACTGATGGCTGCGCTCAATCAAATGGAGCGGGCCTTCATGCAGAACAACACTCGTCGTTTGATGATTCTCAAGGATGTGTCATTGGCGTCGGCTGCTCCCGCTGAACTCTACCGGCTCAAAACGACGGGCACGTGTGAACTCAAGATCACAGAGGCAATGTACGACTTTGATTACCCCGGACACTTTTGTCGCCAGATCAAAGTGATTGAAGTCGTCCTCAAGACTGCGGGCGGAGAAGAGGCTGAGAACGGAAGTACGTCAGGCTCCATGCCCGCTGACGTTCACTTGACGCTCACGCAAACCAGTAATCACCTGGTGACGAAGGCTTTACCGGAAGCCGTCAAATACCTGCTTAAACCTGAGGGCGAACCGCCGGCTAGCATTCGCAGCAACTGGCAGTCTCAGCAGGAGATCGCGGTTTCTAATGAAAACAATGCCGCAGGCGTACATCTCGTCGAGTTTTCTTTTGCCGAAGATCGCTACCTGCCGTTTGAAGGTACCGGGGCTGTTTCGGACTGGGAAATCAGAATGCCGCGTGAGACCAATCAGTTTAATTTCGAACTGATCACAGACCTGGTGGTGACTGTCACTTACACGGCGCTCGACGCGGGCAAAGATTTTCGAGACAAGGTCGAGCAACTGCTCTCCGGCGACCAGTTACGCGGAGCGGTCTACCTGGACCTCGCTGCTAGTTTCCCGGACGAGTGGGAAGGATTCATGAAGAATCACGAGGACCCAAACAGCCAGACACTTAATTTCGATATCTCGGCCTGCGAGCTGCCGCCCAATTTGAAAAAGATGCTGCTTGCTGCAGTGTTTGTTCAGTTGGACGTGACCTGCCTCGTGGAGCTGCCTGCATCCTCGCAGTTCATGACTCTGACGGTAGTTGACGAGGCGAAGCAACCGGTTCAACTCAAGGGGCCTTACGGCGTTGTCGCGTTCCCGGATGTCCCGCGAGATAAGTTTAAGGGCCTGTGGCAGATCTCGGTTGATCTCCCGAAGATGAGAAGTGATCCAAAGTTAAAAGAACTGCTTGACCAGGATGGCTTCCTTGATCCGGAGCGGTTCGAAGATCTCCAAATCATGCTTGATTACAAAGCGTGTGTGTTCAATTGCACTTAGCCACCCGGCGGCGCCACGCTGACTCGCTACATATTGTGGTATGAGAAGCTGCGCTGAGAACCAAAAACATACCCTCACCGATCGATCTCGATGTGGGTCTAACACCGAAGGAGGAGACCATGGTTTACGCTTGCGAGCCAAACATTCCACGCGACGCGCTGAAGTGCAGCACTGCTCATTGCACTTCATTCGCCGGAACTGCTGAAGAGATTGCATGGTGTAAATGCATCAGATGGGACGGGACCAAAATCCCGGACTGTGATCCGAAAAGTAGCACGGTCCCCATTAAAACCGGAGTCTGCTACAACACAAGCACTAAAGAGCAGCGAAACATCAGCGTGGATGCGTGCCAGGATTTGAGAGACAAGGACAGGAGCTGGCGCTGGACGGATTGCTACTGTTGTTGTTCGTGCTTCGCGTGGTTCACGAAGATTCTAATGTCCGATAATCAGGTCAAATTTGTGCAGACGATTGAAGTCAACGACAGTGTGATGGCTGGTTCGATAGATATTTCAAACGGCAACATCGCCGTGACGTGGCAGCCTTCCGTCGTGAGTTTCAGCGACGGCACTTCACCCGGCGCCCCTTCTCAGATGATCGTAATCCAATACGGCGCCGAGGGAGAGATCATTGCGACAACCGATCAACTCTTCCTGCTGTCCGACGGAAAGCTCAAGGCCGCTAACCGCCTGACGCCGCTCGATCAACTGGTGGGGGAAGACGGCAATCCGATCGGAATCGAGAGCATACGGTTGGCCGAGTACACTGGAGGCATACATCACATCGGGCTGGGCGAAGTTCCGCCCGATACTACCGTTCCCATCAACGGACACCTCATGAGCGCCGAGGGTCTCATTAGCGGTGACTTCTGGCTCCAGATTACTCATGCGCCAGAAAACGCACATAGTTCCTTGCTTGTCGAGAATCACTCCTCGTTGCCGATGATCGGCTCGCCTGATTACGCCGAACAGCAAGGTTTTAGCGCCACCCTCTTCTCCGCCACACGCAACGGAGCGACGCCGAGAGCCATCCGTAACCCATTCTGCGAGGAGCAGGAATTAAAGGAAGGGACTTCCCTGCGTGCCTCAGCCCGCCAGTATCTAACCGACAAGCAGGCTGAGGAGATCAACAAGAACGCTGAGTTCTACCCCATCAGCATTGAGGTAAATGTTCCCGTCTACAGGATCATCAAGAATATCTTCCGCTGTATGTACCCGGACGTGAATATCTACCTCGAGTGGACCGATGAGTTTCCGAATCTCTATGCCTTCGAGGCTTTCGGGCAAAAGACTGTCTACATCTCAGGGCGCCTGCTCCGCGCCAAAGGCGTCTATCGCGAGGGAGTGGCCATGATGCTCGCATTTGGTGTGGCTATGTTTTACGCGCAGGAACAGAAGGATACGGAAATCAAGGTCTGCACCGGGTTGGCCGACTATTTCGGGGCAGGTTACGTCATACGCCAGGCGTTCAATTTCAACTGGTTGGAGATGACTAGTGAAGGGTATGGCCAGATACGCGCGCTGTTCAAGAACATCAAGAAGCATCGCGGTGGCGATCCCAACAACCTTTGCCTGTTGCCCTCGATCGACTGCCGGCTGGGATGCATCAGCAACGCTTTAAGCGGAAAGGGGTTGCCGGCCTGCTCCGGCGTTCCCACCCCCGGTAGACTACGGCTTGAGAGTGCTGAGGCATCGATTGTCGAAGGAGTGCAGAGCGTTGTAGCCGTCTTCAACGAGGCAGTTGATCTCGATTCCTCGCAGCAGGTCACGAACTACACCATCATGCCGGAGACCGTCATTACAACGGCTGTGCGGGACGCACGCGACACGTCAAAGGTAGTGCTGACCGTAACGCTGCCGACACCGCCGGAAGGGGACTACAAGTTGAGCGTTTCGGACATCATCTCGAACGACGGCTCGACACTCAATCCGAACGGCAGAACAGCGCAGTTCAAGATTCCTCCAGACTAAGGGCTGGAACATATATTTAGCCGCGAATAACGCGGATAAATCCGGATTTTAATCCGCGTCATCAGCGGTTCTGTATTTGTTTTCAACTATGGAGTGACGAGATAATCATGCAAAACCAGCAAACATTCAACCTTGATCCACAACGTGCTGAAGGCTCGTTCCGCGTCGACGATGAGAGTCTGGAGGAGAAATGTCTCGAATTTGCGCTGACGCTCGGCCTCGATCAACCAGTCTCTGTACGGGTCTTAGAAGCAGCGTTGCGTGACGAGGCTTACTCGCGCAATCTTCTGGTGAGCCGAAGGAATTCCGTCATGCTGAATTACCTGCTCGCCCATCCGCCGAAGTTGCGCGCAGCGACTGGCGAGTCGCATCAATTATCGAATGTGGAACTAGTGCGGCGCGCAGCAACGGCGCTCTTGCGTTGGGGCAAAGTTGGTTTCACAGTCGTGGATCAGCCCACGCTTGAACGGCGGCGCGCGGCCTGTTTGAGCTGCCCACACCTGACCGATGCGCCGGACAAGCTCCTTTACAAACTTTCGGGAATTGACGAAAGCCAGAAAATCTGTGAGCTGTGCGGATGTAGCATGCGTAAGAAGATAAGGCTGACGTCAGAGTCGTGCCCGGGCCGCCATCCTGAACACGAAGACTTGAATCGTTGGGGTGAACCGATTCAGCCACAAGAGGCACAAAGCATAGAAGGTTGATTCGAGTGATCTAACAATCAAATACCTTGTGCTTTTTTGTGGTAAATATTTTTTGTGCCTTTTTGTGGCTCGCCTTGTAATGCACGCAACGTCAATTCCAACACGGCCACGGAATAAAATCCTTCCTCCGCGTCCGGCACCTCCAGAGTCTCGTTCGCGCAATAGGTGGCATATGAGGAGAGGAGCTTATCGCGATCGACAAAGCCCATCTCGGCGAGCTGCGAGTTTTCGAAGAGCTCCTGAAACAGTGGACGGGCCTTCCGCCGGATGGCCAACTGCGCGACCGGAATGAAAGTCTCTGTTGACTTGGGGTAGGCGTACGTCTCGGAACACCCCAGAGAAGTCATAAACTTTCTTTGCAGCGCACGACCCGCGCGCCACTCGTAGGGGAGACTTCGGCAGAAACGGACCAGTTCGGGCGTGCAAAGCGGATTGATGGGCCAAATACCGTTACTTAAATAGAGCGGCGATGCAGCGCAGGCTGATGTCAGGGCAGAGACAGACATGGCGGCGCGCGGCGCGCGATCGATCGTGTACACCGTATCGCGGAAACTCTCGTAAGTTCGGTCTGTGAGGAAGTCCGGCACGTCGGCTCTTTCAGCAAGCACATCTCTGCGCCTCTGTTCACGTTGTTCGTTGGTCCACTCATTGGCATACGGGGAACAGAGTTCGTCGCCACCATTGCCGCTAAATAATTTTTTGGTGCCATGAGCGGAGGCGAGCTTCAGCATGGCCTCGAAAGCTTCGTAATAGAATTCGTGTCCCGGCACAATATGCTTCTTGCGGAGGAGACTCTGCGTAGCTAGCGGCGGGTGGTCCTCTGCCATCAGAGGCCGATCAATGAATCCAAACCGCTCGATGAGCTCTTTTCGTCGTTCCTGTTGTAGGCGGCCGGGTTCGCCGGGCATGATTAAACCGTAGGTCTGAACAGGTCGCGAGGTTAATCCTGCTCCGAGGGACGCGACAATCCCTGTATCGAGACCACTGCTCAACTCAGCCGATACCAGATCTGCGTCATCAGCCACCCAGCGTCTCATCGAAGAGGCGAGGATCTCTCGGAACGTTCCCAGCACGTCGGCTCCTGGCTTCAAAGTGCGGGGCCGCCACGCCTCAGCCGGCGGCGGATATTCGATCTCGATCTCCCCTGCATGATCATTATGAAAAGCCCACTTGGTTCGCGATCGTTCCGTGAGGAGCTGAATCTCGGGAAACAGTGTCTGCTTGGAATAATCACAGCCATGCTTGATTAGAAAATGAGCAGTGAGCTCTGACACCAGAGTCTTGTTGCGTGTGTGCTGGTAAAGCTCTGATGGATCCCAGTGGCCCCACAAAGTGTCATCCGCTCTTAATAAATAAACAGGTGCGGTTCCCCAAGCGCCCGTATGGATATTGACTTCTCCACCCTGTCGATGATTTGAGACCAGCATCAGTATGACATCGAGCGGCCACTTCCCGGCGCTCTCCAACTCTGCCGAGAGAACTTGCGGCGAAACCCTCGTCATCTGAAGTTCATTTGCCGTCCACGGAGACGAGACTCCCCGTAACCGCTCTCTAACGACGGTCAACAGACGCGCACCGTCGTTTAGAGCGTACGCCTCCAGCGCGGAATGATGATAGGGATGGAGATAGCTTTGCCCCGCACGCCAACCGGCCGGGGTCGACTCCCAGGCGGAGGTTAGATCATCAAGGCTTAGACGAAAAGTTAGCATCTCGTTACGACTTTCCTCGCGTGAGAACGATTGGGTAAGAGAGTATCACCACCGGGAAAACGCAATGGTCCATGTCGTCAGTAAAACACTAATCAGAGCAGGGCTACTGGTGTACACCTAGTCGCCCTGCTGTTAGTTGTTTGACTTCGAGTTGAACGGGCTCTTGGGTAATGAGGTGAATAAAAAGGCTGACCGGGCAAACTGATCAGTCCTGCTTTTGCCGGCGGACGCTATTCTTTCTTCTTATTCCTGGCGTCTTTTCCACCGGTTGGTTTTACTGCCACTGCAAACTCCACCCACTGTTGATCGACCTCTTGATCTTTTAATGAGACGGTCGAGGCTTCATCTGTGAAGAGTTGATCTCCATCAGGGACGCTAATCACTTTTGGACCTTCCACAGTTTTTCTCCTTCAATGTTGATTAGTTGAGCTAACCCCTTGATGTCCAATGACATTCGCGGTGAACCATAGTTTATTGCTAGGCCAGTGTCAACATAATTATGAGCACATGTAGTTAGTCACACCATGTCAAGATCAGTTATTTAGCACGGCGTAGAGATGCAGGTTCAATTCTTTTGCCACGGATTGAAAACGGCTATACCCATCGATGGAATCTGTCCGGTATCTCTGGTAACGAGCGTCAGATTGTGCTCCAACGCAGTAGCGGCTAAGAGACCATCGATCGCCGATAATACTATTCCACTCTTGCGAGCGGCGGCGGTTAATAGACCCCAACGATCGGCCACTTCCTTATCAATGACCAGGATTCGGCCCTCGAAGCGCAGGCGGAGATCTTTTTCAAGCCAAACCTCCAAAGTTGCTCGCCGTCGAGATTGAGGAAGAACGCACTAAGTGGGTCAACTTGGAAATGGCTACAGTGGAACACACGTTGCTATTGCAGCGCGGCTTGGAGCCAGCCGACCTCACGATCGTGCTCTTCTTCGAGACGGCGCAAACGCGCGGTCATCACACTCGCCCGACCGAGATAGCCGATAACCTTCCGCGTGTTGTGACGTTCCACAACAGGCAGGCGGCCAATATCGTTGCTCACCATTCTGGTGACAGCGTCGTGCAGAATTTCGTCTGGATACGCAATGATAAGGTTTCGCGTACCAGCTTCCAATACCGTCGCATTTTCCGGTGACTGTTCCAGTGCGCGAACCAGATCGCCGCGAGTGATAATTCCGGCGAGATTGCCGTCGTCG
>Ga0075425_100009200_pt1 | contig 10507 bp, 6 predicted proteins | sample SoiMethybrSBSTD4_FD_75300 | JGI IMG/M metagenome (GOLD analysis project Ga0075425, IMG submission 75300) | Bulk soil microbial communities from a Populus tree surrounding site in Tennessee, USA - Soil MetaG P. TD hybrid SBSTD4 | ecosystem: Environmental > Terrestrial > Soil > Tree plantation...
GCGGGAGGGTACGACCATCTCCAGCCAGGAGCCCACGGCATGATCGGCCTGTGCCGTGTCCCAGTTGCCGATGACTTGCGCGAGCCTGAGGCTCGTGCCGGCGAGGCCCTCGCGCAGCCCGGTCAGCCGGTCTTGCGCCGCCGAGGACATGGTCACGCCCTGCACGCACAGCACGTAGCCGTTTCCGGGAACGAGGGCACGGGTCTGCTGCGCCTGCAACCGTCCCACTTCCTTCTGGTCGGGACCGACCACGGCCAGGGGCAGGCGGCCCGCGCGGGGGCGCAGGGCCTCCACGTAGTCCGCGCGCCGGTTGAGGATGATCAGTCCCACCCCTTCACCGACCACTTCCTCGGCCAGGCGTTCCATCGGCTTGTCGCGCGCCGGAAAGACGACGACGGCGTACGGCCGCTCGCCCTCCGGACGCCGGATGCAGTCGCGCACCTGGCGGATCTGGTCGGTGACCTCGTCCGCGCCGTCGAGGACCTCGACCGCGAAGCCCAGGCGCGCAGCCGTGCGCTCGGCGTCGGCCTGCAACAACTGCTGGTAGGCGCCCTTCTTGTTGAGCAAGGCGACGACGACGTTGCGGCGCAAGACAACCCTCCATTGCGGAGGGAGGCGCAGTGTACATCACGATCTCGGCGAGGCCATGACGAAGGAAACACGGCAATGCCTAGGGGGCAACCGACTTCGTCGCAGGCACCGGGGCCGGCCCCGCGCTCTTCGCCGGGCGAGCCGGTGAAGGCGCCCACACGGACGCGCCGACGGTGGCGAGCAGCACGACGCCGATCACGAGGATCGACTGGAGCGGGCTGATTTGGATCCAGTCGCTGGCCAGCATCTTCCCGGCGGTGAAGAGGAGGATGATCGCCAGCCCCTGGCGCAGGAAACGCAGGTGCGTGAGCGTGTCCGCGAGCACGAAGTAGATCGAGCGCAGGCCCATCATGGCCATGACGTTCGACGTGTACACGATCATCGGGTCGCGGGTCACGGCCAGGACGGCGGGCACGGAATCGAGCGCGAACACGATGTCGGTCGTCTCGATCATCACCAGGGCCACGAGCAGCGGAGTGGCCACGCGCCGGCCGTTTTCGCGCCGCCAGAAGCGATCGCCGATGATCACGGGGCTCACGCGCACGAAGCGCGCGATCCAGGTGTTGCAGACGTTGCAGGCCTCCTCCACCACGCGCCGCTCCTGCTCGGCCCCGAAGAGGAGGCGCCCGGCGGCGAGGAGGATGAGGCCGGCGAGGAGATAGATGGCCCAGTGGAAGCGCTGGATCAGCGCCACCCCGGCCCCGATCATGATCGCGCGGAAGACGAGCGCGCCCAGGACACCGAACCACAACACGCGCTTCCGGCGCGCGGCGGGGATGTGCAGCTCGGAGAAGATGATGATGAAGACGAAGATGTTGTCCACGGAGAGCGACTTCTCCAGGACGTAGGCCGCGTAGTATTCCGCGGCGGCGGTGGCCCCGCGCGCCGCCCACACCCAGAGGCCCAAGGCCAGGCCGAGCCCCACCCACACCGCCACCGCGACGAGGTTGCGGAGGCGTTCGCGCCGCTCCGGCGTCGGATCGCTCAGGACGCGCCCTCCCTCTCGACCGGGAGGCCCAGCTCGACCCAGTCGAACTGCTCTTCCAGGCGATGGAAGGCCGCGTCGCCGATGTCGCCGGCCGCCCTCATCTCGAAGACCGTCCTTCGCGCCTCGGCGATGGCGCGGCGGTGCATGTCGGCGTGGTCGGACCGTGGCCGCCGATCCTCCGCCTCCCGTGGCGCCGGCTCGAGATGGGTGGCCAGCTCCTCGCGCACGGCGTCCGCCACCGGCGATCCGTCGCCGTCCAGCGAGGCCAGCGCGGCCTGCAGGGCGCGCTCCCGCGCGAGCTCGACCTCCTGCCCCACCGGATCGTCGTCGTGCAGGTCGAGGGCCTGGAGCACCGGCCTCAGGGTCAGCCCCTGGATGACGAGGGTGCCGAGCACCACCGAAAACGCGGTGAACACGATGAGGTCGCGGAACGGAAAGAGCGCGCCCCTCGCCTCCAGCGGAAGGGCGAGCGCCGCCGCCAGCGTGACGATGCCGCGCATGCCGGACCACGACACGGCCAGCCCACTGCGCACGCTGGGCCGCAGGGTCGGACGCGGGGGATGGAAGCCGGAACGCCGGATCCTCCAGCGCAGGATGGCGTTGTGCGTCATGACCCAGGCCACGCGCACCACCATCACGGTGAGCAGGACGACGCCCGCGACCTGGAAGTAGAGCGCACGCCGGCCCGGCTCGAGCGCGGTGAAGATCGGCCGGAGCTGCAGCCCGATGAAGACGAAGGCGAGAACGTTCACGACGAATACGACGGTGTCCCACACGGCGTAGGAGGGCACCCGGATGCGCGCCGGCGTCCGCTCCGGCGCGCGCCGCGCCACCGCGATCGCGAAGCACACCATCGTGAGGACACCGGAGAGCCCCACGCGCTCGGCCAGGATCCAGACGCCGAACGTGGTGATGAACTGGAGGATGATCGCGGTGGGCACGTCCCGGACCCGGGCCGTCACCACCAGCATCAGCCGGGCCAGCACGGGACCGGCCACCAGGCTGCCCGCGACCGCGAGCAGGAACGTGGGCGCCACGGCCCGCATCGAGAACGCGCCCGCCACCACGGCCCCGACGGCCAGGCGGTAGATCAGGAGCGCGCTCGCGTCGTTGAGCAGGCTCTCGCCCTCGAGGATGGTGAGGAGGCGATGCGGGATCTTGACCTGCCGCAACACGGCAATGGCCGCGGCCGCATCGGGTGGCGCCACCACCGCGCCGAGGGCGACGGCCGCCGCCCAGGGCATGGCGGGCACCATCGCCCGGGCCACGATCGCGACCGTGATCGTCGTCAGGCCGACGCTGACGACGACGAGGCCCGCGACCGGTGCCCAGTTCTCCTTGAGGTCCCGAGGCGAGGCGTCATAGGCCGCGTCCAGGAGCACCGGGGCGACGAACAGCGCCAGCGCGAGGTCGGGGGGGATGGAGAAGACGGGCATTCCCGGCACGAAGGCGAGGACGGCGCCCCCGAGGGCCAGGAACGCGGGATAGGGCGCCCCGATCCGGCGCGCCACCGCGGCCAGGGTGATGGCCACGAGGAGCAGCCCGATGAGCGTCTCGAACTCATGCATTCGCCAGATCGTACACGGCGGATCCGGGGACGCGGCTCAGGGGCCGACCACGGGGTCCTGCCAGCCTCCCGGCGGCGTCACCTCCGGTGAGGTGGGACCCCAGGTGCCCGGGTCGTATTCGATGGGAGGACTCGGGGACTTCAGCACCGTGTCCACGATGCGCCAGGCCTCCTCGACGTAGTCCTCGCGCGCGAAAAGCGTGGGGTCGCCCCCGAGCGCGTCGCCGAGCAGCCGCTCGTAGGCGTCCATCTCTTCTTTGCCCGGATGATGGGTGGCCACCATCTCCGCGACCTCGCTACCGCGTTCCTGGCCGGAAGGGATGGCGTTGGCCCCGATCGCGATCGTGATGTCGGGGCTGATGCGCATCCGGCAGTAGTTCGCCTTCAAGCCGGAGCCCGCGAACATCGTCGGGGGCTGCCGCCAGCGGACGACGATCTCCGTGCAGGTCACGGGGAGGCATTTGCCGGCGCGGATGTAGATGGGGACGCCCTTCCAGCGCCAGGAGTCGATCTCGAGCCGCAGGGCCGCGAACGTCTCGACCCGGGAATCCTTCGCCACTCCCGGCTCGGAGCGATAGCCGCGGAACTGGCCGCGCACGAGGCTCGCCGGCGCCAGGGCGGGGATCCCCCGCACCAGCCGCACCTTCTCGTCCCGGATCGACTCGCTGTCCGTCCGGATCGGCGGGTCCATGGTCAGGTTGGTCAGGAGCTGGAAGAGGTGGTTCTGCACGACGTCGCGCAGGGCACCGGCCTCCTCGTAGAAGGCGCCCCGGCCCTGCACGCCGAAGCTCTCCGCCATCGTGATCTGCACGCTCTCGACGTGGCTCCGGTTCCAGACGGGCTCCAGGAACCCGTTCGCGAAGCGGAAGAACAGCATGTTCTGGACGGGCGCCTTGCCCAGGTAGTGGTCGATGCGGAAGATCCCGTGCTCGGGGAAGCAGCGGAGCAGGATGGCGTTGAGCTCGTGGGCCGAGGCCAGGTCGCGGCCGAACGGCTTCTCGACGATGACGCGGGCGCCGTCGAGGCAGCCCGTACGGTTGAGCTGGTCCACCACGACTCCGAACTGCGACGGCGGGATGGCGAGGTAATAGGCGGGACGGCGCGCGGGCCCGAGCTCGCGGCGGATGGCCTGGAAGGTGGCCGCGTCCTCGTAGCTCCCGCGCACGTAGCGCACGAGCTCGGACAGCTTCGCGAAAGCCGCGGAATCGAGCCCGCCCTGCTTCTCGAGGCTCTCCTTCAGCCGCGACCGGAACTCCTCGACCGGCCGGCGCGCCACCCCGATGACGGGCACGTCGAGATGGCCCCGCTTCACCATGGCCTGCAGCGCGGGGAATATCTTCTTGAAGGCGAGGTCTCCGGTCGCGCCGAAGAAGACGAGGGCGTCCGATGGCTTGCGGTTCGATGTCGTCAAGTCGTCATCTCTTGGCCGAGGGCCCTTTCTCCATGATGCCGGATCCGGCGCCGTTGTCGACTCCTGCCTGCGCTTTGGCCTCCGCCTGCCATCCGCCGCCGAGCGCCCGATAGAGGTTCACCACGGCCACGAGCTGGTCGCGCCGCGTCTGCGCCAGGCTGATCTCGGCCGGGAAGAGCTGCTGCTGGGCCTCCAGCACTTCGAAGTAGGCGGAGAGGCCGGAGTTGTAGCGGATGTTGGCCAGCCGCACGGCCTCCTGGTACGCGGCCACGGCGCGGGCCCGCTGTCGCTCCGTCTCGACGAGCTTGGTCCGGTCCACGAGCGCGCCCGACACCTCGCCGAACGCATTGGCGGCGGCGGCCTCGTATTCGATCTTCGCCTGCTGCCACTGCGCCTGGGCCGCCTCGTAGCTGCGCTTGATCCGTCCGCCCTGGAAGATCGGGCCCGTGAGTCCGGCGGCGACATTCCAGGTCTTGCTGTGCGACGAGAAGAGGTCGCCGAGCTCCGGGCTCACGCTGCCGAAGAGACCGGTGAGGCTCAGTCGCGGGAAGAAGTCGGCCTTCGCCACGCCGACGTTGGCGTTCGCTGCGATCAGGAGCTGCTCGGCCTGCCGGACGTCGGGCCGCCGCTCCAGGAGCGCCGAGGGCAGCCCCGGGGGAACGTCCGGCGGAAGGGCCATGAGCGGGCCCTCGCGTGGAATGGGTTGGGGATTGCGGCCGAGGAGGAAGTTGATCTGGTTCTCCCGGGCCACGATCGCGCGCTCGATCTCGGGGATCTGCGCCGCGACCAGCGCCAGCGAGGCCTCGGCCCGCGCCGTCTCCAGGCCGGAGGCCGCTCCGCCCTCGAGCCGGCGGTTGAACAGCTCGTACGTGTCCTGGAAGGCGGCGGTCGTGCTCTTCGCGATCGCAAGCTCGGCGTCGAGCTCGCGCAGCTCCAGATAGGCCACGGCCACGTCCGACACCAGGGAAAGGAGGACGCCGCGGCGCCCCTCCTCCGTCGCGAGGTACTGGGCGCGTGCCGCCTCGCTCAGCCGCCGGATGCGCCCCCACAGGTCCAGCTCCCACGAGAACCCGACGTCCACGGACCACACCGTCTGCGTCGCGCCCGAGGGGTTGAGGAGCCGGTTCGCGCGGCCACGCTGCCATCCGGCGTCGTAGTCGACGGACGGGAAGAACTGCGAGCGGACGATGCCATAGCGGGCCCGCGCCTCCTGCACCCGCGCCGCCGAGAGCCGGGCGTCGAAGCCGTTGCGCACGGCTTCTTCGATCAAGCCCTTCAGGATCGGGTCGTCGAAGACGTCCCACCACGGCACGTCGGCGAGCGAGCGCGCTTCGGCGGCACGCTCGTCTCCGTAGAAGCGCTCCGGCACCGGCACCAGCGGCCGTTTGTAGTTCGGCCCCACGGCGCAGGCGGCCAAGGCGAGCGCGAAGACGCTCACGACCGCGGCTCGAGCGGCGCGCCGGATCATGGCCGTCACGCCTCCACGGGAGCCGGCGCCGGATCCGGCGGCGAGGCGTGCCGGCGCTCGCGGCCGGAGAGCCGCTCGACCACGACGAAGAGCACGGGGATCAGGAAGACGGCGAGCCCGGTCGCGGCCAGCATCCCGGAGATGACGGTGGTGCCGAGGATGCGGCGCCCGGCCGCGCCCGCGCCCTGCGCGATCCAGAGCGGCACGCAGCCGAGGATGAACGCAAACGACGTCATCAGGATGGGCCGCAGGCGGAGCCGCGCCCCTTGCAAGGCCGCGTCCACCAGGGGCTCGCCGCTCTCCAGGGCGTCCTTCGCGAACTCCACGATGAGGATCGCGTTCTTGGCGGCCAGGCCGATCAGCATCACGAGCCCGATCTGCCCGTAGACGTCGAGGGCGAACCCGCGGGCCCAGAGGCCGATGAAGGCGCCCACCACGGCCACGGGCACGGACAGCAGGACGCTGAACGGGAGCGACCAGCTCTCGTAGAGCGCGGCCAGGATGAGGAAGACGAACCCGAGAGAGATGCCGAACACGATTCCGGCCTTCCCCGAGGCGCGGCGCTCCTGGAACGAGAGGTCCGCCCAGTCGTAGCCCATCTCGGGCGGCAGCACCTGGTGCGCCACTTCCTCGAGCACGGCCATGGCCTGGCCCGAGCTGTAGCCGGGCGCGGGCTGGCCGGTGATCTGCACGGCGCGGAACAGGTTGAAGCGCTGCGTGTACTCCGGACCGAAGACACGCCGGGAGTGCACGACGGTCGAGAGCGGCAGCATGTCCCCGTCGTTGTTGCGGACGTAGAAGTTCGCGATGTCCTCCGGGGCCAGGCGGTCTTCCGCCTCCGACTGGAGGAACACGCGCCACTGGCGGCCGAAGCGGTTGAACTGGTTCACGTAGAGGCCGCCCAGGAAGGCCTGCAGGGTCAGGTAGACGTCGGACACCGCCACTCCCTGCTTGATCACCTTGTCGCGGTCCACGTCGGCGTAGACCTGCGGCACGCCGGCCCGGAAGGTGGAGTTCACGCCCGCCAGCTCCGGCCGCTTCCGCGCCGCCTCCAGGAACTTCTGCAGGCTGTCGCTGAGGAGCTCCACGCTGCCGCCGCTGCGGTCCTGGAGCCAGAACGAGAAGCCTCCGGAGTTACCGATGCCGGGGATGGCGGGGGGGGCGAACGCGAACGCGATGGCTTCCGGCACCTGCGCGCGCAGCGCGCCGTTGATCCGGGCCTGGATCGCCGCGGAGGAGAGGCCGGGATCCTTCCTCTCGTCCCACGGCTCGAGCTCCACGAAGAAGAACGCCGTGTAGGGCGCCGCCGTGCGCGTGAGGATGCTGAAGCCGTTGATGGTGACCACCGCCTCCACACCCTCGAGCTTGCCCAGGATGCCTTCGATCTTCCGGGTGACCTCGTCCGTGCGCTGCAGGGAGGCGGCGTCGGGGAGCTGCACGTTCATGAGCAGGAAGCCCTGGTCCTCGTCCGCGATGAACCCCGTCGGCAGCTTCCGTCCGATCCCGCCGGCGAGGACGAAGAAGACGGCCAGGATGGCGAGGCTCAGCGCCGTCTTGCGCACGAGGCCGTGGGAGAGATCCACGTAGCCGTGGGTGGCCCGGGCGAAGCCGCGGTTGAAGGCGCCGAAGAACCGTCCGAGCGGCCCGCGGGACTCCCGCCGCGGCCGGAGCAGCAGCGCGGACAGCGCCGGCGACAGGCTGAGCGCGTTGAAGGCGGAGATCACGACCGCGATGGCGATGGTGACCGCGAACTGCTGGTTGAGCCGGCCCTGGAGGCCGCCGATGAGCGCGATGGGAATGAAGACGGCGGAGAGGACGAGGGCGATCCCCACCACCGGCCCCGAGACCTCGGACATGGCCTTGAGGGTGGCGTCGCGCGGCGAGAGCCCCTCTTCAATATGATGCTCGACCGCCTCCACCACCACGATGGCGTCGTCCACCACGAGGCCGATGGCGAGGACGAGCGCGAACAGCGACAGCGTGTTGATCGAGAAGCCGAGGAAGGGGAACAGCGTGAACGTCCCCACCAGCGACACGGGGACGGCGATGAGCGGGATGAGCGTCGCCCGCCAGTTCTGCAGGAAGAGGAAGACGACGAGGATGACGAGGAGGGTGGCCTCCACGAGGGTGATGACGATCTCCTTGATCCCTTCCGTGACCGGCCGCGTGGTGTCGAGGCCGACCGTGTACTCCATGTCGGTCGGGAACCGCTCGTGGAGCTCGCCCATCACCTTCCGGACGCCGTCGGAGACGGCGAGGGCGTTGGCGCCCGGAGCCTGGAAGACGGCGACCAGCGCCGCGGGGCGGCCCTTGAAGCGCGCGGACTGGTTGTAGTTCAGGGCGCCCAGCTCGATGCGCGCGACGTCGCGCAGGCGCACCGTGGACCCGTCGGGCGTGAGACGGACCACCACGTTGCCGAACTCCTCGGCCGTGATCAGCCGCCCCTGCGCGCGGACGGTGTAGGTGAGCTGCTGGCCGGGCGGGGCCGGCTCCGCCCCGATGCGGCCGGAAGGGTTGACCGTGCTCTGCTGCTGCACCGCCCGCACCAGGTCGGGGACGGTCAGGCCCAGCTTGGCCAGCTTGTCCGGCTTGACCCAGATGCGCATGGCGTATTCGGAGAGGCCGAAGTTGAGGACCTGGCCCACGCCGTTCACGCGGTAGAGCGCGTCGTTGACGTTGATGACCGCGTAGTTGCCGAGGAACAGGGAGTCGTACGTCCCCTTCGGGGAGTAGATCGCGAAGACGAGGAGGGGCAGGCCCACGGTGCTGCGATAGCTGAGGCCGAAGAGGCTCACGTCCGCGGGGAGGTTGGGCTGGGCCTGCGAGACCCGGTTCTGCGCGTTGACCTGGTCGATGTTGACCTCGGTCTCGACGTCGAAGGTGACGTTCAGGGTCATGGTGCCGTCGCCGGCGTTCGTGGACTGGACGTAGAGCATCTTGTCCACGCCGTTCATCTGCTGCTCGATCGGGGTGGCCACCGACTGCTCGATGGTGAGGGCGTCCGCGCCCGTGTACGTGGTCTGGATCTGGATGACGGGCGGGATGATCGACGGGTACTGCGCGACCGGGAGACCGACGAGCGAGACCACGCCGAGGATCACGGTGAGGATCGCGATCACGATCGCGACGATGGGCCGGTCGATGAAGAAGCGGCTCATCGGCTGGCCAGGGCGGCGGGGGTGGAGGGGGTAGGAGGGGCGGGCTTGGCCGCGACCGGGGTGCCGGCCCGGACGTATTGCAGCCCGCTCACGATCACGTTTTCGCCCGCCTTCACGCCCTTCTCGATGACCCAGAGGTCATGGAAGCGCGGCCCCGTCTCCACGGCGCGGATCTCCGCCTTGCCGTCCGCGCCCGCCACCGCGACGCGCGATCCTCCCTGCAGCTCCGTGACCGCGCGCTGGGGAACGACGAGGGCGCCCGGGCGGAGGCTGAGCTGGGCCCTTACGCGTGCGTATTGGCCGGGCCGGAGGATGTTGTGGGGGTTGGGGAAGAAGCCCTTCACGGTGAGGGTGCCCGTCTTGACGTTGACTTCGCGGTCCACGAGGACGGCCTTGCCCTTCTCGGGGAAGACGCTGCCGTCCTCGAGGATCAGCTCCAGGTCCGGCCCGCGCTCCGTCGTGGGATAGCTCTCCCGGTTGATGCTGACCGCGCGCTCCATGTACTCGCGCTCGGAGATGCCGATGGTCACGCGGATGGGGTCGACGGTGGAGACGGTGGTCATCACCGATTGGGTGTTGACGAGGTCCCCGACCTGCGTCCTCGCGATGCCGGCGATGCCGTCGATGGGCGACGTGACGCGCGTCCATCCGAGGTTGAGGGCGGACTGATCGACGGCGGCCCGCGCCGCGGCCAGCCCTCCGCGCGCGTCGCGCTGGGCCGCGATCGCGTTGTCGAGCTCCTGCTGGCTGATGGCGCGCTGGGCGGCCAGCGGAGTGAACCGGTCGACGTCGTTGGTGGCCTTCGAGAGCTGCGCCTCCGCGCGGGCGAGCGTGCCGCGCGCCTGCTCCAGGGCGGCCCGGAACTGGCGGGGGTCGATCTCGAAGAGGAGATCGTTGCGATGGACGTACTGCCCCTCCTTGTAGTACTGGCGCAGGACGTAGCCTTCGATCTTGGGCCGGATGTCCGCGTTGACGGATCCGTCGAGGGTGCCGATCCACTCCCCCACGACGGGCACGTCCATCTGCACGACCGGCACGACGAGGACGTCGACGGGACGCGGCGCCGGGGCCTGCTTGCCCGCGCACGCGGTCGCGAGCAGGAGGGCGGCCAGCGCCGGCGCGCCGGACCGAAGCATCGAGGTCGTCATCACTTCCATCCGTTCCATGTTTCGCTCAGACGACGTTTCCGAACATAGGCTGCGGTTCGAGGCACGCTACCGCGACCGGGCGACGGGCCCCATCCCTTCCGCGCGGAACCGGACGGCGGCCACGATGGCGAGCACCACGAACAGCAGGAGCACCACGCCCTGGGAGACGACGAACG
>Ga0075425_100009201_pt1 | contig 10507 bp, 8 predicted proteins | sample SoiMethybrSBSTD4_FD_75300 | JGI IMG/M metagenome (GOLD analysis project Ga0075425, IMG submission 75300) | Bulk soil microbial communities from a Populus tree surrounding site in Tennessee, USA - Soil MetaG P. TD hybrid SBSTD4 | ecosystem: Environmental > Terrestrial > Soil > Tree plantation...
TCGCCCTGAGCTTTTCTATATTCGCAGGAACCTTTGATTGAAACGCCTCTTGAAATCTTTTCAAACTGGGATGGTCGAATCCCCATACGCAATTGAGAGCGGGACAATGCGCCTTGTCGACCGACAGTTCACCCTTGTTGATAAGAGCTATTGCAGTTTCCTCATACTCGTACCAGGTAGCTAATAGCCCGTCAGGGTCAGCAAACTGTTTGTGTGGTGGAGGCAAGAAAGTCATCCGTCGCTTTCTATCCTTTTCCTCCACGATATCTATGGTTACATAACAGAATTTCTCTTTATCAAAGTAAATGACCGGGGATATCTCCGCGTAGGCGAATTTTCCCATCTCCTGAATACCGAGCGTTATTTTGGAGTATAGATCGACAAACTCCCATCCCTCATTAGCTTCGAGGGACTGTACCAGTTTATCAATGTCGTCTCCGAATCTTTGTTGTATTTCGCGGACCGAAATCTGTCTTGTGCGGAATAAGTCAACGCCCTTTACTGGGACGTATTGAGCAAAGACTGGGGACTGGCTTAAGAAGATCGCTAGTGTAAGAAGAGACATCCCTCTTGCCATGCTCGTGTCACCATTAGCATCAACAAAATGCCGTGCCTGTTCCGCGTAGGACGCACAAAACGCGGAACGGGACGCATCCCGCCTCAAAGTGAATCGAGCCTCAAAGTTCTGGCAGATCTTCTGTGGATCGACTCCATTTGCAGACAGGCACGACAAGAGTGAAGGTTTCGATGATCAATCTGATACGGTGCCTACGCTACCAGTTTGGTTCCTGAGCGTCAGGGGATTTCCAGCAGTATGTCTGGAACAGCCGACGACTGGTGGATTCTTGCGGTCGAATGGTAGGGCGACCAAAAGAACTATTGCAGCTTTCGTTGAATACGCGGCACCCAATTATCTGTTCGGACGAGGGCAGGTCCGGCATAGGAATCTGTTAGTGGCGTGCGCGAATGAGATCATCAAAGCGCCTACGACCACAAGCAGTGGCTCGATGTCCTCAGACAGGAAGGTTCTCCCAAAGAAGATAAGCGCCACCGCGGCGGCGAACAGCGTTAACGCCGTCCTTCGTCGATGAATACATAAGTAGCTTGATAATAGACCCACCAGACCTAGCGTTATCGAAACTCCGACGAGGAGCCATTCGGCTTCCTGGTTCAAATACGATCGCAAGCCGTGCACAGACATCACCACCAACACAATTGGTGAAACAATACAGTGCATGGCGCACATGGTTGAAGCTATCATTCCGGCCTTATCGATTCTTCCAAGAAGCTGCTCGGTCATAGTCAGTCGATCATAGAGAACTCAGCAACGACGCCGTAACCCATTTCTAACGAATGGCCGTTCTCGCTCCTGATTCGGTGGCTCACACAGGTCAAGCGGAGAATCTCGGTAAACATTCCGAGTTTAATCGAACGCCCCCGCCGGGCAGATTCGCCCATTCATTGCCCTCCGCTCACCGTTGGTTGAAATGAGCTGAGCGTGGAAATCGATGGTTGATAGCATCGGCTCTCAAGCTATACGAGAACGTATATACGAGATCGGGATCCGACGGCCGACGCAATAACGAGTAGGACTAATGGTACTGAGAACCATTTTGTTGTGGTTGTGCATCGTTGCAACGCAGACGATTCAAGCCCAGACTTCAAGGTCGGGTAGACTCTACACTGAGCGCGGTAAGCAGTCTTTCGCAAAGGGTGACTTCAGAGGAGCGCTTATCGACTTTGATACCGCAATCAAATTTGACCCAACAGATGCCAGCGCCTACTACAACCGAGGTGTTGTGCTGCTGACCGAAGGAAAGTTGGACTTGGCGATCGTTGACTTCAGTACATCTTTGGAAATAAGCCCCAGCTTCGTGCTGGCTTACGACGGTAGGGCCAACGCTCGACTAAGAAAAGGGGATCTTGATGAAGCTATCGCGGACCTCAATAGGATTGTGGATCTCGATTCACGCTATGCTCCGGCTTATGTCAATCGAGGCGTCGCGTTCCACCTTAAGGGTGACCTCATCGCGGCTATTGAGGATTTTGATAATGCATTAGCGATCAATCCGCGCCTGGCCGAAGCATACGGCGATCGCGGCACTGTCCGTATGATCCTTCGCGATATTGACGCGGCGATCGCCGATCTTGATCGCGCCATCTCGATTAATCCCGGTATGATCGCTGCATTCAATAGCCGCGGGATCGCACGACTCGAACGAGGGCGTTTCCAGGATGCAATCACAGATTTCGAGAAGGTAATGCAACTCGACCCCGGCAACGCGTTGGCGTATCTTGGTCGCGGGATCGTTTTGATGTTGCAGAATAAGAAGGCCGATGCAGAGAAGGATTTTCAACGCTGTCTCAAGTTAGATCGTTCCCTACAGAGAGCACTCGAGTTTTTTAGGGGACTCAGAGAAAGGACTAACCGCTCCAAACTCTAAAGCCGGAGTATAATGACCGCCATATAGACATATAGGCGATGCCGTGACTCCCGAAGGACCATTCGTCCGCGCTTTTCCTCCATCTAATCCCCCAACTACCCTCGAGTGGTCGGTGCGACGCTCTTTCTTGTCGCAATGCTAGCGTGTTACATCCCCGCGCGTCGTGCGGCAAAGATCGACCCGATGAGTGCGTTGCGCAGTGAATGAGATGCTAAGTCCAGATGGATTAAGCGAACACTCGAGAATGACTTAGAGTTTTAGAAACTGATCGCGCAAGATTCTTGATTGAAGGCGGCTTACACTCAATTGCTGGTTGTTTGATAAGGTGACCACATACGTTCCCCCAGGCATGGAATTCACCTTTGTTATCATTTCGATATTCGCCAGAGTGCCCCTTCCGAGCCGGACAAACCGAGCAGGGTCCAACCGGGATTCGATTTCTTTCAGCCGATAGGTGATTGTGTGACGCTCGTTCCTGGACGTCGTAATTTGCAGCAGTTCGCCATCAGCGATGATCGAAGCAATTTGGCCGACAGGAACGATAACGATCTCATCTCGGTTTCGGATCGGAATTCTTTCCAGGTAGCCGGGGGCGTCTGGTCCAGCCGCGAGTTCGGCTGCAGCAGTCTTTACTCTAGACTTTGCATCTTCAAGCAATTCACGATGCTCGAGCAACTCGTGCGCCCGATTGATTGTCTCACGCAGGCGCACGGCTTCCACCGGCTTCAACAGATAGTCGATGGCGTTCAACTCGAAGGCTTTCACCGCGTGCTCATCGTAGGCAGTCACAAAGGCAATCAAAGGGAGTCTGTTTTTCTTCACTAATCGCACTACCGTCAGGCCGTCGACCTCCGGCATTTGCAAATCCAGAAGAGCAAGATCCGGCTTTTGTTGTTCGATCAACTCAATTGCCTCAGCGCCGCCCGTCGCCTCTCCGATCAGGTCGACATCTTCAAATGACTTCACCAACGCGGCAAGAAACGAACGAGCCGGGCGCTCGTCGTCGGCGATCACGATTCGCAGCTTGGAGCTCACGCAGGCCTCCGTTGCGACATCGCTTCGACCTTGAGCACCACCGGCATCCAGACTTCCGCCGTAGTTCCGCGCCCAGGTTCGCTCCGAATTACCAGCGATGCCCCCGCCCCGTAATAAGACCTGAGGCGTTGCTCAACGCTTCTAAGACCGAGCCCTTGCCCGTATTGGTTCGTCAACTGAGTCTGGCTCACACCGATTCCGGTATCCTGAACTCTTATGCAGAGCAGGGTCATCGGATTGGGGTCTTCGGCAAAGACTGTCTCAAAGCGCGCAGACACCTTGACATCGCCTCCGGTTTTCGTACCGGCAATGCCGTGCTTAACAGCGTTCTCGACCAGCGGCTGAATGAGCAGCGAGGGTATTCGAATCAATCGGAGGTTTGCCGGAACATCGATCTCGATTCGCAGCCGATCTTCGAACCGTGAGGTTTCGATCTCCAGATAAGACCGAATCAATTCTATTTCTTCACCTAGAGTGACGAATTCACCTGCCGGCTTGAGAACACCTCGGAGCAAACCTGTTAACTGCATCAATACTCCAAGGGCTTTTTGCGGGGCTGTCTGAATCAGATAACCAATGGTCGTCAGTGCGTTAAACAGAAAATGCGGGTTTAGTTGAGCCCGCAATGCACGCAACTCGGCCTCGGTAGCCAGCTTGCTGATCTCTTTTTGTCGGAGGTCTCGTTGATATCGTTCATCGATTATTCGCCGCGCGTCTATCTGCCTTCCAAGTGCATCCATCAAAGACTCGAGGAAAACCAAATCATCTGATAACAGCCTTCGCCCCGCCGACAATTCACCGATCAGGATCTCATAGCGCGGTTCTTCGGCTGTCGCGAGCACAAGAACAACCCGAAAACGCTGCCCGGTCTTGTCGATATCCGTCGCCTTTACCTCAGCCGAGTCAGTCAATGATCGCCAGGTCACCTCAACGGCGGTGAGCGCCAGTTTCAGTCGACGGCATGCACCGTCAAGAATTGCTTCTATAGTCTCGCTAGCCTCTGCTGCTCGAAGGATCTCCGCTCGCAACCTTGTATAATCAGTACGTCTTAGGACAACTCGGTCCACAAATGACGCGACAGCTCGCCGTAATCCCGGATACACGAGCGCTGTCGCGACCCATAACACCAAAAGAACAACTATCCCTTGCGGATCTTTATCTCCAGTACCATCTGTCTGTTTCAAGAATGGCGAAGCGACGCCTATGAAGAGGCCAAATGCAAGCGCCACGAGCAAGACGAGAGTCAGAGCGCGTTTGAGGAAGATGTCCGCCAGCGCAAATCTGTAGTCCTGATAAAGGATAGCGAGCGCAAGCGGGAGCGAGGCGTGATGCCCGGTCAGTTCGACCGGCCATGAATAATGATTACCCTCGGGATGAGACAGATGAAGCGCAGAGACGGCGAAGATTGACAACGCAACTATCCAGAGGGCACGCGGGCCCCGGGACTGTCGTCTCGTCAACACAGCCAGCGGTGCACCAAGCAGGATGAAGCCGAAAGTCAATAAGAGCAGTCCAGGGCGGGATGGTGCGACCCCACGTGCCAGCGCGCTCCAGACATTCAATGCGCCGGATACAACGCTAAGTAGGTACGAGGCAGTCACCGTTGCACGGGCACTCCTGCGAGTCGTGAGTGAACCGCTGCTTCTAAGCACAGAATGAACAACGACGGCGGGCAGAAAGCCGAGCGATGAGAGCGTAAGGGCGACCAAGAACTGAGGCTCGCCCAGGCGGAGTCCTCGAATCAAGATTGCTAACAGCGAGCCGATGTTCCACGTCAGCCCCAAGAGAGATGTTGCGATCAAAAGCCAGTCCGCTTCTCGCGATCTAAACTTTACGATCTCAGGCTTTGGCGAAGCAACGGTTCTCTGTGTCGGCCACACCATAGCCATGAGCGTCGCGTATAGCGCGGCGCCGGTCACGAAACCTACAAAGTTCACTAATGTTGCTGTATCACCCATCTATGGCCATTCGTGACTTACACTAGAGAGTCGAATTGTGCAGAAGTGGATCGCGGGTTCCACTATCTTTCAAACCATCGCTAGCATCATACATCCGTCGAAACACGTAACCCCCATGAGAAATAAGAGAACAAACTTTCATATTTTGACAGATTGATAGCCGGCCCTATGTCTTATTGATACGCCTCCCAGACCTTTCGCCTTGTTGAGCTTGACTTCGATTTTGTGCGGCGTGTCATCGGCTTTATCGGTTGGATAGAAGCCGATTGAATACTGCCTTCGAAGCTCGAGTGCGATTCGGGCACAGATCTCTATAATCTGCTGCTCGTTATACGCATTCGGAAAGAAGGCTCGTCCTCCAGTCTGGTCTGTTATCGATTCAAGCAACGAACGTCCGTATTTTGAGGAATCAGAATCTTCAGAAAAAGCATCTGTGAGCCCAATCGCATAAACCTGTACATCCGACTCTAGTATGCGCTGGCGAAGCTCTCTGCCGTTATAGCGACTATGGTTGTCTTCGCCATCCGAAATGATGAGAAGTGCCTTCTTCGGATGACGACCCAGTTCCACCTTTTCTACACCCAAATAAACGGCGTCGTATAATGCCGTCGAACCCTTTGGCAAAATAGCTTCCAGGCTCTCGATAATTTGATTGCCCGAGGTCGTGAAGTCCCGTGAAAGGGTCGCCCTATCATTGAAAGTGATCAGAAAAAGATCGTCATCCTTGTGAGACACATCCATAAATCGCTTGAGCGCGGATATGGACTGCTTCATCCGATCTTTCATCGAACGCGAAACATCGAACAAGATTCCAATCGATGCTGGAACATCCTCATCGGAAAAGTGCGCAATCTCTTGCTTCACACCATTGTCGTAGACTTGAAACGAATTCTTTGTCAGACCGCTAACAAAACGTCCGCGAGAATCTGTAATCGTCACAGTAAAGCTTACCAGCTGAGTTTCAATGCGAACCTGTTGGGGCTGGTTGTTAGTCTCACCTCCGGTCCTACCTGAAGCACTGGGTTCATAAGGATTCCTCTTACGACTCTGGTTACTTGAAGAATCGTTAGAACCAACTGCAAGATGCACGAACAGCATGATGCCCAGCGAGCATACGAACAGGGTTCGGATGCTATCGCAGATCGTCCTGCGCAGTGCCTCGCGCAGTCTACTCGACTTTAGACCCCTGTGAGCCATTGCCCTGCGCTCAAGATGCGATCTTTGTAAAAGCTCTTAGAAGAATCTCAGGGTATAAGTCAGCCGCACACCTCGTCCGATCTCCGGCGCGAATTCCTTGATGAAAGAAAGATGATTGCGGTACAGCCGATCACCTAGGTTGAAGCCTGTAACCGAGATGATTTGCGCATAGTGCTGTTGCGCAAACGTGTACGAAGCGTTCACATTAAACACTGTGTAGCCTCCGGTCCGCGTCTCGGTTGGGAAGATCCGGTCCTGATCCTTAGACATCACCGCTTCCGGTGCAAAGCGCAACCCCTTGTAGGTTGCTTCGAATCCGACGCGACCACGCAGCGGTGGTATCCGCGGCAGCGGTGTGTTGGTATCCGTCAACTTGGCATTGACGTAGTCCACCTCGGAGAGTAGCCATAGATTGCGGTGCAGGCTGACGTCGAACTTGGCCTCCGCCCCCGTGTACCTGGTTTTACCTTGCGTATAGTTAGCGACGATGAGGCCGTCCTCCACCTCACCAGTCGGGGCCAGAAAGATGAAATCCTTCAAGTGGTAATAGAAGTAGTTCAGCTCGCCGCGCACTCGACTCGACGAGTGTCTGAGCGACACATCGAGGCCATCGGCTTGTTCGTGACGCAGGGTCGGGTCTCCTATCTCGAAGGTGGCATTGCCTCCGTGCGGTCCAAGATTGTAGAGCTCCTCGAGAGCCGGCGCTCGATATGAATGTGTGTAGTTGACGACAAATGCTCCACCCTTCCAGGTCGGGACGCGCATACCGATAGCACCTGAAAAACCATTGAAACTTCGGTCTGGAGTTGCGCGGTCTACGATGCCTTGCTCAGGGCTGTAACCGTTATGCTCAAACCGCCCGCCAAACTGGAACCCGATGTGTTCAAAGTCAAGTTTCTCCAGCGCGAACACCGCGAAAGAGTTCTGGATCGTCGGCGGGGCCAGAGCTTCCTCGCCCAATGAACTGTAGTCACGACGCAAACCCCAAAAGCCAAAAGTCCCCGACCATTTGCCAGTCTTCCGCTCGTCGAAAGAGCCGCGATAGGTAAACGTTTTGTTCTTGAAAGTAGTGTTGACCACATTTTCAATCGGATTTACTTCCTCATGCTTGTAATCGTTATATTGCAATGAAAACTGGGCATCGGTGACAAATGAGTCGAGTTCACGAAAGCCTGCGTTTAACCTGACGCTATGACGGCGAGGATTTAGAAATACAATCTCGGGTTCTTCTTCAGCCGAATCGAAGGGGATTCCGTACCGGCGCCGGTCGAACGAGTAACTGACACTAAAGAACGACTTGCCAGGGTAAAGGGCGAAACCGCCCGAACCAGCGCCTTCTTTTGTGTATGAGTTCGTGATGCGTCCTATTGGCGTGTCATAGTCTCCCGCTCGTTGACCACTACCGTTACCCCAAATCAACCATGACTTGGTGCCGTATTCAACGCCAGCGCCACCGCCCCCTTGCCAGTTGTTGCTACTTCCGAACGCAGTGACGTAGCCACGCAAGCCAGGATGCGCTGCATCGTGCTCGGCGATTGCGTTCACAACGCCGCCAATGGCGCTGCTGCCGTAAAGCAACGTTGCCGGTCCCTTAACCACTTCCAGTCGTTCCAAACTTAGGAGGTCGATGGGCTCTGTATGATCTCCAGACTGAAAGCCAAGTGCGCCAACTCGGTTCCCGTCTTCGAGCACCAGCACACGGTCACCATCGAACCCACGGATTACAGGTCGGCCATTGCCGGGTCCAAACGAACGCTTAGCTACGCCCAGTTCGTGGTCCAACACATCGCCAAGAGATTGGGTATTACGTTCCGAGATCTCAGAGGACGTCAGTGATGTCACAGACTGGATTGAATTGAATGACGTTTCTTCTCCGCCGGTCGCGCTGACGTTAACCTGCTCTCCAACGACCCGCAGCCGCAATACAAAATCAGCGGTTGTGCTACCACCCGTTACCTGCACCGACTGCACCACATCGGGAACCCGGTCCAGGTGAGCAACCACATCATAAGTACCGTTTGGAACGTTCTGTATCTCATAGGTTCCATCGTCGTTGGTTTCGGCTGAGCGTCTCAACTGCAGGATTGTCACGATAACGCCATGAACCGGTTTGGTGGATGCTTCGAGAGTGACGGTACCACGGAGTGTGCCGCCTGATTGACCGTAGCCCAGTATCGGAAGACTGGTTATGGCTAAGACTAGACTTAGAATGAAATTGATTTGTTTTCTTATCTGCATGTGGACAGGTCTCCTTGAAGTGAGCGAACAGCATTTCTAACAAGCCAATTAGCCCCAGAAGCCAATCGACTTTCGTAGGCGAAGGCGGTTCGAAAGAAACGCAACTCCGGGTCCGGCGGGGTCTTTATCGCTCGGCTTCGTGGATGTACGAACAAAGTATCGGCCACGCTGGACCGCTAAAGGCCTGCAAGATTTCTATGTCGCCGACTTACTAAGCTATATCAAAGAGCCGAGGACTCCACTGCGTATTCAATGAGTGGTTACCGATGGAGGGTGAATGGACGGAATCTGCGAATGAGCGGAGATTGAGGAACGGAATCCGGCTTTACCAAGAATCATCGGCTGGCAAGGCCGCAACGAGGCTTATACCCAATCTTACGGCCGGAGGACTAGCGTCACAGGCAACTCGATTCGGTATGTTGGATCGCTCCATTAATCGAGTGCCTCGGACTGACTTAATAGGATTTCTCTCTTGCGAGACTGGAACTATTGATAAATGCTGATTACTTTTGTTCGGCATCCTACTTCGGCTGTCTAATACGCTGGCGTACCATGCTGTGTAAATCGCAGTTGCAGTTTCGTTGACAAGGAGCTAGTTCTTTCCTACTCAGCCTTATGTCTCATTTGCAGATCAACTAGAGTAGCCCACGGAGGATGAAATCGGCACCTTTTCTTAGCTTCTCGCGATCGTGTTCCGCAATTGCTCCTGATGCTCATCTCCCCATTTTCCCAAGGTCACAATAACTGGAAGCACGCTCTCCCCGAGCTCGGTCAGACCATATTCCACCCTGGGCGGTAACTCGGCATAGATTTTTTTGGAGATCAACTCATGTGCTTCGAGTTGATTTAACTGTGCGTTCAACACTCTTCGGGTGGCGCCAGGTATCATCCTCTGTAATTCGCCGGGTCGCTTGTACCCGTGCGAAATGAAATAGAGCAGATGGATTTTCCACTTGCCATACAGGACCTCTCTCACAAGATCAAGTCCGCAATTCAGCTCTATGGGAATCTTCTTTTTGTACATAACGGTTCACCAAAACCAGCGCCGCTCAGTCAGCCTAAGAGATAAATTTATCCTCTTCTGATTTCATTATCCGTATTCTAAGCAATTCTCATCGCCGCTATACTCGCTCCATGACACTAAACAAGGGCAAGGATCCAAAGAAGGGAAACGATAATCATGAACACAACCAAAGCAATCAAAATCGACCCTAACAAACTATCCGGAAAGAGAATTCTTGTTACAGGCGGGACGCAAGGCATCGGTGAAGCTATCGTCAAACGCCTGCGACAGGCCGGCGCCACCGTGATCACTACCGCTCGCTCGATTCCTGACAACCTTCGGACGCCGGAATTGTTTATCACCGCCGACCTCAGCACCATTGATGGTATCCAAACGGTCGCAAAGGATGTTCTGGCTCGTATAGGCGGCCTGGACATCCTGGTTAACAACATCGGCGGCTCTTCTGCGCCGAGCGGCGGTGCACTTGTCCTAAGTGATAATGACTGGCAGCAGGCCTTTAATGAGAATCTATTCGCCGCGGTCCGCCTTGATCGGGCGTTTCTGCCCGGGATGCTTGGACAGAAATCGGGAGTGATCATTCATATCTCATCTATTCAGCGAACCCTTCCACT
>Ga0075425_100009203_pt1 | contig 10505 bp, 8 predicted proteins | sample SoiMethybrSBSTD4_FD_75300 | JGI IMG/M metagenome (GOLD analysis project Ga0075425, IMG submission 75300) | Bulk soil microbial communities from a Populus tree surrounding site in Tennessee, USA - Soil MetaG P. TD hybrid SBSTD4 | ecosystem: Environmental > Terrestrial > Soil > Tree plantation...
TCCGGGGAGTGCCATGCGGTAGAACAGGCCCGACCACACCACATTCAGTCCCAGCAGGATAAAGTACAGAATCATCCCCAGGCGTATCCAGGGCGCGCCCCACTGCGGGCCAGCAAGCCATGCCAGCCAAGCCGCGGCGCCCAGCAGCACATAGATGGATCTCCACCCCCAGCCATAGGCGGGCGGCGGCGGCACTTTCTCTGGACGGCTGAACATCCTGTACCAGTTCTCCACCCGTTGCCGGACCAGAGCCGTGGCGATCCCGCCAGCCAGGAACGAGAGCCCCATAATGGCGGTAAGCGCGGCAAAGTGATAGGCCTTCATCCTGCTAAGTTCGATTCCGCCGCCGCCGTTTTCGATGGCCGCTCCTGATCAGCTATTGTGCCCCCAAGGGGGCGGAAACATGCTCGTGCACTATCAGCCACTCCGCTCCGGTTTTCTCCCAGATTACCGTCCAGCGGAAGTCGCCTTCGCTCTTTTTCCCATCCTTCGCCACGTCCACGTGATGGACAATAGCGGTGCCCCAAACCAGGTTCCCATGCCGGTGAATTTGCGCGTCATCATTGACCGTGCCCTTCAATGATTGAAACCCGCCGATCACCTGAGTGACGCCCTTCTGGTACTCCTGCCAGCTGTTGTACTTCAGCGGGGTGATATCGAAGAAAACGTGCGGACCTTTGGCATAGTACTTGGCGACATTGGCGGGATTATCCGTGCTCCACGCCGCCCAGATCGCATCCATCAGTGCCTTGCTCGGGGCCTGCGTGTTCGCCGCGGAGCTGCTGGCAGCTTTGCTCCCGTGAGTGCCCTGTGCTCGGCTGAATCCTGGAACTGCGAGAGTAAACGACAGAAGAACGATCGCGCACGAAGTCCGCATGGATTTCCTCCCTTTTTAGAACTATGGGGCTACTTTCGCTGCGGATTGTCGCACGTTGCCGTTCCCGTCGCACACAAAAAGCTCTCCGAGTCCCAGCGTTAGAGTCTGCCGCCCCGAGGTTTGGCCAAGAATCTGGCAGCTTTTCAGAAACCTTGAAACCTGCGAAACTCTGAAACCTTTCTTCAATAGCGCATGGGGGAAACATCCGCCGGTTGTCCTGCCGGCGCTCCAACTGAGAACTGACAACCCAGAACTGAGAACCGCAGTTTGACGCTTTTCCGCAGCAAACGCTAAAATAACTGGGTTTGCCTGTATCTGCCGCCCCGTTCTGGGACGGGCTGCCGCCCGCAGGCCGCAGCGCGGAACATAGCAAGCAAATCGCACATTTCCCAGTGCTCCGGAACTGCGCCTGGGAGTCAACCAAGAGAGGCATCATGTACGCAGTCATTCGTGCCGGGGGAAAACAATATCGCGTGGCGCCCGGCGATGTGATCCGGGTAGAAAAGCTGGCTGACGACCAGCGGCAGGACGGCAACGTGCAGTTTTCCGATGTTTTGCTGGTCTCCGGCGCTGAGGGCGAAGCCAACCGGCCGCAGTCCGAAGCCAGCGTTACCGGCCGCGTGCTGGGCGAGGGCCGCGGCGACAAGGTGCTGGTCTTCCATTACAAGCGCAAGAAGCAGTACAAGAAAATGTTCGGCCATCGCCAGCCCTTTACGGCTGTGCGCATCACGGAGATAGCATTCGGCGGCCAGCGCTTTACCGCCCCGGAAGAACCGGAGCGCAAGCCGAGACCTAAGAAGGCGAAGCCGGAGGCGGAAGCTGGCGAGGAGACCGAAAGCGTCCGGCCCCAGGCCAAGACGGCGAGCCCGTCCAGGAAGGCCAAGGCTAAGAAGAGCGCTGCACCAAAGGCCAGCGCAAAGAAAAAGAAGAAGTAGTTACGTTCGGTAGTCCGTGTTTAGCGCGGAATGTGCAACTCCGGGAATATACGTCCGCAGGTGGTACTGTTTTAGCTAGTCAGCTAGATAGCTAGCCAGCTGGCAGCCAATCAGCTAGGAGCTCTTATGGCCCATAAAAAAGGTTTAGGCAGTTCACGTAATGGCCGCGATTCCAATTCGCAGCGGCTGGGATTCAAAGCTTTTGGAGGCCAGGTCGTGCCTGGCGGCACCATCATCGTGCGCCAGCGGGGCACGCGGGTGAAGCCGGGCCTCAACGTTGGCCGCGGCAAGGACGATACCCTGTTCGCCAAAGTCAGTGGTCGCCTTAAGTTTGTGGACAAGGGCTCCATGGGCAAGTTCGTGATGGTCGAGCCCGTTCCTGAGTCTTAAGCTTTTTACCGTCGAGACGCAGAGTACGCCGAGAGATTTGAATTCAATTGGATTTGTTGGAGGCCTCGTGCTGTTTGCGAGGCTTTCTATTTTGTTCACCACAGAGGCTCAGAGAAGAACATCTTCTGGTTAGGAATTTCTGAGGCGTGAACAGGTTGTTTTTCAATGCATACAAGACTCATCCCAGGGTCATCAAATATCAATTTCTCTGTGCCTCTGTGGTGAATAAGATTTGGGTTGTGTTGCTCAGCGTCTCGGCGGTGAGATTCTCTGGATGTTCATAGATGAAGCCAAAATTCGCGTCAAAGCCGGCGACGGCGGCAATGGCTGCATGGCTTTCCGTCGCGAAAAATTCGTGCCTCGCGGCGGACCCTCCGGCGGCGATGGCGGCAAGGGCGGCGACGTGGTTATGGAATCCAGCGAGCGCCACAACACCCTGGTCCACTTCCGCTTCAACCCGGAATACAAAGCGCAGCGCGGCCGTCACGGCGAAGGCTCTAAGCGTACCGGTCAGGATGGCGCCGATGTTGTGCTCAAAGTGCCGGTCGGCACCATTCTCTACGACGACGAAACCGGTGAGCGGCTGCACGACTTTTCTCACGCCGATGAGCGGCTGGTCATCGCCCGCGGCGGCCGCGGTGGCCGTGGCAATGCCCGCTTTGCCACCTCCACCCACCAGGCGCCTCGCGAGTGCGAACCCGGCCGCCCCGGCGAAGAACGGAGCTACCGCCTGGAACTCAAGCTGCTCGCCGATGTTGGCCTGGTCGGTTATCCCAACGTGGGTAAGTCCACCCTGATTTCACGTATCTCGGCGGCCCGCCCCAAGATTGCTGACTATCCTTTCACCACCCTCGAACCCAACCTGGGCGTAGTCGCGGTTGGCCAGCCGGGCGATCCCGACCAGGTCAGCTTCGTGGTGGCCGACATTCCCGGCCTGATTGAAGGGGCTCATACCGGTGCCGGCCTTGGCACACAATTCCTGCGCCACATCGAGCGCACCCGCCTGCTGGTTCACCTGGTGGATGTTTCCGACTCCAGCGGCCGCCCCGATCCCGTGCACGACGTGGAAGTCATCATGGGCGAGCTCAAGAGCTTTGGCGCGCACCTGGAAGCCAAGCCCATGCTGTTGGCGGCCTCCAAAATGGATATCGCAAACAAAGAAAAGCTGGCCAAGCTGCGCCGCTACGCTAAGAAGCATGGCCTGGAACTGTACCCGGTCTCGGCTGCTACCGGCGAAGGCGTCGAGCAGCTTAAGCTGGCGATGACCCGGCGGCTTGAAGAATTGCGCCTGCGGCACACAAATGCTCTCGCCAATTAAGATCGTGTGGGCACAGGGCTCCGCCCCGTGCGTCGGGCCGTCAGGCCCGTGGCTTTTCAATCTTCTGAGGAAATGGCTGAGGCAAGATACCAGACCAGCCGCGGCATAGCCGGTGGCCTGGACGGGGCGAATCCCCCCTTGCAACCTTCCGCATTTAACGCCAAACTACTGCTGAGAACCGAACGCTGTTCATGAATATCGCCCTCTTCGGCGGTACCTTCGATCCCGTGCACAAAGGTCATCTCGCGCTGGCCCAGGCGGCCCAGCAGCGCTTCGACCTCAAACAAATTCATTTTGTTCCAGCTAACTTGCCTCCCTTGCGCTCCAGCGAGCCGTTGGCCCCGTTTGAGGACCGCTACGCCATGCTGGCCCTGGCTACGCTGGGCGAGAAGACGTTCTTTCCATCTCGGCTGGAGGCCCCGCGCCCCCCAACCGGGGACCATTTTGGCGAGGTGGTTGAGATGGCGCGCCCCCGCAAGGGCGTCAAAGCCGTGCACCGCCACATGCACCACGACCATCCCGGGGTCAACTATTCGATTGACACGGTGCGCCGCTTCAAGCGCACCCTGGGCAAGAGCGATCGCCTGTTCTTCCTCATTGGCATTGACGCGTTTCTGAAGATCGCCGAGTGGAAAGAGCCGGAGGCGCTGCTGGGCGAAGCGGAATTCATCGTGGGTAACCGGCCGGGGCACAGCCTCGCCCAGGTGGCGGAGGCTCTGCCCGAAAGCCTTCGACCCAGGCAGTCCGTCCGCCAGGCTTTTCGCAAGCAGCCGGCGCAGGGCGAGCTGGTGCTGGGCCCGGCGCACATTCACTTCCTCGAGGACGTCCATGTGCCCGTGTCCTCTACACAGATTCGAGCTGCCGCTCTGAGCGGGCGCTCGCTGGCGCGCTTGGTACCCAATCCCGTGGCGGAATACATCAAAAAGATGCGCCTGTACCGGCCGGCGCAGGCGGGTTCGGCGCCGGGGGTTGAGCCAGGAGCTAAGAGCCATCAGCTGAGAGCCAACGAGGGTTGATCCAACTGTTTACTATGGCCAAGAAGAACAACCTCAAGCAGCAGGTCTCGCAAGCCATCGGTGCTTGCGTGGAGAAAAAGGCGGAAGATGTCGCCATCCTGGAAATGGAGAAGGGCTCCGGCGCCTTCACCGACTATTTTGTGGTTTGCAGTGGCACGAATCCGCGGCAAATTCAAGCCATTTCTGACGAAGTGGAGCAGCGCCTGGATAAGATAGGCCTGCATCCCGCCCACGTCGAGGGCTACAAGCAGGCGGACTGGGTGTTGCTTGATTACGTGGACTTCGTGGTCCACGTCTTTTCGGAGAAGGCGCGCAAGTACTACGACCTGGAGCGGTTGTGGAAGTCGGCCCGGCGCCTCGAGCCTTCTGAGTTGACCACCCGGCGCAGCCGGACTCGCCTGGAGAACGCGGAGGAAACGCCCCGCCCGCGCCGCAGGAAGGCTTGATGGCCAAGGCCGAGCACGACCCCACACCATCCGCTGGTGCCGTATCGGCCGCTGCGCCGGCTGTCGCCTCTCCTGCCGGGCAGATTCTCTCTTCCTGGGTCGCCGCCGATCCCCTCTCCCTCGCACTCCTGGAAAAAGCTCGACGCGTGGCCGCCAGCGCCTCCACTGTCCTGATTCGGGGCGAGAGCGGAACCGGCAAGGAACTGTTCGCTTCCTTCATCCACTACCTGGGTGCTGGGCGCGACGAGCCTTTGGTCAAAATTGATTGCGCTAGCCTGCCCCGCGAACTGATGGAGAGCGAGCTTTTCGGCTATGAGCGTGGCGCCTTCACCGGGGCTGTCCAGGCCAAGCGCGGGCGCCTCGAGTTAGCCGGCGCAGGGACTCTAGTGCTCGATGAGATTGCCATTCTTACGCCGGCCATGCAGGCCAAGCTCCTGCGCGTCCTCGAGGACAAACGATTCGAGCGCCTGGGCGGCAATCGTCCTATTACCCTATCCGCCCGCGTTATCGCCCTCACCAATGCCGACTTGGAGAAAGCCGTGGCCGACGGCGCATTCCGCCAGGACCTGTTTTATCGCCTCAACGTCATTCCCCTCGTGGTACCTCCTCTGCGGGAGCGCCGTGGTGATATTCGTCCTCTTATCGCGCACTTCCTGCCCCAACTGGCGGAACTTCACCGCCGCCCTCATCGCAAAGTCTCCGCCGCCGCGCTGGCGCTGCTCGAGGCTTACGACTATCCCGGCAATGTGCGCGAGCTGCGCAACCTGCTGGAGCGCGCGTTGGTTCAGGGCCAGGGGCCGGAAATCACGCCCGCCGACCTCCCCCACCGTATGCGCGAAAGCACCCCCAGGAAAATAACCCTGGAAGAGCTGGAGCGCGCCTACATCGCCGAAGTGCTCGATGCCACTCGCGGCAGGAAAGGCCGTGCCGCCGAGATTCTGGGCATCAGCCGCAAGACCCTGCTGGAAAAACGCAAGCGCTACGGCCTGGTTTGAGTTGGCAAGAGGGCTCTCTCCTTCCTCCACCGTTTTTGTGGGGACAGCCGCCCTCGGCTGTCCGGGCGAGCGCAGCTCGCCTGAGCCGAAGCCCGGCTCGTCTGTTACTCTGTAACGTTTCTCCGCCGTCTGACTCGAACCACCAGGAGCACGATTGAAACTTCCGAACGCTAGTTCCCCCAATCGCAGGCAGTTCTTGCAGTCCACAGCTATGGCCGGCGTGGCCGCCGCATTGCGCCCGCCTCTGGCGCAGGCAGCCCAGGATCGCACCCCGGACATTCCCGCCTTCGAATTGGACGAGCTCACTGTTCGCGACCTGCAGCAGGGCATGAGTTCCGGCAAGTTCAGCGCCCGCTCTCTGACCGAAAATTACCTCGCCCGCATCGAAGCCATAGACAAGCACACCATCAACTCCGTAATCGAGCTCAATCCCGACGCGCTGGCCATTGCGGCGCAACTCGACCAGGAGCGCAAGGCCAAAGGGCCGCGCGGTCCCCTGCACGGCATCCCAGTTCTGATCAAGGACAACATCGGTACCCATGACCGCATGATGACTACCGCGGGTTCGCTGGCGCTGCTGGGCTCCATCCCCCCGCGAGATTCCTTTGTGGCCCAGAAGCTGCGGGAAGCCGGTGCGGTCATTCTCGGCAAGACCAACCTCAGTGAGTGGGCCAACATCCGCTCCACGCACTCCACCAGCGGCTGGAGCGGTCGCGGCGGTCAGACTCATAATCCCTACGCCCTGAACCGCAACCCTTGCGGCTCTAGCTCCGGCTCCGGCGCCGCCGTCGCCGGCAACTTGTGCGCCATAGCCATCGGCACGGAAACTGACGGCTCCATCATCTGTCCCTCCAATGCCAATGGATGCGTGGGCATCAAGCCCACGGTGGGCCTGCTCAGCCGCGCCGGTATTGTTCCCATTTCGCACAGCCAGGACACCGCCGGGCCCATGGCGCGCACCTTGGCTGATGCGGCCGCACTTCTCGGGGCGCTGACCGGTGTGGATGCCAATGATTCCGCCACCGCCGCCAGTAGCGGTAAGGCACAGTCCGACTACACACGCTTTCTCGATCCTAGAGCTCTGCGCGGCGCCCGCCTGGGAGTGGTTCGCAAGGCTTTTGGCTTCAACCCTGCCGTGGACCGCATCATGGAGGAAGCCCTGGCCGAAATGAGGCGTCAGGGCGCGGAAATGGTTGACCCTGCTGACCTGCCCACCTGGGGCAAGTGGCGTGACCAGGAGAACGAAATTTTGCTCTACGAGTTCAAGGCTGATTTGAATTCGTATCTCACCGGGTTAGGCCCGCACGCCCCGATTCACACTCTTGAGGAAGCCATTAAGTTCAATGACGCCCACCCCACTCAGGAAATGCCCTTCTTTGGCCAGGAGCTGTTCGTTCAGTCGCAATCCAAGGGCCCGCTGACCAGCAAAGATTACCGGGATGCGCTGGAAGCAGCACAGCGGCTGACTCGGAAAGAAGGGATTGACGCCATCATGGACCAGCACAAGCTGGACGCTTTGGTCGCGCCCAGCGGCGGACCGGCGTGGCTCACGGACCCGGTGGACGGCGACTCCTTTGGCGGCGGCAGCTCCAGCGCGGCCGCCGTAGCTGGCTATCCCGGCATCACTGTGCCCGCCGGCTTCATTTTCGGCCTGCCCGTGGGCATTTCGTTCTTCGGCCGGGCCTGGAGCGAGCCTACGCTCATTCGGATTGCCTATGCCTTCGAGCAGGCCACCAAAGTTCGCAAGCCGCCCCGCTTCCTGCCCTCGGCTGACCTGAAGGTCTGAACCTGCGTGGGGACGGGCGCCCTCGCCTGCGAGGGAGAAAGATACGTGGGGACAGGCGCCCCGCCTGTCCGGGCGAGCGCAGCTCGCCGTGCTGATTGGCTCCTCTCCGGAGCACACGCCAGGGCCGTCATGCTGAGGCGCTTCAGCGCCGAAGCATCTCGCGTGCAGCGCCGACTCCGTTGGTGCACGCCCCCCATTCGCGGTCAAGGCCTCTCCGTGATCTCGGCAGATGCTCGGCCTTCTCGGCGTCTCCGCGGTGAAATTGTTTTTCCTTCGTCAATCTTCCGAAGTTCCTCATTTGCCACTACTTCCACCCCCTCTTGTGTCTCGTCCCGGCCCCCTCTCGTGCTATAATTTAGAGAAGCTCTTGGCCGACTAACATCCTGTAAATGCAAGCATTTAGCCTCAGTTCGTGGGACATGTAGCGCCGCCGTCCCGGCGGCTGTCCTGTGGGCGTCTCGCCCATAGAGTGAGGGCAAGACGCCCTCACCACAGTCGGTTAGAGGCCGGCGCTACAAGCTAGTCAGCTAGACAGCTAGGAAGCTATACATGGCAGATAACGACAACCCCCAACTTCCCCTGACCCCTCCTCCGGGCGACGGTGGCGCGGGCGGCGGCCAGCCGCAGAACATTCAGCCCATCAACATTGAAGAGGAGATGCGGCGGTCGTATCTCGACTACTCGATGTCGGTCATCATCGGCCGCGCCCTCCCCGATGTGAAAGACGGGCTCAAGCCGGTGCATCGCCGCATCCTCTACGCCATGCATGACATGGGCTTGCTGCACAACCGCAAGCACGTGAAGTGCGCCAAGGTGGTCGGCGAATGTCTGGGCAAATACCATCCCCACGGCGACGCCGCCCTTTACGACGCGCTGGTGCGTATGGCGCAACCCTTCTCGCTTCGTTATCCGCTCGTGGATGGACAGGGGAACTTCGGCTCGGTAGACGGCGACCCGCCCGCGGCCTATCGCTACACCGAATGCCGCATGACCGCCATTGCCGAGGAGTTGCTGGCCGATATTGAGAAAGACACCGTGGACTTCGTTCCCAACTTTGACGAGTCCACCGTGGAGCCGGTGCTGCTGCCCGCTCGCGTTCCCAACCTGCTGGTGAACGGCGCCAACGGGATTGCCGTAGGCATGGCCACCAATATCCCGCCCCACAACTTGACCGAGATCGTGGACGCCACCATCACCCTGGTGAACAATCCGGCCACACCGCTCCCGGAGATTTTGAAATTCGTGAAAGGCCCGGACTTCCCCACCGCCGGCATCATTCACGGCCGCAGTGGGATTCACGAGGCCTATAAGACCGGCCGCGGCCGCTTCATGATGCGTGCCCGCGCCGCCATCGAGAACATCACCAAAGAGCGCCAGGCCATCATCGTCACCGAGATCCCCTATCAGGTCAACAAGGCGCGCCTCATCGAGCGCATCGCCGACCTGGTCAACAACAAAGTGATTGACGACGTGGGCGATATCCGCGACGAGTCTGACCGCGAAGGCATGCGCATTGTGGTGGAACTGAAGCGTGGCGCCGAGCCCCAGATCGTGCTCAACCAGCTTTTCAAGCACACCCAGATGCAGGAAAGCTTCAGCATGATCTTTCTGGCCGTGGTCAACGGCCAGCCCCGCGAGATGGGGCTGATTCAGGCCATAAAGTACTTCATTGACCACCGCGAGGACGTGGTGCGCCGCCGCACCGCCTACCTGCTGGCCCGTGCCCAGGACCGCGAGCACATCCTGGAAGGCTATAAGACCGCACTCGACCACCTGGACAATGTGATCGCCATTATTCGTGGCAGCGCCAACCGCCTGGAAGCTCGCGACAATCTAGTCGCCTTCTTCGGCGGCAAGAAGATTGACATCAATACTACTGGCCGCCGGCCGGCGATTGATCTCGAAAAACCCTTCACCGCCAAGCAGGCGGATGCCATCCTCGAACTACAGTTGCACCGCTTGACCCGGCTCTCCATTGATGAAATTACCAACGAGTTGAAGGTAGTCCGCGAGCAGATCGCCGAGTACCAGTCCATCCTGGGCTCGGAAAAGAAGCTGCGCGGCGTGATCGTGAAGGAGCTGGAGGAAATCAAGAAGAGCTACGGTGACGAACGCCGCACCGAAATCCAGGACGAAACCGCAGAAATCCAGCTCGAAGACCTGATCGCTGATGAGCAGGTGGCGGTCACCGTCAGCCACTCCGGCTACTTCAAGCGCACCCCCATCTCCACCTATCGCCAGCAGCGCCGGGGCGGCACCGGGCGCATGGGCATGCGCACCCGCGACGAGGATTTCGTCGAGCACCTGTTCATCGCCTCCACCCACGCCTACATTCTCATCTTCACCAACACCGGCCGGGTCTACTGGCTCAAGGTGTACGAAGTGCCGGACGTGGGCGCCGCCGGCAAAGGCAAGCACATCGGCAACCTGGTGGCCCTGCAGCCCGGCGAGAGTGTGCGCGCCATGCTGGAGTGCCGCGATCTGGAGGAAGAAGGCAAGTACGTTTTCTTCGCCACCCGCAACGGCACGGTCAAGAAGACTCCGCTCAAGGACTTCAGCAACGTCATGTCGCGCGGCATCATCGCCATCGGCATCGACAAGGACGACGAACTCGTGGCCGCCAACGTCACCGACGGCAACCAGATCATCTTCCTCGCCTCCCACGAAGGCCAGGCCATCCGCTTCGACGAAGAGGACGTCCGCCCCATGGGCCGTCCCGCTTACGGCGTGCGCGGCATGGAC
>Ga0075425_100009204_pt1 | contig 10504 bp, 10 predicted proteins | sample SoiMethybrSBSTD4_FD_75300 | JGI IMG/M metagenome (GOLD analysis project Ga0075425, IMG submission 75300) | Bulk soil microbial communities from a Populus tree surrounding site in Tennessee, USA - Soil MetaG P. TD hybrid SBSTD4 | ecosystem: Environmental > Terrestrial > Soil > Tree plantation...
ATCGCGCCGCCGACATCGACCCGCACGAGCACCGCGCCGAACTGGTCGTCGGAGATCGCGATGACCGTGCTCGCGAGTGCATTGCGCACTGACAGCCCCTGCACCGGTTGCGTGGCGAGGATGACATCGCGGGCGAGCAACTGCAGCCGGACGCGTGCACCCGGCGACACATCGCGCAGACTCACCTGCAGCGTACCGGTGCCGACCGCAAGCTCCGCACTGCCCGTTTCGGCGTTGACGCGCGTCACCAGGCCCTCGACCACGGCCCCGACGAGGTCGGGGCCGATGATGCTCTGCAACTCGGGGTAGAGACTGATTTCCTCGACCGCTCCCTCCGCCAGCACTCGTCCGCCCTCGAGCAGCACCAGGTGAGTGGCAAGGCGCAGCACCTCCTCGAACTGGTGGCTCACGTACACCATCGGGATCGAGAGCCGGTCGCGCAGCGCCACCAGATAAGGCAGTACCTCCTCGCGGCGCGCCACATCGAGCGAGACCAGAGGCTCATCGAGCAGCAGCAGGCGCGGTTGTGAGAGCAGGGCACGTCCGAGCGCCACGCGCTGGCGCTCCCCGCCGGAGAGCTCCCGGGGCTTGCGCCGCAGCAGGTGCGTGAGCGCGAGGAGTGCCACGACCTCATCGAAGGCGATCACTGCCGGCACGTATCGCCGGCGCCGCTCGCCGTAGCGCAGGTTGCCCTCGACGGAGAGGTGCGGGAAGAGCCGGGGATCCTGGAACACATAGCCGATGCGCCGCCGCTCCACCGGTACCGCGACCCCGAGGCGCGCATCGGTGAGCACTTCACCATCGATACATACGGTGCCGACATCGGGCGCCAGGAGTCCGGAGATGACGTTGGTGAGCGTGCTCTTGCCGCTGCCCGAGCGGCCGAAGAGCGCGATCACTCCCGGCGTCGGTGCCGTGAAGGTCGCGTCGAGGCGGAACTTGGAGAGCTGCTTGACTACGGAGACTTCCAGCACGTCAGCCGCCAAGATAGCGGCGTACCCGCCGCACCAGCAGCTCCGCCACGAGGAGCCCGATCAGGCCGAGCGCGAAGGACAGAACGGCGAGCCGCAGCGCGAGCGCATCTGCGCCCGGCGACTGCATGGCGGTGTACAGCGCAAGGGGCAGCGTACGCGTCACGCCCGGTACGTTCGAGGCAAAGGTGATGACGGCGCCGAACTCTCCGAGCCCGGCAGCGAACGCGGTGACCGCACCTGCGAGGATCCCCGGCAGCATCAATGGAAGCGTGACAGAGAGGAAGCGGTCCAGAGGTGCGGCGCCGAGGGTACGCGCCGCATCCTCGAGCCCGCGGTCGACATTATCGAGCGAGAGGCGGATGGCGCGCACCATGAGCGGAAAGGTCATGACGGCAGTGGCGAGCGCCGCACCCGCGGTCGTGAACGCCAGCTGGATGCCGAGGTGACTGCGCAGCCAGCTCCCGAGCGGGGCGCGGGCTCCGAAGATCAGCAGCAGCACGTACCCGACCGCTACGGGTGGCAACACCAGCGGCAGGTGCACGAAAGCATCGAGCAGTAGTCGCCCAGGAAAGCGGGTACGCGTCAACACCCAGGCCGCGAGCACCGCCAGCGGCAGACTGAATCCGACGCTGCGTACCGCGACCTCGAGGCTCAGGTGCAGCGCCTCCAGCTCTGCGGAGTCCGGCGAACCATTCATACGGATCGGCACGAAGAAACGGAGTTGGTGTTTCTTCGCGCGACTCTCTCACACGAAGCCGGCGGACAGCCAGACCCGGCCGCCGCTCACCCGCAGGACGGCGGGCTCAGGCGACCAGCGCCGACTTTAGCGTGATCGGTGCACGCCCTGCGGGAGCGAGCGCCTGTGCGGCGAGGCCCTTCTGCTCGAGCCACTCGCGGTTGAAAAGGCGTGACTGATACTTCGCGCCTCCATCGCACAGCACGGTCACCACCACATGGCCAGGTCCGAGCTCGCGCGCGACCTGGAGAGCGGCTGCGACATTGATGCCCGAGGTCGAGCCGAGGAACAACCCTTCCTCGTACAGCAGACGATAGACGCAGCGCACCGTGTCGGAGTCCTCGATCAGCAGCGCCTCGTCGATGGGCGCGCCCTGGAGATTCGAGGTCACGCGGCCGATACCGATCCCCTCGGTGATCGAGCCGCTGCCCGAGGTCGCCAAGGCTCCGCGGCGGAAGTAGGCGTAGAGACTGCTGCCGGGCGGGTCGGCGAGCACGCAACGGACCGCGCGGCGGCGTGATTTGAGGAACTCGGTGACTCCGGCCAGGGTGCCGCCCGTACCGGTGGCGGCAACGAAGGCGTCGATGCGGCCGTTGGTCTGTGTCCAGATCTCAGGCCCCGTGGTGTGAATGTGAATCTCGCGATTCGCCGTGTTGTCGAATTGATTCGACCAGATTGCGCCGGGAATCGAGCCGGCGAGACGCTGCGCGACCCGCTGGTACTGGTTGGGATTGCTGTACGGGACCACGGGCACCTTGTGAACTTCGGCGCCGAGCATCTCGAGCAGCCGATATTTCTCCGGTGACTGGTTGTCTGGCATGACGATGACGCAGCGGTAACCGCGCGCGTTGCACACGTGCGCGAGGCCGATGCCGGTGTTGCCGGCGGTGCCCTCGACCACGGTGCCGCCGGGCGCCAGTTCGCCGCGGCGCTCTGCATCGGCGATGATCGCCGCCGCCGCGCGGTCCTTTACCGAGCCGCCGGGATTCATGAACTCGGCCTTGCCGAGAATCTCGCAGCCGGTCTCTTCGCTCAGCCGTTTCAGCCGAATGAGCGGGGTATTGCCGATCGCCCCTACGAAGCCGTCCACTGCGCTCATGCCAGCGCTCCTGCCGTCTGCACGGCGATCTTTGCGGGAGCTGCGACCTCGGCATCGCCAGCTACGCCGAGACCCGGGAAGGCCGCAACGTTGCCCACGATGAGCAACGCCGGCGGGGCAATCTCCAGGCTCCTCACCCGCGGGATAATGTTGGCGAGCGTACCACGCACGATCTGCTGCCCGGCAAGGGTAGCGCTTGCAATGAGTGCTGCGGGATGGTCCCGCGCGGCTCCGGCCGCACGCAGTCGCGCGATGATCTCAGGCAGATGTCCGAGGGCCATATAAAAGACCACGGTGTGCTGCGGATCGGCGAAGAAGGCCCAGTCGCCTGGTGGATCGCTCTCGTCCTGATGACCGTTGACGAAGGTGACACTGTGCGCGAGTCGGCGATGGGTGAGCGGCAGCGCGGCACTCGCCGCCGCACCGAGCGCTGCGGTGACGCCGGGTACCACGGTGCACGGGATGTCGTGCGCGGCGAGCACCTCGAGCTCCTCGCCGCCGCGCCCGAATACGAAGGGATCGCCGCCCTTGAGCCGCGCCACGCGTTTTCCTGCCAGTGCATGACGCAGCAGCAGCTCATGGATCCGCTCCTGCTGGCCGCATTCGCCCGGCTGCTTGCCGACGAAAATCCGCTCGGCATCGCGGCGAGCGCGCTCGAGCACCTGCGGACTCACCAGGCGGTCGTAAAGGATCACATCCGCCTGCTGCAGAAGCTGCAGCGCACGCAGCGTGAGCAGGTCAGGGTCACCCGGTCCCGCGCCGATGAGGTAAACCTCGCCGAGCGGGGCGGCGAGCTCCGCCGTGCGTGGCGTGCTCAACTGCGCGCCGCGCAGCTCCCGGGCGTAGGCACGTTCGGCACCGGCCTCATCGCCGGCGATCACGCAGCTTGCGACCGGGCCGCTGACAATGCGCTCCCAGAAGCTGCGCCGCGCGGACGCCGCGAGGGCCCGCTGCAGCGCGCGGCGCCGCTCCCCCATGAAGCGTGCCAGCGCACCGAGGCGCGCCGGTAGCAACGCCTCGATCTGCGCGCGGATGCGCCGGGCGAGCACCGGAGAGCGACCTGCGGAGCTCACCGCCACGAGGATCGGCGAGCGGTCGATGATCGCCGGAAAAATGAAGGTCGACAGCTCGGCGTCATCTACCACGTTCACCGGTATGCAACGCTCCCGCGCCGCCTGTGACACGGCACGGTTGACGCTCACATCGTCGGTCGCGGCGATCACGGCAATCGCATCGCCGAGGTGGCCAGGGGTGAAAGGCGCTGCGATATGGCGCAGCTCGCCGCGCGCCACCTGGGCCGCGAGCTGCGGATGGAGATCAGGCGCAATGACCGTGACGTGCGCGCCGGCCGCGAGCAGCGTGCTCGCCTTGCGCAGCGCCACGGCACCGCCGCCCACCAGCGCGACCGGCCGCTGCTGCAGGCGCAGGAATATGGGTAGATAGTCCATCGCCGCCGCGCTCACGCCGGCGCCGCCAACGCCGCCGCCTCGGCGCCGGCGGGTGCTGAGCGCGAGCTCCGGTGCAGGCCGCATTCGCGCGACTCGGCGCGCTCCCACCACCAGCGGCCGGCGCGCCGGCTCTCCCCCGGCTGGACCGCGCGGGTGCAGGGTGCGCAGCCTATGCTCGGGAACTCACGATCGTGCAGCGGGTTGTAGGGCAGTCGCTGCATGCGGATGTATCGCCAGACATCCGCTTCGCTCCAATCGAGGAGCGGGCTGACCTTGTACAGGCCGTGCTCAGCATCCCACTCGATCGGCTGTCCGCTCGCGCGACCGGCCGATTGCTCGCGGCGCACGCCCGTGATCCAGGCCGGAAAGCCGGCGATGGCGCGCCGGAAGGGCTCGACCTTGCGTATGCGGCAGCATTCCAGGCGCGCCTCGACGCTGTGGTAGAAGCCGTTGACACCCTGTCGGGCGACGAGGCGCTCGAGTGCCGCCGCATCCGGGTATAGGACGCGCACTGCGCGCCGGTAGCGGCGTTGCAGGCGCTCGAGCAATTCGTAGGTCTCTTCGTGCAGCCGGCCGGTGTCGATGCTGAAGATGTCGATCTGCGGCAGATGCGTCCAGATGATGTCGGTGAGCACCATGGCCTCAGCACCGAGGCTGTTGGCGTAGGCCAGCCGCCCATGCTGCGCAAGAGCGCGGCCGAGCAGCGCGCGTACGGCCGCGGCCTTGTGTTCCAGCTCCGGCATCGGCAGCTCTGCCATGATGCGCAGGACTATAGCGATGCCACCGGGGCGCCCAAACGAATGATTGCTTCTTAGGGACTGCGCGCCGGTTATGGAACGGTTACAGACGGCTCACGGCCTGGTTGCCGGTTGAGTTAGTCTGTATGGGATGGACGATACTCGATGAAGCTGCACCAGTTGCGGTACCTCGCCGCGGTTGCCCAGAGCGGTCTCAACATCACGGCCGCGGCGCAGAAGCTGCACACCTCACAACCGGGCGTCAGCAAGCAGATCAAGCTGCTCGAGGACGAGCTCGGATTCCAGATCTTCGTACGCGAAGGGCGCAATCTCGCGCGCATTACTCCCGCCGGACAGCAGGTCATCGAGCGCGCCATGCGCATACTGCAGGAGGCGAGCGCCATCCGCAGCCTCTCGACCGAGCTGCGCGATGAGGGCAAGGGAAGCCTGTCGATCGGCACGACGCACACGCAGGCGCGCTATGTTCTGCCGGATGTGATTCGCGAGTTCCGCGGACGCTACCCGCAGGTGCGTCTCAACCTGCACCAGGGAACTTCCGAGCAGATCGCCGAGATGGTGGCGAGCGATCGTATCGATTGCGCCATCGCCACCGGCTCGGAGCATCTGTTCAGCGAGCTCACGCTGCTGCCCTGTTACCGCTGGCATCGCAGCGTCATCGTGCCGAGGGGGCACCCGCTCGCCGATGGAGGCCGGCTCAGCTTCAAGGCACTCGCTGCCTATCCGCTCATCACCTACACGTTCAGTTTCACGGGCCCTTCATCGCTGCACGAGGCGTTCGCCCGCGCCGGGCTCAGCCCGAACGTGGCAATCACTGCGCGCGATGCGGACGTCATCCAAACGTATGTGCGGCTGGGACTCGGGGTGGGCATCGTCGCGCACATGGCGGTCGATGAGCACGATCCGGATCTCGTGGCGATCGATGCGTCGCACCTGCTTTCGGCCCACATCACCTGGCTCGGCTTTCGCCGCGGCACGCTGCTGCGCAAATTCATGTACGAGTTCGCGCAGCTGTTGGCTCCGCACCTGGATCGGCGGCTCGTGGACCGCGCGCACCGCGCGGCGTCGGCGACAGAGGTCGCCGCCTTGTTTGCCGATACGGTATTGCCGGAGCGTTAAGAAGGCTGCGCGCCGGCGTCTCGGGGTGTCAGGCCATGAGGGTGTCAGGCCATGAGGGTGCCTGCAGCTAGAGTGCCTTTTGCGATTGTTCACCATTTGGTGAACTATCGACAAAAGGACTCATCGGCGCGCCTGCCCAGGGCCCCGAACCGCTGCTGCCGCAGCTCCACCTGCGCTGAGCCGGGTTGGTACGCAACGCTGTACCGGGTCAAGGCGCGCCGCAGGGCCTCGAGGTCCGTTCCCGGTGGAGGCTCGAGGCTGTCGAAACCGCAACGCGCCAGGAGGAAAGCCTGGTCCTGACGCACCCCCGCGCCGAACGCGCGCAGCTCGCCGCGGAATGCGAACCGCCCGCGCAGCAGCCGCGCCTGCGAGTATCCGCGGCCCTCTCCGGGATTGGGAAATTCGAGCGCGACGAGCGCAAGCCGCGGCAGAAGTGGCCCGAGTTCCTCAACGGCGTCGGCGGGACCAAGACGCGCTCCGAGCGCTCCGCTGCGCCGTTGCCACTGCAGCGGATCGCTGCGCAGCTGCGCGAGCGGTACGATCAGCGGATCGGCATCCGCGGTCTCTTCGCCCAGATAGCGCCACTCATCGGTGAGCAGCTCACGCTGCCGCAGGATGTGTCGCATAGGCGCGCTCCCTGAAAGGGGTGATGCCGACCCTGCGTACGGTGTCGATGAAGCGCTCTCCCTCCTCACGCAGCTCGCGATAGGTCTCGACGATGCGCTCGAGGGTGAGGGCCACCTCGTGCTGCGCGACGGAGGGCCCGATCACCTCGCCGAGCGCCGTGAAGCCGTTAGCCGAGCCGCCGAGGCTGATCTGGTACCACTCCTCACCGTGCTTATCGACACCGAGTATGCCGATGTGGCCTACGTGGTGATGCCCGCAGGCGTTCATGCACCCCGACATCTTGACCTCGATTTCGCCGAGATCGTAAAGGTAGTCGAGGTCGTCGAAGCGCTCTTGGATCTGGCGCGCAACCGAGATCGTGCCGGCGTTCGCGAGCGAGCAGAAGTCGAGCCCCGGGCAAGCGATCATATCGGTGAGGGTGCCGATGTTGGGCGTCGCGAGACCGAGGGCAGCGAGCTCGCGCCACACTTCGTGCATCAGCCGTTGCGGCACATCGGCGAGCAGCAGATTCTGCGTATGGGTGCTGCGCACCAGCCCAAAGCTCACGCGCGTGGCGAGATCCGCCACACCCTCCATCTGCACCGCCGTCATGTCGCCGGGCACCGCACCGTGCGCCTTGAGGCTGACGAGCACGGCGCGGTAGCCCGGCATGCGGTGCGGACGCGTGTTGTAGCGGTACCAGGCATGGAAAGCGGGCTCCCGCGCGCTACTCGTGTCGCAGTCGGCGAGCGACTCATAAGCGTGCGGCCGGAAGAATCCGCGCACCCGCTCGAGCTCCGCAGCGCTCAATTGCGCCGCGTGCTCCCGGCCTGCCTGCCACTCGCGCTCGACCTCGGCGCGGAAGCGCTCGGTGCCGAGGGCTTTGACGAGGACCTTGATGCGCGCCTTGTGGATGTTGTCGCGGCGGCCGTGGAGGTTGTAGACGCGCAGGATGGCTTCCAGGTACGCGAGCAGCTCAGGAAGCGGCAGCCACTCGCGGATGACCTGACCGATCGCCGGGGCGCGGCCGAGACCGCCGCCGACGCGCACCGTGAAGCCGATCTCCCCCTTCGCACCGCGCCGCAGCTGCAGGCCGATGTCGTGCACTTCGGAGGCTGCGCGATCCTCCGCAGAGCCGGTTACCGCGATCTTGAACTTCCGCGGCAGGTAGCTGAATTCCGGATGCAGCGTCGCCCACTGGCGAATGATTTCGCAATAGGGTCGCGGGTCGTCGATCTCATCGGGGGCAATTCCCGCCATGTGGTCCGCGGTCACATTACGCACGCAGTTGCCGCTCGTCTGGATCGCATGCATCTGCACGCCGGCGAGCTCGGCGAGGATGTCAGGCACGTCCGCGAGAGCCGGCCAGTTGAGCTGCAGGTTCTGCCGCGTGGTGAAATGGCCGTAGCCACGGTCGTAGCGGCGCGTGATTCGGGCGAGCGTCCGCAGCTGCTGCGAAGAGAGCAGGCCATAGGGAATGGCGATGCGCAGCATCGGCGCGTGGCGCTGGATGTACAGGCCGTTGCGCAGCCGCAGCGGGCGGAATTCCTCCTCGGACAGCTCCCCGGCGAGGTGGCGGCGAACCTGGTCACGGAATTCGGCGACGCGCTGATCGACCAGCGCCTGGTCGAGCTCGTCGTAGCGGTACATGCGGCCTGACTATAGGCGGGCCGGCCGGCGGGTCTAATACCGTGTGGTTTGGTGCCCCCTTTCTGGGGTTATAACCGCGTGCGACACTAGCGGAGCGCGCGAGGAGGGAACGTGGCGGGATTGTATTTCGAGCAATTCGAGGCCGGACAGCGCTTCGAGCATCTGGTGCGCCGCACGGTCACCGAGACCGACAATCTGCTCTTCAGCGCGCTCACCATGAACCCCGCCGCGCTCCATCTGGATGCGGAATACTCCAAGGGCACTCCGTTCGGGGAACGTATCGTCAACAGCGTGTTCACATTGGGCCTGCTCGTCGGTCTCTCGGTCTACGACACGACCTACGGCACGACGATCGGCAATCTCGGCTGGGAGGAGGTGCGTTTCCCGCGCCCGGTGCTGATCGGTGACACGCTGCGCGCGACCACCATCGTGCTCTCCAAGCGCGAGAGTCAGTCGCGCAAGGACTCCGGCATCGTGGTGTTCGAGCACCGGGCGTTCAATCAGCGCGACGAGGAGGTGGCCTCCTGCCGCCGCGTCGCGCTCATGCTGAAGAGGCCGGCTGCTTGAGCCGGGCGCGGCGACTGCCGCACCGTGCGCCGCGTGCCCGGCGCGCGGCAGGGGTGCCGATGCTGCGCTCCTGGCTCTTCGTACCCGGTGACAGCGAGCGCAAGCAGCAGAAGGCGCTGGCGAGCGCCGCCGACGCCGTGATTCTCGATCTCGAGGACTCGGTGGCCGTGGTGCAGTTGGCGGCAGCGCGGCGGCGCGTCGGCGAGCTGCTGCGCGCAGGGCGCGCGCCCCGCGGACCGCAGCTGTGGGTGCGCGCAAATTCTCCATCGAGCGATCTGCTGCGCGCGGATCTCGAGGCAATCTTCACCGGCAGTGCACCCGATGGCATCGTGCTGCCGAAGGTGTCCGACCCCGGGGAAATCGCGCCGGTCGCGCGGCGCCTGGCGAGCCTCGAATTGCGCCTTGGCATCGAGCCGGGCGTCACGCGGCTCCTCATCATCGCAACCGAGACTCCGGCGGGTCTGCTCTCGCTTGCGCGGTACCCCGCTGTGCTCGGCCAGACCCCGAGCATCCGTCAGCGCATTGCCGGTATTACCTGGGGTGCGGAGGATCTCAGCACCGCCCTTGGCGCTCTCGCCCAGCGCGACACCGAGGGCGCGCTCACTTTCACCTTCCAGCTCGCGCGCACGCACTGCCTGCTGGCGGCTGCGGCCCTCGGCGCTCAGGCGATCGACGGTGTGTGCACCGACTTCCGCGACCCGGCGCGGCTGCAGCACGAGCTCGACGCCGCGCGGCGCGATGGATTCAGCGGTAAGCTCGCAATCCATCCCGATCAGATTGCCACGATCAACTCCGCGTTTGCGCCCACCGAGGCCGAGCGCGAGCATGCACGGCGGGTGGTCGCGGCGTTCGCCAGCGCACCGGCGGCGGGGGTGATCAGCCTCGATGGCCGCATGATCGACCGACCGCACCTGCTGCAGGCGCAGCGCATTCTTGCCAGCACGCAACAAGACCAGGACCGCACGTGAAGCTGAGGATCAAGGGACCGACTCTGAGACTGCGCCTGACGCAGGGTGAGATTCGGGCACTGCTCGATGAGGGGGAGGTCGAGGAGCGGGTGCCATTCGCAGCCGGCGTGAGTCTCGTCTATCGGCTCAAGCGCGATGCGGCGGTGCGCGAGATCGCCGCCACCTTCCGCAATGGAGTAATCGAGATCCTCATCCCCGAGCGTAACGCACGCGAGTGGTGTCTCACCCCGCTCGTGACACTCGCGCACGAGCAGTCCCTTGCGGATGGCTCACTGCGCATCACCCTTGAGAAGGATTTCGCCTGCCTCGCTCCGCGCGAAGGCGAGGATGAGTCCGACAACTTCCCCCACCCCGAAGCAGACAGCGGCAGGAGCTGTTAGGCGCAACTCAGCTCGGCGCTTCGAGTGCGAGCAGATCCTCCGGCGTATCCACGTCGATGGCGGCGCTCGGCATCGGCACACGCACCACCCGATCGGGATTGCGCAGCAGCAGTGCGCGCGCCCCGCTATCGCCACGCAGCTCGGTGAGTGCACGAAACGAGCTGCGCGGGAAGATGGCCGGAGCGCCGCAGACTCCGTCGTA
>Ga0075425_100009205_pt1 | contig 10504 bp, 6 predicted proteins | sample SoiMethybrSBSTD4_FD_75300 | JGI IMG/M metagenome (GOLD analysis project Ga0075425, IMG submission 75300) | Bulk soil microbial communities from a Populus tree surrounding site in Tennessee, USA - Soil MetaG P. TD hybrid SBSTD4 | ecosystem: Environmental > Terrestrial > Soil > Tree plantation...
GCGTTGCGGCCGGCCGGGCGCACGGTGGCGAGACGCAGCGCGATGAAAAACTGCGCCGCCGACGCCGCCAGCTGCGCCCATCCCGTCCCCACAAGTCCGAGCGACGACGCGAACAGGAGCATCAACCCCACGTACACGCACGCCCACGCCAGGTCGCAGTAGAAGGCGGCGCGAACGCCGTCGAGGGCTTTCATCACCGCGGTAAGCGGCGCGGTCATGGCGGTGAGTGGAATCGACGACGCCATCAGAATGAGGGTCATGTGCGCGCCCAGGAATTCGCGACCGGATGCGATTTCGATCAGCGGATTGGCGCACGCCGCAATGGCAGCAGCCGCGAATGCACCCATCATCACGCTCGCCTTGAAAAACGCGCCGGTAACAATGTCGACCTCACCGCCGCGCCCCTCGGCGCGCAGCCGCGTGATCTCGGGCTGCAGTGTCAGCACCGGCACGGCGATAAAGCGGTTGGCGAGACGCACGACGCGCGACGCCACGTGAAACAGCGCGAGCACTTCGAGCGCCAGCACGTTGGAGAGTACCCAGCGGTCGACATCGCTGAACGCGATCGCCACCACCGAAAGCCCCACCGCGCCCACCCAGTAGCGACGGTACGACGCGGTGGCCGGCCCGGCGTCACCGGTCTGCACATCGCTGGCCAGCCGCGCGGCGTACCACGGCACCGCAACCAGTGCGCTCACCGCGGAGGTGGCGCCGACGATCTCGAACAGGTGCAGGAGATCGAGCGAGCCGCGGTCGAACCACATCCACGCCGCCTGCACGGCGAGCGCAGAGGTCTCCAGGACATTCTGCGAGCCGAAACGGCGCAGACCGTTGAACCCTCCGTAGAGCACGAGCTTCAGCGCGACCGCGAGCGTCGTCACCGAAAACCATAGAATGACCGGCCCGTTCCATTGCTCGGCGGGGACCTGGCGAAAGAATACGGTGCGCAGGAGGAACATGCCCGCCAGCATCACGATGCCCGCGCCCAGTGTCGCCAGCACGGCGATCACGCTGGCGCGCACCGCCACGGCGCGCTCGCCGCGCGCTGCATGCTCGGGCAGAAAACGCACCAGTGCCTGCGGGAATCCGTTGGCAGCGAGAATCGAGATGAGAAGCGAGAGGCCGCGCAGCGATGCAAACAATCCGAAGAGCGCGAGCGGAAGGTACGCGGCCAGGATTTTCATCTGGGCCAGCGTGAGAACGGTGGACACCGCGGTGGAAACCGCCAGCGAAACCGTGTTGCCGACGAATCGCGAGCGCCGGGAGCTCATGCGGGACGGGAAGCGCGGCGCAACAGTGCGGCGACGCGGCCGCCCAGGCGGCGGCGTCGCAGCATGCGGTACGGATGCGGCGTGCCTCCCAGTGACTCCTTGTATTCGATCAACGATCTCTTCCCCAGGCTTGCACCCAGGTTGTAGGTGCGAAAGCCCGCCTCGCACGCCTCGCGCATGCACACCGAGTACAGGAGCGTACCGGCCTGCGTGTCCCCGGCCTGCGTCGACGTCATTCCATACCACGCAATGACGGCATCCTTATAATAGAAGTTGAGGTGGCCTCCCACGACGGCTCCTCCGTGCTCGGCCACGTACAGCCGCACCTGCTCCCCGCCGTTGGCGAGGAGGGAGAAAAACAGCGTCTCCGGGTGCCCGCCTCGGCTCTTCCAGTCCTGCAGGCGTTCCCGGTACACGTGCATGAAGGCAGCCATATCGTCGACGCCGTTGCCGCGTCGCACGGTGACGCCCGCCTCGATCGCGCGCCGCACGCGACGCCGCCGCGGCTTGTCGAATTGTTCCTGCCAGAGATGATCGAAGCCACGGGATATGTCGACCACGTGCGTAGAGAGCTCGGTGCTTTCCCAGCCGTCATGGGCCAGCGTGGCGTCACGATCGATGCAACCCACGTCGACCACACCCGGCGACGAAAACATGCCGCGATATTCCTCCCACAAGTGCGCACACGCGCGGTCATCGCCCGCCGGTCCTCCGTAGGTTCCGAACGGCAAGGACCACAATGCACGCAGCGGTCCGCGCCGGCTCTCGAAGTACGGAAGGAATGCACGCGGCGTGCCGCTGTCGGTGGCGACGAGCAAGCGCAGCGTCATGCGCGGATACGCATCCGCGAGCGAACGCAGCCACGCGCCGGTGTGATAGAAGGTGGACCGCGCCGCGCCGGCCGCGAGCTTGTCCAGCTCCCCGCTCCAGGCGTCGAGGCGTTCGATCTGCATCACGTTCGTGCGAAGTGCGCCGCCAGCCGTGTCACGGCGTCGGCCACATCGCGCACGTCGGCGTCGGTCATGTCGGGGAAAATGGGAAGCGACAGGCAGCGCGCATAGTACGCATCGGCGCGCGGGAACGTGTCGCCCTGCTTCAGATACGGCCGGAAGAACGGATGATGGTGCACGGGGATGAAATGCACCGAGCTGCCGATGCCTTCGGCGCGGAGCGCCTTGATGAACTCGTCGCGCCCCACCGCCAGACGCTCGAGATTGAGGCGAATCACGTACAGGTGCCATGTGTGCCAGTTGCCGGGATACTCGCGCGGGAGCTCGACCGCGGCGCACGACGACAACGCCGCATCGAGCGCCGCCGCAACGCGACGCCGCTCCTCGAGCAGGTGATCGATTTTTGCCAGCTGTGTGAGACCGAGCGCCGCGTGCAGGTCGCTCAGGTTGCACTTGTAGCCGGGAAGCTCGACTTCGTAGTACCACGAGCCGCGGTCGGTGTAACGGCTCCAGCTGTCGCGCGACATGCCATGGTAGCCGAGGAGGCGGAGCTGTTTCGCCAGCGCATCGTCCTCGGTGGTGATCGCACCGCCCTCGGCGGTGGTGAGATTCTTGGTCGCGTAAAAGCTGAAGGCGGTGGCACGGCCGAAGCGGCCGACGCGCGTGCCGTCCACGCGGGCGCCAAACGAGTGCGCGGCGTCTTCCACGACGTCGAGACCGCGCGCCTGTGCAATCTTCATGATGTCCCGGATGCGGCACGCCTGGCCGGCAAAGTGCACGGGCATGATGGCGCGCGTGCGCGGCGTAATGCGACGCTCGACGTCCGCGGGATCCACGCCGAAAGTGTCGTTCTCGATGTCGGCCAGCACGGGTGTGGCCCCGTTGTGAATGATGGCGTGCACCGTGGAAGCGAACGTGATGGGCGACGTGATCACCTCGTCGCCGGGACCGATACCCAGCGCGCGCAGGCACAGGAGCATCGCTTCGCTGCACGAGCTCACCGCAATGGTGTGCGTGGCGCCGAGATATTCACCGAGCTTCTTCTCCAGCTCGATGGCGCGCGGGCCCGACGTCAGCCAGCCCGAGCGGAGCGCTTCCGACACCGCCGCGATGTCGTCTTCGCCCACCGCGGCGCGAAAGAACGGAAGCGGGCGCGCACGCACGGGCGTGCCGCCGGCGATCGCGGGAAGATCGCGAGGGGCGTGACTCATCGGGCGGAATGTCCCTTGCCGTGCGAGGAAAGCGGACGCGCGGGGAAATCGGCGTCGGGAATCACGCGCGCGAGCTCGGCGCGGATCGCATCATCTTCGCCGGATGCCGCGAGGCGTGAGAGCAGTGCCACCACGGCGTCGATGTCGACGCCGGCCGGGAGACGCGACGTGGCGCGCAGGATCTGCGGATGCCGCGACGGCGCCGCCTGCTCACCCGCGGCCACCAGGCTTTCGTGGAGTTTTTCTCCGGGGCGGAGGCCCGTGTACTCGATCTTCACATCAGTGCCCGCGCGCAGTCCGTGCAGCGCGATCAGATCGCGCGCCAGCTCCGCGATGCGGATCGGTTCGCCCATCTTGAGAATGAAGATTTCGCCGCCGTCACCCATGAGCGACGCCTGCACCACCAGCATGCACGCTTCCTTGATGGACATGAAGAAGCGCGTCGCGTCTTCGTGGCTCACGGTGACAGGACCGCCGGCGTGGATCTGCGCGACAAACAGCGGCACCACGCTGCCCCGGCTCGCCAGCACGTTTCCAAAACGCACCGTGATGAGCCTCGGCCCGGCGGACGCGTTGCGCGCCGCCATGACATACTCGGCGATGCGTTTGGTGGCGCCCATGATTCCCTGCGGGTCGGCCGCCTTGTCGGTGGAAAGCATCACCACGCGCGCGGTTCCCGCCGCCCGCGCCGCCTCGATCACGTTCAGCGTCCCCGCGATGTTGTTCTTCACCGCTTCGGACGGGAACGCCTCCATATAATGGACGTGCTTGTGGGCGGCGGTATGGTAGACGATCTCGGGGCGGACAGCCTGGAACACGCGTGCCAGCGCGTCGCGGTCGCGTACGTCGATGATGGCGGGCATCACGTCGAGGTCCGGGTGCGCGGTGCGCATCTCGCGCTCGATTTCGAAAATCTGGTTTTCGCCGCGGCCGAGGAGCACGAGACGCTTCAAGTCGAAGCGCGACACCTGCCGGCAGATCTCGCTGCCGATGGAGCCGCCCGCGCCGGTGACCAGCACGGTGCGGCCCTTGAGGAAGGTCGCGATCTCCGCTTCATCGAACTCCACCGTCTCGCGTCCGAGCAGATCCTCGGGACGCACGTCGCGAATCTGTTCGAGATGGACGGGGCCCTTGATGATCTCGAGCAGGCCGGGTGCGATGCGGTACGGGACCGACGCGTCGCGGCACAGCGCCACCATGCGGCGCACGAACTCGCGCCCCGCCGACGGCACGGCGACCAGCACCTCATCCACGCGCTCGCGCCGCACCACCGCGGGCAGTTCCGCCGTCGGGCCGAGCACGGGAAATCCATCCACCGCCGTGCCCGCGAGTGACGGCGCGTCGTCGAGGAAGCCCGCCATCTCGTACTGGCCGCGTGCGCGGTTGGCCACCTCGCGCGCTAGCATGCGTCCGGCCTCGCCGGCGCCGACGATGATGAGGCGTTTGGACATTCGGAAGCTTTCAGCGAATGAGCGCGATGGAGCGCTGCACGGAACCTTTTTCGCCGATGATGCGAACGATGTAGTTGCCGCTGCCGGCGAGAATTCCGCTGCGCGTGGTGAGATCCCACGCCACGTCGGCGCTGGTGTTCACCCTGTGCGGATCGTCCACCAGCTCGCCCTCGAGGTCGTACACCTCGACGGTGACCGGTCCGGTAAGATTCCCCACCTTGATTCCGGTGTGGCCCTTCGACGTGTACACCGGGTTTGGGTAGACGTACACCTTGGCCAGATCGGAAGGCGTGGCCGGCGGCGTGGAAAAATCGTAGGCGGACATTCCGCCGAAGGTGCCGATGTACAGCACATCGCGGGTCGGATCGAGCGCGAGCGAACGGCAATCGGCGTTGGCCAGCGGCGAGATCACATCGATCGGGTAGCGCAGCCCCGACAACAGCACGAATGACGCCTGGCTCAGGAAGGTCTGGATGTCGTTGTCGTCCTTGCGTGAAATCCTGTTGAGCCCCAGGTCCGTGGCAACCCAGAGGTTGTCGTCGCGGTCGAGCAGGATGTCCTGCACCTTCGGGCTCACGATGCCGGGCACAATGCCGGTGTAGGTGGGAATCGACGAGACGGTGCCGCCGTAGGTGTAGAAGAGTCCCGAGGTGGTGGCAATCCACAACCGTCCGTCGCTCTGGCGATACGCCAGACGCGTGATGTCACCCGTCGAGGGAAGCTGCGACTTGTTGACGAACGGGATCCACGCGTCCTGCTGGTACGCGGTGAGCACGGGCCAGGTGTAGCCACCGTTCACCCAGCGGTAGACGCCGTCGTTCAGGAAGGCCACGTACGTCTCCACGTTGCCGAAGGCGACATCGATCACGTTGCCCGAGATCATGCGCGATTCTTTCGACGGATTCATCTGGAACCACGAGGTTCCGTCGCGGCTCAGGATGTTGATGCCCTCCCACTCGGCGATGAAATCGTCGGCCATGAACCAGCGGTTTCCCACCGGGTCCTCCGCGGCGCGCACCGGGCGCAGTGTGCCGTAGGTATCGCCGCCACCGGAGCCCAGCTGGTGGCGCGTCCATACGTCGTTGCCGTAGCTCGCGTCCTGTTTGTCGTCGAGCTCGTCGAGCGCCTTGAGCGGAGGGCGGTTCGGATCGGAGAGCGACGAGAACCACTTGTGTCCCTGCGAGTCGGCGAGGAACGCGATGTTGGTGAACGCGTTGGTCGGAATCTGGATGCCGGTGATGGCGGAGTTGTAGTTGAGCCAGTTGCCGTCCGGCATGAGTTTCCCCACGTAGAAGCTTCCAAACGAAGCCCACAGCGATCCGTCGATGTCGAAATCCAGGCGGCGGACGTCGTTGCCGCCGGGCGTGTTGGCGCGCAGGTTCACGATGTGCGTGCCGTCGTAGTGCATCAGGTTGGTGCCGCGCAGATCGGCCGTGCTCACGTTGCCGAAGAACACGTCGTTGTTGCCGAACACGGCGAGGCCGCGCGTCTCGGAGTTGCCCGAGCCGTCCGAGAACTGGTAACGGTTCGTGATCGAATCCGTGCGCACCGATGTCCATGTGGTGCCGCTGCCCGAATAACGATTGAAAAAGCGGGTGCCGCCCGACCACAGTGTGGTGCCGTCCCAGGCGAGACTGAAGATGCGCTGCGCGGGACCGATGTCGGTCCACGTCGAGGATGAGGGATCGTAGCGGCGCACTCCCGTGCTGGTGCCGACGTAGATGTTGGTGCCGTCGGTGGCCAGTGCCCTGGCGTTGGTGGGAGTCCCCGCGACCGTCTGAATAATGCCGAGCGCGTTCAACGTGGCCGCGCCCCCCGCCGTCGCCATCCACACTTCATTCCCTACCGGCAACACGTCGAAGACATCCGGGCCCGGGAGGCCGTCGCGCTCAAAAAAACGCGCCGACGCGAAGTCGTTGCGGATGGTTCCCGCCCCCGGCGTCGATCCATAGACGATCTGGTCGCCCCACACGGCAATCGAGTTGATGGTATTGCTCGCCAGCCCGTCGATCTGCTCGGAGAGTGAGCGCACCAGCTTGAGCTGGCCGTTCGTGAGCCGCACCTTGGCCACGCCGATGTCGTCCGTGCCGGCGTAGATGTCGCCCTTGTCGTCGAAGGTGAGACAGCGCAGCGCGTTCGACGGCAGCCCGGTGTCGTTGGTGTACTGGGTGAACGAGGCGTGCGTCGTGTCGTACACGAGCATGCCGCCGAAGGTGGCGACGTACAGATCACTTCCACGCGGCACGATCTCGTTGATCATGCTCGCGTCGATATGGTTGTGCCAGCGTCCCGCGCTCGCGGGCGACGCGGCGCCAGGTATCGCGACCGCGATCGCGGCAAACGCCAAACGAAGCTCAGCCTGCATGGCGCTCCTGTTCATCGGATTCCGGGGTGGTGATATCGAGCACGCGCCGCCGTCCGCCGATCATGTAACCGATGGTCTCGAGCATGATCTTGGCGTCGGTGGAAAGGGACCAGTTCTGCACGTAGGCGGTGTCCTGCACGAGCAGCTCGTCGCGGCTGATATGCGGCGGTCCCATGCGCCAGTATCCGGTCACACCGGGACGCATGTCGAAGCGGAACCGCCCCACGCGGCCGACGTGCTCGGCGTCCTCGGGACGCAGCGGGTAAGGGCCGACGATGCTCATCTTGCCGATTACAACCAGCCAGAACAGGGGAAGATTGACGAAGTCGGTCGGACCGTCGGGTTGGCCGCTTCCGGCCACCGGTACGACGAGGGGCTTTGCCCGCGCACCGAGCCGCTGGCTGAACGCGAACGGTTTGCGGGCGCGCGAGAACGCGTACAGTGAGTATAGCACATACCCCGGAAGCGAGACCACGGCGAAGGCCAGGCCAAAGACGAGGTCGAGGACACGTTTGGTCAGGCGATCCAGGAGGTAGCGGGTGTCGCGCGGGTAGAAGATCACGGGCCGCCCCTGCAGGTCGGCAATGCGCGCCTGGTGGAACACCAGTCCGGCGTAATCGGTGAGCACGGTGACGTCGATGACCCGACGACGTCCCAGCGCCACCAGCTCGGCGAGGAGCTCGTCGCCCACCGCGTTGGGAAGCACCACGACGTGCTGGATGCGGTAGCGCTCGACGATGCGCTCGATGTTCTCCACCGGGCCGAGCGTGCCGGTGAGAATTCCATCGCTCTGCCCCGCCGTATCCACCACGCCCACCACGTCGAAGCCGAGCTCGTCGTCCTTCATCAGGCGCGCCTCCACTTCGCGCGCGCGATCGCGCGGCCCCACCACGCAGGCACGCTTCAGGTCCACCTTGTAGGCCAGGAGCCGGCGATGCAAGGCGCGCACGCTCCCGCGCAAGACTCCATCGAAAAGAATGGCCAGCGGCACCATGAACACGACCACCATGCGCGAGTAGGTGCGGATCTGGCTCAGGTACGTGCTCGTCATCAACAGCACCGAGGCCACCACGATCGCGCGCGCGATGGTGAACAACTCCTCGGCGGTGCGCGTCTCGCGGCGGATGCGGTACAGCCCGATGAAGGCGAAAGTGAATGCAAAGAGCAGGTTCTCGAAGAAGAGAAAGCGGTAGTACGCCGGCAGGGCAAAAATCGGGTTGGTGAAGATGCCGGCCAGCAGCACGCGCAGCCCGTATGCAGCGAAGAAGGCGGCGTTGAACGCCACCAGGTCGAGCAGGAGAAACAGCACCACCTTGGCCACTTCGCGGTAGCGCTTGAGAAAATAGAAGAACGGGTTCCACTTCTCGTAGTAGCGGAACAGGCTCACGAGATGCGCTGCAAAGGAACGATTCAGCACGGCCTGGGCGCTTTCGCGCTTGTAGCCGTGTTCGATCATCGCGTCCGCCAGGTAGTACACCTTGAGGCCGCGCTGCTTCATGCGGTAGCACCAGTCGACGTCCTCGAAATACAGGAAGAAGCGCTCGTCCATCATGCCCACGTTGTCGACGGCTTCGCGCCGCACAAACATCGCCGCACCCAGCACCCAGTCCACTTCGCGCGTCGACTCGTGGTCGAAATCCATCATGAGGTGATCGCGCGCCGCGCGGTCGTTCTTGAAGATCTTCCCCAGCGGCGTACGCCGCATGAGCAGCACGCGGAACGTGTAGAAGCGCCGGCAGGAGAGCTGCACGGTGCCGTCGTGGAAGACGAGCTTGGGTCCGACGATGCCGGCGTCGGGTGTCTTTTCGACAAAGTCGATCAGGCGGCGCAGCGTGCCCCGGCGCACGACGGTGTCGGGATTCAGAATGAGCAGGAAGCGCCCGCGTGCGCGCTGGATGCCGAGGTTGACACCCTTCGAATAGCCAAGATTTTCGCGGCCGGCAATCAGAGTCGCCCATGGAAAGCGACTGCGTACCAATTGCACCGATTCATCGGCGCTCGCGTTGTCCACCACGATTGCTTCCGCCAGCCCCGAGGCACAGTCGGCCGCGAGCGAGTCCAAACAGGCGCCGATTACCTTTGCGCTGTTGTAGGTGACGATGATGATGGAGACGGTCACGGAATCCGCCCCAGCAGCGACGCGACACGCAGCTTCCACACCATGAAGGCCGCCTCCCACACGATGCGTCGCGACATCTTGGACTGCCCCACCAGCCGGTCGGTGAAAATGATCGGCATCTCCACGATGCGGAAGCCGCGCTTCCACACGTGGAAGTGCATCTCGATCTGGAAGGAATAGCCGTCGCTCTTGACGCGGTCGAGCGGGAGCGCTTCCAGCACCGCGCGGCGGAAGCACTTGAAGCCCGCGGTGGCATCGTGCAGCGGCATGCCGGTGATGACCCGCGTGTACACGTTGGCCGTGATGCTGAGAATCAGGCGCGACAGCGGCCAGTTCACCACCGTGACGCCCTTCACGTAGCGCGAGCCCACCACCAGGTCGGCATTCGGAATGAGCTCGAGGAAGCGCGGGATGGCGCGCGGATCGTGCGAGAAGTCCGCATCCATCTCGAAGATGTACTGCGCGTCGGTATTGGCCAGCGCCCACTTGAAGCCGGTGATGTAGGCGCCCCCCAGGCCCAGCTTGCCGGGACGGTGCAGGACGTGCACGCGCGGCTCGCGCGCCGCCAACGTATCGACGAACGCACCCGTGCCGTCGGGCGAATTGTCATCCACCACCAGCACGTGCAGGTCGAGCGGCAGCGCGAACAGCTCGTCCACGAGGCGCTCGATGTTGGGACGTTCGTTGTAGGTCGGGATTACGACGAGCGTTTCCACGGGGCTCCACGGCGGCGCGATAGCGCCGCAACCATACATGCACCCAGGGTCAACGTGAAAGTCACGATGGAGACTGTTGCACCCTTTCTTACGAGTGACGCATCGTATCGAAACACAACGTCGTGCGGGCCTTGCGACAGAGCAACCGCGCGCAGCACATGATTGGCGTGCAATATCTCGGCGGGCTTGCCGTCGACGGTTGCCCTCCAGTCCTTGTAGTACACCTCGCTCACCACGAGAATGCCGGGCCGGTCCAGGGTCACGTGGAACGCGGATTCCTTCCCCGTCTCCGCTTTCACGACGGTGACGGTGGCGCTGTCGCCGGGCTGCGGCTCGATGGCCGGCCGCGCCTCCAGCAGCACGGTGTGGCGCAGATCCACGTCGCCGTTGGCCATGCTGACGAGCTCCGAGTCCGGCTTCT
>Ga0075425_100009206_pt1 | contig 10503 bp, 10 predicted proteins | sample SoiMethybrSBSTD4_FD_75300 | JGI IMG/M metagenome (GOLD analysis project Ga0075425, IMG submission 75300) | Bulk soil microbial communities from a Populus tree surrounding site in Tennessee, USA - Soil MetaG P. TD hybrid SBSTD4 | ecosystem: Environmental > Terrestrial > Soil > Tree plantation...
GGCGCCGAAATCATCAACCCGCGAACGCTCATTATTTAGTGTTTTGCCGTCAATAGTCGTGGGGCTGGTGATCGCCGCAGTTGCTGGATTGTCAATTTGGTATCTGCTGCGGGGGCAGCCGCTTTTAGTACAGGGTGAGGTAGATGCAACTCGGTTCGACATGGCAGCGCGAGTTGATGGACGCGTCGCCGAAATTCCAGTGGTTCGCGGCCAAGACGTTCCAGCCAACGCCGTGCTGGTCAAGATCGACAACCCAGAAACTCTGGCCCAGAAAAATCAGGCGCTGGCAGCCGAGGTAGTCGCTGGGGCACAACTAGCCCACATAAACGCTGGCACGCGCGCGGAGGAAATCGCGGCGCGTAAGGCCGCGCAGGATAGAGCCGAGGCCGCCGAGGTCCTGGCACAAAAGACCTATGATCGGGTGAAGCCGTTAGCAGAGCATGGCAATGCCCCGATTGCACGGCTCGACCAGGCGACCGATACCCTGCACGAAAGCCAGCGTGCGGTGGACCAGGCTAAATCTGCCTACGAGGAGGCCGTAAACGGCTACACCAAGGAAGAGCGCGAAATCGCTGCGGCCACCGTGAAGAAGGCGGCGGCTGACATCACGGCCGTTCAGGCGATCATCGACCAGATGGTGGTCTACGCGCCAGTGGCTGCGCAGGTCTACCAGCGCAACGTTGAGCCTGGCGAATATGTATCGCCGGGCGTGCCACTGATAACTCTCATTGACCTGAACGACATGTGGATCCACTTCGATCTGCGGGAGGACCTGGTAAGGACGCTCAAGGTCGGCGACCGCTTCGACGTGCGTATTCCAGCTCTCAATGATCGCAAGATCACGGTCGAGGTCAGGCTCATCGCCACCAAAGGCGAATACGCGAGCTGGCGTGCCACCCGCGCCACAGGCGATTTCGATCTGCGTACATTCTCGATCCGCGCCTATCCCGTTGAAAATGTACCCGGATTGCGCCCGGGCATGAGCGCTTACCTTGATTGGCAAACGCGGTAAGGCCTAAGTCATGAAGCCGAGGCCCAGGCCTGGGTTCTGGCTGGTTGCTCGCCGCGAATGGCGCTGGATTCTGCACGACCGCGCTGCGCTTATCTTAATCTTCGGCGTACCGATATTCGCTTTTTTGGTGCTGACCGCTGTGTTCAGCCAGCCAGTGATCCGCGGGCTTGGGATTGTCATTGTCGATGCCGACCGCTCGGACGCCTCGCGCGCTTTTGTGGAAGAGGTGTCGACGTCGCCCGGACTTAGCGTCGTAGAGCGGGCCAGCAATCTCGCATCAGCCGTGCGGGCCATCCGCTCCGGCAATGCCATCGGTGCCGTCTACGTGCCGGCCGATTTTGAGCGCGATCTGAAGGCCGAGCGTCGCCCGCAGGTCGTCGCGTTCTATAACCAGCAGTACCTGACAGCCGCGGGGACCGCCTCATCGGGGCTCAGCGACAGCCTCGTGGCTGCCGCCAAGCGGACCGCGGTCAGCGCGGTGCCGAAGCCACCCCGCATCGGCGCATTGGTCGCGGAAACGATCGTGCTGGTCAACCCGCAGAAGAACTACGCTCAGTTCCTGCTACGCGCGCTACTGCCTGTCGTAATCCACATTATCATTGCGCTCAGCGCCGGTTACGCGGTGGGCTCCGAATTTCAGCGCCGCAGCATGCGGGACTGGCTCGCCAGTGCGGGTGGCAATCCGGTCGTGGCGCTGACGGGCAAACTCGCGCCCCTGTTCGCAATCTTCTTCGTCATGATGCTGGTTGTGGTCTTGATCCTCGAGGGATTGCTCGGGATATCCTTCAGAGGCGACGTGCCGATGATGGTGGCGGGGGGCTCACTCCTGATCATCGGTTATCTGGCGCTCGGCGCGCTACTGCAACTCATCGTGCGCGACCTTGCAACCGGTCTCGGCCTGACCGGCATCGTGGTCTCGCCCGCGTTCGGTTATGCCGGCGTCGGATTTCCGGTGCTCGGCATGAATGCGTTCGCCAACGCCTGGGGGGCGATGCTGCCACTGCGGTGGTATATGGCGGTGCTGCTGGGGCAAGCGGCGCGGGGATTACCGCTCTACGAGTCGGCGCGCCCGTTCGCCGCGCTGGCGGGGCTGGCCGTGCTCTATTTCCTGCTCGCGTTCCTGCGCTTGCGCTCGCTGGCACGCAGCTCCGCCGCCAGCGCAATGATGCCGGAACCGGCTCCGGTTGTGGTAACGCGGCGCGGCATCGGTGGCGCATTTGCCGCGGAGTGGCGGCGCGTGCTGGCCATACGCGGCGCGTTCATGCTCCTTGTGCTGGGGCCGATCGTCTACGGCTTCTATTACCCCCAGCCCTACCTCAACCAGATCCTGCGCAAGATCCCGATCGCCGTGGTCGACGCCGATCAGAGCGAGCTTAGCCGCAGGATCGTGCAGACGCTGGATGCGAGTGGCGCGGTCAAGGTGGCGTTCCGCGCCGACACGCTGGTCGACGCTCGTGCCGCTCTCGACCGCGGCGATGCCTTTGCCGTGGTCGGGATTCCACCCGGCGCCGAGCGCGACGTGCTCAAGGGAAGCACGGTCCACGTTCCGATCTATGCCGATGCCACCTACCTCTTCATTTTCCGGACGTTGGGCAGCGGCATCACAGTCGCGATCAATACATTGTCGTCTGAGCTTGCGGCGGGCGGCGCGCGGACCGACGGCAGCCTGGTCAAGGCGACGCTGGCCTCCGCTAGCCCGGCCGATGTCCTACTGCAGCCGATCTTCAATCCCGTCGGCGGTTATGCCAGCTACATCGTACCGGCGGCCTTCGTGCTGATTCTGCAGCAGATGCTGCTGATCGGGTCAGCCATGCTGACCGTCGTCGCACTCGCGCAAGGGACGGGCGGCGCGTTCGCGACTGTGCTCGGACGTGGCATCGCCCATCTGACGATCTTCCTACCCGCGCTTGCGCTCTACTTCATCGTGCTGCCGCGCCTCTACGGTTTTTCCGCGCTGGGCCAGCTCCCGCAACTGTTCGCGCTGGCGTCGATCTTCATTCTTGCCACCAGCTTCATGGGGCAGGCGGTTGGCTCCTGGTTCAAGCACCCGGAGACCCCGACGCTGATTTTTCTCGGCACCAGCCTACCGCAGTTGTTCTTGACTGGCTTTTCCTGGCCGCGTGAAGCAATCCCCGAGCATGTCCTTGCGGCCGGTTATATATTTCCGTCCGATTTCGCCATCGACGGCATTGTCCGCATCGACCAGCTGGGTGCGAGCCTGTGGGAGGTGGCGCGCGACTGGCGCGGCCTTTGGATCCTTACCGGTGTCTATTTCGCGCTCGCAGTGATATCCGCGCTCCTGTTCAAGCAGAGACAGGCACATGCCTAGCCGCCTCATAAGCGTCATCGCGATCGGCGTAATTCTCATCATCGCGGGTGCAGGCGGATACGCACTGTGGCGTTCCGACGCGGCGGCGGCGCCCCTCGTCGGCGTCGTGCGCACGACCGAAATCCGAGTGGCGCCCGAGGTCGCCGGCCAGCTTGCGGTACTCAAGGTGCACAAAGGTGATCCCGTGCGCGTCGGCGACGTCGTTGCCGAGCTGTCTGCCCTCGAATTGTCAGCTTCGGTCGAGCAGGCCAATGCGGCCCTGGCCGCCGCCGTGGCAGACCGCGACCATGTCTATGCCGGCGCGCGCGCGGAAGAGATCGCCTCGCTCGCAGCCGCGATTTCCAAGGCGAAGTCGAGGTTCGACTACGCACAGCAGCAGCTCACTCGCGCGTCCCAGCTGGTACGTACCGACGCTGCATCGCAGCAGAGCCTAGACCAGGCGCAGAACGACGTCGCGACCGCCCGCGCCGATGTCGCCGAAGCCGAAGCCGATCATGCAGCGGCCGTTGCCGGCCCAACGCAAGAGCAACGCGCCATCGCCGATGCGCAAGTCAAGGCGGCCGCCTCCGCGCACGCCGTGCTCAAGCGCCGCCTGGAGAAGACCATCCTACGCGCGCCGGTTGACGGTGTCGTCAGTGTGATCGTCAGCGAAGTCGGCGAGAACATCCGCGCTGGCCAGCCGGTGTTGGCGATCCAGCAGGTCGGCAAACAGTGGCTATCCTTCAACGCGCGGGAAGACATGCTGCACGGTCTAACCGTTGGCGGGAAGGTCGACGTCGCACGAGCGGGCACACGCGAGGTGACGCGTGCCGTCGTCACTGAGCTTGTGCCGCTCGGATCGTTCGCCACCTGGCAGGCCGAGCGCGCTGTCGGCGATCATGACCGCAACACGTTGCGCCTGCGGCTCGATCCGCTGGGCGACGTGAGCGGATTCCAGCCCGGGATGACGGTTTGGCTCAACCGCTGATCTTCGTGGCTCAGCATTGAGATCCAGCTAGAGTGATTGGTCTCTGGCCAGGCGCAAATCGCTGCAATGAGGACGCGTCTTCCGGCATCAAGCGCCGGCAGACATTGTCGCTTTCCTTCGAAAAATGCCACATACCGCGGTGATAGGCTTCCCAGGCGTCGAGACGCTCTGGTGATTTTCCGAGCACCCTCTGCTGCTCCGCATTGATGATAGCGGGCGCAATCGCCGTGGCGATTGCCGCTGTGATTTCGTCTTGCACGGCAAAAATATCCGCCAAATCGCGATCGTAACGCGAAGCCCAATCGTGGGCGCCCGTCGTTGCATCGACAAGCTGACCTGTCACGCGAATGCGATTGCCGGCGCGGCGGATGCTGCCTTCCAGTACATAGCGCACGCCGAGTTCGCGGCCTGCGAGGCGCACGTCGACCGATTTACTCTTAAAAGTGAAACTGGAATTGCGGGCAATGACAATGAGCCAGCGCAGTTTCGCCAAGTCAGTCAGGATGTCTTCGGCGATGCCGTCACCGAAATATTCTTGGGCGCGGCGCTTGCCTTCGACAACACCACTGCAATGTGCTAGTCACTCGCGTCCGAGGCATAGGGTCCGACAAAGGTGCCGGACCCGATACCATGACGGTTACTTGACCGCAGCTGCCCCGGCCATGGCAACTTGCGCGTCCTGCTCGGATGTCACGCCAGAAACGCCGACGGCACCAACGACTTTGCCATCGACGATAACGGGGACACCGCCCTCCAGCGCCAGCACATTGTGCGCCGAAAGCAGACGCAAACCGGCGCCACCACCGGCGATAACGTCCTGAAACGCCTTGCTCGGACGCCGAAAATCAAGCGCAGTGCGCGCCTTGCCGATTGCGATCTCCACCGATCCCGTCTGCGTATTGTCTAGCTTCTGCAGCATGACGAGCGAGCCGGTCGTGTCCAGTATCGCAATTGCCACCGGCCATTTGTTGGTCGTGGCTTCCGCTTCGGCCGCCGTCATCGCTTTCTTGGCGGCGTCGAGTGACATGGGGGCGCCGTAGGGCGCCGGCGGTTGCTGTGCGAGCGCGGTGAATGTGCTGACGAGCGTGATCGCACCAACCGCGACCACGGTCCTAATGACGTTCATGTTTCCTCCGACGGATCGGTGAGGGTTTCTCTTTGGACCCCGCCCGCGTCCGTTAGAGCACGCGCGGGGCCGAGTGACCAGGCATTTTCGCCGACAGAGCCGTCATTGGGCACGCGGCAGCTGATCGTATTTTGGCCACGGAGCCTCGGCCGCGACTGGGTGTGCCAATGCGGCTTGCCAATATGGCATCCGCCGAGATGACGGAGGCGCTCAACCGAGGCTGGGAGAACCGCGATCGCCGATCACCCGCGCTGCTTCAGCTCGAGCGGTGTGGGCTCAAGGTCGAAGTTTGATCCTCAGCGTATTCAAGGGGTCCTCGACCGCGATCTGCCGCACGATGGTGGCGCAAAGCGCGGGTAAGCCGCGCAGCCTTCGACTTGCCGAGAGTGCTTGACACACTTGTGGCTTCGGCGGCGAGCCTGTGCGACTCCTTTGATACCGCGATTGTGCAGAAAGACGGCGACGTGCTCCGCATAGTTTCACACCGGGGGCAGGTTCCATCGATCGGCCCGGTCGGACATGCAACTCTGCCCTTGACGCGTGCAGCTACTGTGGGACGCGCGGTTCTAGACCAGAAAACAATTCATATTGCCGACTTGCAGTCGGAGACGGACGAGTATCCAGAGGGAAGTGCGATTGCTCCGCGACTTGGGTTTCGCACCATACTAATCGTTCCACTCCTTGCTGGGAGCGAAGCCATCGGGGCAATCACGCTGCGTCGTTCTACTGTGCGCGTATTTACCGACAGACAAATTGACCTGCTGCAAACCTTCGCGGACCAAGCAGTTATCGCGATCGAGAATGCGGGTCTCTTCGAGGAAGTACAGGCGCGAACGCGGGAAATAGCCAAGACAGTCGAAGACCTGGAGATCGCGAGCCAGCACAAGTCTCAGTTCGTCGCAAACATGAGCCACGAGCTCAGAACTCCACTTGCTGCGATCCTCGGTTATGCCGAGCTGATGCAGGAGGGTTTTTACGAGCCACAGGGACCAAAATCGTTGGACGCGCTCACGCGCATTCGCTCCAACGGCAAGCACCTGCTGGGTCTCATCAACACCGTGCTTGACATCGCCAAGATCGAATCCGGTCAGTTCAGCCCAAATCTCGGCGAGTATGCGTTGGAGAGCATCGTCGAGACCGTGCGCGCCGCCACCGAGTCATTGGCCGAGGCCAAGAAGCTCACCGTTAAGACGGAAGTGGCCAAGTCGCTGCCGATCGGCCTCGGCGACGAGCAGCGCCTTACCCAGGTGCTGCTCAATCTGGTCGGGAATGCCATCAAGTTCACGGACAACGGGGAGGTGCGTGTCAGTGCGAGGGCGACCAACGGCCACTTCAGCGTCAGTATCAACGACACCGGGCCGGGCATCCCCACCGACCATCTGACGCGTATCTTCGAGCAGTTCCACCAGGTCGACAGCTCAAATACCAAGGCCAAGGGAGGCACCGGGCTGGGGCTGGCCATCGCCAAACAGATCGTGCAGATGCACGGCGGACGCATTTGGGTCGAGTCGACACTGGGCCAGGGCTCCACCTTCCAGCTTGAGCTTCCGATCCGCGCCGCAGCGCCGGAGTTGGGCTAAGACCGGCAACAGCATTCTCGTCATCGAGGACCAGGAGGTCGTGCAGACCGGCAAGGCGCTATGTGAGCCCCAAAAGCGACAGCGTGCTTCCTCGAAACCTATCCGATCCCGACCTCGCGTTTAAGGTGAGCAGGCTCCGCTGGCGCAGGGAAATGGCGCCGGAGGCCACCAACCACTTCGAGGTCGAGACTACCGTAAATCTGCAGCCAGCCCTCTGGATCGCCGATCCAGATAAGGCTCTCGCCCGCTATCAAACGCAAGTGCGTGGGGGTGGAATAGCGGGCGGGACCCAGGCTTTTTCATTACTCACAGCATCCCCTCCCTGTACTGCTCCATGAGTCGTGAACGCGGTGATTGACCTGCATCAAGGCTGGTCCGGCGAATTGGCCGCGGACGATCCGCACATGCAGCGGGCCGAAGCCCGCAACATACGGGCATCATAGGTTGGCGAGCCCCGCTTCACGCACATTTGGCGAAGCTCTTCTTTTGGCCCTGCAAGTGCCCCAATTGGTCCCCGGTAATTCCAAACCTGGACATGTTCATCTCTAGCGTTTCTCTAAGTTGGCGCCAGACGCATAGCTGCCCTTACATAGGCACGACGCCAGTCTTGATAAAGGTCAACGCGCGCACCCACAGAGCGGCGCAAGGAATGCAGGGTCAAGACGCGAGGTTCGCCATGGATATCCTGTCCGATCCGGTGTTGACCGTAGTGCCGGTCGCTCTGTTTGTCGGGTTGATCGCCGTCGCTCTGCGCACGTTGGGGCGAAGCGATGAAAAGACCGGCCTGCTCTTCCGGTCGGCGCGTGACATCCTCGAGGAACACCTGACACGCCACGATATAAGCCGCGAAGAATATGTCGATCGGCGTAAGGCGCTCGACTACATCACCGGGATGGTGTGACGGCGGCCCTGCATTCACGCTGATGACCAGACAGGATCTGGCAATGGCACCCGGCCAGACATCCTGCCATTCCATCGGCGTGTCCGGGAGCCACTTGAGGTGCATCGTAACAGCAGCGTCAGGACGGCATGCGAGACCGCGAAGTTGATGACCGCGAGCATCGTCCTTTCGCCCCCAGAGCCGTTGATTCATTAGGAGAAAGCAGCAAGGGCGGTGCTTATGATGAGATCGGCGACGGGCAAGCCGAGGCGAGGATGCTGGCGAAGAAGATGCCGTAGACGCGCATACCAAGCAATCTTCGCTGCTCGCCCGACGGGCTTGAATACATCCGTGGACGATGTGATATCCACTGGGTATCACCGGTGGATCAGGCGTTGCAGCGTCGTGTGCGAGAATCGCGGTTGCCACAGCTGAGAGGCTGCACAATGAAATAAGGCGCGTGATCGATAATTTGTTACCCGCAACAACTTTACGTCACCCGCTACGTCCCGCGACCGTAGCGCCACTTTGGACAGGCGCTTGCGCAATTTAATGTGCGCTGAATTATATCGAGAGCACTCGCTTTGGCAGGAGTGGCCCATGTTCAAACATATCTTGATTGCAACCGACGGCTCTGAACTCGCGACCAAGGCGGTCGCGACCGGTCTTGAGCTCGCGAAGACGCTCGCGGCCAAGGTCACCTTTGTTGCGGTCACCGAGCGCCGCACCCATCTTGCTCCCGTGTTCCCACCCCTAGTTCTCACAGAAGAGGATGAGGCGCTAAAGCAAGCGGCGGAAGCCGTCCTCCGCACATGCAAGCGCCGACGCGGCCAAACTCAAAATCATTTGCACGACGGTGCATGTACCAAACGCATTCCCGGCAGAGAGCATCGTGGAGGAGGCTAAGGCCCGAGGCTGCGATTTAATTGTCATGGCTTCGCACGGTCGGCGAGGCCTGGCCCGTTTAGTTCTCGGAGGGGAGACGTTGCGTGTCCTCACGCACAGCGAGGTTCCCGTTCTTGTCTGTCGTTAAGCGCTGCGGAACCATTTCTGACCCGCGTTTAGGAAGGCCCTGGGTCAATTCGGGCCCTCGACTCAAGATCTAGGCGATCAGATCGTCCATGTCCTTGCTTCTATCATGCTCGGATGCGACGTGCGCGACCACTCCGTCAACGCTGTGATGGTCATGCCTGGCGTATTGGCGATAGTAAAACTCTCTGCGCGCAGGCGGCGCCCTTGTGCCCGTCCCCGGACATTCCGCGCATCTGCGAGCTGCGGCGGAAGTCTCCTGCTGAACCCTTTACAGATTCGCTCAGCATATTGACGGCCCTGCCGGTGCTGACCCAACCCGGTCGATGTTGCTGGTTCCTGACACAGTGTTGCTTCGACAGCGCCATTCTGGCAGGCGCGTAGGGCCTTCCAGTTACTGTTTGATCTGCGTCAAGGCATTGGACCTCAGCCTGCCAGTCCATATCGACCAACCACTGGAGCTGATCTCATGCGGCGCTCGATATGCCTGCTGACGTATCTACTACCGTTGATGACGTTGATCGCTGCGGAGGCTTTGGCCCAAATGCCATCACAGTCTCGAGAGGAGAAAAGCGTGGACTATTGGCAGCCCCTCTGGATGCAGCGCGAGCTATGGGGGCCTGGAACTATGCCAGCGGGGATCCGGGCTAGGTTGCTTCGCCATTACACCTTCATGCACTTCGGCGTGCAGAAGGATTATCAAGGTGCCAAATCGACCGTTGGGAATTCAAAAGAGGTCATCGAAGAGGGCAAAAAGATCTACTCGCAAAAGTGTGCGGGATGCCACGGGAAGCAGGGTTTAGGCGACGGCGATGGACCACGCTCATTATTGCCTTCACCTGCGCTCCTCGCCTTCATGATCCAGCGTCCCATTGCCGTCGACGAATACCTCCTGTGGAGTATTGCTGAGGGCGGCAAAGAACTCGGCACTGAAATGCCTGCGTTCAAGGACACGCTTAAACGCGAGGACATCTGGAGAATCATCGCCTACATGCGGGCTGGTTTTCCTGACCTTGCAAATACTCCTCAAGGCAAATGAAGGTTTGCTGGCCTTGCAAAACGCCAACCATTCGTCCGCGGCTTGAACATGATCACGCTCGAAGATTGCATCGCGTTATGTGGCTTGACCAAAGAAGAGGTACTAGCGATCGCCGAACATGAGAACCTACCGGAGATTGCCGCGACAGCGGTCGCCTATGTACTGTGCCAGGAGCGCGCGAGCGAGAAGATCCGGGACATGATCATTGACGATATTCGGCGAGCCCAGCTGCGCGCCGACAGAAAACATGCCCAGACCTTGCTGCACGTACTGCACCACTTCCTCAAGACGCATCCGGAGGCTAGACCATCTGAGCATCCCTGGAGCAAGCGGTTGTGAGCATGATCGATTCTCCTGATGAGATGGTGGTGAGCGCGGCGCTCTTCTGTGTGGTATTTGTGCTCAACGTCGTGCCAGCGTTCGCACCGCCTACCTGGATAGCGTTGTCGTTCGTCGGGTTAATTATTCCCAGCGTGAACGTCCTTGCAGTTGCCGTCGTCGGCGCTGCAGCGGCCACGCTGGGACGCATTGCATTGGCCAA
>Ga0075425_100009207_pt1 | contig 10503 bp, 10 predicted proteins | sample SoiMethybrSBSTD4_FD_75300 | JGI IMG/M metagenome (GOLD analysis project Ga0075425, IMG submission 75300) | Bulk soil microbial communities from a Populus tree surrounding site in Tennessee, USA - Soil MetaG P. TD hybrid SBSTD4 | ecosystem: Environmental > Terrestrial > Soil > Tree plantation...
ACGTTATCTTGTGGCAGAGCGCCACGAGAACAACTGAGCGGCAAGCACGTGGCCAAACACTCGACATGAAAATATTGGTCATCGGCGGCGGAGGATATTTCGGCCAACTGCTGATCGAAGATCTCGCGCGGAATGTTCACTGCGAAATCGTCATCGGGAGCCGGCGTCAGGTTCGTGTGAATCGCTTTGAAACGGTAGTCGCGGATCTGTTGAATCCCGCTTCGCTGAAAATTGCTCTGAATGGTGTAAACATCGCGATTTGTACAGCTGGACCCTTTCAGCGACTGCCTGCTCATTTACTTGAACTCTGCCTTCAGCGCGGGATTCACTACATCGACATTGCCGACGACCGAGAATTCGTTCAACGGGTGCGCTCTCTGGCTGCAGCAAAAAACGATCGTGCGATAGCTGTGTGTTCAGCCTGGTCGACAGTCTCTGCTCTTTCCGGGCTGCTCGTACGGATTGCGACCAAACGAATGAGCTCCGTGCCCTCGATTTACATACACATGGCGCCAGGTAATCGTGGTGCACGTCGCAATGCGACGATAGCTTCGCTTCTGTATTCGGTCGGACAACCTTTCACGGTATTGCATGGCGGCTCCTGGCAGCGCGTTCAAGGATGGTCCGAGCCTCGAGACTTTGCCTTTCCGTCTCCGATCGGTGTCCGGAAAGGTTATTTGGTCGACGTTCCCGATCATGACTTGATTCCGCAAACATTGAATGCCGAGACGGTAGAATTTCGCGCGGGTTCGGAATTGAAGCTCTTAAACGCGTCGCTTGGGCTGATTGCGCGGACAAAGCGAAGCTGGGTCACATGGAGTTCAACTTTTCAGCGATTGGCGGCCCTGTTGAGTTGGATCGGTCACGACTCAGGAGGCATCGGAGTCGAGATAACAGGATCGGTGAGACGCCGAGCATCGATCGTCGCGAAGTCTCGGGGCGAACGCATCGCTGTAATGCCGGCTTCTGTCATGGCTGCCGCTCTGGTGGCAGGATCTGAACATCATGGCTTGGTTTCGCATTACGATTGGCTGACGCCCGAACAGCTACAAAGCGAATGTGAGCGGCGTGATTTTCGATTGGTCGTGGAGGACCTTTGATTCGTCTCCGACGCGCGGCACTGATAGCGCTGTTTGTTCACTTGGTCGCCGGTTTCTGTATGGCTTTCATCCTTCGCCTAGGGCTGGAAACCAATCCCGATCTCCAGGAGCGCCTCGCATTCGTCGCAAGTCATCGCGTACTATGGACTGCCGGCTGGCTCACTTGGACGGCGGCTGCCATTGCGATTCTGTACTTCTACATCGCATTCAGCGACGCCCATCAACTCAAGTCTCGTTTTGGGGTTTACCTCACCATCGTGGCCCTGGGTCCCGACCTCACAGCTCAGGCTATCGAGATCGGGGTATTACCGGGGTTGGCCCATGCCGGGCCAGAGTCATTCCTGCTGATGCATCGCGCGGCCGTCGTCATGAGTGGCTATCTTGGTAACGGCTTGTACAGTCTGACGGCGTTGATTCTCGTGTGGTCCAGTTGGCGTGCGTACCCTGTGTGGGTCTCGGCGTTTGGTTTTCTGGTCGGCATTTTCGGCCTGATGCTTTCGCTCGCAACATTGATGGATTCACCTGCAGGTATGTTTTGGACGAACGTCCTGCTCGTACCGTCGCTTTTGATTTGGCTTGCTGGAGTCGCGCTACGAACGGGACAAAAACCGCTGTAGACGCCATCTATGTCTAGATCCGGCCTGAGTTTAAGACGGCACTCTTCTACACAGTCACGCAGCCTTAGATCAATTGGGTTGTTTTGGGCACAAAAAAAGACATAATTTTTCTGATATAAAGAGCAAAGTGAACACGGAACGGCTGCGCGACACTATTCGCCAAGAGCTCGCCTTCGCCCGCATGCAGACAGACCGGTTATTCGAGGTGCTTGCGCCCGCGGCGATCCACGAACGTCCGATACCCGAACGTCACCGCCTTATTTTTTATCTGGGACATCTGGAAGCGTTTGACTGGAACATGGTCTGCCGCACTTCTTTCGGGATGCCCTCGTTCAATGCCGACTTCGATCGCTTATTCGAATTCGGTATCGATCCTGTAGACGGAAAGCTGCCTCAAGATGTGCCGGGCGACTGGCCGGCGGTTCGTGAAATTCTTAGCTACAAAGACCGGGTGCGCGACAAAGTGGACAGACTGCTGGAACGTGCCACGTTTGACGGTGCGGCGGAACCATTTGTCGAGGGTGGTCAGATCTTTCATGTAGCTATCGAACATCGGTTGATGCATGCGGAGACGTTATCGTACATGTTTCAGTGGCTTGATGGAGCTCTGAAGCGCCAAGTGTCGTCGTTGGACGCGAGTCGGACGAAGCAGGCAGATGTATTGCCTCATCCAAAATCCGTCCGGATTCCTGGGGGGTTCGCGACGTTGGGGCAAGAGCGCCAACAGGAGTCGTTTGGATGGGACAATGAATTCCAGGCCCATTCCGTTTTCGTGCCCGAGTTTTCAATCGACGCTTACGATGTGACAAACTATCAGTTCCTCGAATTCGTTCAAGCGGACGGCTACAACGAGCGTTCCTTCTGGACCAGTGAAGATTGGGGCTGGATTCAACAATCGGGCATCCGTCATCCGAGGTTTTGGATCCCCCGGGGCGAGCGATGGTTTTATCGGAACATGTTTGAAGAAATTCCAATGCCTGGTTCGTGGCCTGTATATGTAAGCTATGCCGAAGCCTCGGCGTATGCGCGTTGGAAAGGGAAGTCAATTCCTACCGAGTCGCAATACCATCGCGCTGCATTCGGTTCACCCGATGGCACGGAACGTATGGCTCACGCACGGGGAAATTTTAATTTCCGGTCGTGGTCACCCGAACCGTCGGGGGCATCTGCGGAGGCGGTTAGCGCGTTTGGTGTGTTCGATTTAGTCGGTAACGGATGGGAGTGGACAAGCAGTTTGTTTGCACCTTTTGATGGCTTTCAGCGGTTTCCGTTTTATCCTGGTTACTCTGCCGATTTTTTCGATGGCAAACATTATGTTTTAAAGGGTGCATCGCCGCGGACGGCCTCACTATTGACGCGTCGATCGTTTCGTAACTGGTTCCAGCCGCACTATCCATATATCTATGCGACGTTTCGTTGTGTAGAGAATTAGGAGTTCCTTGTTTCAGCATCTTGCAAATCCCGTATCGAAGTTCGAGGCCGATGTCCGCAGGGGATTGACTAGGCCGGGCCAAAAGATGCTCGATGCCGAATATTTCTACGACGATCTCGGAACTGCACTGTTTGAGGCGATCACAAGGCTTCCGGAGTATGGTCTCACTCGCGCCGATATGCGTTTGCTACGAGGCCACGATTTCGAGTTGCCTCAGCGCCTTCATAATTTATCTGTCATTGTCGAGCTGGGAAGCGGTTCTGGAGAGAAAGTACGGGACCTCCTCGCTCGTTTCGCTAAGGAACGTCCGGTCACGTACTGTCCGATCGATGTTTCAGCCGCGGCGCTGAGCAAGTGTCAGCGGCATCTGGACGATATTCGTGGCCTGCGAATGGTTCCGATCGAAAACTCTTATATTGCCGGGCTGGCCTTTGCGTCCAGACTACGCACTCCCGGAACGGCATTGCTGGTATTGTTCCTTGGAAGCTCGATTGGGAATTTCGCTCCAGGTGCGGTTAGAGATTTTCTAAAGGCAGTGCACCAAAACCTCCAGCGGGGCGATGTATTCCTCGTGAGCACAGATCTGGTCAAGCCTATCGACCAGATGTTGGCAGCTTACGACGACGCGCTCGGCGTCACCGGGGCGTTTAATTTGAACCTTCTTGCTCGCATCAACAGAGAACTGGGAGCGAACTTCGATCTGACCAAATTCAAGCACGAAGCCCGCTACGATGAGCTTCAACAGCGAATCGAGATGCATTTACGATCGCTGGCCAATCAAACCGTTAGCTTCAGAGGCAATTTGCAGGTCCGTTTCGCTGAAGGCGAGACGATTTGGACTGAAAGCAGTTACAAATTCCATCCCGAACAAATCCGCATGATGTCGGAACGCGCCGGTTTCAACTGCGAAGCTCAATGGATTGACCGGGAGTGGCCATTCGCGCAATCGTTGCTCCGCGTCTGAGCAACTTGTGCATCTCATGGCTGAGCACTTGACCAACAAGGCGGCGTAACAGTCGGTAAGCTTGTTTTTGAATTCAGTACCTTCCGGATGGACTTCTTCAGGTGGTAACATCAACGGCAAATTTTTTTGGGGTTACATCCAAACTTTTGGGAGGTTGAATGCGATTCAGAGTATTAGTTTTTCTTTCTTCGATTGCGTGTTTGTCGATTCTGGCTTCGGCCTTCGCCCAAGGAGATCCAGTCTCCGGGACGTGGTCGGGTGATTGGGGGCCGAGTCCGAACGATCGTAATGATGTCACGCTTTCGCTGAAGTGGGACGGGAAAGCTTTAAGCGGAAACGTCACGGGTGGCACCAACGTAAGTGGGTCGATTCCGCTTCAAAAGACTACGTTCGATCCAAAGACGGGCGCCATACACATGGAGGCCGATGTCAAAGGCCGAGGCGGTCAGACCATTCACTACGTGATTGATGGAAAGGTCGAGAAAAACATGATGACCGGCAGTTGGAATCACGACAACCGCAAAGGCGATTTTAAAATCACAAAGAAGTAAAAATCCACGGGGACAGTGCGGGGTCACCAAATATCTTAGGCGATCGACGTACCTGTCCCCACTCGTAACAACCATTCCCGCATCGCTGCCGTTACCTCTGCAGGCCGCTCCATCGTTGACATATGTCCACAATCTTCGATGATGACCAGCCGGCTATCCGAGATCATTCTGGCCATGAACTCGTGCTGCTCAAGACCACTCCACGCATCCTGACGTCCGCAAAGTACGAGTGTAGGGCATTTGATTCTGGCAAGGAGTGGGGTTGCATCCGGTCTCGTCAGGAGCGCCTTAATCTGCGCCGAGTGAATCTCGGGGGTCTTGCGCTCAATCATATCTAGGATTGCCCCCATCAGAGGCCCATCTGAGAGACGATCCGGATGAACCATCTTCTGGACCCATTGCATTCCCATTGCACGCATACCTTCTGCCTCTGCCTTGGCGATAAGAGCATCGCGCTGCTCCCGTTCACGAGTGCCGTCCGCCCCGGAGCGTAGCGTGGCGTATGCTGTATCCATCAAGGCCAAAGCAGAAACACGCTCCGGCGCCAGGCGGAATACTTCGAGGGCAACACGGCCTCCCATTGAGTGGCCTGCTAACGCAAACCTTTCGGGAGCTCGGACGAGTATTGCCTCCGCCATTCCTTGCAGTGAGTCCAAGAGGCCATGGTCGGCAATTTCTATTGTGGTGAGCTTTTGAAGTAACGGGACCTGACCATTCCAGACAGCATCATCACACAGTAGCCCTGGGACGAGGATCAGATGAGTTGTAGACATGAGATAAAAAGCAGCCGCATGAAGCACAAAAGCACAAGCCCCAATTACCGCGCTTGTGCTTTTCGTGACTAATTTCTGTGCTTAGAAATTTTACTTTTTCCCAGTACGCCAGCCGTCAGCGTATGTTTCCCGTGCTTGTTCGCCATATGGAATGGGACCAACAGTCGCGCGGATTTCCATCTGCTTATGACGTTCGACCGTGGGCTTGGACGAACCTCCGCTTTCCTCACCCCACACAAAGCTGAGCTGCGTACCCACGTCACTGTGTTCGACGTCAATGACGGCAAGCGACAGCATCGTCCGTTCGTTGAAGCTGTAACTGCTAAAGGTTGAAAATCCGACCATCTTTCCGTTCTTCAAAACTTTGTCATACGACAGCGACGCGTAGTTCGTTAACGGCAGATCAATCGATTTGTATGGCTCCCCCTTTTGGAACAAGGACCCAATACACCGTGTCACGTCGTCGCCGTTCCAGGCGAGGGTAACCTTCTTCCTTCGTGGATTCTTGGCGATCTTCTGAAGCGGTTCCTTTCCAATGAAATCATGATCGAATTTCACCATGAATCCGTAACCGAGGTCCTCCGGCGTCAGGTAATAGTCTTCAACGTTGTCGGAGTAGAAGCTGCCACCTAGCGAAGCCGTTGCCTCATAGCCTTTTCCCGGAAGCCACTGTCGGTACGGCTTCATCTTCTCGCCGGAATAAACGGCCGGCATAGGTGAGGGAATCCATCCCGACTCGAGCGTGTTTGTAGCGTACGCTCTGGCACCTACTTGTCGTAGTCCAAACTCTGCGCCGGCTTCGACAATCGCAGCACGGATTTCCTCACGCTCCTCGTGCGGACCCCAAAGCTCTAATCCGGGCGCTCCGGCCATTCCATGGCGTAACGCGCGAACTTTCCGGCCGGCGATGTTGATTTCGCCTATGTTGAAGAACTTGATTTCGGGTATTGGGCCGCCGTTGAGTTTGTTGAGGACCTGAGTCGCATTCGGTCCCTGAACCTGATAGCGGTAGAGCCGCCGGACAATGGGGACGTCCCGCGCGATGGACCTTTCATCCCTTGATAAGGACACTTTGTATCCGCCCGTCTCGGCATGGTACTGAACCCAGTTGTGTATGGAGGGTCGGCCGACGAGAAGCAGCTCATCCTTATCCAGGTAAAAGAGGATAGCGTCGCCGATCACATATCCGTCGTAATTACACCCGACAAATTGTTTTGCTTTATTCACCGAGAACTTTTCAAAACTGTTGATGCCGGTAGCGGAGAGCAGGCGAAGCGCGTCAGGGCCCTTAATCCACATGTCTGCCATGTGGTACGACTGATTGAAAAGTACGCAGGTCTCCTTCCACGCCCGTTGTTCATCTCTCCAGTTCGAGAACTCCGAAGGGACCACAGGATAGACATATGGTCCAAGTGGCGAATTTCGCATCATCTTCACTGGATTCCCGGCGGCTTGAATCGCTTCTTCTAGATTTTTGCTCACGGCTAATTACCTCCTATTACTGACAAACGCTATCTGGTCCTCCCCAAAAGCGTTCTAGATTAACACTGCAGGTTCCATTTGGCGGCGACAAAGTTTCAAACTCGCTCTTCAGATTCCATCCACTCTCAGTTGTCGCTGCCCGGTTATCTCGAAATCTCCAGCCACGATCTTGTTGGCCCAATCGGCGGTCCTTTTGAAACCGCCGAACGGAAAAAAGTGAACTCCCCTGATCCGACTCTGAGGTGTGCGGTTTTTGTATTGAACCAGATCAACAATCGTCTCATCCGGCGCCGAGACGGTCAGCAGTTTCGTCAAGCTCGCATAGCGCTTCGAGAAAGCCTGTAGTGAGGCGCCCACGCCGCAGTCGATCGCATATTTCAAAAGCGTTTTCGCGGTCGCGAGCCCGGGAAGCCCGACAATTATCGGCAGGCCGCCAATCTCCGGACTGTGCGAAACCTCCCACTCGATAACCGGGCGGCCCGAAAAAGTGAATTGCGTCACGATATAAAGCTCGGCGTTCGTCCGCTGCGCGAATTCGGCTTTGCGCTTGAGTGCCTCGCGGAGAACGGAATTTGGCAATCCGGGGTGGCCTTCGGGATATCCGGCAACTCCGATAGTCCGGATGCCATGTTTTTCCAGGAGACTAGACTCGAGTATTTCCGCGCTGCTATTCAGGAGGCCCGCAGGCTTCGGAATGTCGCCTGCGACAATGAGAATTTGCTTGATGCCGGCATCTGCCACGAGCCGACCGAGGAAATCATCGAGAATCGAAAGGTTCTCGAAGCGCCGCGCAACGATGTGGGGCACCGGCTCCATTGCTTCCCGGCGCAGACGTGCGGCCAGGTCAACCGTTTCCTGGAAATGTGTTCCCGGCGTGTGGGGGATATAAATGCGTGTGCCCGCCGGAACGGCATCACTAAATTGCTCCACATGTCTGGCTTGCTGAATCGTCGTTTCGATAGAGTAGTTTCTGACGAAATTCTGAAGTAAAACTTTATCCATTAATGATTGCTCAGCCGCGACCTGGCAAATCAAGGTTCCGGTCTTGTCACGGAAAAATCGCGAAGCATTTGTTGGAGTTGAACAGATAGCTTTCGATAAACACGGACCAGGATGGCTTTCGATTCAGTTCTGCCATAGCTCCCGCAAGGCAAAACCAATTCAGCATTTCCTGCTGTCCCGATTCTTCCACCGCAGACAAGGGCGTTTCCCGCCAGCGCGTGTAGCGTCCGGAGTTTAAAGCTTCGTACAAAGCCCGATCACTATCGACGTCGGGATACAGCCGCCATGCTTTGTCATGCAGAAAAGCATGCGACCAACTCGAGGACGCTATCAGCGCTACGCGATATGGACTGTCCTTCAAAACACGCGCGGTCGCTGCGCCAAGATCGAAGCATCGGGATGGGGAAGGCGAGGGCGGATCCAGTTCTTCAGGACGCGGCGTTTGGCCGAACTTAGCTGCGCCGCCGCGAAAACTGATGACTTTACGGCCATAGCAATTGATTGAAAAACAGACGAGACGATGTTTAAAGCCTTTGCGGTGATAGTCCAGATACGCGATGGAATTGAGGAACGCGTGTCCAATTCCTTGCAGATGCAGCGGCCGATACGAATAGCAAACATCGAAGCCCGCGCTGATCAGCCCCGACGCAAGAAACTTTCCGCCATCGCGATGACCCGCAACCTGCAGTGTGAAATCTTCGTTCTCCATCCATACGTTTGCACCGCCGGGCATTCCCGGAGCTTTGAGCGTCCACGGCTGTGCTTGAATGCTGTCGTAAGCCAGTATGCAAAAAGGAGGAATGATGTCTTCTGTGAAGTTCTCATACTGGTCATCGCCCCATATCAAAACGAAATCCGGCTCGAAGTCGTCCAGCGCCTCGCGAATCCGATCCAGGCCGCTTACTAAGGTCTGGCGGTGGCTCGCGGCTGCGGCCTTGCCCTGATCTGATCCGTACTCTTGTTGCATCTGTTTCGGCCAGTTTGATGGATTCTTGAACTCGGCAGGAATCGCGGGGTCTCGAAGAGTCCCCTTCAGGATTCCCATCATGTTTTCATCACGCCCGGCCAGTGGAGGATAATGCGTCATTCCCAATCCAAGGATGCCTGCCATGGCGCATTACTATAGTGCAAATTGAGGCGGATCTGGCTGATACCCTGTCAGGAATGGCAGCTTACATTAATTGAAGTTAATATTCGGCTAATTTGCACTTAATCATTCGTAACATAAACTAAATCCGCTATCGCATCGGCCCGCGACGGTGAATAAACTCAATCATTTAGGAGACAAACGCCCAATGAGGAAATTGATGAATGTGCTGCTTGCTTCACTAATTGCTCTGGCTCTCTCGATGCCAGCCTGGTCGCAGTCAACGACTGCGCCGCCCAAGAGCCAGACCACAGCCACAGAGAAGAAGGCAGAACAAGACGCCAAGAAAGAGGCTGAAGCAAAGAAGAAAGCGGATAAGAAAGCGGCCAAGAAGAGCAAGGAGGCCGCCAAGGACACCAGCAAAAACGCCACTGGAGCCGCTAAGGACACCGCCAAGGATGCTAAGGGAGCCGCGACGGACGCGACCAAGAAGTAGATCCTCGCTGACGGGGGACAGCTTGCCTTGAAGTCCCCCGCTCTCACCACTATCAATAGCCTGACACGCGGAATCTCAAATTCCGGGTAAGGTCTTCCCTGAGTTTTCGACTGTATCGCCCTCAACCCGGCCTTCTTGAGAGGCTGAAAGACAATTACAACGCGTACTCCCCGCTGAAAGAAAAATAACTGTTGCCGATCCCAAACGCCTGCAGCAAGTCGTATGGAACCTGCTATCCAATGCGATCAAATTTACGCCGAAAGGCGGATGTGTCTCGATAACCTTAAGCTACGAGGACGATTGGTTTCAGCTGAGCATTAGCGACACAGGCATAGGAATTTCGCCTGAACATATCGATTCGGTTTTCAAACCCCTGTGGCAGGCCGACGATTGTCAACAGGGGGGCTCGGACTGGGACTGGCAATTGTGCAGGAAGTCGTTATGTTACACGGCGGCTCGATTCACGTTCACAGCGGAGGCCTTGGCAACGGCACAACTTTTGTGCTCAAGATGCCTTGGGCCGCAAAATCCGTTGTATCGTCTGGATGAGCACCTCTAGATCAACCGGCTTTGTTAGAAATCTTGCGAAGCCGGCCGCGGCGGCCTGGTCACGAACGAGATGTTTCACGTAACCCGTAACAGCGATCAACGGAACACTATTTCCATGTCGCTGCTTGATGGCATGTGCCAGCGCCAAGCCGTCCAGTTCGGGCAACCCAATATCAATCAGGAAGAGATCGACTCTATCCTCGGGGAGGAATGCAAGCAAATCCTTAGCCCGGGCCCAGTCTCTGACTTCATAGCCGTGGATTTCGAGCCAGTAGCGCACCAGGAAACGTGAGTCATCGTCATCATCAACGATCCCGACCCTCAGCTTCTGTAGTACAGTACTCATTCTTCAGAACAATCCACAATCGGCAAAACAGTCGATCCCCAACCCACTACAGGTCCAAAAATAAAAGCGACACAATTTGCCGTCAATCAGGGGAAGCCTTAGAA
>Ga0075425_100009209_pt1 | contig 10502 bp, 9 predicted proteins | sample SoiMethybrSBSTD4_FD_75300 | JGI IMG/M metagenome (GOLD analysis project Ga0075425, IMG submission 75300) | Bulk soil microbial communities from a Populus tree surrounding site in Tennessee, USA - Soil MetaG P. TD hybrid SBSTD4 | ecosystem: Environmental > Terrestrial > Soil > Tree plantation...
CGCGGGCGGCACGTCCAGGTATTTCGCGAGCGCGTTGAGCGGGCCGGCGTATTCGCTGCGGAGCTTCGCGAATTCGGTCCAGGACGCGTCGGCGTCGCCAACGACGGCGTACCCCGCTTTTGCTAGGCGCGACCGGGCGTCATCGAACTCGGCGCGCTCGATCATCGGGCCGTCGAGCGGACGGCCGTCGACGATGAACCGGAACGACCGGCCGATGTCTTCGACGAGGTGGCTGCCCAGGGCTCGGGTCGCGCGAGCCTGACCACGCGGGCCGCCCTCGATCGTCGTGAGCAGGAGCGTCGTGGCGTCGAGGATCGCCCCGACCGCCGAGACCCACGATTCGTGATCGTGCGTCGATCGGAAGAACAGCAGGATCGGGTACGCCAGGTGGCTCTCGAGGACCTCCGCGGACCAGGTCTCCCAGCTCTCGAACACCTGCTCGAGCTCGACATCGCTGTCGAATCCGGCGCAGGTCTCAAGGAGCGTGATGCCCGAGGGCGGCGCGCCGGCCCGCGCATCGAGCGTGACGACGGCCACCTCGCGGCGCTGGAAGTTCACATACAGGGAGAACAGGTACGTGATCGTGAGCGCCACGATGCCGAGCCCGACGCCGCCCGCGGCCACGGCAACGAGGCGCGAGCCGATCTCGGTCGGGACGTAGTCGCCGTAGCCGATCGTGAGCATCGAGACGGCCGCGAAGTACATCGCAGATCCGAGGTCCGTCAGCCGCGGCTCGACGCCATCGGCCAGTGCCAGGAGCATCGCTGAGAAGCCGACGATGAGCACGACGATCCAGAGGCCGAGCAGGATCATGACGATCCCCGGCGCGAACACGCCGAGCCGCTTTTCGCGCCGGTCCGGGTCGTCCTTGGCCTCGGCGTACGTGCGCCATGCACGCCAGCTCCATCGGGTGAGGATGCCCGCAGGCCGGTATCGGGCCGGCGACGGGCGCGGCAGGATCACCGTGTTGAACACGTCGTTCAGCACCCAGCCCACCAGAACGAGCCCGATCAGGAACTCCAGCACCGCCACGGCCGAGAGCCTAGCCGTGCCGCGACTAGCCTCTACCGCGCGTGAACGACATCGACGTCGTGCTCGGGCTCCTGGTCGTCGTCGCGACCCTCGCGACGGTCGCTCGCCGCATCGGCGTCCCCTCGCCGATCCTGATGGTGCTCGGCGGCATCGCGATCGGCTTCATCCCGGGGCTTCCGACGGTCGAGCTCCGGCCGGACGTCGTCTTCGTCGTCTTCCTGCCGCCGCTGCTCTACGTCGCCTCGGTCTTCGCGCCGCTCCAGGACTACAAGAGGCACGCGCGGGCGATCGGGCTGCTCGCGGTCGGGCTCGTCCTCGCGACGGCCGCCGCGGTCGCGGCCGCGGCGCGGGTGCTCATCCCGTCGCTCGGCTGGCCTGAGGCGTTCGCCCTCGGCGCGATCGTCGCGCCACCGGACGCGGTCGCCGCGACCTCCATCCTGCAGCGCATCGGGGTCCCGCGCCGGATCGTCACCATCCTCGAGGGCGAGAGCTTGCTGAACGACGCGACGGCACTGGTCACGTACCGGATCGCGCTGGCGGCCGCGGTGACCGGGACCTTCGTGGCCGGCGACGCGATCGCGAGCTTCGCGCTCGTGTCGGTCGGCGGGGTCGCCGTGGGTCTGATCGTCGGCGCGGCCGCCACGGCGATCCGCACCCGCCTGCACGACACGCCGGTCGCGATCACCGTCTCGATCCTCACGCCGTTCGCGGCCTACATCGCCGCCGAGCGGCTCGGTGCGTCCGGCGTCCTCGCGACGGTCACCGCCGGGCTCTACGTCGGGCGACACATCGGCCAGCTCTCATCGGAGCAGCGCATCACCGGTGGCGCGGTATGGCAGATGATCACGTTCCTCGCGAACGGCCTGCTGTTCACGCTCGTCGGACTCCAGCTCCCGGCCATCGTGCGGAACCTCTCGAGCGTGCCGGTGGCCGACCTCCTCGGCGTTGCCGCGCTGGTCGCGCTGGTCGCGATCGTCACGCGCTTCGTCTGGGTGTTCGTGGGGACGTACCTGCCGCGCTGGCTTGGCGGACCTGCGGACAAGCCCGGTCCGCGCGGCGTCACGGTCGTCGCCTGGGCGGGCCTCCGCGGCGCGGTCTCGCTGGCCGCGGCGCTCGCCCTGCCCACCGACTTCCCCGATCGGGACCTGGTCATCTTCATCACGTTCAGCGTCATCGTCGTCACGCTCGTGGGGCAGGGCCTCACCCTGCCGCTGCTCGCACGATGGCTGGGCGTCGTGGACACGCAGGACGTCCAGCACGAGGAGGCCCACGCACGGGCCGCGATCGCCGAAGCTGCCCTCGCGCTCATGCCGGACCTGCGGACCAGATGGCCCGGGCACGCCGAGCTCGTCGATCGGCTGACGGCCGAGTATGCGCACCGCGCTGAGCACGCGGAGGAACATCACGAGGGCGAGCTCGGCGCGGCGGATCAGGAGCTGCTCGAGCACCGCCAGATGAAGCAGGAGCTCATCGACACCGAACGGGCGGCCGCGCGCGAGATGCACGGCCGCGGCGCGATCAGCGAGGACGTCCTCCGTCGCCTCGAACGCGACCTCGATCTTTCGGAGCTGCGCGCGGACGCATGAGCGAGGACGCGGCGCCCGGACGATCCCGGGCGCCGCGTCGGCCTGAAGCTGCGAGAGCCCGCTAGGTCTTGGGCTTGAGCTGGGCCCGCACGACCCCGCCCGGGTGGACCATCGAGTGGACGTTGTAGTAGTAGTTGCCCGGATTGGCGATGATGTCGGTCGCGAGATCCGCCGCCACCGCAAGGTTGTCCTTGGTGATCGACGTGCCGCCCGTCGTGAGGGCGATCGGGTCGGTCGCCTTCATCCCGGAGTCCACGACGACGCTGCCGTTCGTCTTGGCGTCACCCTTGTGGATGTGCGAGATCGTGATCATGGTCGTCGACGGGAAACCCTTCAGCACGATCTCGAACTTGGCGTTCGCGCCGATGATCTTGCCGCTCGTGTCCTTGGCCGTGAACAAGGTCACGGTCGCCGTGCCGCTGCCGCTGGCCTCGGCATCCGCGATCGGCGGGTTCTCGTTCGCCGAGGAGAGGTCGGCGGTGAACACGAAGGTGTTCGCCGGGCTCGGCTGGGGCGTCGCGGTGGCCGCGGCCACGGGCGCCGTCGTCGCGGCTCCGGTGCCGGCCCCGCCGCAGGCGGCTGCCACCAGACCGACCGCCGCAAGCACGCTCAGGACAACTTTCATGGTTCCCTCCACAATCGCGCAGGATCGCTGTGGACAGTACGCTGCCGAAGGCCGTCCGGATGACGCGGCGGCCGTCTTGTGCCAGGGGAGGACGCGATGAACGAGCCGGCCGGCCAGAGCGAGCTCAACCGGCGCATCGACGACCTGATCCAGCGCCTGATCGAGGCCGATCAGCGGGGGTCGGAGATCGAGCCGATGAAGCTGGCCCACGAGCTCGGCGAGATCAAGCAGCTCATGGCCCGCCGCAAGACGATCGTGCCGCGCCCGGGCGGCGAGGGTCACTGGCGGTGCGAGGCCTGCGGGACCATCACCCACGCCCGCGCCAAGCCGGATCGCTGCCCGCAGTGCGGCGCCGCGCAGCTGTGGCCGGCCGACCTCGAGCAGTCGAACGTGGAGTCCGGCGCGGGCTGATCAGCTCGTCTTGCGGGGATCGAGCGCGTCGCGGAGCCCGTCGCCGATGAAGTTGATCGACAGGACCGTGAGGAAGATGAGCGAGCCCGGGAAGATCGCCCAGTGGGGAGCGATGTCGAGGTAGTTCCGGGCGTCGTAGAGGATCCGGCCCCAGGTCGGCACGTCGGACGGGAACCCGAGCCCGAGGAACGACAGCGTGGACTCGGTAAGGATCGCGCCACCCACGCCGATCGTGGCGGCGACGAGGATCGGGCTGAGCGCGTTCGGCAGGATGTGCCGCACGATGATCCGGCCGTTCTTCGCACCGACCGACCGGGCCGCCTCGACGAACTCCTTCTGCTTGAGCGAGAGGAACTGCGCGCGGACCAGACGCGCGACCGGCATCCAGTTCAGCACACCGATCACGCCGACGATCATGAGGAAGATGCCGAGCTCGGCGCCGAACGTCGCACGGAGCGTGTCGCGGAAGAGATAGATGATCACGAGGAGCAGCGGGAGGACCGGCAGCGAGAGGAAGAGGTCGGTCAACCGCATGAGTGGGTTGTCCAAGCGGCCGAAGAAGCCCGCGAGGGCCCCGATGGTCGTGCCCAGGGTGATGGCGAGGAGCACCGACACGATGCCGACGGCGATCGAGATGCGGCCGCCGAACATGAGCCGGGCCAGCAGATCGCGGCCGAGATCGTCGGTGCCGAGCAGGTGCTCCGACGACGGCCCCTTCAACGACAGGGTGAAGTCGATGACGTCGATCTTCGTGTGGTAGATGAGCGGCCCGCCGAGCGTGAACAGGATCAGGAAGACGAGGGTGCCGAGCGAGACCATCGCGAGACGATGCCGGCGGAACTGCCACCAGGCGTCCTTCCACAGCGATCGAGACGGCCGCAAGGTCGTGCTCGCGATCACCTTGCCCTTGGTCATCTGCGTGGCGGGAGCGGCCATTACGTGTACTTGATCCGCGGATCGAGCACCGCGTAAAGGATGTCGGCGAAGAGGTTGAACAGCACGACGAGCACCGCGAAGATCAGGAGGATCGCGGTGACCACCGGCGTGTCTCCGTCGCCGATCGACCGGACAAGGAGCTCCCCGATCCCGGGCACCCGGAAGATCTGCTCGGTCACGATCGCGCCGCCGAAGACCGTCGGGACGCCGAGCGCGACGAGCGTGACCACCGGAATGAGGCTGTTCCGGAGGACGTGCCGGAGCACGACGACCTGCTCCTTGAGGCCCTTCGACCGCGCCGTTCGGACGTAGTCCAGCGGCAGATGCTCGAGCATCTCCGCGCGCGTATACCGCGCGATGGTCGCCGTGTCGAACAGCGCGAGCACCGTGATCGGCATGATCGACTGCTTCACCTGATCGAGGAACGTCGGGAGGTCGTGGATCACGAGGGTGGAGTCGTAGATGAACGGGAACCACCGGAGGTTGATGCTGAACACGATGATCAGCAGGATCCCGGTGAAGAACGTCGGCACCGAGAATCCGATGAACGCGAATGTGGTGGCGAAGTGGTCGAACAGCGAGTACCGGCGCACGGCGGAGATCATGCCGATCGGGATCGCCAGGACCACGCCGATGAGATAGGCGACGCCGACGACCGCGAGGGTGTTCGGCAGCCGCTGCTTCAGGAGATCGACGACCGGCGAGTGGCTCATGAACGAGAAGCCGAAGTTGCCCTGGGCGAGGCTCGTCACCCATTTCACGTAGCGGACGGGCCACGGGTCATCGAGGCCGAGTGATGTCCGGATCGCGGCCCGCACTTCCGGCGGTACGCGCGGATCGGCGCCGAATGACGAGAGCGGATCCGTGGGCGCAAGGGCGAGGATCGCGAACACGACGAAGCTGATGACCGCCACCGTCGGGATGGCGATGAGGAGGCGTCTGAGGATGTACCGACCCACCTACTCGAACCTCATCCCGGCGGGACCGGTGACGCGGTGGACGATCTCCACCGCGTCACCGTTCCGCCCATTAGCCCTGGGCTACTTGTACCAGTCGGCGATGTTGTACATCTCGGAGTCCCACCCGGTCGGGGTGTTCCCCTTGATGGTCGTGCTGATGCCTGACGTCACCTGGGTCCGGGTCACGATCGGGATGATCACGACGTTGAGGATCAGGTTGTCGTTGGCCTTCTTGATGAGGTCCGCGCGCTTGGCCGGGTCGGTCTCCTTGCGGAGCTGGTCGACGTAGCCATCGAATGTCGCGTCCGAGTAGCGGTTGTAGTTGCCGAGCTGCCAGCCGTTGGACTTCTGGGCGATCTGCTTGGTCGTCCAGCCATCGAGGTAGCTCGTCGGGTCCGGGTCGGAGTTGTTCGTGAACATTTCGACGTCGGACCAGAAGTGGTTGGCGCCGTCGGGCGAGGTGTTCGTGAAGAACGTCGCCGCGGGCGTCTGCAGGAGGGTCACGCCGAAGCCGGCCTTCTCCCAGTTGGTCTTCATGATCGCCTGGGTGGCCTGACGGACCGCGTTGACGGTCGTGTTGTAGGTGAGCTTCAGCTTGATGCCGTTCTTGGCGCGGATGTTGTCCGAGCCGAGCTTCCAACCCGCGTCGTCGAGCAGCTTGCCCGCCGCCACCGGGTCGAACTGGCTGCAGAAGGACTGCGTCGCGGTGGACTCGAAGTCCGGCACGCCGGTGATGATGTTGCAGCCGGGCTTGCCGGTCAGGCCGCCACCGTAGAGCTGGTTCGCGACCGTCTGGCGGTCAGTGGCCATCGCGAGGGCCTTGCGGACGGTAAGCCCGTCCGGGCCGTTGAAGAACGGGTGCTTCGTCGAGGGCTCGCCGCGGAGGTCCCCCGCAGCGTTCGGGTCGGAGAAGTTGAGCAGGATCCGCTCGACGCTCGAGCCGTAGACCGAGAGCATCTTGCCCTTGGTGCTGGCTGAGATCATCGGCTGAAGGATGTTCGCCGCGACCTGGAGGTTCCAGGCGTAGTCGACGTCGCCGGTCTGGAAGACCGCGCGGGCCGAGGACTCGGCGTCGCCGCCGCCCTTCAGCTGGACGGTCTTGAAGTACGGCTTGTTCGGGTCGCGGAAGTTCGGGTTGGCCTTGTAGGTGACCACGTCACCGGGCTTGAACGTGTCGAGCATGTACGGGCCTGTCCCGATCGGCTTGAGGTCGGCCGGGCAGTCCTTCGCCTTGGCACCAGTGCAGCCGGCGTACTGGGCCTTCTGCAGGATGCCGCCGTTCGAGACGTAGCCCACGCCGTACTGATAGACGTTCGGGTTCGGCGCGTCGTATGTGACGACGACCGTGTTCGCGTCCTTGGCGACGACCGACTTCACACCCTCGGTGCTGGATTCGGTCGTGGCCGCGGTCGCCGCGTCGTGCACGTACGTGAACGTGAACGCGACGTCGTCAGCGGTGAACGCCGTGCCGTCGGACCACTTCACGCCTTGACGGAGCTTCCAGGTGACGGTGGTGAAATCAGCGGACACGCCGCCGTTCGCCACGGTCGGGATCTCCGCCGCGAGGCCGTTGGCCAGCGGCTTCCCGTCCGGTCCGTACGATGCGAGCGGCTCGAGGATCAGACGCGATGCGTCGCTGTCCTTGGTGCCGGTCGCCTGGTGCGGGTTGAGGATCGTCGGTGCCTGCCAGTACAGAATGTTCAGCTGCCCGCCGTCACCCCGCTTGAACGCTGCCCCACCCGAGGCCGCCGGTGAGCCGCCGGCCGACTGGCCCGGGCTCGTTGTCGGTGTCCCCGTTTGGGAGCACGCGGCTGCGAGAATGACCGCGCTGAAGCTGATCGCCAATGCTGAACGCCAGCGCATGTGCCCCTCCAATATCCGTCCCCGCCCGAGTTCGCTGTCCTACCTACCCTGGTCGGGATGTGCGGACTGTATTAGGAGTAGCACCGGCGCGACAAGGCGGTTCAGGTCAACCTGGGCGAAAGCCGGACAGGGCGGCCGAGCAGGCTGTTAAGCCGGGTTCTGTCGTGGACGGTCATCTCTCTCGAACGGGAGTTACCCCCCGCCTCTAGCGACCTACCCGGGAGCGGTGCGGGCCACACCATCGCCCCCTGCGCGGTCTTGCACCCGACGGAGCTTGCCCGTTTCACCCGCGTTGCCGCGGTTCGTCACTGTGGCGCTGGTCCTCGCCTCGCGGCGGACGGGTGTTACCCGCCGTCGTGCCCTGTGGTGCCCGGACTTTCCTCAGCGGCTTCCGCCGCCGCGACCATCTAGCCTGCTCGGCCGCCACTCATTTTACGACCTCTAGAGGAGCTCCACCGCCGCCGCGAGCGCCGCCGCACCGAGCGGTTGGCCGGTCTCGGCCGAGTACAGCTCGGCGAGCGGTCCGGCAGGGACCCCGAACACCCGGGCGAGCCGGACGACGTCGGTGAGCCCGGACCCGAGCGACGCCTGGCGCCATTCGGTGAGCACGACGCCGCGATCCGCCTGGACCGCCGAGCGCCCGCCGAGGTCGCCGTGGACGAGCACCTCCGGCCATCCCGCGAGGGCCCCGCGGCGAGCGATCCGCGGCACGCCAAGGGCGACGAGGGCCGGACCGTCCGCCGCGACGGCGCGCTCCACAGCGACCTTCGCCCGAACGATCGCCTCGAGATCGCCGGCCGCGGGGGCGTCGAGCAGATCTTCGATGAGCAGCCACGGCCATGCCGGCACGGTCGCCGGCGGGATCCCCCGCGCGTGTACGACCGGCACGCGATCGGTCTTGCGCGCCAGGTGCGGCAGCAGCTTCACCTCGAGCGAGGCGTGCGGCGGCACGCGCTTCACGATCAGCGTCCGCCTGGCGCCGTCCTGGGTGAAGCTCACGCGATCGAGCTCGGCCTCCGTGGTGTCCTGGACGATCTCCTCGCTCACGTCGGTCACGTCGCTCCGCAGGCTCCGTGCGATGAAGCTCGTCAGCGGATCGGGGACGCCTTCCTCAGTCACGGATCGCGTCGTCGATCGCCCGATTCACCTGCTCGTCAGCGAGCGTGTTCAGCTCGCGCGGCACGTGCTCGATCGTGCGGTGTGGGAACCGCGCGAGCAGCTCGCCCGCGCGCAGCGCGAGGGGCTTCAGCCCCGGATGCTTGATCTTCCAGCGCCCGTTCATCTGCTGGACCACGAGGAGCGAGTCCATGCGCACGTCGAGCTCGTCGATCCCCCGCTTGAGCGCCTCCTCGAGGCCGATGATCAGCCCGGTGTACTCGGCGACGTTGTTGGTCGCGTGGCCGAGCGAGCGCCGAAGCTCCGCGATGACCTCGCCACGCTCGTCGAGGAGCACCGCGCCGGAGCCCGCCGGACCGGGGTTACCGCGCGCGCCGCCGTCCGCATAGAGCGTCGCGCGGGTCACGCGAGGAAGCCCGCGAGCCGGTCGGGGTCGATGTTCCCGCCCGACACGATCGCGACGACCCGTTCGCCCGGACGCGGCTTCACGGCGCCGTTCAGCAGGGCACCGACCGCGGCCGCGCCGGCAGGCTCCGCGACGACCCGGGCGCGGGCGACGAGGAAGCGCAGCCCGTCGAGGATCGCGTCGTCGGAGATCGCGACGACGTCGTCGACGTCGCGCTTGATGATGTCGAGGTTGCGCTCGCCGGCGAAGGGCGCCGCGAGTCCGTCGGCGACGGTGTTCGTCGAGGCCAGCCGGACCGAGTGCCCGGCGTCCAGTGCCTTGCGCACGCCCTGCGCACCTTCGGGCTCGACGCCGAGGATCCGCGTGGCGGGACGCAACCCCCGAAGGGCGAGCGCGACGCCGGAGATCAGGCCCCCGCCACCGACCCCGACGACGACGAGGTCCACGTCGGGCAGATCCTCGAGGATCTCGAGTCCGAGGCTGGCGTGGCCGGCGATGACGTCGTTGTCGTCGAACGGGTGCAGGAAGTGGAGGCCCTTCGCCTGGAGCTCCTGGACCATCGGGAGGAGCTGCGTCATGTCGGGCGCGAAGCGGATCTCCGCGCCGTAGCCCCTGGTCGCGGCGATCTTCGTCTTCGGAGCGGTGTCGGGCATCACGACAGTGACCCGCACCCCCTGCGCCCGCCCGGCGTAGGCGATGGCCTGCGCCGCGTTGCCCGCGCTCATCGTGACCACGCCGGCCGCGCGCGCCTCCGCCGGCAGCCGCGACATCGCGTACACCGCGCCACGCACCTTGAACGAACCGGTCCGCTGGAGGTTCTCGAGCTTCAGGTGGGCCTCGGCGCCGATCCGCTCGCCGAGCGAGTGGCTGGAGACGAGTGGCGTCCGAAGGATGTGACGTGCGATCGCGGGCCGGGCGCGCTGGGCGTCGGCGAGGCTGACGGTCATCGTGGCCCTCCCCTCGCCTCCTGGCCTCCTCCACGCGCTGAGCCGCTCGCTGCAGGTGGGCCCGCTTGGATTCGAACCAAGGACCAGCAGATTATGAGTCCGCCGCTCTGGACCACTGAGCTACGGGCCCGGCCACACGACGCGCAGAGGACATTGTGTCCTCTGCGCGTCGTGGCCGGGCCCGTACGAGCGAAGCGAGTTGCGGCCCACGGTCTGCGAAGCAGACCGTCCGTCGCCCTGAATGAGCCGACAAGCCCCAGAACATCGCGCATCCGCGCGCCGTTACCCATCACGAGCACCTATGCTCAATCCCGCGCGCCGCTTCCACGCGCGGGTAGTAGAGCGACGGGAGTGGGCGTTTGGGCAAGGTCATCGCGCTCGCGAACCAAAAGGGCGGCGTCGGGAAGACCACCTGCGCCATCAACCTCGGCGGAGCGCTCGCCCAGCTCGGGAACACCGTCCTTTGCATCGACCTCGACCCCCAGGCCAACCTCACCGTCGGCCTCGGCGTGGATGTCGGGTCGGTCGACCGCGGGATGGCGAACGTCATGATCGAGCCCGAGACCAGCCTTGCCTCGGTCATCCTGCACACGAGGACCAAGCATCTCGACGTGGCGCCCA
>Ga0075425_100009210_pt1 | contig 10502 bp, 8 predicted proteins | sample SoiMethybrSBSTD4_FD_75300 | JGI IMG/M metagenome (GOLD analysis project Ga0075425, IMG submission 75300) | Bulk soil microbial communities from a Populus tree surrounding site in Tennessee, USA - Soil MetaG P. TD hybrid SBSTD4 | ecosystem: Environmental > Terrestrial > Soil > Tree plantation...
GGTATTGTTAACATAGTGCCGAGGCAAATGCAAGTGCGGCAGGCGCGGTGCCTCGGCCGCCCGCGCATCACGGTCACTCCCTGCCGTCCGTCCAGCGGCGACGCTGCGCTCTGACGTCGCCAAAACGGCCGGAGGCCGGGGGGCCTCGCCACAATGTCGACAAAAACAAAAATATTGTTGACAAAATAATTACACGATGGCAGGATTCCATCTCGTTCGAGGGAGGAGCCATGGGACGGCTGACGACTCACGTGCTGGACACCGCGCAGGGTAAGCCCGGTGCCGGCATTGCCGTAACGCTTTATCGGATCGACGGGGAGCGGCGGCGGGTCGCCACGGCGGTCACCAACGCCGATGGCCGCTGCGACAACCCGCTGGTCGACCGTGAAGACTTCGCCGCCGGCGTTTACGAGATCGTGTTTGGTATCGGCGAGTACTATGCTCGTTCTGGAAATGCGCTTCCCGACCCGCCATTCCTCGGCGACGTGGTTCTGCGCTTCGGCGTGGCGGCTCCCGAACAGCACTATCATGTGCCGTTGCTGGTCTCGCCTTGGAGTTATTCGACGTACCGCGGGAGCTAGCCGAGCTCCGGCGACGCGCGAGGCGAGCCGCAGGCATCGAACACGACTCAAGGGCAAGGAGAGGATATGGCAAGCACCAAGCACAGGGCGACGACGAGCGGCGTGGTCCGGTTCGTCCTCGACGGCGAGGTCGTCACCGTCAGCGACGTCGAGCCGACGCGCACCGTACTGAACTTCCTGCGCGAGGACCTGGGCCGCACCGGCACCAAGGAGGGCTGTGCCGAGGGTGATTGCGGCGCGTGCACGGTTGTCGTAGGCGAGCTCGCGGGAGACGGTGTGCGCTTCCGTGCCATCAACTCGTGCATCCAGTTCGTCCCGACGCTCGACGGCAAGGAACTGATCACCGTCGAGAGCCTGAAGGGCGTAAACGGCGCGCTGCATCCCGTTCAGCGCGCGATGGTCGACTGCCACGGCTCGCAGTGCGGGTTCTGTACGCCCGGATTCGTCATGTCGCTGTTCGCGTTGTACAAGTCGGCGCAGAAGCCCTCGCGCCAGGACATCAACGATGCGCTCGCCGGCAACCTGTGCCGCTGCACCGGTTACCGGCCGATTGTCGACGCCGCCCAAAAGATGTACGAATACGGCAGCGACGCCGCCAAGCCGCACGAGCATTGGATGAATTGCTCCTTCTCCTCGATGGGTGACCGCCAGCGCTCGACCAGCGAGCGGGAAATGATCGAGCGCCTGCAGTCGATTCAGCGCCGCGACACGCTGATGCTTTCGCAGGGGACGAAGACCTACTTCGCGCCTTCGCGGGCAGCCGATCTCGCGGCGCTCCGCGAGGCGCATCCCGACGCGCGCGTCCTTGCCGGCGGCACCGACGTCGGTCTGTGGGTCACCAAGCAACACAAGGACCTCAACACGGTGATCTACGTCGGCAATGTCGCCGAGCTGACGCGGGTCGAAGTCACCGACCGCCACATCGAGATCGGCGCCGCCGTCTCGCTGACCGATGCGTTCGCCGTGCTCGTCAAGCACTATCCTGAGCTCGACGAGGTGTTTCGCCGTTTCGCCTCGCCGCCGATCCGCAATGCCGGCACGCTGGGCGGCAACATCGCCAACGGCTCGCCGATCGGCGACTCGATGCCGGTGCTGATCACGGTGGGCACGTCGCTCACGCTGCGCAAGGGCAAGCGCGCGCGCCAGCTGCCGCTGGACGAGTTCTACATCGCCTACCAAAAGACGGCGCTGGAACCCGGTGAGTTCGTCGAGTCGATTCGCGTTCCGCTGCGGGCCCCCGGCGCGCAAGTGCGCTCGTACAAGATCGCCAAGCGGTTCGATCAGGACATCTCCGCGGTCTGTGGCGGTTACCGCATCGTGCTCGAGGACGGTGTCGTGCGCGATGTACGCATCGCCTACGGCGGCGTCGCCGCGACACCGAAGCGAGCCCTTCGCTGCGAGCGCGCGTTGCTCGACCATCCATGGACGCAGGACAGCATCGACGCTGCGATGACCGAGCTCGACAAGGACTACTCGCCGCTTACCGACATGCGCGCCAGCGCTGCGTATCGGCGATTGGTGACCAGGAATCTGCTCTACAAATTCTTCCTGGATACCAGTGGCAAGCAAGCGCAATCCCGGGTCTTCGAGTACGCTTAGGTGATAAGGACATGGCTGAGCTAAGAGTGAAAGGCGGCGTCGGAGCCGCGATCCCGCACGACAGCGGACACCTGCACGTCAGCGGCGAAGCAACCTATACCGACGACATCCCGGAGGTCCGCGGCACGCTCTACGCAGCCATCGGCATGAGCGAACGGGCTCACGCGCGGATCAAGGCGATCGACCTGACCAAGGTCCGGGCGGCGCCCGGTGTCGTAGCGGTCATCACTGCCCGGGATATTCCGGGCAAGAACGACTACGGCCCGGTCATCGCCGACGATCCGATCTTCGCCACCGCGATGGTGCAGTACTTCGGCCAGTCGATCTTCGCGGTCGCCGCGAAGACGACCGAGCAGGCGCGCCGCGCGGCGCGACTCGCCGTCATCGAATACGAGGACTTGAAGGCCAATCTTACGGCCAAAGAAGCGCTCAGGGACCAGTCGTTCGTACTGCCGACCGAGCGTCTCGTGCGCGGCAATCCGCAGGCGGCGATCGCCTCCGCACCGCACCGGTTGCAGGGTCGGATCAACATCGGCGGCCAGGACCAGTTCTACCTCGAGGGCATGATCGCGTACGCGATTCCGAAAGAAGATGGCACGATGCTGGTTTACAGCTCGACGCAGCATCCGGGCGAGGTTCAGCACCAGGTTGCGCACGCGCTCAACGTGAGCGCCAAGGACGTCGTCGTCGACTGCCGGCGCATGGGCGGCGGCTTCGGCGGCAAGGAGAGCCAGCCGGGCCTCTTCGCCTGCGTCGCCGCGGTGCTCGCGCAAAAGACCCGCAAGGCGATCAAGCTGCGCGTGGACCGTGACGACGACATGCTGATGACCGGCAAGCGTCACGATTTCGAGACCGAATACCAGGTCGGCTTCGACGACGACGGCCGCATCCTCGGCGTCGACTTCGTCCTGGCCGGTCGCTGCGGTTACTCGGCGGACCTGTCGGGCTCGATCAACGACCGCGCGATGTTCCACAGCGACAACTGCTACTACCTCGAGAACGTCAGCATCCTCTCCTTCCGCTGCAAGACCAACACGGTATCGAATACCGCATTCCGCGGCTTCGGCGGGCCGCAGGGCATGATGGGCATCGAGTGTGTCGTTGACGAGATCGCGCGCCATCTCGGCAAGGATCCGCTGGACGTGCGCAAGCTCAATTTCTACGGTATCGACGAGCGCAACGTCACCCACTACCACCAGACGATCGTCGACAACGTGATCCACGACATCGTGGGGCAGCTCGAACAGAGCTCCGACTATCACGCACGGCGCAGGGCGATCCGGGCGTTCAACGCAGGCAGTCCGGTGCTCAAGCGCGGCATCGCGCTGACGCCCGTCAAGTTCGGCATCTCGTTCACCGCGACGCACCTGAACCAGGCCGGATGCCTGCTCCACGTGTATACGGACGGCACGCTGATGCTGAACCACGGCGGGACCGAGATGGGACAGGGGTTGTTCGTCAAGGTCGCGCAAGTCGTGGCCGAAGAGCTGCAGGTCGATATCGATCGCATACGCATCACCGCGTCGGATACCAGCAAGGTGCCCAATGCATCGGCGACGGCGGCATCCTCGGGCGCCGACATCAACGGCAAGGCTGCGCAGGCTGCCGCGGTAGCGCTACGCGAGCGCCTCGCCCAGTTCGCGGCCGAGCATTTCAAGGTCGCGCCGGAGAGCGTCTCGTTCCGCAACAATCAGGTGCAGGTCGGCGACAAGACGATCAGCTTCATCGAACTCGTGAAGCTCGCCTACTTCGCGCGTGTTTCGCTCTCCGCCACGGGCTTCTACCGGACGCCGAAGATCGGCTACGACCGCAAGACCTGGAAGGGCATGCCGTTCTACTATTTCTGCTACGGTGCCGCGGTGTCCGAGGTCGTGCTCGACACGCTGACCGGCGAAAACCGCCTGCTGCGCGTCGATATCCTGCACGACGTGGGCAAGTCGCTCAATCCGGCGATCGACATGGGACAGATCGAGGGCGGCTTCATCCAGGGCATGGGCTGGCTGACGATGGAAGAATTGTGGTGGAACGACAAGGGCAAGCTGATGACGCACGCCCCGTCCACTTACAAGATCCCCGTGGCGAGCGACGTGCCGCCGGTCTTCAACGTGAAAATCTACGAATCCGGAATCAACGCCGAGGATTCGATCTACCGCTCCAAGGCGGTCGGTGAGCCGCCGCTGATGCTCGGGATCTCGACATTCCACGCGATCCGCGATGCCATCGCCAGCGTGACCGATTACCCCTTGAGCCCACGCCTCGATTCGCCGGCGACGGCCGAGAAAATCCTGATGTCGATCGAGGAGCTCAAGACACGCCACGCCAAGCAGCAGGGTCAGCAACGTAACCTCAGCGAGGTGGCCGCATGAACGACTGGGTTGGCGAGCTCCAGCGCCTGCGCCGCGACGGAACGGCCGCCGTCCTGGTCACGGTGGCTTCGATCAAGGGTTCGGCGCCGCGCGAACCCGGCGCCAAGATGATCGTCACGGCCGACGACGCGCACGGCACGATCGGCGGCGGCCATCTCGAGCACCAGGCGATCGCGATCGCCCGCGATCTCCTCGCGCGTGGCGCCGGCGGCGCGCTGCGCCGGTTCCCGCTTGGCGCGAGCCTCGGCCAGTGCTGTGGCGGACTCGTGAACCTCTTGTTCGATCCGGTGAGCACAACGGCCGAGTGGGTGGACACGCTGGCAACATTCCGGCGCGAGGGAACCGCTTGCGTGCTCGTGACCGCGGCACACGGCGTCGCGCACGCGGGCAAGCTCGTCGTCACCTCCGACGGCGCTATCGGCGCGCTTGGTTTCGGACTGGATATGCAAGCGGCGGAGATCGCCCGCGCGCTGCTCGCGAACGGCGAAGGCGTACGACTCATGCAGATCGGCGCTCCCGAAGCGCCCGCTCTGTTCTTGTTCGAGCCGCAACGCGCAGCGGACTTTTCGATCGTGCTGTTCGGCGCCGGTCATGTCGGCCGCGCGCTGGTGCACGTGCTCGCTGCCCTGCCCTGCCGCATTACCTGGGTCGACTGCCGCGATGATCAGTTCCCGCGCGACCTGCCTGCGAACGTGACGGTCGCCTGCACCGATGCTCCGACGGCCGAAGTGGACGCGGCGGCGCGGGGAAGCTACTTCCTGGTCATGACGCACAGCCATGCGCTCGACCAGGAGCTTGCGGAGGCCGTCCTCGCGCGCAGCGACTTCGCGTATTTCGGTCTGATCGGCTCGGTGTCGAAGCGGCGAGCGTTCGAAAAGCGCATGAAAAACCGCGGCGTGCCGCCGGCGCGATTCAGATACATGACCTGCCCGATCGGCGTGCCCGGCATATCCGGCAAGGAGCCCGCCGCCATCGCCATCGCAGTGGCCGCGGAAGTGCTGCAAGCGCGCGAGCGCCGAGCCGCCACGGCCGCGGCGCCGGCGCAGGCGCGCCGCGCCTGAAGCCGCCGGCAGGAACGACGCGAGCAGTGGGGTCATCAGGGAGCAACTGGAATGTCGAGTGAGACGACGGCATCGGCGGTCATCCCGCGCATCGAGCTTCGCGGCATCACGAAGGTCTATCCCGCCGTCGTCGCGAACAAGAACGTGTCGCTCACCGCGCTGCCGGGCGAGATCCACGCAGTGCTCGGGGAGAACGGCGCGGGCAAGAGCACGCTGATGAAAATCATCTACGGCGTCGTCAAGCCGGACGCTGGCGAAGTGCGCTGGGAGGGCAAGCGGGTAATCGTGGCCAACCCGGCGCATGCCCGCGAGCTTGGCATCGGAATGGTGTTTCAGCACTTCTCGCTGTTCGAAACGCTGACCGTCGTCGAGAACGTGGCGCTGGGGCTGCCGGGCAAGCCCGAGCTGGGCGAGCTCGGCAGGCGCATCACCGAGGTTTCGGAGCGCTACGGCCTGCCGGTCGATCCGCGCCGGCTCGTCCATTCGCTATCGGTCGGCGAACGGCAGCGCGTGGAGATCATCCGCTGCCTGCTCGTCAATCCGAAGCTGCTCATCATGGACGAGCCGACGTCGGTTCTCACGCCGCAAGCCGTGCGCAAACTGTTTGAAACGCTGCGGCAGCTCTCGGCGGAAGGCTGCACCATCCTCTACATCAGCCACAAGCTCGATGAGATCCAGGAGCTGTGCACGAATGCGACCGTGCTGCGCGGCGGCGAGGTCACCGGCCATTGCGACCCGCGCCAGGAGACGCCCAAGAGCATGGCGCGAATGATGATCGGCAAGGACCTGCCGCATCCGCAGCACGGCGCGGCCAAGACCGGCGAGCCGAGGCTCGTCCTCGCCGGCCTGAACCGGGAATCGCCCGATCCCTTCGGCACGGACCTGAAGGACATGCATCTCTCCGTGCACAGTGGCGAGATCGTCGGCATCGCCGGCGTTTCCGGCAACGGCCAACAGGAGCTGTTGGCGGCGATCTCGGGCGAAGAGCCGGTTTCCGAAAAGCACCCGGTCATCCTTTGCGGCGCCGAGGCGGGCCGGATGAGCCCGGCCGCGAGGCGCGAGCTGGGCCTTTGCTTCGTTCCCGAGGAACGTCTCGGCCGCGGCGCGGTACCGCGCATGTCGCTCGCGGACAACGCGTTGCTGACCGCGCACCGCCGCGGCTTCGTCACAGCCGGCCTGATCAAGTTCTCGGCGATCGCGGCTTTCGCCGCTTCGTGCATTGAAGCCTTCAACGTCAAATGCGGCGGCCCGCAGTCCGAGGCCAAGAGCCTTTCGGGCGGCAACCTGCAGAAGTTCATCGTCGGCCGCGAAATCATGCAAAAGCCCAAGGTGCTGGTCGTCGCGCAGCCCACGTGGGGTGTAGATGTCGGTGCGGCCGCGTTCATTCGGCAGAAGATCATCGATCTGCGGAACGAGGGCGTGGCGATCCTCGTGCTGTCGGAAGAGCTCGACGAGCTGTTCGAAGTGAGCGATCGCCTGGCGGTCATCGCCAAAGGTCGCCTGTCACCGGCCAAACCGATCAAGGAAACCAACGTCGAGGAAATCGGCGTGTGGATGAGCGGAATGTGGCCGGATGCCGGCGATCCGGCCCATTTCGCGCAGGAGGGTGAACATGCGGCTCAAGCTTGAAACGCGCGCGGAACCGTCGCGCCTGATGGGTTATCTGTCGCCGCTGTTCGCGGCGATGCTGACGGTGATCGCCGGATTCATCCTGTTTTCGGCGCTGGGCAAGAATCCGCTGCAGGCGTTCTATACCTTTTTCATCTATCCGGTCCACGATCTCAACGGCTTCGCCGAGCTGTTGCTCAAGGCCTCTCCGCTGATGTTGATCGCCGTCGGCCTGGCGTGCGGGTATCGAGCGAACGTCTGGAACATCGGCGCCGAAGGACAGCTCGTGCTCGGCGCCATCTTTGCGGGCGGAGTCGCGCTGTATTTCCACGGCAGCGAAAGCGGCCTGATTCTGCCCACGATGGTCGTCGCCGGCGCGATCGGCGGCATGCTGTGGGCGGCGATCCCGGCGTTGCTGCGCACCCGCTTCAACACCAACGAAATCCTGGTGAGCCTGATGCTGGTTTACGTCGCCAATTTCCTGTTGAGCTGGCTGGTGCACGAGCCGTGGCGCGATCCGGAAGGGTTCAATTTCCCGCAGAGCAAGCAGTTCACCGAGTCGGCGTTGTATCCGGTACTACTGCCGGGAACGCGACTCAATGTCGGCTTCCTGATCTCGCTCGCCGCGGTGGGCGCCGGGTACGTCTTCCTCAATCGCAGCTTTCTCGGCTTCCAGATGCGGGTGGCCGGGCTCGCTGACGCCGCCGCGCGCTATGCCGGCTTCAACGCCCACCGGATGATATGGCTCGGCCTGCTCGTGGGCGGTGCGGCGGCAGGCGTCGCCGGCATGGGCGAAGTCGCGGGCCCGATCGGACAGTTGCTGCCGTCGGTATCGCCAGGCTACGGCTTTGCCGCGATCATCGTCGCTTTTGTCGGCCGGCTGCATCCGATCGGCATCCTGCTCGCGAGCCTGCTGATGTCGCTGCTCTATCTGGGTGGCGAAGCGGCGCAGATGGGCCTGCAACTGCCTTCGGCGATGACCGGATTGTTTCAGGGCATGCTTTTGTTCTTCCTCCTCGGGTCCGACGTGTTCATCAACTACCGCGTCAAGGTAGTCCGCCCGCCGAAGGTGCAGGTGCAGCTCGCGCAGGCAGCGGCATGATGGACACCCTCATTCCGATCCTGGTCGCGGCCGTTGCCGCCGGCACGCCGATGGTTTTCGCAGCACTCGGCGAGCTCGTCACCGAGAAATCCGGCGTGCTCAATCTCGGTGTCGAAGGCATGATGCTGATGGGCGCCGTCACGGGATTCGCGGTCGCGTCGCAGACCGGAAATCCGTGGGTCGGCGCGTTGGCGGGGATGGTGGCCGGCGCGGCGATGGCGCTCATCTTCGCCGTGCTTACGCTGAATCTGATGGCGAATCAGGTTGCCTCGGGACTCGCGCTCACCCTCTTCGGCGTCGGCCTCTCCGCGTTTCTCGGCAAGCCCTACGAGAGCGTGTCGCTCACCGTCGCGCCGCCGCCGGCGATTCCCCTGCTGTCGCAGATTCCCGTGCTCGGCCCGCTGCTCTTCAACTACCACCTGCTGGTCTATGTATCGTGGGCGCTGTTCGCGGCGATCGCCTGGTTCCTCTACAGGAGCCGCGCCGGATTGGTGCTGCGCTCGATCGGCGAGTCGCCCGAGTCGGCGCATGCGATCGGCTACCCCGTGATCCGCATCCGCTATCTCGCCACGCTCTTCGGCGGCGCGATGGCCGGACTGGGCGGAGCGTACCTTTCCGAGTTCTACGCGCCGCTCTGGGTGGAAGGCATGACTGCCGGTCGCGGCTGGATCGCGCTCGCGCTGGTCGTGTTCGCGACGTGGCGTCCGGCGCGTGTGATGATCGGCGCCTATCTGTTCGGCGGCGTCACTATCGCGCAGTTTTTCGCACAGGGAGCAGGGATCGCGATCGCGTCGCAATTCCTCTCATCGCTGCCGTACCTGGCGACGATCGTCGTGCTGGTATTCATCTCGCGCAATCTCGCCACGATCCGGCTCAACGCGCCGGTGTCGCTCGCCAAGTCGTACCGGCCCGATTGACCCAAGGAGTGCTTATCGAACAAAGTGAGCGTCATCATCGCAACTCAAGCGTGTCCCGTCGTGACCCGGACGGGGCGTCCGCGACTTTAAGCGAACCGGGCGTGCAGACCGTTCATCGAGGAGAGTAAGCATGAAACCAAGCAGTCAACCAAGCAGTCGCGTCACCCGCTGGGCACTGGGCCTGACGGCAGGAGCCGTATTGGGCCTGGCGGCCGGAGCAGCTCTCGCCCAGGCGCCGTTGAAAGTCGGCTTTGTATACGTGAGCCCCGTGGGGGACGCCGGCTGGACCTACCAGCACGACCAGGGTCGCAAGGAAATGGAGAAGGCGCTCTCCGGCAAGGTGGAAACCAAATTCGTCGAGAATGTGCCCGAAGGCGCCGATGCGGAGCGCGTCATCCGCGAGCTCGCCTCCAGCGGGAACAAGCTCATCTTCACGACGTCGTTCGGCTACATGAATCCGACCATCAAGGTCGCGGCGCAGTTTCCGAACACTGATTTCGAGCATGCGACCGGCTACAAGACGGCGAAGAATGTCGGCATCTACAACGCGCGCTTCTACGAGGGCCGATACCTGTGCGGCGTGATCGCCGGCAAGATGACCAAGAGCAACGTCGCGGGCTACGTCGCCGCGTTCCCGATCCCCGAAGTGGTCCAGGGAATCAACGCCTTCACGCAAGGGATGCGCAGCGTCAATCCCAAGGCGGAGCTGAAGGTGATCTGGACCAACTCCTGGTACGACCCGGGGCGCGAGCGCGAGGCGGCAAACACGCTGATCTCGCAGGGGGCGGACGTCCTCACGCATCACACCGACTCGACCGCCGTCGTGCAGGCGGCGGAGGAGAAGGGCAAGTACGCGTTCGGCTATCACTCCGACATGTCCAAGTACGGAGCGCACGCGCATCTGACCGCGACCACCCACCAATGGGGCGCCTATTACACCAAGATCGCGCAGGAAGTGATCGCCGGCAACTGGAAGCCCGCGAGCGTCTGGGGTGGCATCAAGGACGGCATGATCAAGCTCGCGCCTCTCAACCCGGCCGTCCCGAAGGACGTTGCGACCCTGGTGGCCGCGAAGGAGAAGGACATCGCCGCCGGCAAGCTGCATCCGTTTCAGGGCCCGGTGAAGGACAACAGCGGCAAGGAACGCATCGCCGCGGGCAAGACGATGAGTGACGACGAGATGCAGAAGATGGACTTCTACGTCGAAGGGGTACAGGGCAGCCTGCCGAAGAAGTAATCCGCAGGCTTTTGCGGTGACCCGGATGATC
>Ga0075425_100009211_pt1 | contig 10502 bp, 9 predicted proteins | sample SoiMethybrSBSTD4_FD_75300 | JGI IMG/M metagenome (GOLD analysis project Ga0075425, IMG submission 75300) | Bulk soil microbial communities from a Populus tree surrounding site in Tennessee, USA - Soil MetaG P. TD hybrid SBSTD4 | ecosystem: Environmental > Terrestrial > Soil > Tree plantation...
GATCCCGCGGATGCGCGGGTGGGTCTTGAACTGCTGCAGGACGTCGTGGACCGAGAACTCGACGTCGGCGTAGTCGAGTCCGGCGACGAACCCGATCGAGACCTTGTCGTCGCCCATGGGGTAGATCCACGAGCCGCCGAACTCCTTGTACTTGGCCGAGGTGCGCAATGGCCAGCCCAGCGTGTGGATGACCCTGGTCAGCGGAGTGGGCACCTCCCAGACCTCCTTGACCCCGAGCGCCCACACCTGCGCGTCCTCGGTACCGAGGTCGAACGCCCGGATGGCCGCGCCCGTCAGGTGGCCCCAGGTGCCCTCGGCCAGCACGGTGGCCTTGGCGAGGACGTCCGAGCCGGGCTCGAAGTTGCCCAGCGGCTCGCCGTCCTTGCCCCGGCCCTTGTCGCCCGAGCGGATGCCGACGACCCTGTTCGCGTCCACGAGCAGCTTGGCCGCCGACGTCTCGGTGAGCAGGTACGCTCCCGCCTCCTCGGCCTTGTCGGCCAGCCAGCGCGACAGCTCGGCGACCGAGATCAGGTAGTTGCCGTGGTTCTTGAACGGCGGCGGGGTGGGGATGCGCACCGACTGCTTGCCGGTGAGCATGAGATAGACCGCCTCGCCGGGGACCTCGCCGTAGGTCGGCCAGTCCGTCGGGGCGACGGCGGGGAACAGCTCCTTCATCGCCGACGGCCGCATGATCGCGCCGGACAGGTTGTGCGCCCCGCACACCTTCCCCTTCTCGACGACGGCGACGGGCACCTCGCCGAGGCCGGTGGCCAGAGCCTCGTCCTCGGCGAGCAGCTGCAGCAGCCGGTTGGCGCACGCCAGCCCGGCCGGGCCGCCGCCGACGATCACGACCCCGACCTCGATCCGCTCGTCCTCGGGGTCGGTCGGCGGGCCGACGAACTCCTGCACCGGGTTGACCGGAGGCGGGAACGCGGCCGGGACGACCAGCCCGTTGCTCGAGCCGGCGGCTGCCATCGCCCTACGAGCCCTTCTTGGCTCGTACGGCCTCGGTCAGCTTGGGCACGATCTTGTTCAGGTCGCCCACGATGCCGAGGTCGGAGAACTCGAAGATCGGCGCGTTCGAGTCCTTGTTGATCGCGACGATGTTCTCGGAGTTCTGCATCCCGACCTTGTGCTGGATGGCGCCGGAGATGCCCGCGGCGAGGTAGAGCTTCGGCGCGACCGTCTTGCCGGTCTGGCCGATCTGGCCGGCGTAGGGGAACCAGCCCGCGTCGACCACGGCGCGCGTGGCGGCGACGGCGCCGCCGAAGGCGCCGGCCAGCTCCTCGAGCTGCTCGAAGCCCTCGGGCTTGCCGAGCCCGCGGCCGCCGGCGATGAGCACGTCGGCGTCGTCGATGTTCACGTCCGCGCCGCGCTGCTCGCCGCGCTGGACCATCGTGGCCTTGGTCGACCAGGGCGACAGCTCGACGTCGACGTCCTCGACGGCGACGCTCGCGCCGTTGCGCTCGGCCGCCTCGAAGGCGTTCAGGCGCCCGATGATCACGCCGAGATCGCCCTTGTAGCGGGACTCGGAGACCATCGAGTCCTGCAGGATCGGACGCGAGGCGACGAGCTCGCCGTTGTCGACGTTGACCTCGGTGACCTCCATGGTCACGCCGGCCTTGCGGCGGGCGGCCAGGCCGGCGCCGATCTCAAAGCCGAGCAGGCCGCCGCCGAACAGCGCGTAGGCGTGGCCGTTGTCCTCGATCACCTTCGCCATCGCGTCGACCACCGGCTGCGCAAGGCCCTCGGGACCCTTCGCGCGGTAGACCTTGGTCGCACCGTACCTGCCGAGCCCCGCGAGGAACTCGTCGGTCAAATCGCCCTCGCCGACCACGACCGCGTGGGCCTCGCCGCCCAGCTCGGAGGCCAGCCTCGCGGCCTCGGAGACCGCGCCGAGCGAGTTCTTGTTGAACTCGCCCTCGTAGTGGAGGACGTACACCAGGATGTTGCTCATCTAGATCAGCTTCCTCTCGTCGAGCCACGCGACGATCTTCTCGACCGTCTCCGCGGTGTCCTCGTCCTCGATGATCTGGCCGGGCTCCTTCTGCGGCGGGTCGTGGAAGTTCCCGCACGCGACCTGGGAGCCGTCGGCGCCGACCATGGCGACCTCGACCCCGACATCGCTGGCGGCCTTCGTGTCGAGAGGCTTCTTCTTCGCGCCCATGATCGCCTTGAGCGACGGGTAGCGCGGCTCGTTGATGGCGTCGCCGACCGAGATGACGGCCGGGAGCTCGACGTCGACGGTGTCGTAGCCGTACTCCGCCTGGCGCTCGCAGCGCAGGCTGCCGCCGGAGACGTCGATCTTGATCACCTGCGTGAGCGAGGGCATCTGCAGGTGGTCGGCGACGACGGCGCCGATCGTGTAGCACTCGCCGTCGTCTGACTGCTGCCCCAGCAGCACGAGGTCGGGCTGTTCGGCGGCCAGGGTCTGGGCCAGCGCGTAGCCGGTTGCGGCTACATCCGACCCCGCAAGCGCTTCGTCCGTCAGGTGAACGGAGCGGTCGGCGCCGAGCGAGACGGCCTTGTGGAGGGCGCGGACGGCGCTCTCGGGCCCCATCGTGACCGCGACGACCTCGTCCACGTCGACGGCGCCGCCCTCCTTGATCTGCATGGCGGCCTCGATGGCGTGGGTGTCGAACGGGTTGAGGTTCTTCTCCCCGCTCCGGTCCAGGCGCCCCGTCGAGGCATCGATGCGCTTCTCGACGGCAGCGTCCGGGACCTCTTTGACCAGGACGCAAATTTTCAACGAACTGCCTCCTCTAAGCCTGAATAGCGCGGTTGATGGTAGCGATTGACCAGTCAGTCAATCGCCGGTTTCGGCCCGGATGAAGTCCACGATGCTCTGGGTCGGCGCGCCCGGCGTGAACACGCCGCGGACGCCGAGCTTCTCGAGCTCGGGAATGTCGTCGGCGGGGATCGTGCCTCCCACGGTCACGACGACGTCCTCGGCTTGCTCGCTGCGGAGGAGATCGAGGATCCGCGGCACCAGCGTCATGTGGGCCCCCGAGAGGATCGACAGGCCGACCGCGTCCGCGTCCTCCTGGATCACGGTCTCGACGATCTGCTCGGGCGTCTGGTGCAGGCCGGTGTAGATGACTTCCATCCCCGCGTCGCGCAGGGCGCGGGCGATGATCTTCGCCCCGCGGTCGTGCCCGTCGAGGCCCGGCTTGGCCACCACCACGCGAATCTTCTTCTCGGCGGCAGGCATTGCGGCGGCGGGATTGTAGTTCGTGATCCGCCTCGACAGAGCCGGACCCAGGCTCGTCAGCCTGGGTCCTGGTCCTACGCCGGGCGCCCTGCGAAGGCGCTACCGGACCCTGATCGTGCCGACCATCCCGGCGTGGATGGTGCAGCGGTAGGCGAAGGTGCCCTTGTTGTTGAACTTGTGGGAGTACGACCCGCTGGTCTGGGTCCTCGAGTGCGCCGAGCCCCGGAACGTCACGTTGTGCGCGGCGCGGCCGGCCCACTTCCACTTCACCGTGGTGCCCTTGCTGACGGTCACCGTCTTGGGCGAGAAGAAGTTGTCCTTGACCGACACCGACCGCGTGGCGCTGCTGGCGGGGGCGACGAGCAGCACGACCAGCGCGCCGACGGCGAGGGGTACGGCGAGCAGCTTTCGCATCCACATCCTCCCTGGGGGATCGGGTCTTGACGTCTAGTACGCGGGACGAGCCCTCGAGGTTCGACGCTATCTGACGCGACCTAGAACACGGGGGTTTCTGTGTAAGTACCGAACACGCTCTGCAGCGCACCGACGATCTCTCCCTCGGTGCAATGGGCGCGGGCGGCATCCAGGAGCACGGGCATGAGGTTCTGGCGCTCGTCGGCGGCGGCGGCGCGCAGCGCGGCCAGGGCGCGGTCGGCGGCGCCGTCGTCGCGGCCGTCGCGGGCCCGGTGGAGGCGTTCGATCTGCTTGCGCTCGAGCGCCGGGTCGATGCGCAGGATCGGGATCTCGCCGGACTCGTTGCCCTCGGTGTGGGCGTTGACACCCACCAGCTTGCGCCGCCCCAGGTCGAGCTCCTGCTGGTAGCGGAAGCTCGCCTCGGCGATCTCGCGCTGGGGGTAGTTGCGCTTGACCGCGGCGACCATGCCGCCGAGCTCGTCGATCTTGTCGAAGTACGCGTAGGCCTGGGCCTCGAGCTCGTCTGTGAGCGCCTCGAGGAAGTAGCTGCCACCGAGCGGGTCGATCGTGTTCGTGACGCCGGTCTCCTCGGCGATGACCTGTTGCGTGCGCAAGGCGACGCGCACCGCGTCCTCGGTCGGGAGCGCGAGCGCCTCGTCGTAGGAGTTGGTGTGCAGCGACTGGGTCCCGCCGAGGATGCCCGCCAGGGCCTCGATCGCCGTGCGGACGATGTTGTTGAGCGGCTGCTGGGCGGTCAGCGAGACGCCTGCGGTCTGGGCGTGGAAGCGCATGCGCCACGACTCGGGTCGCTTGGCGCCGAACGTCTCCTTGAGCTCCCGGGCCCAGATCCGCCGCGCCGCCCGGTACTTGGCGATCTCCTCGAAGAAGTCGATGTGGGCGTTGAAGAAGAAGCTCAGGCGCGGCGCAAAGGCGTCGACGTCCAGCCCGCGGCCCACCGCCTGCTCGACGTAGGTGAGCCCGTCCTTGAGCGTGAACGCCAGCTCCTGCGCGGCGGTCGAGCCCGCCTCGCGGATGTGGTAGCCGCTGATGCTCACCGGGTGCCAGCGCGGCATGGTCGTCGAGCACCACTCGATCATGTCCCCGAGCAACCGCATGGCCGGGTCGATCGGGAAGCACCACTCCTTCTGGGCGATGTACTCCTTGAGGATGTCGGCCTGGATCGTGCCCGCGAGCTTGTCGGGGGTGAGGCCCTGCTCCTCGGCGGCGACGACGAAGTAGGCGAGCATGATCGCCGCGGGCGCGTTGATGGTCATCGAGACGCTGACGTCGCCCAGCGGGATGCCCTGGAACAGCCGCTCCATGTCGTCGACGATGTCGATGGCGACGCCCTCGCGGCCGACCTCGCCGAGCGAGCGCGGGCTGTCGGAGTCGTAGCCCATCAGGCTCGGCATGTCGTAGGCGGTCGAGAGCCCGGTCTGCCCGTGGTCGAGCAGGTAGCGGAAGCGGGCGTTGGTCTCCTCGGCGGTGCCGAAGCCGGCGAACTGGCGCATCGTCCACAGCCGCCCCCGGTACATCGAGGGGTAGACGCCGCGCGTGAACGGCGGCTCGCCGGGCAACCCGATGGCCTCGTCGGTGTCCGCGGGCAGATCGGCGTCGGTGTAGAGCGGCTTGACCGGGACGCCGCTCATGGTCTCGAAGGGTGCGTCGCGCTCCGGCGTGCGCGCATACACCTCGCGCTCCCACCGCTCGGCGTCGGTGCGTTCGCGGGGCTCAGTCGCCATGGAGGGAGTCTAGGTGGGTCGCGCCGCCTGCCCCAGCAACGCGCGCGCGATGACGAGGCGCTGGATCTCGCTCGTCCCCTCGTAGATCTCGGTCACCTTCGCGTCGCGGTAGTAGCGCTCGGCCGGGAACTCCTTCGTGTAGCCGTAGCCGCCGAGGACCTGGATCGCCTCGCCGGTGGACCGCCGGGCCACGCCGGACGCGAACAGCTTGGCCTGGGCCCCCTCGACCGTGTGGGGATGGCCGTCCTGCTTCAGCCGCGCGGCACGCCAGGTCAGCGCCCGCGCCGCCTCGACCTCGGTCTGCATGTCGGCGAGCTTCTGGTGGATCTGGCCGAAGCGTCCGATCGGGCCCCCGAAGGCTCGCCGCTCGCGCGCGTAGCCGACCGCGAGGTCGAGGGCCGCCTGTGCGATCCCGGTCGCCTGGGCGGCGATGCCGATGCGTCCGCCGTCCAGCGTCGACAGCGCGATGCGCATGCCGCCACCGGGCTCGCCCAGCCGCTCGCCCGGCGTGTCCTCGAAGCGCAGGTCCGCGGTCGAGGACGAGTTCAGGCCGAGCTTGTCCTCCTCGCGCGTCGGCGCGAACCCGGACGCCCCGCGGCGGACCACCCAGGCGCCGATGCGGTCCTCGTCGCCCTCGCGCGCGAAGACGACGAACGTGTGCGCGTGCGAGCCGTTGGTGATCCATTGCTTGGCCCCGGTCAAGCGCCCGTCGCGCGCTCGCGTCCGCAGCGCGGCGGCGTCCGATCCCGCCTCGGGCTCGGTCAGCGCGAACGCCGCCAGCTCGTGCCCCTGCGCCAGCGGCGGTACGAGCCCGCCGATCTGCTCCTCGGAGCCGTGGGCGAGGATCGGCAGCGTGCCGGCGCTGGTGTGCACGGCGACCGTGACCGCCACCCCGGCGTCCGCACGGGCGAGCTCCTCGAGCACGAGCACGTAGCTGAGGAAGTCGGCCCCGGCACCGCCGTGCTCCTCTGGCACGCACACCCCCATCAGCCCGAGCTCGCCCAGCGCCGCGAAGATCTCGGCAGGGAAGTGGTGGTCGCGATCCCACGCCGGCGCCCGTGGTGCGATCTCGTCGTCCGCGAACCGGCGCGCGAGCGCCCGGATCTCGCGCTGCTCGTCGGTCAGCGCGCTCATCGGCGGACCACGGCGCGACGCAGCCGCGAGGCCGGAGGGAGCTGGCGACGCCGCTGCAGTGCCACCCGCGCGCCACCGCCCAGCGCGACGGCGGCGACCGCGCCGCCGGCGACGAACAGGCGTCGGCGCAGCCGCTCGAAGCGGATGATGCGCCAGCCCTCCTCGTGCGCCACGCGCGCAAGCTCCGCGTCGGGGTTGACCGCCACCGGGTTGCCGACCGCGCGCAGCATCGGCAGGTCGGACTCGGAGTCCGAGTACGCGTAGGACGCGTCGAGGTCGTAGCCCTCGCGCGTCGCGAGCTCGCGCATCGCCTCGGCCTTGCCCTCGCGGTACGTGAACGGCTCCATCGCCCGGCCGGTGTAGGCGCCGTCCTCCTTCTCCCAACCGGAGCCGAGCGCGCCGTCGAACAGCAGCGCGCCGGCGACGAGGTCGGCCATCTCCTGCGACGAGGCGGTGACGATGTAGACCGGACGCCCCTCGTCCTGGTGACGCCAGGCCTCGCGCAGCATCTGCGGGTAGACGCGCGGCAGGACCTCGGTGAGGATGCCCGGGCCCATGCGGTGGATGTCGCGCACTGCGATGCCCCGGAGCGCGCCCCCGACCCGGTCGCGCAGCTCGTCGGTGGACTGGTCGGTCGAGCCCTGCAGCCGGAACGCCAGGTTGGCCAGTGCGCCGCCGACGATCTGGCGGCGCGACATCAGGCCCGACCGGTACGCCTCGCGCGCGAACGCGAAGGCCGACGAGCCGGCCATCAGCGTGCGGTCGAGATCGAAGAACGCGGCGGCGCTGCCCACGCGGGCGAGCGTAGCGGCGCGGCCACCCGGGCCCGTCGCGCGCCGCTAGGTCCCGTTGCCGAAGACTTCGAGGACGACCGCGTCCCCCTGGCCGCCGCCGGAGCAGATCGCGACGACGCCCTTGCCGCCACCACGGCGGCGCAGCTCGTGCACCAGGGTCCCGAGGATGCGGGCGCCCGAGGCACCGATCGGGTGGCCGATGGCCACGGCGCCGCCGTTGACGTTGACTTTGTCCTCGTCGATCCCGAGTACGCGGATCGAGTTCAGGGTGACCGAGGCGAACGCCTCGTTGATCTCCCACAGGTCGATGTCGTCGGCTTGGAGCCCGGCCTTCGCGAGCGCCTTCTTGGACGCCGCGGCGGGCGTGCGGGCCAGGTAGGGGTACTCGTCCGCGACCTGGGCGTGGGCGATGATCCGCGCGATCGGCCTGGCGCCGTTCGCCGACGCCCACTCGTCGCTGGCGACCACCGCGGCGCCGGCGCCGTCGTTGACCCCCGGGCTGTTGCCTGCCGTGTGCGAGCCGTCGGGGTTCAGTGGCGGCAGCTTGGCCAGCTGCTCGAGGTCGGTGTCGCGACGCGGGCCTTCGTCGACCTCGACCGTCGTCTCGCCCTTCTTCGACGTCACGGTGACCGGCACGATCTCCTCCGGCAGCCGTCCGTCGTCGGTCGCGTCGAGCGCGCGCTGGTGCGAGCGCAGGGCCCAGCGATCCATGTCGGGGCGAGTGAGCTCGAGCTCAGCGGCGACGTCGGAGGCCTCCTCGTACATCTGCCTGCCCGTGAACGGGTTGCGCAGGCCGTCCTGGATCATCGCGTCAATCGCCTTGGCGTCGCCCATGCGGAAGCCGAACCGCGCCTTGGGGAGCATGTAGGGCGCGAAGGACATCGACTCCATGCCGCCCCCGAGGCCGATCTCCACGTCACCGGCCCGAATGGCCTGGTCGAGCAGCAGCGTCGAGCGCAGGCCCGATGCGCACACCTTGTTGATCGTCTCCGACGAGACCTCCTTGGGGATCCCGCCCTTGATCTGCGCCTGACGCGAGGGGATCTGCCCCTGGCCGGCCTGAAGGACTTGGCCCATGACCACGTGCTGCACCTGCTCGGGCTCGACCCCGGCTCGCTCGAGAGCCGCCGTGATCGCGGTACCGCCCAGGTCGGTGGCGTCGAGGGACGAGAGGCCGCCGCCGAGCTTGCCGACGGGCGTGCGAGCGGTGGAAAGGATGACGGTCTCGGGCATGGCGGAGAACTGTAGTGTCCGCACCTTCGTGGACGTTGATGCGACTACCCGCAATCCGCCCGATCTAGACGCCGATTCGGTGATCGTCGGGGTCTTCGAGGGCGAGGACGTCGCCCACGACACGCCGGGCGGCGAGCTGCAGGCGCTCCTGGACAGCGGCGAGGCCCGCCGCGCCTTCCGCAAGCTCGCCGTCGCGCACGCGGGCGGCAAGCGCTGGGTGCTGGTCGGGCTCGGGCGGCGTGAGGACTTCAATGCCGAGCGGGCGCGGGTAGCGGCGGCCGTCGCCTACGCGCGGGCCGCCGAGCTGGGCACGTCCACGCTGTGCTGGGAGGTCCCGCACCACGTCGGCGAGGACGTCGTCGGCGGGCTTGTCGAGGGCACGCTCCTGCGCGCCTACCGGTTCAACCGCTACAAGTCCGGCGGCGACGACGACGACCGCCGCACGAAGGGGCTGCTGGTCTCGGCCCACCACGACGTCGCCGAGGCGGTTGCCCGCGCCGTGGTGCTCGCCACGGCGCAGAACGGTGCCCGCGACCTGCAGAACACGCCGGCCAACGACCTGACCCCGGCGGCGCTGGGCGACGCGGCCAGGGCGCTGGCGGCCGAGCTGGACGGGTTGAGCGTGGAGACCGAGGGCCGCGAGGGCATCCTGGCCCGCGGCATGGGCGCCTTTGCCGCGGTCGCCCAGGGCAGCGACAACGACCCCCGCCTGATCGTGCTTCGCTACGACCCGGCGGGGGCGAGCGGGCCGCGGCTGGGCTTCGTGGGCAAGGCGGTCACCTTCGACACCGGCGGCATCTCCATCAAGCCGTCGGCCAAGATGGCCGAGATGAAGTTCGACATGTCCGGCGGGGCCGCCGTGATCGAGGCGATCGCGGCCATCGCCCGCTTGGCGCTGCCGGTGCGCGTGATCGGCGTCGTCGGCGCCACCGAGAACATGCCCTCGGGCCACGCGGTCAAGCCCGGCGACATCGTGCGGGCCATGAACGGCACCACGATCGAGGTCAACAACACCGACGCCGAGGGCCGCATGGTGCTGGCCGACTGCCTCGCCCACGCGGTGGGCGAGGGCGCCGAGCGGCTGGTCGACCTCGCGACGCTCACCGGGGCCGTCGTTGTCGCGCTGGGCTCGGCCAACGCGGGCGTGATGGGCGACGACGACGCCTGGTGCGGCGAGGTGCAGGCCGCGGCGGAGGCGGCCGGCGAGTCGGTCTGGCGCCTGCCCCTGGGCGAGGACTACGCGGACATGATCAAGGGCCGCTACGCCGACATCGTCAACTCGACGGCCAAGCGCGAGGCGATGTCGATCACCGCCGCCGAGTTCCTGCACCGCTTCACCGGCGGCGTGCCGTGGGCGCACCTCGACATCGCGGGTGTGTCGTGGGATCGCGGCAAGGCCTACGCCGCCAAGGGCGGAGCGGGCTTCGGCGTGCGCACGCTGGTCGAGCTGGCCCGGCGTTCCGCCGGGAGCTGATGGACTTCGACCTCTCCGACGACCACGAGCTCATCCGGCGCACCGTGCGGGACTTCGCCGAGGGCGAGGTCGCGCCGGTCGCCTCCGAGCTCGACCGCACCAAGCGCTTCCCTTACGAGATCGTCCGTCAGCTCGGCGACCTGAACCTCATGGGCATCCCCTTCCCGGAGCGCTACGGGGGCGCCGGGGGCGACACGCTCGCGTACTCGATCGCGGTCGAGGAGCTGACCCGCGTGGACTCCTCGGTGGGGATCACGATGTGCGCCCACACTTCGCTGGGCACGCAGCCGATCTACCTGTTCGGCACGGAGGAACAGAAGCAACGGTATCTCCCCGATCTCCTTGCAGGGCGCAAGCTCGCGGCCTTCGGGCTCACCGAGCCCGAGGCGGGGTCGGACGCCGGCAACACCAAGACGCGTGCCCGGGAGGACGACGGCGAGTGGGTGATCGACGGCGCCAAGCAGTTCATCACCAACGCCGGCACCGACATCTCCGGCGTC
>Ga0075425_100009213_pt1 | contig 10502 bp, 7 predicted proteins | sample SoiMethybrSBSTD4_FD_75300 | JGI IMG/M metagenome (GOLD analysis project Ga0075425, IMG submission 75300) | Bulk soil microbial communities from a Populus tree surrounding site in Tennessee, USA - Soil MetaG P. TD hybrid SBSTD4 | ecosystem: Environmental > Terrestrial > Soil > Tree plantation...
GTCTTCAGCGGAATCCAGTATGCTGACGGGAGCCGCTTGAAGAGCGTTGAAACAGAGAGCACCAAGCAGGAAGAGGTTGCCGCCTGAACCGCTTTTTCCACACCTCCTGGCGGCGGCTCATGTTAAAAATCTCAATTCTCAAATCTCAATTCTCAATTTTCAAATCAACAAATCCCCGGCCCATTCGAACCGGGGATTCTCTTTCAGCTAGTTCGCATTAAAAAACCAACCGACGACCACAACCTCAGAACGGAGGCTCTTCGTTCTCCTCTTCTTCTTCGTCAGGGCCGCGGCGTGTCTGACCCTTGTCGCCGACCTGTTCGCGCTCGCGATTCAGCTCAACCATATCGATGCTGTCCGTCATATCTCCCAGCAAGTGCCTGCAGAAGTAATCTGCCCTCACCCAGAAGAAATAGTTAGTCGCATCGGCATAACCGTGCCGCTTGCCCGGCAGCACGACCATATCAAATCGCTTGTTCGCTTTGATCAACGCATCCACCATCCGAAACGTGTTCGCCGGATGGACGTTGTTATCGATGTCCCCGGTAGACAGCAGAAGATGACCCTTCAAATTCTTAGCAAGCTCCGAGTTCTTCTCGATGTTGTACTCAAACTTAACGTTACCATCTTTATCTGTAATCTCTTTTACACCGTGATGTTTCTCACTCCACCAGCGGTTGTAGATGTTGTTCTCGTGGTTCCCCGACGACGAAACCGCGACCTTGAAAAAATCGGGGAACACCAGCATCGCCGCGGTGGACATAAAGCCTCCGCCCGAATGTCCGTAGATCCCCACTCGATCGATGTCGACAAACGGGTGCCGTCGCGCGAGCTGTTCGATCGCCGTCTTCTTGTCAGCCAGACCGTAGTCGCGCAGATTCCCGTAGCCGTACGTGTGATACCACTTCGAGCGTTGCGGGTTTCCGCCGCGGTTGCCTACTTCAATCACGATAAAGCCAAACTGAGCCAGTGTGATCCGATCGTTTCGACTGGTGAAGTTCTTGGTCACGCTTTCGGTCTGCGGCCCGGGGTAGACGTAGGCGATGATCGGATATCGTTTTCCCGGATCGAAATCAAAAGGCTTGTACATCACGCCGTACAGGTCGGTGATGCCGTCATCCGCTTTGACCTTGAACGGCTCCGGATACTTGTAGCCGGCTTCAACCAATGCCGTCGTGTCAGTCTGCTCAAGCGTCAGCACACACGCGCCCCCGACATCGTTTACCATCGATACCGGCGCAGTGTTTATTCGTGACGAATTGTCCAGGAAGTACTTGTTCGAATCCGACATCGTGACGTTGTGCGTAGCGTCTCCCGGATCGAGCAGCTTCATTGTTCCTCCGTTGAGGCTGACGCTGTAGACATGTTCGTAGTAAGGATCTTCGTTAGCTTCGTGACCAGATGCCGAGAAATAAAGGGTCCGTGTTTTCTCATCCAGACCTTCGATGTCGCTGCACACGAACTCGCCGGATGTGAGTTGGGTCTTCATTGTTCCGTTGGCATCGAACAAGTAGTAATGTCCCCACCCGTCGCGTTCCGACCAATGAACCATCTCACCGGTGCTCAGCAGACGAAGCGGTTTTAACTCGACATAGGTATTGAGCCGTTCCTCGATGAGCGTCTTTACTTCGCCGGTCGATGTGTCGGCTACACACACATCGATCTTCTTCAGATCGCGACTGGTGCGGTTGAAGTAGAGCTTGTCTGACGAGTCGCCGAGCCACTTCGGTTCGACCTGTGCTCCGCCGCCCGGCGGTCCCTGTTGTTGCTGCTGTTGTTCTTCCTGATCGCCGCGATCCACTTGAAAGACGCGCGCTCGTTCGCGTTCGACGTTGGTGACCGGCGCCGTGTAGACGGCGAGCTGCTGATCCTTGAAGCGATCTGTTTTGATTTTTACTCGGCCCTTGGTTGCGGGTTCGAAGACTTCGAGCTCGGCCTGAGGCTGATTGACTTCGCCGGGCATTCCGTAGCGGTAGGTCTCGAGCGTTGGCCGCGGACTTGCCAGAGAGTTGATCACCCATAATTCGCCAACTTTGCGTTGATCGTTTCGTTGAACTGCAAACTTCCTGGAGTCCTTCGACCAGTAGACGGTGATCGCAGGAACTCGCGGAGTCGGGTTCTTTTCGGTGAATCTGTAGAAGCGTTTCTCTTCTTCCTGCAGTCTGCGTTCGTATCCGTAGTCTTTTTCGCCGATAGTTGTGATCTGTGTTTCGACTATCGACTCGTCGTCTTCTTTCACTCGCGCCTTGGCGTAGTTGTCGGCGTCCATCATGAAGAGATTGTGACCGCGGGCGAAGATCACAGTTTTTTCATCCGGCGACACCGCTGCCCATCGAGGCTTGGCTAGCGGTTTGAAATCGGTCAGAAGTGTCACTTTGCCGGTGGCCATTTCATATTCGAAATAAACCGGGCGAGTCCGTGGTGGCGGCTGAGCTCCGGGAGTTCCCTGCGTTTGATTCTGATTCTGCTCCTGGTCTCCGCGATTTTGTTGGCCCCGAGTCGGAGGCGGATCCTCTTTCTTCAGTCCCGGAATATCGGCATCGCGCGGCACGTTTGCGTCGAACTGAAATACCGTGTCGTTCTTGATGAATTTGATGGTGTTAATCGGGAGATGCTGTGCTTCGTAAGGGATTCGAGTCAGATTGGTCAGCTGCGCCGCCATCTTCGCGTTGTCGAACAACGGCGTCTTTGATTTTTTGGCGGGATCGGCAATCCACCACCTCTTACCCTGGCTGGTCTCGTAGCTGTACCAGAACCTTTCGCCGGTCTCCATCCAGTGCGGTGTGACCGAAGTGTCGAATACGAGCTTTGTGACCTTGGCTGTTGTCCATCTGGAAGCCAGCTCGTAGTTGGCTCTGTGGACGTGCGGGTCTACGGGCCCCTTTGTTTCCTGGGCAAGCGCCGCAATCGGGCTTGTGCCAACCGCGATGCAGAACATCGTGACAAATGCGCGCTGAATGGGGCGAGCGGATGCGGATCGAAGCAACATAACAGGTCCTCCTCGGTGATGTTCGTGTTTTGTGAGTAAGTGCGAAATCAGACGGCGTGACGACTTCCGTGCCGTTGAGCCGTACTACGGCTGCAGTCTTTACCGCGTTACGAAAACCAGCAGGCGCCTCGGAGCCACCTGGTCGAGACGCTTTGTAGCAGTTACCCAATTACTGCGCTGAGTACCGCAGTAGATCTATTCAAGACACAACGAAGGTAAGCGGTGATGGCAGTCTCCCGGCCGACCGATCCGGACTTCGCATATAAAACGGTCTATTCGTTGGTGAGCCGACGGGCGATCTCCTCCAAAACCATTTCAGCCTTGAGTTCGATTTCTTCCTTAGTCTGATCCTGAATCGGATGCGTAACGTAGACCGCATCCAGATCGGCTCTCCCCAGCGCGCTCGCCTGTGCACGAGCCGCAGTGATGAATTCGGTCGTCGCTACAGGGATTGATGGGATTCCGACTGCCTCGAGCCTTGTCGTATCGTGCAAACTGCACGTTGTGCACGACCCTCAATCGGCTAGCGCTTCGATCACCGCATCGCAATCTGCATCGACCAGCTTGGAGATTACCGCTTCAGGCGCGGGCTTGGTAAACGTAGGCTTCATTACTCGAATGACCGATGCTACACCGTAACGTTGGCGCAAGAGTCGCTCCAAATGGTCGAGGAAGATGTTGCCGCCGGGCTTGCTTATGTCGAGCAGACCAACAGTCTTTCCTTCCAGCGTCCCAAGCCGCGACGCCGCGCTCGCAACCGTACGGCTCGTCTCATCCAATGGGTTCACCAATGTGATTCGCATTCTCTCTCCTTACTGAGTGCTGGGTTCTGAGTCATGAGTGCTGAGTCCTGAGTGCTGAGCTGAGTCGACGAACCTGCATGTAACACCAGTCAGCACTCAGGACTCAGCACTCACTGGATAGGTCACCATCTGACTGCCGCGAGCGCCCGCGGCCCAGCTGCCGATCACCGCTGAAAACTTGCCGGCCGTTCCTCCGGCTACGACTAGTTTTATCGCTGAAGGCTCGGGAAACTTCAGACAGCATTCCTCACCGTCGATGATCGCACGCTTGTACATCTTCACGTACGGCGTTCCTTCGCCTCCGCCGTCTTCGTAGTGCCGCAACGGAATTCCGGTGTTCTCATACAGGAATTCGCGCACCGCCTGCTTTGTGAATCCGTCCCGGTGAATCGTCTTGACGTGTTCTGGACAGAGAATCACCACTGCTTCGATTCCGTGACACACACGATACGACCAGACCGTTGCCAGCGCTCGGGTGATTGCTTTTAGAATCTGTTTTCCTTCGCGCGCCATATGTTCGCTGACTCCGTGAGGAGACTCGCCTGCGAACACGCTGAGGGCGTTTTGTGCGGGTTGAAAGCCCAGCTCGACGTGCAAAGGCTCCCACGGATTCTCCTCTTCATTCTCTGCAATGCAGTAAGAAAACTTGCCTGGATTTCCGAGCGTCGACATATCGATCTCGCCGGGACGCGCGCCCCCAAGGTTTGTCAAAATCAGCTGAAGCGCTCGTCCAAGCGAGCTGTTTGCGCGAGCAATGTTGCTGAACACATTGCCGCGGCTCGCGAAGCCCATCTCCGCTCGAATCGGCCCATTGATGATCACCAGCGGTGCAGCAAAGTGAGTAGTCGCCTGGACACCGTGTATGTTGTAGCGTTCATCACAAACGGCGCGAACCAGCGGGATCAGCACTCGCATCATTTCCGGCTTGCACCCTGCCATCACCGCGTTGGCGGCGACCTTCTCCACTGTTGCCGCGCCGTAATTTGGAGGAATGAGCCCGATGATCTCGTCGGGCTCGAGCGAAGTCTCAGCGAGGAGTCGATCGACTCGTTCGACCGTCGGAGGAACCACCGGCAGCGGATCGCCGAACTGCATGCAGTATTCAAACGGATCTGTCGATTCATCCAGTTCGATGCGAGTGGCTCGGGCACCTCGCGTTAGATACGGATTGACGGCGTTTGCGATCTCGCCTTCGCCCGCCGATTCCAGATGTCTCGAGACGCAACCGAATTTTGAGTCAGGCGCTCCATCAAAGGGTTCGGCGATCACCGTCCTTGCGGCGTTCATTATCGACGCGATTTGATTCAATTCGAGTTTGTTAAAACCGCCGAGGGTCTGTTGTATGACGCCCTCCGCGTCAACCAGAAAAAAAGTCGGTACTGCGACCGGGTCGTATTGTTTTGTGATGCTGAGATCCTGATCGAGCACTACGGGAAATTTGACTTGGGCTTGCTCGATCAGTTCTCGCGTAGGTCGTTTGCCGTCTTGAGAGATTCCCACAATCCGCTCGTTGCCATCGATTATTGATGCGAGGCGATTGACGTAAGGGATTGCGAGTCGGCATGTCGGGCAGTCTGTTTCGAAGAAGATCAACAGCCTGGGTTTTGATGAAACACGCTCGAATTGCAGAGTCGTATCGTCGAGACGAGCGAGCGAAAAGGCTGGGGCCGAGTCACCTTTATCGAGCATCTGTTTTGTTACCGAAGAGAAAGCGAAGGGTAAATCTCGATTCAAAACCATGAATCGGAGTCGGAAGTCTACTAACGGAGATCGGATGGTGCAATGGAAGAAGGGGACAGAGTCGGGGATCAGCGTCGGGGGTCAGGATCTGGATGAATCTTCAAAGTAAGGGTTCAAGGTTTGCGCTAAAAGCCAGCTGTGCGAGGAAATTTAGAACCGTGGCTTCGGAACAATGGGCCCCGACCCCTGACCCCCGAATCCTGTTACCTGCGGCTAGTCGTAGTAGTCGCAGCCTTAGAATCGCGCATCTGTTTCACTCGATCATGTGAGAGCTTGATGCTCTGAAATTGTCTTTCCACCAGCGTGAGTACGTTCGTGGGTAGACCCTGTTTTATCGCATCCTTGTACGCATCGACGGCGCTGTCCTCACCTCTCTCGCATTCGCTCAGGATGGCGTGATCGTCCTTGCCAGTCAGAGTTCCTTTGATATCCATCCAAACGCGATGCATTGCACCTGTCGCTGAGCCCTTTTTCTCAGGGTCGCCACCCAGTCGGCGCACTTCCACTTGGAGCTCATTTACACACTGAGCTCGCTCGGCACTACATTGATTGAGAAAATTTCTGATGTCGGGGCTCTTGACTTTATCTGCAGCTTCTTTGAAGCCGGTCTGCCCGTCTCGGCAAACTTCTATGAGGTCATTGAGGCAATCGATTACTTTTTCGGCATCCATTTGTGCGTTCCTCCCTTGTTCGTTCTGAGTTCGGAGGCCTCGCACGCTCAACGTCCAACTGGCCTTAAGTATGAATGCCCGGCGAGAAGGCTGTCAACGCAGATAACGCAAGTAGCAGATCTTACTAAAGTTTAAGCGAAGAGATTGGATGGAATCCCAGCCCAAATGGAGACCCAATTCGAAGGCTCCCTGGGAATCGATTCAAGGGTCACTTTGCCTCCAGCGACTCTCGAATATACAATCGCTCGGCATGAAAATCCTTGTGATCGGCTCCGGTGGTCGAGAACACGCTCTCGTTTGGAAACTCGCTAAAAGCCCCCTCGCTTCCACGATCTATTGCGCTCCCGGAAACGCCGGCATTAGCGAAATCGCCACTTGCGTTCCCGCTGATGTCAACGATCGCGAAGCTCTCGCCCAACTTGCTGAATCGATCTCTGCCGACTTGACGGTGGTCGGCCCGGAAGTTCCGCTGGTGGCCGGCGTCTCCGAAGCATTTCACAAGCGCGGGCTTCGGCTTGTTGGACCCTCGGCCGCAGCGGCTCGTCTCGAAGGCAGCAAGATCTTCACGAAAGAGTTCACGACTCGGCGTTCGATTCCGACGGCTCGATTCGAATCGTGCGACACTCCTGACCTCGCGCAGGACGCGATCCGTAGATTTCAATTCCCTGTGGTCGTCAAGGCGGACGGTCTGGCAGCTGGAAAAGGCGTTCGGATAATCGCGAACCAATCCGAGTTTGATGAAGCCATCAACGAGTTGATGGTGAAACGAATCTTTGGCGATGCGGGCGCGCGGCTGCTTTTGGAAGAGTGTCTGGTAGGTCGCGAGGCTTCTGTAATGATTTTTACAGACGCCCGAGACTACAAAATGATCGTGCCCGCCCAGGATCATAAACGAGTCTTCGATCACGATCAGGGCCCGAACACCGGAGGAATGGGATCGTTTTCGACGCCCGGTCTAATTGACGAGTCGACTCTCGCCCGTGTCGCGCGCGAGATCATTGAGCCCACACTCGAAGGTATGTCTGCAGAAGGCAACCCCTTTTCCGGAATTCTCTATGCCGGTCTGATGTTGACCAGCGACGGACCAAAGCTGATTGAGTTCAACGCGCGTTTGGGAGACCCAGAAACGCAAGCCGTGCTGGTACGCCTCGAAAGCGATCTGGTCGAGATCTTCCAGGCAGTTGTCGACGGCAAGATCGGCTCGATGCAGGTCGAATGGAGCGACGATTCATCGGTGTGTGTGGTTGCTGCATCCGGTGGCTATCCAGGTTCTTTCGAAAAAGGAAAACCAATATCTGGTCTTGAAGCAGCGCAGTCGATTGAAGACGTCGTTGTCTTTCACGCCGGAACTACGCGTGAAAATAATGACGAGTACCGAACTTGGGGCGGTCGCGTACTCGGTATAACGGCTCGCGCATCGACTCTGGAGGCCGCGAGAGCGAACGCCTACCAGGCGATCGGCCGAATCAATTTTGCAGGAATGCACTATCGAACTGATATCGCGGCCAGCGAGCACAACGTCTAGTTCGTCCGAAGACGTTAACCGCTCAAGACACGGTGAATGCGTGGGTCATTCTTTGGCTGGGAGGGTTACGAAATAGCTGGGGGATTGATCTTTCCAGTTTGACTTTCATTCTTCCTAACGTCCACAATGAACCAAAATAGAGCCCAGCAGCATCGAACTCGAAGGGTACGTCGCGAACGCACAGTTCGCCGTCACGAAAAAATCTCGGAGGTCAGTTCTAATGTCGAGTGAAGCGGTCAATGGATCTGTGGTTCCGACTACCACCGCGGAGTCGGATAACCCCTATCTGGCTACCTTTCGGCCCTATATCCCGGCGGGAGTCCAGATGCGCGAGTTGACCGTGGCGCCGGTCATCGTGGGAACTATACTCGGAATCATTTTTGGCGCATCGTCGCTCTATCTGGTCTTAAAGGTCGGATTGACCGTCAGCGCTTCAATCCCGGTCGCTGTAATCTCCATTACCCTGTTCAGAATGTTTTCCAAAGTCGGGATGAAGAACGCCACGATTCTGGAAAACAACATCGTTCAGACCGCGGGGTCGGCCGGAGAATCGATCGCATTCGGCGTTGGAGTGACGATGCCGGCAATCATGATCCTCGGTTTCGATCTCGAGATAACCAGAGTGATGCTGGTGGCGGTGTTAGGCGGACTGCTCGGAATATTAATGATGATACCGCTGCGACGCGCGCTCATAGTCTCGCAACACGGGTATCTCAAATATCCTGAAGGAACGGCCTGCGCGGAAGTCCTGAAGGCTGGAGCGTCGGATGAATCCAGAGCCGCGGCAACCGAAGGCACGAAAGACGGCGTAGTCGCTGAAGTGCGAGCGCTCCCGATCTTCACCGGATTGGGACTCGGTTTCCTTTATCAAACAGCGATGGGCGCATTCAAAGCGTGGAAGGATACTCCTGAAAAAATCTTCTCTGCGCCGTTCAAAGCAGGATCGATTGCAGCTGAAATATCTCCGGCGTTGTTAGGTGTCGGCTACATCATCGGGCCTCGCATTGCTTCGATTATGTGCGGCGGCGGCGTGCTCGCTTATCTGGTATTGATACCGGCAATCAAGTTTTTTGGCGAGGGAATGACTACGCCGCTGGCACCGGGAACGGTTCCGATCAGCGAGATGAGTCCCGGTCAGATTAGAAGCGCGTACGTGCTGTACATCGGAGCCGGCGCGGTTGCGGCAGGTGGAATCATCAGCCTGTTCCGCTCGCTGCCGACGATCTGGCACGGATTAAAGGGCGGGATTAGCGATTTCAAAGGCGGGCGAGATGCTACCTCGCGAGCTCCGCGTACTGATCAGGATCTCTCGATGAAGTTTGTCGTCGGTGGGATCTTCGTGTTGCTGGCGACGATAATGATCTTCCCGCAGTTGAATCTGCAGTGGAACATTTTGGGCGCGATTCTGATCGTAGCTTTTGGATTCTTGTTCGTGACCGTGTCCTCGCGGCTGACCGGTGAAATCGGATCGTCGTCAAATCCGATTTCGGGAATGACCGTCGCTACGTTGCTGCTGACCTGTCTGATCTTTTTGATAGTCGGTTGGGTCGGCCCGAGTTACTACGTGACCGCGCTTTCGATCGGCGGCATCGTTTGTATCGCCGCTTCGAACGGTGGCACCACATCGCAGGATCTCAAGACCGGGTTCCTCGTCGGGTCTACTCCAAAGCATCAGCAGACCGCGATTCTTATTGGCGCGTTGGCATCCGCGGTGGTGCTCGGTCCGATCCTGCTGAAGCTCAACAACTCATCGACGATTTATTTCCCGCACACCAGCTTCGAGCCGATTGAGAATCCCGCTTCGGTCGGTGAGGTTGCCTCATCGCTTCCGACGTACACCGGGAACTCACAACCGCCGCAAGCTGGCAGCTATCGACTGTTGAAGAACGAAGCTGGGGCAACCGCGGTCGGCGGCCTTGATCCCGGTGAATATCTGGTAGATCAATCGGGTAAGGTAGTTTACAAAGTCCAGCACAACTTCCAGGAAGGATTGAATGCTGGATCAGCCCAACTGGGTCCGGCGGAACCGTTGACAGGAAAGCAGGTTGAGTCGGATTCCAAGACCTACCGAACCTGGCAGAAGACTGATGACGAAGGAGGGCCCGCCGGTAGATATCTGGTAGCCGAGAACGGTGCAGCCGTCTATTTTGCCGATCCCGGGATTAACGGGACGCGCAAAATCCGGCCTGACGGCACCACAGTGTCAGTAAAATTCGACGCGCCAAAGGCAGTCCTGATGTCCTACATCATCAAAGGAATTTTGAATCACAAACTGCCGTGGGGCCTGGTCCTGCTCGGAGTGATGATCGCGATCGTCCTCGAAATGTCGGGAATACCTTCGCTGGCATTCGCGGTTGGCGTCTATCTCCCGCTTTCGTCTTCGAGTCCGATCTTTATCGGAGGGATGATTCGCTGGCTGGTCGACAAGTACCTTGCCAGGAAGTTCAAAGACAAGAACCTTACCGAAGAGCAGCTTGTTGCGGAGGGCGACAAGAGCGCGGGCGTGTTGATGGCATCGGGATATATCGCTGGTGGCGCGCTCGCAGGGATCGTCATCGCATTCATGGCGGGTATACCTAGGTGGGGTTTCCCAGAATTCAACGCCGGCGTTGAAAAGTGGGCTGGAGAGCACAATCCGTTCTTTGTCGGCCCAAATGCCGATATGCTGTCGCTGATTCCGTTTGTGATTTTGAGCATATTGCTCTATCTGGCCGGTCGCGACGCAATACTTGCTGGCCGCGGGGATAAAGCGCCGACAGGCTAGGAAACGATCC
>Ga0075425_100009215_pt1 | contig 10502 bp, 7 predicted proteins | sample SoiMethybrSBSTD4_FD_75300 | JGI IMG/M metagenome (GOLD analysis project Ga0075425, IMG submission 75300) | Bulk soil microbial communities from a Populus tree surrounding site in Tennessee, USA - Soil MetaG P. TD hybrid SBSTD4 | ecosystem: Environmental > Terrestrial > Soil > Tree plantation...
TCAAGCCGGTCACGTACACCGACCCCGAGACCGGCTGGCCCCCGCCGCCAATGAAGCCTTACATCACGCCCGCCTTGTCGGGCGAGGGGCAATGGGTGCCTCTCGATGCCGATCCCTTCATCCTCGCGAGCCCCGGCGCTCCCGCCGCGTTCGTGACGTCGTTCATCCGGACCGATCGCGAGCGCCAATACACCCGCATCTACGTCACGGTCTGGGATCCACGGCAGATCGAGATGCACATGATGGCCGGCACGGTCGAGCCCATCGGAGCGTCGGGCGAGGCCGGCCCTGGGCTCATCCCGCGCACGCCGGAAGTGATCGGACGCCTCGTCGCAGGAATGAACGGCGGCTTTCAAGCGCTGCATGGCGAATTCGGAATGATGGGCGATGGAATCGTCTACCTCCCGCCCAAACCGTATGCGGCCACGGTTGCGGCGCTCCGCGACGGTTCGACCGGTTTCGGGGAGTGGCCAGCCGACCAGGGTATTCCCGAGAACATCCTGTCGTTTCGCCAGAACCTGACAGCTCTCGTCAAAGACGAGAAATTCAATCCATACGGCCGAACTTGGTGGGGCGGGACGCCGCCTGGGCAAACCGACAAGGTGCACTCGACGCGCTCGGGGATCTGCCTCACGCGAGAGGATTTCATCGCTTATTTCTACGGTCAGGACATCGCTGCCGAGGTGCTGGCGCAGGCGATGATCCGCGCGCGATGCAAGTTCGGCATCCACCTCGACATGAACGTCGGGCACACGGGTCTCGAATTTTACCGCGTGGCCCCCGCAGCGGAGCTTTCTCCAATTGGCCGCCCGCTCCAGAGCGACTGGGAAGCCGAGGGGACGGTGCCCGGGCTCGAGGGTTGGAACTTTCGCGGGCGCCGCATGATACGGGGGATGCCGCTCATGAACTTTCCGCGCTACATCCAGCGAGAGGCGCGCGACTTCTTCTACTTGACGCTGCGTCATGTTCTGCCGGGAGCCGATGTTCACTCCGCGCCGGAAACCGACGGACACTGGCGGACGCGCGGCCTGCCGCAGCACGGCTTTCCGTTTGCCGTCGCGACGACGAGCATCGCTCCCGAGCCCGCGCGCCCCGAGTTTCGCGTCGAGCTTCTCAAGATTGATCCGCGCGTCGTCGCGGCACAAGGTCTTTCCGACGCCGATCCGGCGGCACCGACGCTCGTCGTTTTGAATGGCATCGCCCGCGCGAAAACGGGACACCCGGCCCTCTGGATAGCGAAGGGGGCCTTTTCGATCGGAGAAGAAGCACCGGAAGGGGCCATCGCCCTTTTCTCAGGGCTCTCCACCAGCGAAATCCTCGCCGCACCGAGCGCGAACGCCACGGTGGGAATCGCCGACGAGGATGGCGTTCTCATCTACGCAGAATCCCCGTCGGCGCCCGATTCCGCCGCGGTCCTCGATCGGCTTCTCGTGCGACTCGGTTGCTCGAGCCGGATGATGCTCGCCCATCCGCTGAATCCGGCGCTCGGCGGCACGACGAGCCTCGCGGGTGCGCCGGTGGCGCAGGCTGACGTGGGCACCGTGCGGCTCGTGCGTCGAGAGGCGCCGGCGGCGCGATCGATTTTCGAGGATACGCCCATCACCCCCCCCGAGGTTTGGCAGCCCCTTCAAATGCGGCGGGTGCGCTATTTCAAGAAGCCCACCCCTCCCCCGCCCGCGTCTTCGATGCCTCCTCCCGTGGAACGGCGTCCGAATTGACGCGCGGTGTCGTCAAATGGCGACTTTCGGCGCTCAAGAACATCGTGCTTCCAGCGGTTTACGTAACTCCTGCGGAGAGTTGACGCTCTCTCGTGCAGCGCGCTAAAGGTAGCGCGAGTGCCCTCCTCGGAACGACGTTGAATAGTCCGCAAGCTTTTGGCCCCTACGAGCTCACCGAGCGAATCAACATCGGTGGGATGGCCGAGGTGTTTCGCGCGCAGGATCACGCGCACCAGAGACTCGTTGCCATCAAGCGCATTTTGCCCTCCGTCGCCGAGGACGAAGAGTTCATCCAGATGTTTCGCGACGAGGCTGCCATCGCGAGCCAACTCGACCATCCCAACATCGCCAAGATCTACGACGTGGGGAAGGTCGACCTCAGCTACTACCTTGCGCTCGAGTTCGTGAACGGCAAGGACCTGCGGGTCCTGTTCGATCGCGCCGTTCGCTCGAAAGAGCCGATTCCGCTGGATTTCATCATCTACGTGATGCGGCAGGCGGCCGAGGGGCTCGATTACGCCCACCACCGCATGGACGCGCTGGGCAAGCCGCTCGGCGTCGTGCATCGCGACGTCTCGCCGCAAAACCTTTTGGTCTCCTTCGACGGCGACGTCAAAATCATCGATTTTGGTATCGCAAAAGCCGCTGGAAAGCTCACGCGGACACAGGTTGGCACGATCAAGGGCAAGTTCGGTTACATGTCGCCCGAGCAAGTTCGCGGCCTGCCGGTCGATCAGCGTTCGGACGTCTTCTCGCTGGGGATCTGCCTGTGGGAGCTCATCGGTCTCGAGCGGCTTTTTACGGGGGACAACGAGATCGTCATCATGGAAAAAATCCGGAGCTGCGAGATCCCGAGCCTCGCTGGCAAGGCCTCCAACGTGCCGCCGGAACTCGAGAAAATCGTTTTGAAGGCGCTCGCCAAGGACGCGGACGAGCGCTACGCTACCGCCAAGGAACTCAGTATCGATTTGGAAGGTTTTGCGCGCGCCGCAGAGCTCGTCGCCGACCGCGGGCGGGCAGCGGAATACATGCGACGCGTCTTCGCCGGCGATCCGGCCATCAATGCGTCGATCGAGGAGAAGTCATCCATGGCGGATCGGAAGAGCGGTTCAGACCTCGACGTTTTCGAAGGCCTGTCCAAGAAAACCGCGCAAGACGAGGCGCCAACGCCGTTTGCACCCCCCACATCCGGAAACAGCAGGCCGGTCCCCACACCCCTCGCTCGCCACAAGACCCTGTTAGGAATGCCGAATCCGCCGGGGTTTCCGCCGGTGGGCAGCAAGATGCCCTCGGGAAGCACCCTGCCCGGCGGTACCGGTGCCCCGAAGTCGTTCGGGCCGCCGCCCCTGCGCAACACGGGCAACATTCCACCTCCCCCGCCCGGTCGGGGCACCTATCCGTCGAACCCGGCGTCGCCGCCGCCCGGATCTCTCGCGGCGGTCGCTCCGGATGATGAAATCCCGACCGCAAAGCCGAGCCTCGGTTCCCCCAACGCCGCCCCTGCGCTTCCCACCGCCCGCGCGCTTGCGAATTCGTCGGACGTCGAGATGGATTGGGACGAGGAGGACGAGAAGACGAGCGTCTTCGAGCGAAGCGAGACGACGACCGTGTACGAGAAGGGGGAAGCGACTCCCAGCGCAAGCGGTCTGCCCAAACCACTTCCGGCCCCGCCCCCCCTTTCCGCGCTCGTGCCCCCCATGGGCACACGCACCCGCCCCGGCGCCGGGCAGTCATCGGTTCCTCCTCCCCCCATGGGACACGGTGGCTACGGATCCAGGTTTCCCCCGCCACCGCCACCCGTTGCCGGCCGGTTGCCCTCGGTGACGCCTCCTGGCGCACTCGGCTCCACGATGCCGCGGGGCCTCGCCTCGACCCGCATCGTCGCGCACGAGCTCGATCGTGGCAGTGTCACGAGCGTCATCTCGACGCCCGATTTCAGGGCGAGCAGGCGCAGCAAGGTCGTGGTCGGCATCATCGGAGGAGTGCTCGTCGCCGGCATCGTGTTCTTGGCCACGCAACGAGGCGGCAAGGTGGCCGTGTTCGTCGCCGGTCCTGGAGGCAAGCCCTTGTCGTCGCTCACCGTGCTGGTCGACGGGATGCCAAAGTGTACGGCGTCGCCGTGCAACCTCGAGCTCGACAAGGGCATCCACGCCATCAAGGCGACCTCGGATGGATACGCCCCGCAGGAGCAGGGCGCCACGGTGCACGCAGGCGAGGAAATCGCCATCAACTTCAAGCTCGAGAAGACGTCCGAGGGCACCGGTCTCAAAGTCGGTGGCAAGCAGGACGGCGTCGAGCTCTTCATCGATGGCAAGGAGATCGGACCTCTTCCGCAGGAGGTGAAGGACTTGGCGGCCGGGCCGCACAAGCTCCTATTCAAGGGGAACGATCGCTACGAGCCCGAGGAGCGGACGGTCAACATCGATCCCGAACAGCTCAAAGACCTAGGACCGATCTCGTTGAAGGTGCTCCGGGGCCTTGCGACCTTCGACGTCCGAACACCTGGAGTGAGAGTGACGCTCGCCTCGGGCAAAGATCGACGCCAGCTCACCGACTTCTCGCAACCGGTCGAAATCGAGACTTCGAAAAACTGGACCATCGAAGCAACCAAGCCTGGCTACGACGACATGAAGCAGCCGATCACGTTCGACGATCGCGCCGAAAAGACATTCGTCATCGCGCTCCAAGAGCGTACGAGGCCTCTCGAAGCGCCCGCCCCGGTCGCGGCTCCCCCGCCTCGCCCGATCGAGCGCGCAGCGCCAGAACGCACCGCCGAGCGCGCAGCGCCGGAGCGTGCTGGACCTTCCGAGGAAGGCTCTGGCGGCAACTGCACGCTCAACTTCAATTCTATCCCCGTTTCCAACGTGGTTTTCGACGGACGGCCGCTCGGCGGCACGCCCAAGCTCGGCTATTCGGCCTCCCCGGGCTCGCACACCGTCATCTTCATCAACGCCGACGAGGGCAAAAAAGTGACGAGCGTCACGTGCAGAGCGGGAGAAACGAAGACCGTCGCCGTACGTTTGAGCCAATGAGCCGAAGCTGACCTCTCCTCCCCGACCGTGGATCTTGGGCCTCACGGCGGCGGTTCTGGCCGTGCTTCCCTTCGCGCAATCGCTCGGCGGCCAGTTCGTCTACGACGATCATGCGCTCATCGAGCAGCGGGAGGCCGTGCACTCGCTCTCGCGGCTGCCGGAGCTCTGGCAAAGTGAGTTTTGGCAGGGCATCACGGCGATCCACTTCCGGTTCTTGAGGCCGCTGGTGTCGACGTCGTACGCGCTCGACTGGGCCCTCTACGGCGGTAGGCCCGCGGGCTTTCACGCGACGAACTTGCTGCTGCACGCGACGGTGGCGCTCCTTCTCTACGCGACGCTTCGACGTTGGTCGACGGCGCCGATCGGCGCGCTCGTTGCGACGCTCGCGTGGGCGTGGCACCCGAGCAAGGTCGAAGCCGTCTCCTTCGTCTCGGGGCGAACCGACTTGATCTGCGCGCTCGGAATCTTGGTCACCTGCGCAGGGGTGAGAAGACGGCTCTCGGGATCGGTCGCCGGCGGTGCCTTGGAGGCTTTGGGGCTCGTCGTCGCTTTCGCATCCAAAGAAAGCGCGGTCGTCGTGCCTGCCTTCGTCTTCGTCGAGGCTTGGGCCTTTTTGGGCCGGCCCCGTCTCGATCGCGCCGAGATCACTCGCGCCACGCGGGTGGCGCTTCCCCACGTCGGTGTGGCGCTTCTCTACGTCGCGGCTCGGACCGTCTTCCTTCCGATCGTGCCCGAACGCGCATGGGCGATCCCGTTCGCCGATGCCCGGCTCTACACGCTCGAGACGCTCGGCGAGTTCGCCCGCATCGTCCTTTTTCCGATCCCTCTCTCGGTGCAGCGAGCACCGATTCGTCTCGATGCCGCCCACGGCCTGGTGCACGACCCGTGGCGTCTCGCCCTCGGGGCGGCAGCGATCGCCGTCATCGTTCTCGCGATCGCGGCGCTTCGTAGGGGGCTTGGCGCGGCGCACAAGAGCGTCGGGTGCCTCCTCGCGGCGGCGGCGCTGGTTCCGGTTTCGAACTTGGTTTCGGCTCGGGCAGTGTTTCTCTTTGCCGAGCGATTCGCGTACGTGCCGCTCATGGGTCTCGCTCTTTCTGTCATCCCGACGACCCGACCTCGCGCTCTCGGGCTCGCAGCATGGACGCTGGTCCTCGGCGCGAGTTTTTTTTGTTCGGCCGGACACACGCGCGACTTCCTCGACGACCGCTCGCTCTGGAAACACGAGCTCGCGGTCAACCCGAGAGATCCCCTCGGCTTGCGCTTCGCCTGCGAGGACGCGATGCGCCGCCACGACGAAAGGGCTGCGCTGGGCTTCGCCCTTCGCGGTTACGAAGCTTCTTCCGGATGGCCGGTTCCGAGACCCGACCGTGTCGACTTCGCGGCGCGGGCTGCGCGATCGCTCGAGCTCGTCACGTTGGACGCGGACACCGGCTCTCTCCAGGAGATCGTGGGGTTTTACCGGACGCTCCTCGTAGGACGGGGAACGGCTCGTCTGCAACGCATCTCGATCGCCATCGAAGCCGACGGCGCCGAAGCCAAGAACTTCCGGCAGAGCGACCCGTCGCGAGTCGCGAGCCTGAAGCTTTGGGCGGCGGTGGCCGCTTCCCGCCTCGCAGACTGCGATTTCGCGCTTCCGCTGGCGCGTGAGAGCCTGCCTGGGATCGAAGAAATAAACCGGCGCGTCTCGGCGGCGCTCGTCCTCGCGCGGTGCTCCGCGTGGGAGGATGCGCTTCTCGTCGCGCGCGGTCTCGAAACGCAAGACGCCTCGCTGGCCGAGCTCAGGCGTAACCTCGAATGGGCGCGATCGGTCGCGGGCGAAGACCACGCCAGTCTGGCGGGCGCGCTGCGATGGTCACGCGCGCAAACGCTGCTCTTGAACCGAGGGCCCGCCTACGTCGCCTTGGTACCCTGGCAGGCGGACATTCTGCTGGACCCGGATGCGACCGTTTTCTTCGCGAGGACGGCGTGGGCGGCGGGCGAGGACGCGGCAGCACGGCAGGCACTCGGTGCCCGCATGAGCGAGGCGGACGCAGAGCTGCTGCTCGCGTCGTGGTCGAAGGACCTCGGCCGCAATTGACTGGTGTTACTCGGCGCGGCCTTCGGCCCGCCTGCGATTGTCGTCAGGGCGAGTCGGCGATGCCCCATTGTGCCCAGCTGCCCGCGCAATCGCGCGAACGACCCTGGTAAGTCCCACCCCTCCCGGGGTTCCGAAGCGGCTCCGGCAGGGGACCGGGCGACTCACCCGCGCATCGCGCCCCGTCATGGGGCGGGCCGACGACGAGCAGGCCGGTGCGCGAGAGGAACGGTAGGTCCTTCTTCAAGATCTGGTTGAAGGCCTCGTCGTGACGCCTGGCCTGATCGAGGGCCTGCTCCTGCCGCAAAGCGCGGAGCTTGCCCGCGACGTTTTCCTTGAGCTCTTCGTCATCGGTCACGCCATAGACGCGCTCGAGAAACGCGATGGCAGCCTCGCGGTTGCCTTCGCGGGTGAAGATGCCGGCGGCGGCGAGCGCTTGCCACTGCACGTTCTGGTTCGTAGTGACGAGCTCGGCAGCGCGCGCGAGCATCCTCGCCCCCGCCACGCGAAACGCCTCCTTCTCGTCGTCCTCGGTCAAGAACTGGGTCGCGATGAAGGCCATGAACTGACCAGCGGAAAGCCACAGGTAGCCGTCGGTCGGACACATCTCGAGCCCCTGCTCGAGCAAGCGTCGCGCGTGGCGGATGTCCTCGGGGCTAGGCGCCCCTATCGGTTGGTAGACGACGAACGTGTCGACGTAGCGGTAGGTCTGGCAAAAGTGCGGGTCGAGCGCGACGATGCTGTCGAGGTACTGGCCGACGAATTCGAATCGCCGGTGCTCCTCGAAATGGATGCCATAGGAGACGATCGTGCTCGTGAAGAGCAGATCCGCGAGCGCTGAGCGGTACCCGAGTGACATCGCCGTCAACATCGACGGCGGGGGGAGCGCGAAAACGTCCGACGCGAGGCCGGCGGAACGCGTGCTCGCTACCGCGCGCGGCCGCGCATACGCGACGACGCCCATCGAGCCGAGGAGCAACGCAAAAGCTCCTGCCCTCCCGAGCGCGCCCCGTATCGCCACCAGCGCCTCACTCGACTTCGCGATCGACGTACATCCCCGGCAGGATCCGCGATCCGTTCGCGTCCGCCTCGCCTTCGACTTCGAAGGTCGAAAGAACGCCGTCGCCGTCGAGGTCGCCGTGTGCCGTCGCGCGAAAGCGGGCCCGGTCGGCCGCCTGTGAGCTGTCGAACGCGAAACTGAAGGCATGCGGATGGTCGAAGCCGAACGCGAGGGCCCTCCAGGTCGGCTGCTCCCAGACGCCTGGCGGATCGTCCGCTCGTACGCCGCGCGGCACCTCGGGCGGCGTCAGCGGCGCGCTCGGCGGGAACGCGGGATCGGACGGCGTCGTCGAAGCCAGGCTCACGGCGGCTGCGGCGATGCGTTTGAGCCCGTCGACCGGTTCGGCGAGACGCGAGGCGTGCAGTCCGCGAGCAAACTCGGGCACCGCAACGGCCAGGATCGAACCGCCGAGAGCAAAGGCGATGGCGGCTTCGACGGGTGTGAGTGACCGCACGGATCAGTTCCTCGGGTGCCGAAATGAAGCACTTTCTCGTCGTCAGGCAAAGACAAAACACGTGCGCCCCCTCCCGTCGACGGGAAAGGGCGCGCGCGTTCCGTTTCGAGATAGCTCGGTACCGTCGGGTGCGAGCGCTCACTCCTCCGGGTTCACCTCGGTGAAGTTCGGAGCCACGATGACGACGCCGGTCCTTACCTCGCCCTTCAACGTGAATTCCGAAAGATTGCCGTCCCCGTTGAGGTCACCCTTGCCGGTCGCCTCGAACGTACCGGCGGCGCCAGTGCTCCCGACGTAGCTATACATGTAGTATTGGGGATCGCTCAGCGTGAATTTCAAGCAGCTGAATCCCTTGCCCTGAGTCGCCGCGTCCGCTGACCATTCGCTGGCAGCCGACTGGTACTTCTTACCCTTGATGCTGTCCGCGCTCGCGGGAATACTGGCGGTGGCGCTGGAGCACAGGTTGTTGGCCAGGGCCGCCGTGCCTTGGTCGGCAAGGATGGTACCCGGCATCGACTCCCTTTCGTACGCGGTCTTGGCATCCTTCGCCATCTGACCGACCGCGTTGCGGGCCTCGGCCGTCTTCGAGTTCAGAAGATATTTCCGAACACCGTAGATGGCGAGCGCCGCGAGCACGCCCACGATCGCCACGACGATCATGAGCTCGATGAGCGTGAAGCCACGGCTACTAATTCTCTTGAATGAACGCATGATATCTCTCTCCTCTTATTCTTCTGGGTTAACTTCCGTGAAGTTCGGCGCCACGATGACGACGCCGCTCCTCACTTCGCCTTTCAACGTGAACTCCGACAGAGCGCCATCGCCGTTGAGATCGCCTTGTCCTGTCGCCGCGAACGTGCCGGCGGCGCCGCTGCTGCCGACGTAGCTGTACATGTAGTACTGCGGATCGCTTATCGAGAACCGCAGGCATCCGAATCCCTTGCCCGGAGTAGCCGCGTCGACCCCCCACTCGCTCGCGGCCGACTGGTACTTCTTTCCTTTGATGCTGTCCGCGCTGGCGGGAACCGAGCTCGTCGCGCTCGTGCAAAGGTTGTTGGACACGCCGGCCGAGCTGCCGCCCGCGAGGATGTCGGACTTCATCGATTCCCGCTCGTACGCCGCTTTCGCATCCTTCGCCATCTGCCCCACCGCGTTTCGGGCTTCGGTCGTTTTCGAGTTCAGCAGGTATTTCCGAACGCCATAGATCGCCAGCGCGGCGAGCACGCCGACGATCGCCACCACGATCATGAGCTCGATCAGAGTAAAACCACGGCTATCGAATTTCTTGAATCCACGCATACACACTTAGACCTCCTCTTGCACGATGCCGGATGCCCATGCTCCACGCCCCCCGCGGCTCCGGCCTGTCTGGCCCGCGTGCGTTGCTTCTCGTTTTCTATTCAACATACTTTTCATTCCCCCTCGGCCTCGACGTAGATCTCGCCGGTGAACGACGTGCCTGCGACGTACGAGAAAACGCCGTTGCCATCGACGTCTCCCTTGGCTTCGATGACGTACCAGGGTTCGGACGTAGTGGGCCACGTCGGCGAGCTGGCGATGTCGAGCGCCGGCGGCACGCCTGCTGCCAGCCCCGCCGCCACCTTGTAACCGTAGTAAACGGGCCCGTCCGAGCGCGCGCCGAGTTGCCTCCACGCCGTGTAGTCCGAGTGGGACGGGTTGTCCCACGCCGACTTGAACGCACCTACCGTCGTCTTGGGGTAGAGCTTGCTGAAACCTGCGCTGACATCGAGGTACCTGAGCGTCTCGGCTCGGTAGCTCTCCTCGGCCGCGCGGATCGACCCCACCATGTAGATCGCCTCGCTCGTCTTCGAGGAGGTGATGAACTTGCGGTACGCGACGAGTCCGAGCGTCGCCAGCACTCCGACGATGATGACCACCGTCATGAGCTCGATGAGCGTAAAACCTCGCTCTTGGCTTCTGGATCGATCGGCGCGCATGTCCCTTCCAGAGATTGCAGCTTCCAAGCCAATGCCTAGGGATGGTTACGGATGCGACAATTCGAGCCTTTAGCTTCTGTCGACAAATTACCGGTGCCGCAAAACGTCACTCGCCCGAGAGCCGGATGACAAATCGCGTTACCCGGCTCGAGCGCAGGTAGGCGTGACACTCACCGGTTGCTGCTCGGAACCTCGGCTCCGGCGCG
>Ga0075425_100009220_pt1 | contig 10499 bp, 13 predicted proteins | sample SoiMethybrSBSTD4_FD_75300 | JGI IMG/M metagenome (GOLD analysis project Ga0075425, IMG submission 75300) | Bulk soil microbial communities from a Populus tree surrounding site in Tennessee, USA - Soil MetaG P. TD hybrid SBSTD4 | ecosystem: Environmental > Terrestrial > Soil > Tree plantation...
TCGCGGCGGCAGAGCCGTTCGACGAGCTCGCGTGTCAGGCGTTGATGCGCGCGCACGCCGCGGCGGGCAATCGCGCCGAAGCGCTTCGGGTATACGCGAAATGCCGAAAGCTGTTTCGTGACGAGCTCGGCGCGGAGCCGTCGGAGAAGACGGCGAATGTGTTCCTGAGCATCTTGAAAGCCCACGCGTAGCCGGACATGAAGACGTTCGACGCACGATCGATTGAGGGATGGCGGGCCTGGCTGGACAAGCATCACGCATCTGCATCGGAGATCTGGCTTGTCTTTCACAAGAAACACACGGGCGCCGCGTCTGTTACGTATCTGGACGCACTCGATGAAGCGCTCTGCTACGGCTGGATCGACAGCCTCGTCAGGCGCCTCGACGACGACCGCTATGCGCGCAAGTTCACGCCGCGCAAAAGCGTCAGCAAGTGGTCGGCAATCAATCGCAAGCGCTACGCGGCACTCGAGGCGGCAGGACGTCTGAAAGCAGCGGGAAAGGCGCGATCGCCTGCGACCGGCAGTCGCTACGATGCGAAGCCGAATGTGCCGGAGAGACTTCCGGCGGACATCGCGAAAGCGCTAAAAGCCGCGCCGGCGGCGTGGGCGTTCTTCAAGACGCTCACCCCGAGAGAGCAGCGCGTGTACTTTGGCTGGATTCACCTCGCGAAACGCGAGGAGACGAAGCAGCGCCGCCTTGCCGAAGCGATCGCATTGCTGACGAAGAAACAGAAACTGGGACTGAAATAGGCGTGTAGACTAACCGCCATGACAGCTGAATTCGGTCCGTTGAAGTATCGGAAGTGGGCTCAGCGAGTCTTCTATCTCGCAGTAATCCTAGGCGTCGCGGCTGTTATCGCTAGCCAGTACCTCAAGTAGCGGCGTGGAAGAGCGTGATGGGCTGGTACATCAATGCGATTGTGACCGGACTCATGCTGTGCCTCGTGGTGGGGGCATGGCGTCTCCGCCGCCGCCGTACCACCCTAGGGGCGGGCGCGGCCGGAACGATATACGAACTGCTAAACGAGGAGCGGCGTGCCGCCATCGAAATCATCGTGGAAGAGCGTGCGGCCGAACACGATCCAGAAGACCGTGACGGCAACCTGCCTGAACTAGCGAATCCGAAGCGGATTAAATGACCCTCTGCGCGAGATTTACATTGGGTGTGTGAACGCGCTAATCGCCTTACCCAATTACCCGATTACTCAGTTATCCAATTCCGGATTGTCCTCACGCCAGATACCGAGCGCCTTCTGCGCCGGACGATCAGAAAAACTAAAAAGCACCGCCTCGTCGCGTGTCTTGTGAGACACGGCATGCCAGGACGGCACGACGAAGATGTCACGAGGTCTCCACTCGAATGTCTTGTCGCCGATGCGGCTCGTGCCGTGCCCTTCGACGGCACAGAAGATCGTCGCGTCGGTCGCCCGGTACGGCTGTCCGTCGAACCCTTTCGGCAGCAGCTGCAAATACGCGCCTATCGTCGGAAGCGGCGGTCCACCCGTTTTCGCGTTGCGGTACTCCAGCTTGAAACCATGACGCGGATCGGCTGCACCGCTCTTTGACAGCTCGGCGAGCCGCTCACGATGCGGTTCGTACGGATACTTCATCGCTGACGACTCGACCGGCCGCACGGGAGGCGCAGCTTCGTGATCTTCGTGCGAGTGATGTTCGTCGTGTTCTTCGTGTTTTTCGAAGAAAGACGTGTCGAACATGTTCACGATAGGGATGTCGAGTCCATCCAGCCACACCACCGGCTCCGCGCCCGGATTCCCGTGATCGTGGAACGACCAGAACGGGGTCAGGATGAAGTCGCCAGGCTTCATCGTCAGACGCTCGCCGTCGACAGACGTGTACGCGCCCGTGCCCTCGAGAATGAACCTCAGCGCAGACGCTGAGTGACGATGGCTGTGCGCCATTTCGCCGGGAAGTATCAGCTGCAACCCGGCATACAAGCTTTGAGTCACACGCGACATGCCCGGCAGTCCGGGATTCTCGAGGATCAGGACGCGCCGCTCCGCTTCTTCGGCAGTGATGAGACGTCCTGCCTCGGTCACGAACGGACGCATCTCGTCGTAACGCCACAGCGCCGGCTGAACCGCCGTCCGCGGATCTTTACGGACGATGTCGCTCAACACCTCCCATAAGGGTGCTGCGCTCTTCGACTTGAGCCGCGCGTAGAAGTCTTGGCGTTCAGCTTCCATATCTAAGGCCTTCGTGTGTCCTTCGTGCCTTCGTGATGTAAAAGGCGCCCCTACTTCGGTCGATACGCGACTCGCGCAACTTCTGAAATCGGAACTGGCGCGACAGTGGCGCGAATCTCGGCCTGCTTGTGCCGCTCGACCGTCGGCTTCGTCGTGCCGCGGCCTTCTTCGCCCCACACGATGGTGACTTCGGTGCCCGGGGCGGCCTGCTCGTTGTTCACGATGCCGAGCGACAGCCACGAGCGTTCGTTGTACGTGTATCCGGTGTACGTCGAGAGCCCGACGATCTTGCCGCTTTTCATCACGCGGTCGTAGGGCAGCGACGCGTAGTTGGCCAATGGCGTGTCGATGTACTTCGTGATGTCGCCGTCGTCCGACATCGTCTTGAACGCGCGCGCGACGTCGTCTCCGTTCCACAACAGCGTCACCTTCTGACGGGGCGGATTCGCGGACATCTTCTCGACCGCCGCGCGGCCTACGAAGTCGTGATCGAATTTCACGAACGGCCCGTAACCCAGATCGTACGGAGTGAGGTAGTAGTCCTCGATGTTCTTCGACACGAAGCTCCCGCCAAGGGACGCCATCGTCTCGTAACTCTTGCCGGTCAGCCACTGACGATACGGCTTCATCTCGTCGCCCGTGTAAATGGCCGGTAGCGGCGAGGGGATCCAGCCCGATTCGAGGCAGCTCGTCGGATAGGTCCGCGCGCCGACCTGGCGGATGCCGAACTCCTGTCCGGCTTCGACGATCGCGTCGCGCACGGCGTCGCCGTCCTCCCACGGACCGAAGAGTTCCCAGCCCGGTTGGCCCACCATGCCGTGACGAAGAGCGCGGACGTCGCGGCCGCCGATCGTGAAGGTGTCCATCGCGAAGAAGCGCACGTCGGGAGGCGTCTTGCCGAGGATCTTTGCCATCACCTTGAGTGCATTCGGCCCCTGCACCTGATAGCGAAACGTCTTGCGGCGACCGTTGTTCTGGGCCGAGCGCTCGTCGCGCTCGCATGAGGCGTTGTACTTGCCGGTCTCGACGTTGTATTGCACCCAGTTTGCCGCCGGTGGACGTCCGACCAGATTGAGCCGGTTCTCCGACAGAAAAAAGAGGATCGCGTCGCCGATCACGAACCCTTGATGGTTCGTGGCGACGAACTGCTTCGCGGTGTTGACTTTGAAATTCTTGAAGCTGTTCACCGCCAGGCCGGATAGGACCTTCAACGCGTCCGGACCCTCGATGTACAAGTCGGTCATGTGATGCGACTGGTCGAACAGCGCGCACGTCTCTCGCCACGACCGTTGCTCGTCGCGCCAGTTGGTGAACTCGTGGCGTACGACCGGAAACGCATACGGTCCGATTTGCGAATTGCGCAGCATGTCGACTGCGCTGCCCACACCTTGCAGTGCCTCTTCCAGATTCCGATAGGTCATGACGGTCGTTTCTCTCCCTTGTGCGCTATGCGGCCCTGACGCCCACACGCATCGTGCCGATCCGGCTGATCGTAGCCTCAATCGAGTCGCCAGGGTAGATGGGGGCCACACCCTCAGGCGTCCCTGTCATCAGGACGTCACCAGGGTAGAGCGTGTAGAAGGACGAGGCGAATTCGATCAGCTCCGCGACTTTCTTGATCAGGAATCGTGTGTTCGACGCCTGGCGCTCCTCGCCGTTCACCGACAGACGCAAATCCAGATCGTCGGGCGATCCGACTTCGTCAGCGGTCACCAGATGGGGACCCAGCACTGTGTACGTGTCGACCGACTTCCGAAGACTGCGCTCTTCGGAGCCTCGAATCGTGATGTCGAGGCCGACGCAGTACCCGGCGACGTAGTTGAGCGCGTCGCCTCGAGCTACTCGACGAGCCGTGCGCCCGATGATTGCTGCAAGCTCCACTTCGTGATCGGAGCGTCGATCGAGCTGCTCGAGCGCGATGCCGTCGCCGGCGCCGACCACAGAGCTCGCCGCTTTCAGGAACAAACCGGCGCGATGAATGGTCGCGATCGTGTTGTCATGATGCAGTTGAGCGTCGCCGCGCACCTCGTCGAGATGTTTCTGGTAGTTCACCGGTGCGGCGACGACCTTGCCCGCGTTGGCGACCGGGCTTCGCAAGACGACGCGGCTCATCGGAACCAGTGCAGATGACGGCGCAATGTCGCGTGCTCGCGCGAGGACCGCATCGAGGTGGACAATCAGTAAGTCGCCTGGTGGAATCGGAAAGCGGACCGCAGGCAGCACTTCGAGCGCCGCTGACACGTCCCGGAGGCAGTCGCCCTCTACGAGCCCGAGTCGGTTGTCGTCGAACCGCGCTAAACGCATATAATGACTGGTCTTTTGCGGGAACTGTTATACCAGTACTTCTTATTGGGAGCGCCGATTGGCTTACATCTTCCACCAGGACAAGCTGCCGCGGCTCGAAGGAGCAACCGGCGGACGCGTCCGCACATTCTTCGTCAATAAGGAACTTGCCAACATCGACGACATGCTCGCCGGCGTCATGTCGTATACGAAAGGCACCGCGTCGCCGCTTCACTATCACGAGGTGTGCGAGCACTTTTACTTCATCATCGAGGGCAACGCGCAGGTCGAGACGCCTGAAGGCATTCAACCGGTCGGTCCGGGCACGATGATCTTCATCCCGCCCGAGCAGAAGCATCGACTTCGTTCGCTGACCCCGCTCTTTTACTTCGAGTTCCAGGCGCCGAACCGCTTCAAGACGCACATTCTCGAGGGCACCGAAGACGATCTCCGCTGGATTCGCAAAGAAGGCGGTTCAGACTGGATGCAGACGTAGGTCATGGCGAACACATACATCGACACCAACACGCTGCCGCACACGAAAGTTCCAGGGTCCGGCGAATACGTCGAGGTGCTCAACAACGCGCTCTGCGGGGCGAAGAACGTCGTGGGATCGCTCCGATGGCTGGAGAGCGGTGAGAAGTACGACGCGACCTCTGACCCGAAGACGAATCAACTGTTGTACGTGATGGAAGGCGAGGGGACGATTACCCTCAACGGCAAGGATCATCAGGTCGGCAAGGGAAACGGGCTGTACCTCGGTCCGAGCGAGTCCGCACGCATCGCGCAGCGGGGCTCGGCGCCGCTCAAGATCTTTCAGCTCGTCGTGCCAAAGTTTTCGTAGTCTCGTAGCGCGACCTTTTCAGGGTCGCGGAGTGAGGTGCCTGTGACGACTCGTCGCGACGTGCTCAAAGGTGGACTGGCGGCTGCGGGTCTTGCTGCGTTCGGCATTCCGGAGTGGGCGGTCCCCGCGCTGGCTGCGGGCGAGACGGTCGTCCCGTTTACGGATATCCCACAAAACTTCGCGACGAACCCGAGCGACGTCGTCCGCGTGCTCGACATCCGTACCATCGAGAACGGCCCGACGCCAAAAGACCAGTTCTTCACGACGCAGCACTACGGTCATCCCGTCATCGACCCGGCCGCCTTTCGTCTGAAGATCACCGGCCTCGTCGAGCGCACGAAAAGCCTGTCTCTCGATGAGATCAAGTCGATGGGCCGCGACGAGCTGGCGGCCGCGTTCGAGTGTTCGGGCAACGGACGCGGACGGGTTCAGGGCTTTGCCAGCAACGGACGCTGGACCGGCGTCGCACTGAAGAAGGTGTTGAAGGCGGCAGGACTCAAACCGGACGGACACGAAGTCGTCTTCTTTGGCGCCGACCACGGCGAGGAGGAGACCGACTTCAGGCAGCAGAAGATCAAGCTCGATCAAGCCTTCGGACGCAGTCTTCCGCGCGACAAGGCACTGAGCGACGAACCGCTCGTCGCCTACGCACTCGACGGCGAACCGCTGACCAAGCATCAGGGCGCGCCGCTGCGGCTCATCGTTCCAGGCTGGTACGGCGTCGCGAACGTGAAGTGGCTGTCGCGTATCCACGTTCAGGAAGACGCGTACATGGGCAAGTTCCAGTCGCGATGGTATCGAACGATGCGCGAGGAGAAGATCGACGGCGAAACCGTGTGGAACGAGACGGCCGTCACACACATGCGGTTGAAGTCGATCGTCGCTCGGGTCAGCAAAGACGGCAGCGCGCACAAGATCACCGGCTTCGTGCTGAACGATGGCACCCCTATCAAATCCGTCGACGTGCAGATCGACAACGGCCCATGGCAGGCCGCTTCGATTCTGCCTGCGACCGGCAAGTACGCATGGAAAGTCTTCACATTCACCTGGACCGGTGCGACGCCCGGCGAACACACGATCGTGTCGCGGGCAACGGACAGGGACGGCTATGTGCAGCCCGCGCAGCTGGCGGAGAAGAAGACGTTCCTCGAAGACAACACCCAGTATCCGCGAAAGGTCATGATCGCCTGATGCAACGGTTGACGATCGTGTTCGCAGCCGGTCTGCTGCTGGCCGCCGCAGCCCGCTTTGCGGCCGCTGACGTGCTCGAGAAGACCGGCACCTTTGCCGGTCTGCGCGTCACATACAAGATCGTTCTGCCGAACGGATACGACGCGTCGAAAACCTACCCGCTCGTGCTGGTCTTTACCGGCGGGCCGCAGACACTGCAGATCGCCACGAGCACGGTCGAAGCCGACTGGCGAGGGGAAGCCGAGCGTCGCGGTTACATCGTCGTCGCCCCGGCCTCACCGAACGGCGAGTTGTTCTTCGAAGGCGCAGAGCGGATCTTTCCGGCGTTCATCGATCAGATGTTGCGCGATTACCACGTCGGCAAAGTGCACGTGGCGGGGCATTCCAACGGCGGCCTGAGTGCATTCCACATCGCCGCTCGCTACCCGAAATACTTCTCGACCGTGACTGGATATCCGGGTCTGCTCGACGGCCCGGACAAGGCGCTCGCGAACGCGATCAAAGACAAATGCCTGTTCATGCACGTCGGCGACCGCGACTCCGGGTGGATGCCGGCCATGCAGGAACAGGCGAAGGACCTCTCATCGCGCGGATTCAAAATCCACATCACGGTCGAAAAGAATCAGGTCCATCGCCTGAAGGCGCAAGAGATCGATCTCTCGCGGCGGCTGTTCGAGGAAATCGAGAGCTGCACCCGCTGACGGGTTATCGTTGACACGATGCCCGCGGCCGTCGAATTCCAGAACGTTTCCTTTGCCTTCGACGAGCACGTCGTCCTCGACAACCTGAGCTTCAGCGTCCCGACAGGCGGCACGAGCCTGCTGCTCGGCGCGAGCGGAGCGGGCAAGTCTGTCGTCCTCAAACTGGTCCTTGGCTTGCTGCGTCCGGACAGCGGAGCCATTTCGGTCAACGGACAGCGGGTCGACGCGCTCGCAGAAGGCGAGCTGCTTCGCCTGCGTACGGACATCGGCATCGCCTTTCAGGAGAATGCCTTGTTCGATTCGTTGACGGTGGCCGAGAACGTCGGATATCGCTTGTACGAGGAGACCAACCTTCCCCTCGATCAGGTGCGCAGTCGAGTCGAAGAGGTCCTCGCATTCATCGGACTCAGCGACACCATCGATCGAATGCCGTCGGCGCTCTCTGGCGGCCAGCGTCGTCGGGTAGGCATCGCACGCGCGATGACGTCTCGGCCGAAGCTGCTGCTGTTCGACGATCCGACGACGGGACTCGATCCGATCGTCGCGTCGACGGTCGACGACGAAATCGTGAAGCTGCGCGACCTCGAGCACGTCACGTCGATCATTGCCACGCATCAGATTCGCGACGCTTTTTACATCGCCACGCACAGAGCCGAGCGAGTAGACAATCGCATCGATATCCAAGAGGAAGCTCACAGCGCACGCAGTTCCGCGACGTTCATGGTCTTGCATCAGGGCCGCATGCACTTTCAGGGGACGGCCGCGGAGTTGCTCGCGTCTGACGATCCCTATCTCAAAGAGTTTCTCTTCATGACGCTGCCTCCCTGGTAGCGAGGGCGATCGCAATGAGCCGGATTGTCGTGCTTCTGCCGGCGGTCGTTGCGCTCGTTGTCCCACAGCCACGGTTTCGCACCGACCTCGACGTCGTAAACGTCACGGTCACAGTCACTGACAAGAGTGGTCGATTCGTTGCCGGACTGCAAAAGGACGACTTCATCGTGCTCGAAGATGGCCGCCCACGCGACGTAGTGTTCTTCGCTGGCGAATCGGCGCCGGTCAGCCTCGGGATTCTGCTCGACGCCAGTGGCAGCATGACGGGCACAAAACTCAACCTCGCGCGTCAGGCCATCTCTCGGCTCGTGACGAGCGACGTCGACGCGACAACCGAGTGGCTGTTGGCGCGGTTCACGGCCACGGTTGTCGTGGCGCAGGACTGGACTGCGGATCGCGACGCCATCGTTCAACCGCTGCGTGAAACGCGGGCTACCGGAGACACCTCGCTGTACGACGCCGTCGCCTTGACGATTCCGATCGCGCGGGACGGACATAACCTGAAGAAGTCGTTGCTTGTCGTGTCGGATGGCGTCGAGTCGAAGAGTCTCGTATCGCTGAGCGACGTGCAGACGGCGATCGGAGAGAACGACGTCCGCGTGTACGGGTTTGGCGTTGACGCCCTCGACGCGAAACGAGGCGAACGGCTCAACATCGAGACACTGCGCCGCTTGTCGGACGATACTGGGGGCCACACGTGGACTGTCTCGAACGCCGCAGAGATTCCTGCCGCGACGCTGCGGCTGGCGGACGAACTGCGTCATCAATACCTGTTGGGATATGCGACGACGGCCGTGAAGAACGGCCAGCGCCACTCGATCAAGGTCGAGGTGCGCGGCCGCGCGCACGCGGTCGCCGTCCGGCGCGGCTTCGTCGCCGAGTGACGACGAACTGATGCGACATCCGTAGCAGGTCTTCCAAAACGTCCCGCCGAATCTTTGAGAGCCGCACGAGGACGCACGAATAGTTTTCGTAGTGCGCCGCGGTGTAGTACAGCTCGGGTTGTTCGGCGATCATCTCGTCGCGGACGGCGTCGTCGACGTGGATGATGAGCGAGTTGGGCTCCGCCGATTTGTGAATCGCGATACCCGTGAAGATACGGCCGTCGACTCGAAGAACCGGAGTGCCCCACGCCGTACCTTCTTCCGTTCCCGGCAAACTCAAGCCGATTTCACGGACGGCGTCGAACGTGAGGCCCTTCGTCTTCACGCGAGCGATTCGAGATCGCCACGCTGCCGCTTGATCCGCGATCCGTGATCGTTGGCGAACCGCGACACCCCATTGAAGATCGAGTCGGCGTCGAGGTGCGCTTCTGCGATGACGTCCGCCTCGAGGCCGCCGGACAACCAGTCGTCGTGAAAATCGGCGGTCATCGAGTATTCATCTGTCAGCGGGCCGACGTTGCGTAGCGGCCACATGCGGCGCGTCGCGCCCGTCACGAACATGAGATCGTTGCGGGCGGCGTCCGGCAGCACCGAGTTCCGATAGGACAGGGGCTGGCGATCGAACAGCTCTTCGCTCACGGCAGCAATCACCCGCACGTTGATGCCGGCATCCTGCAGCTTCGGCAGCACCTTCACGGTGTTGAAGGTCGCGCTCGCTCCCTGGCACACGACGTAGCCGTGACGCTGTCCCGGACCGAAATCACGAATCAGATACAGACCCTTGGCGGCTGCGCGCAGGTCAGTGTCCGCGAACGTCGAGCGATCCGCGACCACGAGATCCGGCCGGGCGACTTCAATCGTGATGATGCCGATCTTTTTTTCGCGCGCGGCGACTTCCGCCGCAGCGAAATAACCCGGGGCGACGTCGTTGTAATCCCAGAAGCTCAGGTTGATGACGTGACCACGTGGGAAGAGCTTCCACACCTGCGGCGAGAAGATGCCGAAGTGCGTCCGCGCGTCGGCGGCCGTCTCTGGACCGGAGTGCGCCGACAGAATGTGGAGCACGCCAGTCTTGAATCTGCTGTCCTGGTTCTGCTGGCTCCAGACGCGCGACGGCAGATACATCAGCGGCGTGAACGCGCCGTACGTGCCGCTGATCGCCCAGACGCCGGCAAACTTGTCCGGGTCCACCGATGCGTTCTGGCTGACGAGACCAATGGCCGTCGACACGTTTCCAGCCTCCTGAATCGCGGCCTTCAGACGCGTGCCGAGCGGATTGGTGTCGGGGTCGTAGTGGCCCCACAGGCTGCCGTGTTCGAGGTTCACCGATTCGGAAAGGTCCGCCGCAATGCTGAGCATGCGGTTGTCGGTCACGTAGTTCAGCCATTTGAGGAGCTCTGAAATCGCACGACGCGCGCCGGCGGCTTCCCCGGGCTTTCTGAAGAGCGCGACGTTGATCGTCTTCTCTTTGCCTGAGACGTCGTTCTTGATCGTGATCTTCTGAGGTTCTACGGGAAGGTTCTTCACGCGCAGCCGGTCGTCGAGAAACGGATCCCGTG
>Ga0075425_100009222_pt1 | contig 10498 bp, 8 predicted proteins | sample SoiMethybrSBSTD4_FD_75300 | JGI IMG/M metagenome (GOLD analysis project Ga0075425, IMG submission 75300) | Bulk soil microbial communities from a Populus tree surrounding site in Tennessee, USA - Soil MetaG P. TD hybrid SBSTD4 | ecosystem: Environmental > Terrestrial > Soil > Tree plantation...
GTGATCGGCAGACAGGCGCTGCAGTCCGTCGCAGACGTTCCTGGACACGCCGTGCGCGTCGACGTCGCACAGCCGCACGAACACATCGGTGTGTCTGCGGCTCGAAGCAAGGTGCACCAGCGCCGAGACCGGTCCGATGACCTCGAGGGGCCGATCGAGCGGCGCGCTCGTGTACGTCAGGACGTCCGACCGGGCCTCGAGCTGCGCGTTGTCGCGCCGTGCGCTGCCCCACAGGACAGGGCCGCCCAGCGCGGGGGTCGGGTCCGCCGGGTCGTACCGGTAGGCATCCGGGCGGGACGGTCCGGGCGGTGTGGGCGACAGGCCGCGGTCCCGGTGCAGGTACCAGGGCTGGGTGAGCGTGCCGGGCGGCGGCCAGTCCGGCAGGTTGCGCCACTCCTCGGCGCCGGTGACGTACACGCGCACCGGCGCACCGGATCGGGTGTCGGCACCGTCGATGAGGTGGCGGCGCAGTACCTCGATCGCTCGTCGGGTCGCCTCCGCGGTCAAACCTTGGGCGGCGTGGGTCCACGGGCCGATGGTCAGGTGGACCCTCCGGCCGGCGTCCCGCAGACGGCGGAAGTCCCGAAGCTGGCCTGGCAGGAAGATGTCGTGCCACCCGGTGACGAGATCGACGGCCGCCTCGACATCCTCGACGCGGGCGCTGAAGACCCGGTCGTCCCAGTACGGATGGGCCGGGTCAGCATTCGCGAGCCATTCCTGGTAATAGGGCAGAGCCTTTCCGAGCAGCCTGCGGTCGGCGACGGCAAGCGGCCAGGCATCGAGCGCCCGCCGCAGCCGCCGCCGCATGAGCAGCATGTGGAGCTGACCCAATGGCAGCTCCTGCACCGCGGCGATGTAGGCCCAGCCCAGCGCCGCCTCGAGTGAGAAGCTGTCGCCCAGGTACATCAGGCTCCGCGGATCGGACGAGGACACGGTGACGACGACCGCGGCGAGATCGGGGCCGGCATCCGCGGCGATCGCCCACTGTGCGATGCCGAGGTAGCTCGCCCCCACCGTGGCGAGTGGTCCCGCGTGCCACGATTGCTCACGAATCCAGGCGAGGGTCGCAAGCCCGTCGTCGCGTTCCCGGAACGGATCGAGCACGCCGCCTGAGCCGAAGGTGCCACGGCAGCTTTGCAGCAGAACCTGCAGGCCTCCCCTCGCCAGCAGACGGGAACTGACGATCGCCACCGGCCCGCGCCGTCCGTAGGGTGTGCGGACCAGCACGGTCGGCAACGGCCCGGCGCCCCGCGGGCGGTAGAGGTCCGCGAGGAGTGTGACGCCGTCGGGCATGGGCACTCGGATTCCCCGGCGCACCTCGAGGTCTGGCGTCGTCGCCTTGGGCAGTTGCAGCGCACGCTCCCAGGCCCAGGCCCAGGCCCAAGCCCGCGGGCGGTAGACGGGGGGTCGAAGGACACGCGGCGACCCGGGGTCAGAGAACCTCATGGGTTCCCCCGTCTGCGGCTCGGCGCTCGTGCGCGGCCAACGCCCCCCGGTTGAACGCCGCGGCAAAGCTTCCCCGCTCCCGTACCTTCTCCTCGGTCAGGCGATCCACCTCAGGCGCGATGCGCCGGAACTCCCGATCCACGACCGGCTTGATGACCCCCCGCAGGAGATGCTGGTACTTCAGCGTGCCGGGCACGAACACCTGCCGAGAGCGACGCTCGATGCCGCGCACCAACGCGTCAGCTGCTATCGACGCCGCGTAGGTCTTCCCGGCAGGGCCACGCAGCATTGCGCGCATCCGCGCGAAGTCGGCGTGTTCCCGGTCGCCGTCGCGAACCATAGGGGTGTTGATGAACATCAGGTACGCCACGCCGACATCGACGCCGAGGTGCGCGACCTCCACGCGGACCACGTCGAGCAGCGCTTCCAAGCCCGCCTTGCTCGCGGCGTACATCGACTCACCCGGAGGGCAGAAGATCGCCGCGGCCGAGGCCACGCCCAGCAGGTAGCCGCGGCTCTCGACCAGATGTGGCAGGCAGGCGTGGATGAAGCGCCAGTTCCCGGTCACGTTGACGTTGAGCTGAGCTGCGAGGACGTCCGGGTCGAGGTGGCGTGCTGCGCCAATCGTGCCGATTCCCGCATTGGAGACGGCCACGTCGATCGCACCGAAGCGGTCGATGACGCCGGCCACCGCCGCCGCAACCGAGGCAGGATCCGTGATGTCGCACCGGAACGCGGCGGCGGTGCTGTCCACCTCCGCAGCAGCCTTCTCGGCCGCCTCGCCATCGATGTCCAGCAGGGCGACCCGGTGCGTTCGGGCGAGGCGTCGGGCTGTCTCCAGCCCGATGCCGTTAGCGGCGCCGGTGATCACTGCGACGGGCAACGGCATGATTTCTCCTTCTGCCAGCGGAAATTCGGGGCGAGTCCGGAGGACTGATTCGCCTACAAACCGAGATCACAGTCGATGAGTTCTTTCATGATTTCCTTGGAGCCGACCCAGATCTTGGTGACGCGGGCGTCCCGCAAAGGCCTGGGTCACCTCGATCTTGGTCACCAGCTCGGCCAGTTTGAATTTGTTGTGCTGGAAGGACCCGATGGGTCGCCGAACGACCGGCGCTCTTTCGTGTATTCGATTCCTCGGTGCCGAACTCGACGATGTACGGCGGGCAGGCGTCGGTGTGGAGGGTGACGCTCGCCGCGACGCCGAGGTTGAGGGCGGCCATTTCCTCGGAGGCGATCGCGCCCTAGCGAAGTCGTCGGCGCCTGCTCCGCCGTACTCCTCAGGGTGGACAGGCCGAGGAGGCCGGGCGAGCCGGCCTCCTTCCCGGCGTCTCAGGGGATGGTCCTCGGCATGAGCATCTGCTCGTAGCGGGGCTTGAGGGTGCGGTCCACGAACTGGCGGAGAGTGCCGCGGAAGGCATCGTGGTCCTCGTGGAAGATCGTGCGCCGCATGTCCTCAGATCCTTCGCTGGTGGTCGCGCCAGAACGGCTCCCGCACGTCCTTCTTCAGCACCTTTCCGTTGGCGCTGCGCGGAAGGGCGTCGACGAACAGGACCTTCTTCGGCGTCTTGATCCCGCCGAGCACGGGCCGGCAGTACGCGATGAGCTCCTCGTCGGTCGCCTGCGCACCTTGGTTCAGCTCGACCACGGCGGTGACGGCCTCGCCCCAGTCGGGGTGCGGCGTGCCGATCACGGCACAGTCCTGCACCGCCGGGTGCGCCCAGATGACCTGCTCGACCTCACTGGGGTAGACGTTGAACCCGCCCGAGATGATCATGTCTTTCTTGCGGTCGGTGATGTGCAGGAAGCCCTCGGTGTCGAGGTAACCGATGTCCCCGGTGTGCAGCCACCCGTCGATGATGGTCTCAGCGGTCTTGTCCAGGGCCTTGTAATAACCCTTCATCACCAGGTCGCCGCGCACGCAGATCTCGCCGGTCTCGCCGACAGGGAGGATCTTCCCGTTCTCGTCGAGGATCTCGACCCGCACCAGCGGCGCGGGCCGCCCCGCCGCCGACAGTCGCGAGCCGTCGGCGATCTTGCCGTCACGGAAGTGCTCCTCGGGGCGCAGGAAGGCGATCGCGGAGGGCGCCTCGGCTTGCCCGTACCCCTGGAACATCACGGGGCCGAACACCTCGATCGCGCGGCACAGCTTCTCAGTCGACATAGGCGCCGCGCCGTAGATGAAGTACTTCAGCGACGAGAAGTCCCTGTCCTCGATGCCGGGAATCTCCAAGAGCCGGTAGATCACCGTCGGCGGCAGGTACAGCTCCGTGACCCGGTGCTTCTCGATCAGGTCGAGCAGCTGGAGCGGATCAGGGCGGTTCATCACCACCACCGTGCCACCGCGAGCCGTGACCGGCAGCGTGAGAGTGCCCGCCGCGTGCGTCATCGGCGCGGCGACCAGGTTCACGATCGGCTCGTCCGAGGAGTAGGGAGCGGCGAACATCTGGTGCAGCGCGCTGACGGACAGGCTCCGGTGCGTGTTCATCGCGCCTTTCGGCGCCCCGGTGGTCCCGCCGGTCGGCATGATCCCGGCCAGGGATTCCGACTCCGGGATGTAGTCGGGAAGCGCGCTGGACGCCCCCTCGATGAGCGACTCGAGGGTGACAGCGTCCGCTGTCGACGCAGCTTCGGTGTTCGAGCCGAGCGAGATCACGGTGTGCAGCTGGTCCAGGTCGGGGCGGAGCTTCTCCACGACCGGGAGGAACTGCTCGTGGCAGAACAGCACTTCGCAGTCGAAGCCGCCCAGCAGGCGCTGGATCTCCTCCGGCGAGTACGCGGGGTTGACCGGAACCCAGGCCATTCCGGCCCGCCACATTCCAAGGACGCACGCCCAGGCGGTGGGGTCGTTACCCGCAAGCACCGCGCCCTTGGCCTCGCGCTCGACTCCACGGGCGAGCAGCGCGTTACCGACGCGGCACGAGAGCTCACCGATCTCGTTGTAGGTGAAGGTCCGCTCGCCCGCGATGAAAGCGACCCCGTCCGGGTTGGCGCGCCAGCCCCGGTCGAAGAAGTCGGTCACAGCCATACTGGTTCCTTTCTTTCTCACGAGCCGAGTCGTCCGCTGCGGTAAAGCAGCGAGGTCAGGTAGCCGAACTTCATGTTGAGCAGGTGGTTCTCGCCGTCTTCGATGAGGGCCGCCCGGGCGTCGCGGAAGAGTTTCTCCATGGGGTACTCGCGAGACAGGCCGTAGCCGCCGAGCAGCTGCAGCGCCTCGTCCGCCACCTGGTACGCGAGCTCGGTGCATGTGACCTTGGACCCGCCAGTGAAGTAGGCATGCTTGGCCGGCGTGAGGAACGTGTATTCGGTGGCGCGCCGGGCGACTGCGCGCATCGTCTCCACCTTGCGAGCCATGGCGCCGAGCCGGTACTGCACCATCTGGTGGTCGGCCAGGAGCGCGCCTCCCTGGCGGCGCTGGTGAACGTACTCCAGCCCGTGCTCGAACGCCGCCCGAGCCAGGCCCGTCATGATCTGGCCCATGGCCACACCCGCCGTCGACCACGTGGAGGAGTGGCCGCGCCAGTACTCATCGCCAAGCGACAGCGCGTACCGCACGGGGATCTTGACGTCATCGAAGAACAGCTCGCCCTGGGGCAGAGCGCGCTTGCCTAGCTTCTCCAACGGCTTGCCTCGGCTCACCCCCGGGAGGTCGAGGGGGACAATGACCTCGACACCGTGCGGGTGTCCCTCGTCATCGAAGAACCCATCACCGTAGTCCGCGACGATCGTCAGGATCGCGACCTGGGCAACGGGGCCGTTCGAGATCCAGGCCGAGCTCTGTCCGTTGATCACGATGTCCCCACCGCTGATCTTCGCAGTCAGGTTTCCCTTGTTGCCCTGCGCTGCGCCGGCGTGCCGCTCGGCGGGGTAGAGCATGGTGCCGTCCGACCCGCGATCGGGCTGGGTAGCGATCCAGGCCCCGATCTTGCCCGCGGTCACTTCGATCAGCTCCTGGTTGCCGACCCGTTTGGCCATCATGTGGGGGAATGCGGCGGCGGCCAGCGACACGGTGAGACCTGCGTCGCCCCAGCCGAACTCCTCGATGACGATCGCCTGGAGCCGGGCCAGCTCCCGTGGCGGCACGTCGTCGGGGCCGGCGTCGAATTCGATACCGGACGCTGCGGCAGTGTGGAGGAACTCCCAGAACGGCGAGTTGGGCGCGACGGCGTCCTCGGCGCTCAGCTTGTCGATGGCGACTCCCGCAGGTCGCATCACCTCGCGCGCGAACTTGTGCATGGCCTGCTGGACCGCACGCTCCTCATCGCTGAGGATCTCGAAACCGCTCAGCTCCACATAGGGCAGGGGGGGCCGCACGGATGCCTGCGTGCCGCCTTCAAGTTGCTGTGTCATGGTGTTTGTCTTTCCTTCTCGCGCTTTGTGGCGGCTTCTACCGAGCGGCGGCGATCGTCGCCGGGAGATCACGTTCGTGCTCAACGTCCTGGAGGCCCGCCATCTTCTGCAGGCCTTCGGTAACGGCGGGTACCGTGACCAGCGTCTTCAGCGCGCTGTTCTCGCTGGCAAAGCCGGCGAACTGGGCGTCGACCATCGAGTTGTAGACGGACTTGATCACCTCGCCTACGGCCGCGATCGTGCCCGCCGAGCGGTTCGCGACGTTGCGCGCCAATGCATCCACGTAGGTCTGCAACTCGGCGCGCGGTAGCGCGCGGTTGACGATGCCGTAGCAGGCGGCCTCCTCACCGGTGAAGTCGCGGGACGACAGGATCACCTCGCGGGCCCGGGCCGGCCCGATCTGCATCGCCAGCCGCGTCGTACCGCCACCGGCGGGCAGGATTCCGCCGCTGGTCTCGGGTAGGCAGAACCGGCTCTCGGGCGTAGCGAAGCGCATATCCGTGGCGAGCAGGAACTCCAGCCCGGCCCCACGGCAGATCCCGTCGACCACGCCGATGGTCACCTGAGGCAGGGTCTGCCAGGTCGTCGTGAGGGACTGCAGCACGTTGATGTCGTCGTAGCGGCTCTGTGGCACCGACGGGTCGCTCATCGACCGGAGCAGGTCATTGAGGTCGAAGTGAGCGATGAAGAACTCGGGACTGGCGCTGCCGAAGACCACTACCGCGGTTTCCGGGTCGAACGCGAGCGACCCGGCAAGGTCGAACAACTCGCCGACCATCTGGATGGTCATCAGGTTCGCTGGCGGGTTGTCGAAATCGACGTAGAGGATTCGGCCGTCGCGCCGGAGGTTGAGTGTCTGGTAGGTCATCTGTGACTCCTCGAAAGTCGGGTGATGGTCAGGCGCTGAGGATGGTGATCGCGGCGACGGCCTCCTCGCTGCCGTACCAGCCGCCGCCGTTCTCGGCCAGAGCGATGCGGGCGTCGGGGACCTGGCGGACTCCGCAGTTGCCGCGAAGCTGGTGCGCGAGTTCGTAGATCTGCGCGAGGCCGGAAGCGCCCATCGGATGCCCCTTGGACTCCAGGCCGCCGGACGGATTGACGGGGAGGAGGCCGCCCAGCCTCGTGGCGCCGGACTCGGCGAGCTTGCCGCCGGAGCCGATCTCACAGAACCCGAGCAGCTCGGTCTGCAAGAGCTCGCCGAACGCCGACGCATCATGGACCTCGGCCACCGACACGTCGTCCGGCCCTACTCCCGCCTGTTTGTAGGCATCCTGCGCGGCTAGCCGGGAAACCGAGCGGTCCCAGGCGGACAGTGGGCGCACAGTCCCGGTCCGCACCACGGTGGCGAGCACCCGGACCGGCCTGCGGGCGCCGAGACGTCGCAGGCCCGCGGAGTTACAGACGACTACCGCCGCAGCGCCGTCGGTGAGTGGCGCGCACATCGGGACCGTGAGCGGTCCTGCCACGGGCCGCGCAGCGAGGATCTCCGTCGCCGACATCTCTTTACGGAAGTGCGCGAGCGGGTTGTGCACCGCGTGCGCGTGGTTCTTCTCGGCGATCAGCGCGAGTTGCCGCTGGGTGGTGCCGAAGGCGTCCATGTGGGCCCGAGCCAGTGCCGCATAGATGTCCATGAACATGCTGTGCGGCCGCCCGCTGTCAGGAATCTCGCCACCGAGTTCGGTCAGCACCGAACGCACGCCCGCGAGGTCGTTGACGTCCACGCCGCCGTCGAAGACGCTCAGCGACTTCTGCCCGTCGCCGATGTTCAGCTTCTCCGCCCCGACCGCGAGCACGACGTCGCCGGCACCGGATCGCACGTGCAGGACCGCTTGATGCAGCGCGGTCGCTCCGGTGGCACACGCGTTCTCGACGTTGACCACCGGGATGCGCTCGAAGCCCATCGAGCGAAGCGCCATCTGACCGGCCACGACAACCTGGCCCTCCAGCACGCCCTGGCACGTGTTGCCAAAATACGCAGCCTCGACATCGCCGAGCTCGGCTCCGGCATCGGAGAGGGCCTCGGTCACCGCGTCCCTGGTGAGGTCCTTGACCGAGGCCTCGGGCCGAACGCCGAAGGCGGTCATGCCGACTCCGGCGACCCACACCTGCGTATCGGTCACGCCACGGTCTCCTCGGTCACGCGCGCGAATCCGTAGGCCTCCAGGGCTCCCATGAGCTCACGGTGTCCGAGCAGCTCGGCCGGCGAGCGGAACCCGACCCCGTTGTAGGTGTTGCCGAGCAGCCGCATGGCGGCGTAGGCCTGGATCAACCCGGTGATCTGGTAGCCGGCCGCGCTATGGATGACGGCCCGTGCCGTGGTGTTGTTGCCGCGGCCGGTGCACCAATCGATCGACCGGTGCACATGCCGGTTCTCCCGCGGCGGCGTGTCTGGCGTCATGCCCGCGGCGATCCGGTCAAGCACCGGGTAGAGCTTGTCGTCAGGGATCCACTGGAACAGGACCTTGAACATGCGTTCCGCTTCGCGCACCCGCTGGGGAATGTCCCCCTTTTCGTTCTTCATCGCCACGAACATGCGGCAGTTGCGCACCCGGCGGTCGTCCCGGAAGAACACCGGCATGGCGGTGCCTCCCCAGTTGAGACCAGGAACCGCAAACCCAGTGCCGGGCACGACCAAGTCCTGTTGGACGATGCCGTCGTACTTCTTCAGGACGTTGTCCTCGAGGTAGTACGCGTCCGCGCGGATCACGTCGAAGATCGACTGGGTCGACCCAACGGTCGGCACAGCGCTGACGTACTCGCCCAACTCCAGCGTGTCGATCCCGGGCGTCTCCAAGACGATGCGTGCGGCGATGTCAGGGATGGCGTACTGCATAGACAACGCGGTGGACACAGCGAGCCCGGCGTCGGCGAACCTCGGGCCCCACTCGTCGAGTAGCCACAGGTGGTGCTTCTGCTCGCCGGCGGTGTCGAGATAGTGGCAGCCCGCGCGCAGAGCAGCTTCCAGGACGGGCGGCGCATAGCGCAGGAAGGGACCGACCATGTTGCAGACGACCTTCCTGCCTTCGAAGAGCGCAGTCAGGGACTCGACGGACCCGTCGACCTCCGCGATCTCATAGTCGGCGGTCTGGATACCCGGGACCGAGTCCATGACCTCCTGCAGCTTGACCTTGTTCCGGCCGGCGGCCACGAACGGGATGCTGTACTCGCGCAGGTACTCGGCCACCAGTCGGCCGGTGTACCCGCTGGCTCCATAGAGGACTACCGGGCGCAGATCGCTCACGACTGCTCCTTACGCGGGTTTCGTGACGGATGTACTCCGGTTCATAGTGCCGAACGGCCCTGGTCCGCGCTTCTCTGTGAGCGCAACGCACCGTGCCGATTTGTGCATGGGGGCGTTCGGTCCCCCTGACGGCACGCGCGCTTGTCAATGCCTGGTCGGTGAGCTTCTATTGACTTATCCGCCAACGGAGGTGGCACCGCATGACAGCAGCCGCGACCTGGTCGACCGACGGGTTGCCGCCTGAACGCACTCCGGACGCCTGGAGCAGCAAAGTGTCCGAGCTGCACGCGGCGTGGGTGATGTCATTTCCGGAGCCCGAGCGCTTCGACGTGTCCGCGCGGTACCGGAAGCTGGACAAGCTGACCATCGGGGAGTTCCGCACAGGCCGGTGCGCGGGGCGCCGCCCGGCATCCGGATGGAGTGCAGAGCCGCTCGTCGGTGTGCTGATGAACCTGTCGGGCCGGCTCGTCTACCGGTACATCCGTGGCGAGGAGTTCGTGCTTGAGCCAGGCCAGCTCGTGATCTGGGACAGCGAGACGGCGCATGCCTTCGAGGCCGTCGAGCCGCACCGGGAGCTGTACCTGCTGTTGCCGCGGGAGCGCGTCCCGCAGGGGCTGGCGGAGGCCGCCGCGCGCGCGAACGGAGCCGTGCCCGCGGGACCTGGCTCGGGCCTGCTCGCGATCGCGGTCGCCCAGCTGAGGGCTATCACCCGCGAGCTCGACCAGCTCTCCGATGCCGGGCTCGCGATCGCGTGCCAGTCCTTCTTCGACACGCTCGACTCGGCCCTCACCGTGCCCTCCGAGCGGCCGTCGCCCAGGGCCTCGCTGCTGCTCAAGGTGCGGCAGTACATCGAGGACAACCTCGACGACCCCGGGCTGTGCGCGTCGTCGATCGCCGCCGCGCACGGCATCTCGGTGCGCACGCTGCATCTGGTTTTCGCCGACTCGGGCACGACGGTGAACTCTTGGATCCGCGGCCGCCGCCTGAAAGCCTGCTACCGGGAACTCTCCCGGGCCCGCCGCATGGACACGGTGACAGACGTGGCCTTTCGCTGGGGCTTCATCAACGTGGGACATTTCAGCCGCACGTTCAAGCAGGCCTTCGGAGTCACGCCGAGCAGCGTCCTGGCCGGCGCGCGATCCCAGCGCTCAGAGTCGGCATCCGCGAAGTGAGTGGGCCACGCCCAGCAGTGTCTTCTTCCGGCGTAACTGGTCAGGTCGCCGAGATCGTGTGCATTGATTTCAGGCTGTTTCGGGCAGCCAGGGTCGGCCCACGGCGATGGCGACGAGGGATTCGAAGAAGCGGATGCCGTGTTTGACTGCGGGGGCCAGGTAGAAAGGGCAAGCGTCCCTCGGTCGCCACTGCCTACCGCGCATCCTTGTCGAAGGCGACGCCAGCGGCCCCACGGCCTGAGCATCACAGGCAGCTTCTTTGCGCTTGGTGTCCGGAATAGGACTCCGG
>Ga0075425_100009223_pt1 | contig 10498 bp, 11 predicted proteins | sample SoiMethybrSBSTD4_FD_75300 | JGI IMG/M metagenome (GOLD analysis project Ga0075425, IMG submission 75300) | Bulk soil microbial communities from a Populus tree surrounding site in Tennessee, USA - Soil MetaG P. TD hybrid SBSTD4 | ecosystem: Environmental > Terrestrial > Soil > Tree plantation...
TGCACGAGCGCGTCTAGCCCGTTGATAACTGGCATCTCGATGTCCAGAAGCACCAGATCAATGTTTTCCTGGCTGAGTCGGTCCTCCAAATGGAAAGCATTTTCCGCGATGCTGATCTCGTAGCCTTTTCGCGCGAGCCGGCGTGCGAGCATGTCGCGGTTCATCTCGTTATCGTCGACGATGAGTAATCGATCAGGATTGGTACTCATAGCACTCTCTTTTAACGAGCAGGTTGTTGATCTTCTCGGTCAATCGAGCGAAATCGACGGGCTTCGTATCGTAATCGTCGCAGCCAACTTCGTGCGCGCGTTGACGGTCGGTCGCCAGAGCATGTGCTGTCAGAGCGATGATCGGAATCTGCTGGGTGTTTTCAGTTGTTTTGAGCAACCGCGTGAGTTGCCATCCGTCAGTGTCCGGTAATCCAATGTCCATCAAAATCAAATCTGGGGCTTCGGAACATGCCGTTGCGTACCCTTGCGCTCCGTCGGATGCTGTCAGGACGGCATAGCCGTTCCGCTGCAGACGTCTTGCCAGCATGTCGCAGTTCATTTCGTTGTCTTCGACGAGCAGGATTCTCCGCACTTTTAACCTCTTTGACATCGCTCAATTCACCGTCCACTGCACGGCCGATGTTAGAGCCGTGTCTCGCGTCCCGGACCGGTAAAAGGTGGTTCTCCAGTAGGCCGAAAGTGCCATGTGTAATCGCGGATAGTCTGCCGATAAGTATCAGCGACTTACCGGACGCCGGTGTCTGAGGTCGATTGCGAATCGGAAGTCACGGAATTCGCGGAAATGCGCGCTTCGAGTCGTCAGGAAATTGGCGTGCTGTCCAAGGGAATCGAAATGAGGTATAAACACGAACATGCAACTGCAGGGAACCAGGAAGTACTGGGCCGGAGTACTCATGCTGGTGCTGTTCGCAGGCATGAGCGGTTTTGCTGCTCAGGAACCGGAGCTACTGAATCGCGACGGTAGGATTTCTATCAACGTGGACGACGTCACGTTAACCCATCTGCTTTCGCTTTGGGACGAAGCTACCCACATGCATTCGAGCACACCGCCTGGGCTGGGAGACCGACGTTTGACGCTACATGTTTCAGGCCTGGCTGTGAACGACTCCGTGCAGAGAATTTTCGAGAACCAAGGGTTGGATTACGTTTTCATTCCAGGGCAGGGAATCGTTGTGACAGGCGTTTCTGAATCCGATGTGGCAACTGCCGAGCCTGAATCCTCTGACGAAGACGAGCCGGCCGTTGTTGAGCAGGCGGCTACGGAACCTGTTCCGTTGGCCGATCCAGGCCCTCAGTCGCCTTCCGTGGTCCCGACGCCCTTCGGCCCAATCCTAAATTCCAATATTCCGCTTGTCCACCTTCCACCAGCTTTTGGAGAAGTGCTGCCATCTCCGTTCTTCGCGAAAAAGCCACGTCCGACTCCGCCCGCCGGAGCCGCCAACGGGCCACCCGAGAACGATTTGTTTGGTCCAATCTCTATTTATCCGAATTAGGTAACGAACGCGCTGACCCGTCTTTATAATTCGCGCTCGATGGGGTATGTCGACAAAAACTTAATCTCGGACGAAACGGTAACATATCGAGCGCGGTTGCACTGGTCGGTGCTGCTTGGGCCCGGTATCATAGCGACCGTTTTCGTTTTTGCCGGTGTTTTCATTGCAACTCAAAGTGTCATTCTTCTCGGTTTCGGTTTCATGGTTCTCGGTGTGATGCCGCTGATTTCAGCATTGATCAGGAGATCTGCTGCTGAGTTCGCGGTTACGAACAAGCGCGTGATATTGAAAACGGGAGTGATTCAGAGGCGAACGACCGAGATGTTTCTCGGCAAGATAGAAAGTATCGGCATTGAGCAAACAATTCTCGGCCGAATGCTCGGATACGGCAGCATCGTTGTTCACGGCACCGGCGGCTCGTCGGAACCGTTTGACTTTATCGCGCCGGCCTTGGAGTTCAGAAGGCAGGTCCAGGAACAAATCGGGAAGACGACTGAGGCCGCAATGTCGAACTCCTGGCGACCAATTTGAAATTGGACAATTCCTGCATCTCAAATTCGAAATTCGAAATCATAAATTGGATGGGGGCGAGGACAGCTCTTCGGTCCAATTTCAGATTTCGAATTTCGAATTTGAGATGCAGGAATCGTCCAATTTCAAATTTCTCTGTTTAGTGTCTCTTGTGCTTTTTGTGGCTACTCTTACTTGGAATCCACTATGAACTCATAACCGGTTTGCCGGCCGGCATAGTGCCAGGTCTTCAACGCGACCGGACTTCCTTCAGGCATTTCTTGAAACGTGAATATCGGATGGTCGGACGCACTTGCGTCATAGTCGGGCACGGGAAACACGGTCGCGTACACCTTGGTTTCGGATTTATTCAACACTTGGACGACAGGAGTCATGGCGTTCACTCGTTTGATCACGTACGTTCCAGCGGGCAACACGACGTGACCCGGTACCGATACCGGCTGATTTATCGTGAATACCGTCTTCTGATCCCAATCGTCAGCCATTGCGTTCAAGTTTGAAAAAAGCATCGCGACCAGAACAAATCCAGCAAACAAAAAGTACTGCGTACGTTTCATCGGATCAAAACCTCCTTCAACTGTTACAGAAGTTTCGACTCAAGCAAACACGTACCGGTTTACTCATTAACAAGGTTTAACATCACTCGGAACTAACCCGTGTTTCGAAGTCCGGCCGAAATACCGTTGATTGTAGCTGCGAGGGCGTCGTTCAATGCGGGCGTGTTCTCGCCGGCGCGTTTTCGACGGAGCAATTCAACTTGAATTAAGCTCATTGGATCCACATATGGATTCCGAAGGCGGATGGACCTGGACAAGACAGGATTGTTTTGCAGGAGTTCGGTCTGGTTGGTTATGCGAAGGACGGCTGTTTTGGTTCGTTGGAACTCTTCCTCTATGAGACTGAACATGCGATTTCCCAATGTGGTGTCACCGACGAGATCTGCGTACAATCGCGCGATAAACAGATCCGATTTGGCCAGGCCGATCTCCACGTTGCGAATCATGTCTTCGAAAAGCGCAAATCGATCCAGCATCGTGCGCAGGAGTCGTTGGTCGGCGAAACTCTCTATTGCATGGCCGACGCTGAACCATCCCGGCAAACCGTGCCGGCTTTGCATCCAGCCAAAGACCCACGGGATTGCACGCAGGTCCGTCAGATTGTGCGTAGCGCTTCGTCGTGCGGGACGCGAGCCAATCCTGGCAAGATCAAACTCCAGAGATGGTGTCGCTTGTTCAAAGTAGGGAAGGGTATCCGGGTTGTCGCGAATGTTGCGGGTGTAGTGGCTCAGTGCCTCCCGAGCCAGGGCTTGCATTGCAGACATCCAATCCCGCTCGATCTCCGGTGCTCCCGGGCGTAACAATGCGTCGAGCGAAGCTGCAATCATCAATTCCAAATTGCGTTGCGCCAGCACACGATCGGAATATTTCCAATTGAGTACTTCACCTTGCTCGGTGATTCGGATAATGCCGTTGAAAGCGCCAGGCGGTTGGGCCACGATCGCCCGATGTGTTGGACCGCCGCCGCGTCCCACAGTTCCTCCACGGCCATGGAAGATATGAAGGCTTACATTGTGCTCCTTGGCCAATTGATGTAGTTCTGCGTGCGCCTTGTAGATTTCCCAAGTGCTCGCGAGCATTCCGCCGTCCTTATTCGAATCGGAATAGCCGAGCATCACTTCCTGATGTCGTCCCCAGGAGTCGAGTAGTTTCGAGTACTCGGGGTCGTTCCATAGTGATCGGCAGATAACAGAGCTCTTCTTGAGATCCTCGATTGATTCGAATAATGGAACAGGCATTAAACGACACAAATCGATGCCGGCCAGATTCGATAGCCACACGAAGGAAAAAATGTCATCGGCTGATGACGTGCCGCTCACAATATGGAAGCGCATCGCTTCGGGTGCCTGATTCTCTTGTAAACGTGCGATGCCCCGCAGATGGTTGAGCACCTCGCGCGCCTCGTCGGTCCGGCCTTTGGCTCCGGATTCGAGTGCCGCGACGGCATTCGCGTGCGCTCGTGCGTGCTGACGAACGTCCAGTGTGTAGAGGTGGAATCCGAAAGTGTGAAGCGTTCGGATTAGCGGATCCAGGAGCAATGTCGCGACTCGGCTGCTGCGGTGCGAAAGAAGACCGCAACGGATGATGTTGAGATCTTCACCGAATTCCTGAGGCTTGGAATAGGCTTGAGGATTGGCCATGTCCGACATGGCAAGCTCCAGCCGAAACAACAGGCAGCTCGCGAATCGGCGGTAAGGCTCATCGGCACGGTCCGTAATGTGAACGTCGAGCCGCTCTTCATAATGTTGAAGTCTCGTTCGCAACTCATCCGTCATTGCGACCCGCTTTCCCGAGGCACTGAGCCGTCTTCGAAGCTGCCTCACCGACTGAACATAGTAACCAAGCGCGATTCGCCGGCCGCCCGTAAGCGCGTATTCCGCCGATTCCGGAGTTACGTGAGGATTGCCATCCTGATCGCCGCCGATCCAGGATCCGAATTCAACCAGCGGAGGTATCGAGTTCGAGTCTAAATTCCGCCCGTACACTTGCTCGATACTGATACGGATTTCCGTGTAAAGCTCGGGAACCGTTTCGAAAAGCACGGCGCTGTAATCGAGTCCCATCTGGATTTCATCGAATATCGTCGGCGGCACCCGGCGGATCTCATCGGTTTGCCAAAGCGATGTGATTTCTGCCGCCATTTCCTCTTGAATTTCCAGAGCGCGAGCATCGACCAGTGGAATACGGTCCAGTTCTTCGAGCAGTTGTGAAATCCGCTGCCTCTTCCAAAGAATCGTTCTTCTTGCGACTTCTGTTGGATGCGCTGTAAAAACCGGAACGACGAGGACGCGCTGCAACGCATGCAACATGTCTTCGATGGTCATTCCGGCATTGCGAATTCGAATAAGCGTGCCCTTAAACGTTCCAGGCTGCGGCGGAATTCCGTCTGAAAGCTGGATGGCCCGCCGCCGGCGTTTTCGGTGATTTGTTTCTGCAAGGTTCGTCAACTCGAAAAACATCGCGAACGCCTTCGCCAGTTTTGCGGCTTCCTCAACCGTGACTTTACGGACAACCTCGAGCCGTTGGTTGATGTTCGATTGATCTGTCCTGCCGGCTATCGACAGCTGGCGAAGAGCTTCAACCTTATCGAAAAATTCGTGGTTTTCCTGTTCTCGGATGACGTTGCCTAGCAGGCGACCGAGGGAGCGAACGTCTCGGCGTAGCGGGTGTTCTTTAACTTCTGGTGGAGTTCCGAGGAGTTCACCCAGTCGGTCCTGCTGATTGCTCGCCCGCCACAGGGGATTCTCGCCAGTATTGGCGGTCACGTCCCCTCCGCTTCGAGGTAGCGGATGCGCTTTTGTATGTCGGTGTTAATGGAATGGTACGGTTGTGCGAGGTTGCCGGGATCGAAAATCGTTTGACGCATGTGTTCCGCGTCATCGTTGCCGATTGCGTCTGTGAAGATCGGCATAAGGTATTCGACGCCCATTCTCGAAGGCTTCATCAACTTCGGATCGTAGAGTGAATGGTGCATGTAACGTGCGTGAATCAGCCCCCAACGATCACGGAAGCGATTCGCATCATATCCTTCGACGTGGAATCCTTTTTCGGAATGGTATTGCAGAACTGCGACTGTATTATTTCTTCCTTCGAGCAGCAGGTCGACAGCCTTTGATCCAAGCAATGCTGCATAGAATCGGTCGAAGAGAATCGGACGTCCACCACGCTGAGTGTGCCCGACTTTGCGGGTGAAGATAGCTTCTTTAGCGGTGTTGCCTCGCCGATAGGCTTGGAAATATCGGTCGCCCAGCAGTTCGATCATTTTTGAGCGGAGCGCTTCCGCGGCACCGGTCAGAGCCACATTGCCTCCAGGATCGGTCGAACTCGACACCGCACCGAGCTCACGGCCTTGTTCATCGACGATGCCCTCACCACAGACGATGACGACATTCTTCTGAAGGTCATACAATTGTTTGACCCGTTCGACAAGATGTTGGGTTTCGACAGGATGCTCCGGAACCAGCACGATATCGGGTTGTCCGTACGTGGAGCCGAGGGCGATGTAACCGGACTGCCGGCCCATCACTTCAACAATTGCGATACGACGATGGCTTTCTGCCGTGGTGCGTACGCGCTCGACGCCCTGCGCAGAGACGAGAACCGCCGTTGCGTAACCGGGAGTCGCATAGTTAACTATCTGGTCCAGGTCGAAGACGGCATCGGACGGCGCCCGTTTGTATCGGTATCCATTCAAGCCGGTGCCATCGTTGATACGGATCCACTCGTCAGGTTCGCTTGGGTAATTCAAACCCAGATCGTTATCAATCGTTTTCGGTGCGAGGACCGTAGGTATGCGTTCCGCAAGCGGTTGCAAGGCGTTGAGTGTCCCATCGCCACCTATAGCGATGAGTCCTTCCACTCCGAGCTTATGCAGCCGCGACACGATAGGATCGATCTGATCGTACCGATGAGGATCCACATAATCACGAGATGAACCGATGAGTGTGCCGCCTTTCGTCGGGTCGAGCTCGGGAATGCCTTGGAAGAGAGGATTCAAATGCACGTGCGGAAGCCGGGGATTGAAAAAACAATTGAAACCTTTGATGAAGCCGTAGATTTCAATCCGGAGCTGATTTGCGCGTGTAACCGCTCCATGGATCGTTGCGTTGAGTGCTGGGGTGTCGCCGCCTGCGGTCAAAATACCGATACGTTTCATTTCCTGTTAGATTATAGCCGCAGATGCGAGCCACGAGCCGAAATGCAGCCAGTGATGCCCAAGAATTTATCGACTCGTCTCGCGTTTTCCTCAAGGACGACTTCCTGCCGAAGCTTCTGCAATGCATCCAAGACATGTCGGACGAAGATTTATGGTGGCGGCCAAATGAGGAATCGAACAGTGCGGGCAATTTGATTCTTCATCTGTGCGGGAACCTGAGAGAGTGGATTTTGAACGCCATTGGTGGCGGCACATTCCCTCGAGATCGCGATGCGGAGTTTGCCGCGAGAGCGCCCGTTCCGAAGGCCAAATTACTATCCGAAATTCGCGCCACGGTTGCTGAAGTGGACGCCGTGCTGGCCGCTTTGCCGCACGATACTCTGCTGAAGCGCTTTCATATTCAAGGGGACACGACGTCGCGTCTCCAGGCGATCTATCATGTTGTGGAACATTTCAGTTATCACCTTGGACAAATCTTATTCATATACAAGCTGAGAAAACGAAGCGACCAAATCTGAGGCATTGTTTACTTTTTTTGAGAGGCGTATGTTGTGAGTTGGAAACGGGTTCGCCGGTGGGAGTCCCTGTCGGAGCTCTTGCCCCGACCTTAAAAAGAACGGTCGCTCGCCGCCAGGGAACCCGTTTTCACCCACCTATTTGGTTATAATAACGTCCACGTTCGATGGCGCCGTACCCAAGTGGTAAGGGAGAGGTCTGCAAAACCTTTATGCATCGGTTCGAATCCGATCGGCGCCTCTCAGTTGATTTGCTGAGGCTTACCTGCGGTTTCTGAACTCTCAAAAATCGGCTGATTTTCGGCCGGTGTAGGGACACTTTCCAGCTCTTTCTTCTTCTCCGCTTCTGCAATCTCTCGAGCCGCATTCGCGATGGCCAATTTCTGAACCGCTTCCATCCGGTGCTGTTCGCCTGGGTGACAGTAGCGCACGAAGCGAAGAACGCTCGGGTGAAGCACAAAACCAAGAAGGCAGGTGCGACATGACGGCCTCCCTTCGAAGAGCGTCAGGATTGAACTGTGAACCTGGGGCCCGGAAGCGCTCCGGGCCTTCTCTCCTGGGATGCTCCGCAGCCTTGAGCATCTTTACTGACTACTGCTGCACTGTCGCTTTCAGAACCAATTGGTCTGAGGGAGTTTTCGCCTGCGAGTCAGTCTCCGCGGTGACATACACATTGAAATTGTTCAGAGTCGTTGTCGACTTTAGCCCACCTGTGAGGTCGTTTCCGATCTTCAGCTCCCCCTGATTTTGCGCTGGCGAACCTTGTTGCTCGAACCAGACAACGTAGCTATTCGCGGGAGGAGTGAGCAATCCCGGTTTCGCCAGATGCTTAGCGTTTACCTCAACCTGAACGTTGCCGTTTTTTGCCTTATCAACGTTAACCTCAGCCGCCGCGCCCGGCACTATTTTCGTAGCGCTCATATGGTAGTTTTTTGCCGAGCTAACCGTGGCCACAGCGAGCAAAACCCCGCACAATAACGCGGTGCGAAAGAGTGTTCTTTTATTCATGTCAGACTCCTTTTGCACCGAGAATAGCGCAGACGAAGACGCACGTCTGTTCCGTTATGCACAGCATTCGTTCGAATAGTACCGGACGAGTTTAGTCGATCCTTTTGACAAAAAAGCCTTACAGGAACACATGGTATAGGACAATATCTCCTCGTGTCTGGGAAGCTGATACGCGACGCGGTGTATGGGGATATCCACCTCGGCGCATTGGAGATCGAGCTGATCAATACTCCTGAATTCCAGCGTTTGCGGGGCATTAAGCAACTCGGCACAGCATACCTGGTGTTTCCTTCGGCGCTGCACACCCGCTTCGAACATTCCGTCGGTACGGCATGGATGTCACAGCGCCTCAGCGAAGCGGTCAGTCGCACGCGTACCGTAAACGCCGAAGAGATCCAGCCCGTCCGAATTGCCGCGTTGTTGCACGACATCATGCACATCCTTTCGGGCACACACTGGAAGACGAGCGACGCATTCTTCCGCGTCACGATAAGGATCGGGATCGCGTCCGCTATTTTCTCGAAGAGGGCAGCATCGGCGAGATTCTCGGGCGCGAAGGGATGCAACAGGCTGTTGTCCAGGCGCTCACACAAAGTGGCTCCCTTGTTTCGGATATCGCCGGAGGATCCATCAGTGCGGATCTCCTGGACTACCTCCGGCGCAGTCTAATGTCAGCCCGCATTTCGTTGGTCCCGCTCTCAGCGCGAGCCTCAATGTTAAGAAGATTCAAACCGACGCGAAGGGCATGAGATTTGCCGTAGGCTTCGTCGGGCAGGATCGTCTAATCGTCTTCGTCGATTGATCTTCTACGGTCGGTGTACACCTTCACCCCCACGTTGCTGACGGGGACAAAGATGAGGTTATTCTGGCTGTCCGCTGCAACCGAGTGGGTTGTCTGACTCGGTGGCGGCGGAGTGGGATTGATCTGGCCAACCACCAGGGTAGTCACCAACTTGTTATTATCCGTGTTGAGGATCGGGACCCTAATGGCTTGAAACCCACCGAAGTACACGCGTTCCTCTCCGGGGTTGAACCAAATCTCGTCACCACCCACGCCAGTGACCGTCGTCACAACTTTCCCACTCGCGATATTGATGACGTCGCCGCAGCTTGTCACCAGGCGATGGCGGGGAGCCAGCACTAGCCCGGCGGGATTGCATGTCGTCGGGAAGATTCTGGTCACGATTTGCCCAGCCGGGTCGATTTCATCGATTTCTCCGGTGGGGTTCTCCAACGTGGCGGGGACCGCGAGGTAAAACATTCCTGTTTTCGCATCCCACACCGGCTGTTCTAGGCCATGGTTCGAGGGCGGGTTACCGAAAACCACATTCGGATAAAAAATCTGGCCCAGGACGGTCCGACTCTCAGTCGAGATGAACGTTATAAACGGCGCAGGTCCCGTGCACACGCCCATGACGCAGGTGGTCTCTCGATCATTGGCGATCAGGACAATGTGATCCAGCGGATCGTATGCCAGTTCATCCGCCCTAGCGACGCCACCCGTGGAAATACTTGCCGCCCTGACCTTCGTTTTCAAATCGATCACTTCCACGTTGCTGGCGCTATCACCGACCCAAAGCTCTCCGGCGGTTTCCGGGTCGTTGTCCAAGTCGTCGTGCGGATTGGGGATCGCAACAACTCCGTTTCCGGCGGCAGCGAGAGAAATAGAATACAGATACCTGACGTGTTTGGTATCGATGACGTCGATGCTGGTAGTGCCGCGATCGGCCAGGTAATACCTCCCAGCCACGGCATCGACCCAGCTGATGTCAAAACCACCGGAAAGAGACCCCGGGATTGAAATCGTGGCGACCTGTTTGTACTCATGCACGGGGGAACTGAGAACCGCAGCTTCCACTGCAAACACAGCGAGTACTGCAAGTCCCACGAAAGTCCAGCTGAAACGCTTTTTCTGGTTCATGGCAATGCCTCCTTATTTGTAGATCTCTGGAATGCGCACCGAACATTTCGTCGAAAAACTCGAGTGATAAATCCGCCGCCAAGCTGTTTGAGTACAGTAATTCCGCGTTCCGTTTGAGATCTGAAACCGTGTCGATGCGGCGCCGCTACCGCATCGAGCACCTTTATTTCGTTCCCATGCGAGATGTAGGCTCGGCGCGTCGAAATGTGCACTTCAGTATCTCCGGCCCCGAAGCGTTCGCGACAGCGGGGAGAGCGTTGCTCCTCCCACCTGGGCATGCGCTTACTGAGGAGAAAGACGCTGGGG
>Ga0075425_100009224_pt1 | contig 10497 bp, 10 predicted proteins | sample SoiMethybrSBSTD4_FD_75300 | JGI IMG/M metagenome (GOLD analysis project Ga0075425, IMG submission 75300) | Bulk soil microbial communities from a Populus tree surrounding site in Tennessee, USA - Soil MetaG P. TD hybrid SBSTD4 | ecosystem: Environmental > Terrestrial > Soil > Tree plantation...
AATGCAAATCAATCGCTCCGTACAATTTCATCTCGCTTCCTCCTTTGAGCGGGTGTGGGGTTGGTTTCCCCGCACGTTACGGCCTCTCGAAGGAGCCTGCTAGATGATTATCGGACCAAGCTATATCGTTGCTTCATCAACGATTTCGTCCCGGACGTTTTGAACGAGCAAATTTACATTAAACGTTTGAACGGTTGAACCCATTGAACGAATTGTTTTCTTACCACGCCTCACCCTTCACCACTCACTTCTCGCCGCAACGCTGAGTCGAGCGGCGCACCGTTCGACCGCGAAAAGGCTAAAGGCGAAAGGATAAACAACAGACGTAAGCGTAATCGTATTGGGTCGATTACCTTTTCTTGTAGAGGTTATCGATATAGCCACTTTCGTCGAGCTCCTTGATGAAGCTCGAATCGACGAAGTCTTCAGGTTTGGCCGCTTTGGCCCTGGCGTCCTTTTCTGCAAGCGGCGCCAAAATAAATTTGAGACCCTCCATCGTCGGATACTGTTTCTTCGGCAGCAGAGTGCCTTCAGTCAGTAGTTCCCAGGTCTTCCCCAGGATGTCCTGTTCGACATTGCCGCGGAAATATTTCGTCAGGATTTGAAGCGCGGTTTGTCTGTCCGTGTAGATCCGGTGCACTGCTTCCACCTGCGCTCTCACGTATCTCCGAACAATATCGGTCTGCTCCCGGGTAAATCTTCGGGAGGTGGCGACGCCGGTATTCTGAAAAGCCAGGCCCAACTTGGCGACATCAGCGAGGACGTTCAACCCTTTCTTTTGTCCGATGAAGCTGGCCGGGGGATTGAGCACAGTGGCTTGGACTCTTCCCAACAGAACGGCTGCCAGTCGATCCGATATGCCACCCGCTTGCACAATCGAGACATCCTTGCCGGGCGTCAAACCGATCTTCTCCAACGCGTAGCGCGCAATAAAATCCGAGGCTGCCCCAAAGTTACTTATGGCGACAGAGCCGCCCTTGAGCTGCTCGGCTCTATTGATCTCTCGGCCGCTCATAAGCCAATAGTCTGCGGAGGTCGCTCCCCCGGCAAACATGACGATATCGGAACCCGCCAGTGCGCCGTTGACGACCGCGGGGCCAGCGACCTGACAGATCGGCACTTCACCGGAGACCAGAGCCAGAACCGCTGTTGTGCCTCCTGTGAAATAGATCAATTGGACATCCAAGCCATTTTTTTCGACGAGCTTGGTCTCTTTGGCCACCCACGCCGGCATATCCACTTCGCTGATCGCACTGTAACCGACCCTCAATTTGGTGAGCTGCGCTTCAGCGAAGCTATGCCAGCAGACCAGCACCAAGATCATAGTCAGAGGAGAATATCGTCTCATACCGCTATTTTTATTCTCGCTTGTGCGATTCTGCTTCCACAGCGACACCAGGCGATACGCCCATGGCGATTTCCCATTTGAGTATCCGAACTTAAACGATTTTCACCGGGAGACGCAACAGTGAAAAATAGAGGCGAAGGATGGCGGGTTTGTAACAATCGGAAAAAAGGAAACAGGCAACCGGATAGGCGCGAGGCGTGCGTAATTAGAAGGATAAGGGCAAAAGGATAAGGGACAAACGATAGCAATAACTAGCGCTTTGCGATCTGGGATTTGGCTTTAGTGTTTACGACGATGCTGACAAATATTCCCTTCAATTCGCCCGTTCCTTTTTGACTGCGTCTATTCTTCTCCCTTCAACGAATCCAACTCGCCCAGCAATTCCAACCAGTACTCACTCTCCTCCAATTCCTGTAACGATCCTTCGATCTTGCTGATGAAATCGGCGTTTGATTCGCTCACGTTGCCTCCCTATATTGCGCACCGACGGATGTCCCCGATCTCAACAGTTGTCGTCCTATAATTTGCGCTTCAGTTCTCTTGGGCAGCTCGGCAAAAAGCCGGATCACCGAAAGCGCATAATCTTTCGTCCTGATCTTGAGATCGCTGTTGGCCATGATGACTGGATTTCATCCTTTCTCCTTCAGCCTTCAATCCTTTCAATCATCCCGGCCACTCGGTACCCCAGTGATTAGCAAACGCTACTTCATTGACGGGCCGCCGTTTCACCGGGCCGAACTTGCCCTCCGGATAACCGATCGGCATCAGCGCGTAAGTAAAAACGTCATCGGGTATTCCTAGCAGGGCTTTGACCTCGCTCTCGCAACGGATGTGATTGGTCGTAATCAGAGTGCCTAAACCGAAAGCGCGACAGGCGAGGATTATATTTTGCACCGCAGGGTAGATGCTCGCGCCGCGAATCCTGTCGGTGTAGAGCAACTCGTGGTCAAAGATCGCCTGCACCTCCGGTGGCAGTGCCTCCCGAGGGGGAGGCGGCCGATCGCGCAGACAGGCCACGAGCAGCACCGGCGCGTTGCCCATATGCTCCCAGAGATAGGCGCCGGACGACATCATACGTTGGTACTGTTCCTCCGTCATATGCGCTGGACGCCCGCGCGCCTGATAGATCGCTTTCGCGATATCGGAGCCTTTGCGATAGATGAGACCGAGCTGACGGCGCATATCCGGATCGCGCACCACGACAAACCGCCAGTGCTGCGAGTTACCTGCTGAAGGAGCGCGGATCGCAGCGTCCAGGATCTGCGTGATAATCTCCTCCGGCACCGGATCCGGTTTGAGCCGCCGCAGGGCCCCGCGCCGAATAGATCGCCTCGAATAATCCGATGTCACTCATGGCCGGCTCCGCCGGCTTTTGCCCTTGTGCGCGTCAAAACGAGAGATCATTTCCGATTTCCGATTGCTCCTTTTTAAATTTTCTTAAGCTGCCTTTTATTCTATGCCGGAGAAACTGTCTAACCGAAAAGAAATGGCGACTACCAACTTCCCAAGTGTTTTTGAACAGCACGCACATCCACAGAAAGAACGGCAGGTTGTGAGATCAGCAGGGGTAAATACGGCGCGAACTTAAAACAACAACTCCACTGAAATCCGAAGAAACAAATAGACCGCGGACGGCGATCAGCTGTGCAGTAATAGGAAAGTTACCGTGAGGCGCGCTGCGCCGCCTCTGCGCGATGTTGAGCTCATCCCAGTTTATGTTCTGGAAAAAAGTATCGATGTATCCGGAGGCGTTTGCGCCATAGTCGATTGCGTAGGCATGTTCGTACGTATCCATCACTAGCAGCGGCAGTCTGTTTAAATCGAAAAGCCGCTGCTAGTTTGACACCGCAACTGAAAGTGAAAAGTTAAAGGTCAGCCCGGTCGTAAACATCCAGTCGGGAGCCGCATGGCTGATGCCGCGCCGAAGCCCCGCATCGAAAGCTATGTTTTGCCACGGTGCTTGCCAGATCACGCCCAGGAGGGCGGAATTATTTGGCGAGCTTCGCCGAAGACTCTCACCGTTTATTTCTCCAACAAGCCTCAGTTTTGGGGTGATTGACAGCTCTGCGATAACGCCCCAAATCGCAAAAGGACCCGCGTGCGCCCGATCGACACCACCGCCGAAGTTTACGTGGTAGGTCAGCGGCTCGAGCTTTCCGCTCAACATCCCGATGCCTTCAAAGCCGACGCCTTTTTCGTCCTTATTGGTGGACGGCAAAAGCGGTCCTGCCTCAATCGCGAAGCTGACACCGTCTTTCTCCTGTAGGACGCCTTCCTTAACAACTGCTTTTACGGACAGCGCCGCATCCACGAGCGCTGCTGAACCGTGGCCAGGTTCTTTGACAGCGAATTCGCCGACGAGCTCAAAGTTGTGAATAAGTCCGTAGTTGAGCACCGCCTTCGGAAAAATAAATGTGGTGTTCCCCTTCGCTCGCTCCCAGTTCAAGTAGCCGAGTTCGATCTCCACCTCATTGACATCCGCCACCGCAGCATCGGTCGATTCGAATGGCCTATAGCCGTAAACCCGATGCGGCAATGCAATCAAAAACAAAAGCAGCAATCCTGCGCACGCATGCGCGATCGCTACCCTCGTCATGGCTGGGCGTTATAGACACGCACCTCGGCCCGCTGGCTACCGCGATGTGGAACCGCAAGGTAGAGACGATTAAGCTCCGGCACAAACAATGCTGTACGAGCGCCTGCCGCTGTCGGAATCTTCGTCACGGGCTGATAATGATCGGGATCAAGTTGTTGAAAAATACTGAGAAAGCCGTCGCCGCCGGCGATATAAATGCGCTGCCGCGAACTGTCATAGAAAATATCATCAGCATCGCCGACGGTGTCCAGATTGGCCAACGCTTTACGCGAGTCCGTATCCCAAACCGTGAGCTTCGCGGGCTTTCGGAAGCCGACAAACAGCCGATGGTGGGTTTCGTCGAGGGCCATCGGAAAATTAGCCGTCGCGCTTGCCGTTGCCCATGTCGTGATTGTCGTGCGTGTCTCACGATTCACCACCGCAATCTTTTTGGCATCGGGAAGATTTACAAAGATGCGCGGTCCAGATTTTTCCAGTTGAAAGGATTCAGGGTGGGCATCAAGCCGAATATCACCAATGTGACTGCCGTTTTTGGCGTCGATAATTCCGAGACCGCCATTGCCATAGCCAACATAGACACGTTGTCCGTTTACATCGTAACGAATGTTGTCGGCGTCATCGGGAAATTTTACGCTCTTGACGCGCTCAAATGACGAGCCGTCGAGAATGTCGCAGGCGCCGGTCTTTGCGTTGGCAACCAAGAGCTTGTTGAATTCAGGAATGAAACTGACACCTTGCGGCTCATGGAATCCGGAAATGCTCTTGAAATGCTTGCCAGCATTTAAATCCACCATCTCAACGGTGTTATTTCCTAGCGCGGCGATGAAGAGCCTTTGGCCTTTGACATCGACGGCCATGTGGTCGATACGACCTTCGACCTTAGGCAGTGGGACCGTTTGCACGAAACGTAACGGACTGCCTTCCTGGGCCTCAATCTTCTCCGCGGCAGCCGTAAAGAAGAAGACTAGAAACAGACAGCAAACTATTTTCATGTTCGACTTGCGCTTGCGGCATGCTTAATGCCAGCCTTTTTGTGTATCGAGCGCGGCTTTCAGTCCCTTCGCCAAATCTGCCGTCGGCCCGAGGCCCCAGTAGTGTAGAAACACGATGCGAGGTGATTCTGTTTCCACGTGGTTGTGAATCGCGACAATGTTGATTCCAGCTCCACGTAACGCCTTCAGCACAGGTTGGAGTTGTTTTTCTAACATTACAAAATCGCCGTCGACCGCCGCTTGCTGATCGCTTCCGACAAACGCCGCCCACGTGTTGATACCCATCGCGTTTCCAACTTCATGCCCACCCATCTTAGTCGTGCGGCCAATCGTGATCTTGTAAACACCGCTCGCCATCTGTCCCTTCATCCCCATTACGCTTTCAATATTTTTCGGATCGAGAGACGTTTTCGCTGGATCGAGGTCGGCTTTAGGGATCTCGCCTTTGCCCCCGCTTGTGTCCTTGATTTTCGCAAATACTTTTCCGACCGCCGAAGCGAGCTTATCTTCATCGCCCATGCCGCCGATGTGCATGAACATGACTTTGGGTGAGTCCCAGAAAAAATGGTTGTGAAGCGCTGTTACTTCGAGGCCGTTCTCTAACGCCGCGCTCATCACTGGATTAACTTGATCCTCGAGCAAGGTCGTGTCACCCATGACCATCGTCTTACCCCCGGTTTGCATAAAGGCTGCATATGAGGTTAACCCCATCGCAGGGTTCATCTTCACCCCCGCTGTGGTCACCTGAAGGTCGCTCCGCGGCGCTCGTACCGTGAACACGCCTTCTTTGTCATTGAGTTCTCCCTTGATCCCCGTGAGTTGCTCGATTTTGGCTGTGTCCAGTTTAGCTTGCGCGCCCATGCTGAGTTTGGCCGATATCACTACGGACGCTGTTATTGTTAATCCAAAGATGGCTGCGAAGCGGAGTGTTCTAGCGCAAAAATCCGTGCTCATGATAAGACTCCTTTCTTTATCTACTTCGGGTTAGTGCTCTTTACCTCCAGCTCATCGAAAGCTGTTACGCTATCCGATTTCGTCCATAAGCCGATCTGTCCTGCTTTAAAGCGAGAGTCCTGGTGATCGAGCAGCAACTGGTCATTGAGATAGGCCCGAATAAGCGGTCCGACCGCGATCACCCGCAATGTGTGCCACTGCCCGAGCGCAGGGGGTTTTACTTTTGCGGTGGCGAGTTGATAGCGCTTTTGATCGTAGTAATACAACCTGAAATTGTCTTCGAGTGCATTAGCGCGCACGACATAGTACCGAGCGTCTGAAAAACGAAAGACGATTCCGCCTGACGCATCCTCCCGGCCCGAGATCGGGTTGAATCGAACCGAAACATCCAGATCGCTATACGGTCCTCCCGGGGCGACAATGATGTTATAAGCGCTCCCCTGCGGTCGGAGTATAAGCACCCGTTTTTCGCTCGGTGCCCCGGCCGGCTGTTCTACCGTCCATTTCCCATCTATGACTTTCCAGTTGTCGATTCCTTTCTCGCCAAAGTCAAAGCGCTCAACGCGCGCATCATCGGGCAGCTTCAATTGATAGCCTCCTGTTTCTGCGGTATATGCTCGTCGCTTCGCATTCAACGCAAATACCGCAAGCAAGCACAGCAGAACTAACGCCAAGACACTCACATAAGTCAGGCGCATGGGACCGTGTAATCCAATTGCTCGATAACCGTATTGCAATAATTCGTCTCTCTTTTGATGCTTACATTCTTTTGCAGCCATCGTAAGCGTATTTCATTGCTGTTGTCAGGTTATGATGCGACGGCGTTACGGAAATGGCGATGAGTTTTGTTAACCGCGTTTTCTCTTTGAATATTCATACAGGTCATCGAATACAGCCGAGCCGCGTGCCAGACGAGTCTCGTCGTCTTTGTGAGCCATCGCGATGCCCGCGATGACTTGTTCAATACCCGGAGTCTCTTGGCGTTCAAACTTCTGATCCTTCAGATCGATGTCGTGCACAATTTCTGCGATTCTGAGAAGAGCAGGATCATTGATGCCCGTGCGTCCAATGAGGATCTCTAAAGTGCAACGGTCGCCCTCATGTGTAAACTCGGCCTCGAACATATCGAACCGAATTTCGCCGGGCAGTGGCTTATAGCCTTTAGCAGGAACGAACTTGAAACGAGCGCCGGGATCAACAAAGCGGCGCACGAACCATGCGCTTGCGATGCGATCGACGTAAATGCCTTTACGCGTCACCCATGTTTTGTCCTTCAACTCGCTCAGGGGTGACGTTGCAGACATAACAGGTCGCGTGCCTGGTCTGTTTTCATACATACGCGCCTCGATCCCAGAGATGAGCCCGTCTACTACCTCGCGGCCTCGAGCACCGAAAAAATCAATGGCCACAACCTCGGCAAGACGACGCTTGAGTTTGACAAGGTCGGTCTCGATTTGTGCAGAGCGGTCGTCCTTGATCTTATTTTTCGGCACTGGAATCTGAGCGAGCCGGCGAGCTTCCACGGCAATTTCGTCGTAGTCGGCACCGCGGGCCGTTTGAAACAAACCCTCCACTTCGCTATCCGAAAGACCATCGACCAAACGTGCTTCGCAGAGAGTTGCGTCGCCGCCGCCTTCGACGATTTCCCGCAACACCCACTGAAAATCCTCTTGTGTCTGCTCGTTTTTGGGCAGGACATAGACCGAGTTCTTGATGGCCACTGCGCCTAGCCGCTGGAGCCGTCGCCAAATTTTGACACGGAAATAATCGGGCTTGGGCGGGATCTGATGAATGAGCAGCAACCATCGTCCTTCTAAATTTTGCATTCGTGTTTTCTTTGACTTGAAGATACAACTGTTATATATCAGGTTCAAGTGCTAGTCAAAGACTCTTAGATAGTCAAAGAATCTTAGAAAGGATGACGACCCGTGGAAATTTCAATTCTCCGTGCAACTGAAACAACGCCGACCACCGTGGGCCTTTGGCCGCTCGTTAATTACTTCCTGAAGCTCGGCACCATCGGCTTCGGCGGACCTGCCGCGCTCGTCGGTTTCATGCACAGAGATCTTGTCGAGAAACGTCGCTGGCTAACCGAGGACACCTATAAATTGTCTCTGGCTCTCGCCCAAATCATGCCCGGACCTTTGGCTGCTCAAACGGCTATTGCCATAGGATATTTCGAGGCAGGCATCTTGGGCGCAACTCTCGTGGGTCTTAGCTTTATCCTTCCCTCGTTTCTGATGGTGGTTGCGATCTCACTACTTTACGTCGCTTATGGTGGTCTCTGGTGGATGCAAGCGCTGTTCTATGGCATCGGCGCAACTGTCATCGCGATTATCGCGATCGCTGCATACAAGCTGGCGCGCAGCACGAACAAGCGTAACCCGCTTCTCTGGGGTATTTTTGCCGTTCTCACCATTGTGACCGCGTGGGCACAGACCGAGTTAGCGGAGTTCTTCATTCTGGCCGGACTCCTTGCTCTGGTTTTTCACGCTTGGCCAGGTTGGAAAACCGGAACGCCAATGGTGCTCGGGGCCGTAGCGCTCGGCGCAGCTGTTGGGCTTATGGAGGCGTGGCTCGGGCACGCGAATACCGGTAGCAATAGTGGCCACGTATTAGCCGAGATCCTATTGTTCTTTACCAAGGCCGGCGCGTTCGTGTTCGGCAGCGGCCTGGCGATCGTTCCATTTCTACACCAAGGAGTTGTGCAGCAGTTCGGGTGGCTGAACGAACATCAGTTTCTCGACGCAGTAGCAGTGGCAATGATTACTCCCGGTCCAGTGGTGATCACTGTTGCATTCATTGGGTTTCTTGTTGCGGGTTTGGCCGGAGCCGTGATGGCATCGATCGGCATTTTTTTGCCGGTATATATCTTCACGGTCGTGCCCGCGCCCTGGTTCAAACGTCATCGTGACAATCCGCAGCTCAAAGCTTTTGTTGATGGAGCCACGGCCGCCGCCACCGGCGCGATTACCGGCGCAGTGATAGTGTTGGGCGTGCGTGCAATCACCGATATTCCAACGGCGATTATCGCGCTCGTCAGTCTCGCCGTTCTATGGCGATACAAAATCGGCGAGCCGATTATCGTCACTATTTCCGGTCTTATCGGCTTGATCCTCTGGCCACTGGTGCGAGGGGGATGAGCACAGGGGGGGGAGAGCACACCGCTGACATGACTCAGTAATTCGCGTGAGATCAAGCTTCAATCGCGAGCAGGCAAAAAACTATAGAGGCTGCGTACCGCATCGACTTTGTGGAAAAACTTTATGGCGCAAAGTGACGTCGAACGAATAGCGATTCTTTATCCGGGCAATTATCAGGAGAGGAGGAATGCGACGGCCGAAAATAATCGCTTCGCAGACTTGTTCAGAGCCTTTGCCGCAAAAGGAATACACGCGGAGCCGGCGGTTTATTATGATGATTTTTGCGCCGAAGTTCGTGAACAGCTCATGCGCGTTGACGGTGTCCTTGTCTGGGTTAATCCCATTCAGGATGGCCGCGACAGATCTGTTCTCGATTCGATGCTTCGTGAGGTGGCAACCGCAGGGATTTTTGTCAGCGCACACCCCGACATCATCCTGAAGCTAGGAACAAAAGAAGTTTTATACCGAACCCGCGATATTGGATGGAGTTGCGACACGCATCTTTACGCCAGCATGGAACAAATGCGCCAGGAATTGCCTGCCCGCTTGGCGCAAGGCAAAGCGCGCGTGCTCAAGCAATACCGAGGTAACGGTGGAATCGGCGTCTGGAAAGTCCAATTGCCGATGAATAATGTTCAACGCGGATTCCTTGCAATCCCACAACCGGAAACTATCGTGCGCGTTCGGCATGCAAAACGTGCGAGCACCGAAGAGAAGATCACGCTGGCTGAATTTTTTCGACGGTGCGAGGAGTATTTTGCTCACAATGGCCGGATGATTGATCAGCAATACCAGGAGCGCCTCCCCGAGGGAATGATTCGCTGTTATCTTGTGCATGACCGTGTGGCGGGATTCGGACACCAAGCAATCAATGCGCTGTTTCCTGCGGCTCCGGGCGCACGGCCAACTGAAGCTCCGGAACCCGGACCTCGGTTTTATCAACCGCCCACAAAACCGGAATATCAGGCTCTCAAAGCCAAGTTGGAACGGGAATGGGTGCCAGAAGTGCAGCGGCTACTCGAAATTGAAACCCAGCATCTTCCAATACTTTGGGATTGCGATTTCCTGCTCGGTCCAAAAAAAGAAAATGGCGAAGACAGCTACGTGCTTTGCGAAATCAACGTCAGCAGTGTTGCGCCGTATCCAGAATCCGCAGTGCCTTACATTGTGGAGGCGACAATCGCTCGGGTACGCGCCGCGAGAGACGGTGGCTAGTTCGGCGCCGGGTGTCAAAAACGCGAGGAGTAGTTCCAAGGACCGGACGCTGGACGCCGGAAGAACGGCTCCCTGGCCAGAATGTCTGTGGCACCGGCAGCCCCAGAACTTATTCCTACTGATTTAAGTATCACGGAATAGAGCAGGATTCCCGCCAAGCCTACCCGTTTAATCTTTGCCGATAATCACTCTTAGCAGTTCCATCTGCTGTTGTCTTTTCGTAGATACTTGTCCTATAGGAAACTGGTG
>Ga0075425_100009225_pt1 | contig 10496 bp, 7 predicted proteins | sample SoiMethybrSBSTD4_FD_75300 | JGI IMG/M metagenome (GOLD analysis project Ga0075425, IMG submission 75300) | Bulk soil microbial communities from a Populus tree surrounding site in Tennessee, USA - Soil MetaG P. TD hybrid SBSTD4 | ecosystem: Environmental > Terrestrial > Soil > Tree plantation...
CGATGACCTCACGTCTCACACTACTCTCTATCTTTCTACTCACTTTCAGTTTTCAACACGTTCGCGCGCAGGATCTCGACACCGTCACGATCTCTGGTCGCGTCATGGACCAAAACGGAGCCGCGATCGCCGGGGCCGAAGTCGAGGCGAAGCTGATTAAGACTGGTCAGAAGCGCATGACGACGACAGCCGAAGGTGGCTATCGCCTGATTCAGCTCGAACCTGGAACTTACATCCTTCGTGTTTCCTTTCCCGGCTTTGCGCCTCACGAGATCATGAATATCGCAGCCGTCGCCGGACAGAGTTTGCATTTCGATGCGACGCTGATTCCGTCAGACGTTGTCGTTGAACCAGTCGTCATCAGTGCGGCAGACACGCCGGTTGTTGACACAAAGCGGACCATCGCCGGCGCGACGCTGACAGCGCGCGAGATTGACGCAATGCCAATCAGCACGCGATCTGTCTTGGATCTGATCCTCACGCTTCCTGGCATCACCGAAGAACCGCTTTCAACGCGCGACCTCGCCGAAGATCGCAACGCGAACCATGCAAACACGCCCGAAGAAGCCGGCCTTTTCGCGCTTTCCGGCGCACCTGCCTACTCGAACAACCTGACCATCGACGGACTTGACAACAACGACGACCGCGCTGCTCGCGAACGTTTCCAGCCGTCGCTGGAAGCAGTCGATGAAGTGCAGGTGATCACCAATCAGTTCTCTGCCGAATATGGACGCGCGTCTGGAGGTCGCGTCAATCTGCGCACTCGCAGCGGCTCGCAGCAGTTTGCCGGTCGCGTGTTTCACTATTTTAGAGACGAATCGCTCAACGCAAACGCGTTTCGAAACAACTCGCTCGGTCTGAAACGACTTCCTTTGCAGGAGCACACGTTTGGTTTCACGGCCGGTGGTCCAATGCGCGCCGTGACGCGAAAAGCGACCGTGTTCTTTGCGTCATACGAACTAAACAAAGTTCTCGACAGCGTATTGATCGATACGTTGGTTCCAGTCAGGCAGAATGCGGTCTTTCCGCTGCCTTCACCAACACGACTCGACCGCACGCGAGTCGAAGACGTTAAGAAACCTGCGCTGGCGGGAGAGGTTGCACCATTCGTCTCACAGATCAGCACGCCACTGACGAATACGAGCATCACAACGCGTGTCGATCATCAGTTTGGACCAATGCACAACATGTCGGTCGTGTATCAGTGTGGACGACTCGTCAACCTCCGGCAGTTTGGCGGTGGTAATCGTTTGGCGGAGGCATTGCAGGGACGGCGACGCAATTCCGACGCGATCTCAGTGTCGGACAATTACGTGTTCTCGGATCGACTCGTGAATCAACTCCGATTTCAATATTCACGACTTGCGCCGGCGTTCGAGGCCCGTGGTGGAAACAAGCCCGTCGTGCTGATCACGTTGAATGATCCGTTAAGCGCCGAAGATCCTGAGAGACGAACAGGAACCTTGGTGGCCGGTTCTTCGACCGCGGGCGGCAGCGACAGGCGTGAGGACCGCGTGCAAGTGCAGCAGGTGCTCTCATTCGTCAGCGGCGATCACGCTTTGAAACTGGGAGCTGATGTTCATCACGTTGGGTCGACGTTTATCGACTTGTCAGACCTCACCGGCACTTTCAACTTCGCGAGCGCAGGCGATTTTCTCGCCGGCATTCCGAGTCGTTTCCGGCAGAGCTTCCAAAGCTCGTCGACGCAGAAAAATCTTTACACCGGCGTCTTCGTGCAGCACGACTGGCAGATCCTGCCGCAACTGCTTTTGAGTTATGGATTGCGTTATGAGTACGAAACGATTCTTCACGACGCAAACAATTTCGGACCGCGGTTCTCGCTTGCCTACAGTCCTTTCAATTCAGGCAAGCTCGTGCTGCGGTTTGGCGGCGGAATCTTCTTCAATCGCCCGTTGCTACGAACAATCGACGATTTCGCGTTAGGCAAACAACAACTCTTCTTCGACACTAACCTGCTGCGCGATCCATCGACGGGCAAGCTGATGACCGCCGAGCAGCGACGCGCTTTCATCGCAAGGAGTTTACGCTTTCCTGAAACACTCAGCGCAAATTCGAGTTTGGTGCGTGAGTTTGGTGTTTTGAATACGCAGTTTTCGAGACGACTCGATCCGGCGTTGAGAATCCCTGAGAGTTACCAGGTTAACGTCGGTGTGGAACGTTATCTCGGCCGCGGATATTCCGTGGAAGCAAACTTCAGCTTCACGCGCGGCATACATCTCTGGCGCGAGTTCAATGCGAACGCTCCACTGCTGCCGCCAGGCTATAACAACTTCTCTGAGTTTCTCGCCTCGCGCGACTTCGCGAATTTCATCAATCCCGCAACATCGAGTCGTCCCCTTTACAACGCTGCGACGGCGGGCGAACTGGTCAGATTCATTTACGGCCGCCCAGCTTCGAACACTGTCAACCGCACGGTCGAATCCGGCGTGCCGGTTTCGGTGATGAATCTCAACAGTCTGACGTCGACCACGATGCTTGAAGTCGCGCTTGCAGCGATTAACAGTCTGCGGCCTGATCCATCTCGGGGCGAGCTCGAACAACTCATTTCAGCAGGAAACAGTTTCTATCGCGGCATGACTGTGGAGTTGCGCAAGCAGTTCGGAGCTAGACTCAGCTTTCGCGCGGGCTACACGCTTTCGAGTTTGACTGATGATGGTGTGGTGAACACTTCGGACGCTGTCGTCCCGGGAGACTTTCGCGCTGAACGGACGCGCAGTCTGCTTGATCGGCGACATCGCTTCGTCTTTTCTGGACTGTTCAATCTACCGCGTCTTGTTCAGTTGGCACCCATCTGGCGTGTAGCTTCGGGCGCGCCTTTCAACATCTCGCTCGGCGGCGTCGATCGCAATCTCGACGATGTTTCGAACGATCGACCGAATTACTCGGGCGATCCTCGTTGGCTCCGCTGGCGTGCGCCCGGTGAACCTCTCGATCCACGCGTGATTGAGTCGTTCAGTGTGCCGGCCATTGGTCAGGTGGGAAACTTGCCGCGCAATGCGGGCCGCGGACCAGGATTATTCGTTTTCGATCTCAACGTGAGCCGCGCGATTCGTTTGACTGAGCGGGTGCTTCTCCGTCCGTCAGTCGAGTTCGACAATGTGCTGAACAAGGCGGTCTTCAGTTTTGGATCCGAGTTCATTGATATCGGCGATTCTTTTCTTGTTCCGAAACGGACGATTAGACCCCGGCAGATTCGTGTTGGGTTGAAGATAGATTTAGGCCGCGGATGAACACGGATATAGACGGATTGAAGCATGGGGCGCTCACACAGATGATTCTGGGAGTGTTCTATGACGTTTACAACGAACTGGGTCACGGGTTCCTCGAGTCGGTATACCATCGCTCCTTGGTGCTGGCGCTGGAATCCGCAGGCCTGAATGTCTGTAGTCGAGTGGATATCCCGGTGTGGTTCCGAGGAAATCAAGTCGGGCACTTTCAAGCAGACGTTCTTGTGGAGAACTGCGTGCTGCTGGAACTGAAGGCCGCTCGTACGCTGGACTCATCCCATCGAGCGCAACTGTTGAATTATTTGAGGGCGACAGAAATCGAGGTTGGACTGTTACTGAATTTTGGCGAGAAGCCCGAGTTCAAGAGATTAATCTTCAACAACCTCAAAAAGAAGGCCCGCAATCCGTAAAAGATCCGCGTTATCTGCGGTTACGTTGTCGTAAACAGCGCGCCCTTGAGCGTTCAATTCGTCTTTTCATCCATCGGTTCATTGTCGTTACCATCCAATTCTTCTAATGAGGTTCGTACGAATCGGTTACTTCGCAGGTTGCATGCCAATTCGGTTTCCCCACCTGTAACGCGGATTTGCCGCTCAAAAAGGACCAGGAGGCGCACGATTTGGTATCCACAAGCCGCAAAACGCTTATGGTAAACTCCGGTTTGATGGTAGTCACCGACTCACAAACCGAGCACGTCAGCGAGGTCGAAGCAGCTTTGCTTGATGCCGAGCTCTTCATGAAGTATCAAGCCCCGGAGCGGGCCGTCAAACGTCTGCGCGCAGCTCTCGAAATGAACACTCGTTCAATCAAATTGCGCGAACGTCTCCGCGAGATCTGCGCCTCGAATAAGCAGGTTGAGGAAGCTGCCCGCCAATGCCTCGCGCTCGCAAGTCTCTACATTGAGCGGGAAGACTTTGACATGGCACACGACCGCCTGCTCGAAGCCAAACAGCTCGACAACCGGATAAACATCGCCGGTGGCCTGGAGGCAATCAGGCGCGCCCGGCGGCCTGATTTGAAACCAACGCCCGCCCCCGAACCCCACTTCGAACGCAGACATTTCTCGCTTGCCGGCGACCTAAGCTCCATCAGCGTTTTCGACGCCATCCAGGTCATCGAAAACGCACGTTTGAATGGCATCTTGACGCTGAGCGGACAAACCCGTCAAGGTCAGGTGAAGTTCAACGACGGCCGGATTGTGGATGCGTCGTGCAGCGGCGACGTAGGCGAGAAGGGATTCGAGAGAGTCGTGGAGATCTCCAACGGCACGTTCGAGTTTCAGAAAAGCGCGGAACAGTTTCCAGTCCGCATAGAGGCACTCAGCAACACCAACCTCATTCTCGACACGCTGCGGCAGTTAGACGAGCGAAAGCAGTAGTCTCAGTCGATCAACACGCGCGTATTGAGCGCTTCAGCCTTTTCGATCGCGGTTAATAGCCGTAAAAACTGATTGTAGTTTCGACTGCGCGAGGTTAGGCGTGTGACTTCCGACTGGCTCAGCTCACTTCGCAATAGCAGATCGAGAAAGTCGTAATAGTCGGCGGCAGCTTCGAAGGGGAACTCGCGAGTGTAAGTTGTTGTCTTACTGTCTTCCGAGCGAAAGCCCGCGAGCAGATCGAAGATGTTGTCAGTCGTGATTCGCGCAGCGTCGCGTGTGAGAACAATTGGCAGGCGTAGTTCGAAAAATCTCAGACCATCTTCGGTAATCACGCGGCGCAACTCTTTCGTCGCCTCGCCATCGAATGGTGACTCCGGATCGATCAGAATGCGCAGCAATCGTGGCTGGTCATCCTCATCTAAAGTGTCTAGCGCAAGCTGCACGCGATCGGCGAGAAACTTTTCAAACTGTGCTTCGACAGGGTAGTTGATCCGTCCCAGACAACCCACCAACTCGCCGTCACCGGCGGCATCCATCGGCAGACAGGCGGGACAGTGTGCGCAGACTATCGTCGCTTCCTGCATGCGTTCGATTTCGGGGCTGGCATTCTCAACCCATTTCAGCTTGTCGATGCTTGGAGCGCTGGCGTCGCCGGTCGTGAGCCTTGCGTGCAGACTGCTCAAACGTCCCCACTGGCGCAAGTGCTGCTCGGAATAGTTTGCGCGCAGCGGGCAAGCGTATTGAAGCGCGAATTCCAGCGACATGGCTGAGAGTATAGGGCATATAAGTCCTATAGGTCATATAAGACCTATACTGCTCGTTCTTTGAGCTTTATGATAAGCTTTCTGCATTTCCCACAGGTACCGCTAGAAAGGTCAAGCCATGGCAGTTAGTCAGGAACTCTTGGAAATACTCGCGTGTCCGGCTTGCAAGGCTAAAGTCGAGTTGAAACCAGATGGAAACGCATTGAAATGCGTCGAGTGCAAACGCGTTTACCCCATCCGCGACGACATCCCGGTAATGCTCATCGACGAGGCCACCATCGAAGAATGATCCGATGAACAGCCTGCGCGACATCGTTGAACTCTCTCCACAACTACGCGTCATCGAAACACAGGCGATGTACGGTTTGAAGGGTCAGGACGCGGCCCAGCCACTCGCGCCCCCTCGCTGGGACTGGCGCGACGTGCGAAAGGTTTTATTGATACGTCTGCGCTCGATTGGCGATACCGTGCTCGCCACACCCTCGATCTTCGCACTGAGACGTTTTTTGCCCGATGCTGAGATCGATATTCTCGTCGAAGATTGGGTCGCGCCGCTGCTCGACAGTCATCCGCACGTCAACAAAGTGATCACGCTGGAACGCGGCGGCTTCATGGCGCGTGCGCGTGTTGCGCGAGAACTCAGGTCAGCCGGTTACGATGTTGTTTACAACCTTCACGGGGGCACAACCGCGACGTTTCTGACTCGAGCCACTGGCGCACGTCACCGCGTCGGTTTTAAGACTTATCAGTACGCCCGACTTCACAATCATCAAGCGCCGTCGCCGCTGTTAATTTGGCAACAGCAAAAGACGCATTCGGTCGAACAGCAATTAGCTTTGCTCGGCTGGACCGGAGTGCCGGTGACGGATCGTCCACGCACGCAATTGGGTGTGTCGCCGCGCGCTGCTGCTGCCGTGGACCAGCGACTCGCCACGGCTGGACTCGGTGAGCGAAAGTTTGCGCTGATTCATCCGGCGGCTGCGTTTGCTACGAAGCAATGGGCCACTGAAAACTTTGCACGCGTGATCGAGTTTTTAGCAGAGCGAGGTTTTGCATCGGTCGCAATCGCGGGACCGAATGAGAAAGATATCCTGGACAACCTGGCAGCACAGACCTCCGCGCCGGTTGTGACTTTCGACTTGTCGTTGCCTGAAGTAACTGCGCTCGCGACGAGGTCGCAATTGTTCGTCGGTAACGACAGTGGAATTGCGCACATGGCGGCGGCAGTTGGAACACCGGCAGTCGTCATCTTTGGATCTTCAAACGTCGCGCACTGGCGTCCGTGGAATCGCGCTGCCGCGGAAGTAGTATTAGAAGAGATGCCCTGCCAACCGTGCCATGGATATTTTTGCGAGAAGTTTGAGCAACCCGAATGTATTCTGCGCGTGCCCGTCGCGAGGGTAATAGCGGCCATTGAAAGAGTTTTGTAGGGGCGGCCCTCCGTGGCCGCCCCTCGCGCCCGGAACGACGAAGGGGCGGCCACGGAGGGCCACCCCTACAAAAGACCCAAGTAAATGCCCCAATTAACAAAAACTCGTGCTGCCGAAATCCTCGATGCTCTTCGCGACCGTTATGTCGTCGTGCTGGGCGACATAATGCTCGATGAGTTTGTTTGGGGCGACGTCACGCGAATCTCTCCCGAAGCGCCGGTGCCGGTTGTCGATGTGCGTCGTGAATCCATTCATCTAGGCGGCGCCGCAAATGTGCTCGCGAATCTGGTTGCACTCGGCGCTCGCGGATCGGTTGTTGGAGTTGTCGGCAACGATCTCGCCGGTCAGCGTTTGCGAATGAGTTTGCACGATCTCGGAATTCCCGACGGTTGTTTGATAGTTGACGACTCGCGCCCCTCGACAACCAAGACGCGCATCGTTGCCCACAGCCAATTGGTCGTTCGCGCCGATCGCGAGTCGCGCTCAGCGGTGAACGCCAACATCGCAGCCGAGATCGTTTCGCGGTTGAAAGAAGAGCTGAAGCGCGCCGACGCGTTTGTCGTCTCAGATTACGACAAGGGTGTGGTAACGCCGGTGATACTGCGCGCGATCCTCCCGCAGGCTTACGAACGCGTACCGGTCCTGATCGATCCCAAGCTACGCAACTTCAACTTCTATCGCCCGGCAACGCTGGTGACGCCAAACCACTTCGAAGCACTGCGCATGAGTAACACTGAAGACACTTCGGACGATGGATCGCACCACGCCGCGAAAGTTATCAAAGACAAACTCGGATGCGACGCGGTGCTCATCACGCGCGGTGATCGTGGAATGCTGTTGCTTGAATCCGATGGCCAGCCGGTTTACGTCGAAACAGCCGCGCGCGAAGTCTATGACGTCACCGGCGCCGGCGACACTGTGATCTCCGCACTTGCCGCAGCGCTTGCGACCGGTGCGACGATGCTCGAGGCGGCCGCGCTTGCGAACCACGCTGCGGGAGTCGTCGTGGGCAAAGTGGGAACTGCCACAGCTACAGCCGCCGAATTATTAGATACATTTGAACCCGCATAAGACGGATCAGAGATGTTAGGCAAGACCCTCCGCAACTATCGCATCACGGAGAAGCTCGGCGTGGGCGGGCAAGGGGCGGTTTACAAGGCGACCGACATCAAACTCGGCCGGCCAGTGGTCATCAAAGTGATCCCACCTGAGCTGAGTGCCAAAGAAGCAAATCTCAAACGATTCGAACGCGAAGCACGGCTCGCCTCATCGTTGGACCATCCAAACATCTGCACCATCTTCGATCTCGATGAGGTTGACGGCGTTCACTACATCGCAATGCAGTTTGTCGAAGGCAAGAACGTGCGGCAGCTCGTCGCCGGGCGTCCACTCGAATTGAAAACGGCGCTCAAGATCGGCTTGCAAGTCGCTGACGCCCTCGCGGCGGCGCACAGTCGCGGCATCATTCATCGCGACATCAAGTCAGGCAACGTGATGGTTACTGCGGCCGGCCAGGTAAAAGTGCTGGACTTCGGATTGGCAAAACTCCTCGACGACACTGAAGCTGCAACCACAGGCATTCATCGCACTGAGCTCACCGAAGTCGGCGTGCCGTACGGCACCGCGACATATGCCGCACCCGAGCAGGCCCGCGGTGACCGCGTCGACAAACGTGCTGACATCTTCTCGCTCGGCGTTTTGCTTTACGAAATGCTCACCGGCACGTGGCCGTTTCGTGGCAAGACAACCATCGATGTGCGCCACGCAGTGCTGCACGATGCCCCGCGACCGGTTTCCGAGTTGCGGTCGAGCCAGATTCCACCACGGTTGCAACAGATCATCGACAAGGCGCTCGCAAAAGAGCCGAAAGATCGTTTTCAAAACATGGGCGACTTTCGCAACGAGCTGCGGCAGGTGCTCCAGGAAGTTGATGCGACCGGCGGCGAGTATCAAAGTGTAACTCCGGAGCCGCCGCGGCACTTAGCTGGAGCCAACCCCGTGTCGCGTGCGATGCGTTGGCTGAAGTCGATCACGCGGACCGAATCTCCAACTACCTCGCCAAACCTCTCGCGCTCGAAGCAAACGATTCACGAAACTCCATTCACAACTGTCGCGGATCAGGAAAAGAAGAGCCTCGCGATTCTCTGTTTTCGAAACTTGAGTAACGATCCGGCTTCGAGTTTCTACGAGTTCTCGCTTGCTGACGCAGTCATCACCGAACTGGCGCGCGTGCGATCGTTGGTCGTGCGACCTTCGTCGGTGATTGCGAGATATCAGGGCCAGCAGAGAGATCCGCGCGAGATTGGAAAAGAGTTAAGTGTGAGTGCGGTTTTGACCGCAGGCTTCATTCACGCGGGCGAACACTTTCGTGTGACCGCGCAACTGATCGACGTCGCTTCGGGTGAGTTGTTGTGGAGCGATCGAATCGACACTGCGGCGTCAGACATCATCGTGCTACAAGACACGATTGCACAGCGAATCGTCGAAGGGTTGCGCGTCGAACTCACTCCCGCCGAGCAGCACGGAATCGGCAAGGCCGCGACGCAGAATCCAGCCGCTTACGAGCAATACCTGCGTGGCCGTGATCTGTTTGCTCGTTTCATCTTTCGCACCTTGTCGCCCGAAGACTGTGACGAAGCGATCGCCCACTTTCAACGTGCCATCCAACTCGATCCAGACTTTGCGTTGGCCCACGATGGTCTCGGTGCGTGTTATGTGAACCGCGTGTTCAAGGGATTTGGTGGCGCTGAAGACTATGAGCGCGCCGAAGCTGCGTTCACCCGGGCGCTGGCGCTCGATGCGAATCTGTTTGAAGCGCGCATGTTGATGGTGTTTGTTTACTTGTGGCGCGGCCAGAAACAGAAGGCGCATGATGAAGTCAATCGTGCGCGACGGGAAGCGCCGAATGAACCGGTGGTCCATTTCGTCAAGGCGCTGCTGCATCGACTCGATGGCGAGTATGGCCGGGCGTTACGTAGCTATGATCGTTTAGTACGTCTCGATCCTGCGGCGCACGTCGTTGCAAGTTACAGCCGTGCGCTGGTCCACATGTACATGGGCCACTTCGACGAAGCATTTCGACAACTCGACAATGCGGGTGAACCTGACAACGCCCTGGTGCGTACTTTTCGCGCGCTGGTCTTGTACTACACGGGTCAAACCGACGCGGCGGCGGAATTGATGAGAGACGTTGTTGAGAAGCATCCAAACATGCACGGGATACGGCCGTTTATGGCGATGTTCCTCAGCGCGCAAGGCAAGCACGATGAGGCGTTGATGCAACTGACACCGGACGTGAAACGAAATGGCGAGGTTGATGCTGACATTAGTTATTCGATCGGGTCGGTATACGCGCTCGAAGGATTGCGGGCCGAGGCGTTTGAGTGGCTGGAGCGTTCGATATCGCTCGGTAATGCGAATCTGCCGTGTTTTCAGAACGATCCGAATTGGGCGTCGCTGCGCGAGGATCCACGGTTTGTTGAGTTGATGGGAAGAGTCTAGCCACGGATTAGGCGGATTTAAATCCGGACTTATCCGTGTTATCAGTGGCTCGTTTTTGTTTAGCCTATGTACAAAAAGAAAAATTTGCTGCTGGCCTACTTTCTTCTGTTCTGCATGTCGTCCGCGGTCGCGCAGCAACAAACGGCGGCGCCGCGAACACTTCCAGAGTTGCGAT
>Ga0075425_100009226_pt1 | contig 10495 bp, 9 predicted proteins | sample SoiMethybrSBSTD4_FD_75300 | JGI IMG/M metagenome (GOLD analysis project Ga0075425, IMG submission 75300) | Bulk soil microbial communities from a Populus tree surrounding site in Tennessee, USA - Soil MetaG P. TD hybrid SBSTD4 | ecosystem: Environmental > Terrestrial > Soil > Tree plantation...
GCGGCCGCGAGACATAAGAAGAAGCTCCGCTATCACCTGAAAATCGACACCGGCATGAACCGTCTCGGCTTTCGCTTCGATAATCTCGAGCGGACGCTGCCGGACCTCCTCGCGAGTCCGAACCTGGAGCTCGAGGCGGTCTACACGCATTTCGCGACCGCGGACGACCTTGAATCGCCGCTGTTCGGCGAGCAGCGGGCGCGATTCGATCGCGCGGTGTCCCACATCACGGGCGGCAACCGCTGGGAGCAGGGAGCACGCGGAGACTCGCAGGTGGCTTCTCCGTATCTCCACGCCGCGAACAGCGCCGCGCTGCTGCGCGACTCGCGCGTGTGGTACGACCGCGTGCGTCCGGGACTGCTGCTGTACGGAATTGTGCCGCCCCCGCTCGGATCGACACTGCGGCTCACGCCGGTCATGACGCTTCGGAGCCGAATCGTCGCTGTCAAAGGCGTGCGCACGGGCGAAGGCGTCGGCTACGGCGTCAGATTCAGACCCGATCGGCCGACGACGCTCGCGATCGTGCCCGCGGGATATGCGGACGGCCTCGATCTGCGCCTGGCGGGCCGCGGCTGCGTGTTGATCCGCGGCCGGCGCGCGCCGATCGTCGGCTCGGTATGCATGGACATGCTCGCCGCAGACGTGACAGGCCTCGACGTGTCGCCCGGCGACGAGGTCGTGATCCTCGGCTCGCAGGATGGCGATCGCATCCACGTCCGCGAGATGGCCACGCAGATCGGCACGATCCCATACGAAATCCTGTGCCGCATCGGCAGCCGGATCGAGCGAGTCTATGCGTGAGCGCAGACGTCATCGAACACGCAGAGGTCTGACACGGCTCAGACTGGTCTGACACACCTCAGACTGGTCTGACACACCTCAGACAGGTCTGAGACACCTCGGACTGGTCTGACACACCTCAGACTGGTCTGACACACCTCAGACTGGTCTGATACCTCCAACGACGATGCGATAATCCGATCGTGGCGAAGAAACCGTCGACCGTGTTCGTCTGCGAGCAGTGCGGATCGCAATCCCCGAAATGGCTCGGCAAGTGCCCGGACTGCGGGGCGTGGAACTCGTTCGTCGAAGAGCGCGCGCAAGAGAGCGGCGGCGCGCCGGCAGGCGGCCATCGGTACGCGCTCGCCGGTGCCGGGGCGGGGGCGCGGCTTTACGCGGACATCGAAATCGAATCGCACGCGCGGCTGACGACCGGCATCGGCGAATTCGATCGCGTGCTCGGCGGCGGAATCGTCCCCGGATCGCTGGTGCTGCTTGGCGGCGAGCCGGGCATCGGCAAGTCGACCCTGCTGCTGCAGGCGACCGCGAACATCGCGCGCACGATCGGGCCGGTGCTGTACGCGTCGGGCGAAGAGTCGGAGCATCAGATCAAATCGCGCGGCGAGCGGCTGGGCGTCGGCCGCGCGCCGCTGTACCTGCTCGCCGAGACGTGTCTCGAGCGCATCCTCGAAGAGATCGATCGCGTGGAGCCCGCGCTCGTCGTGGTCGACTCGGTGCAGACGGTCTTTTCGCTGAAGTTCCAGTCGGCGCCCGGCAGCATCGGTCAGGTGCGCGAGGCGGCGACACAGCTGCTGTTCGCCGCGAAGGGACGCAACATCCCGACGTTCCTGGTCGGCCACGTGACGAAGGACGGCAGCCTCGCCGGTCCGAAGGCGCTGGAACACGTTGTCGATACGGTGCTGTATTTCGAGGGCGAACGGCACCACTCGCACCGCGTGGTGCGCGCGGTGAAGAACCGCTTCGGCGCCGTCAGCGAGCTCGGCGTCTTCGAAATGACGTCGGCGGGCCTCAAAGCCGTCCCGAACCCGTCGAAGCTGTTTCTCTCGGAGCGTCCGTCGAATGCGCCGGGCTCGGCGGTCCTGTGTTCGGTCGAGGGGTCGCGTCCGATTCTCGTCGAGGTCCAGGCGCTCGTCAGCTCCAGCAACTATGGGACCGCGCGACGGATGGCGAGCGGGATCGATCAGCAGCGGCTGTCGCTGCTGCTGGCGGTCCTCGAAAAGCGCGCGGGACTGAATCTCATCGCCGACGACGTGTTCGTGAACATCGCGGGCGGGATGACGGTGGACGAGCCCGCGTCGGACCTCGGCATTCTCGCCGCCATTGCGTCGAGCGTCCGCAACCGCGTGATCGCGCCGACGACGGCGATGTTCGGCGAGGTCGGGCTGGCCGGCGAAGTCCGCGCCATTTCGCAGGCGCCGCTGCGCGTTCGCGAGGCGGCGCAGATGGGATTCAAACGCTGCATCATGCCCGAAGCCAATATCGATCCGTCGGATCGCGCCACGGCCGGGGAGTGCGAACTGGTGGGGGTTCGGACCGTCGGCGAAGCGCTGGACGAAATGCTCGCCTAACTTTTGTCACAATCTGTGACATTCGTTTACAAATAGTGATATGGTCTCACCTTATTAATAGCGGGGCGCGTGCCGTTCGACGTCAGGCGTTCCTAGCCCCGCAGGGGTGTCCATGGCCTGGTTCACGCTTGCCAGAATTCTGTTTGCCGGCGCCGTCGCGTACGCCGCTGCGTTCCTTCAGCCGCTGGCCTTCGGTCCCGTCGCGAATCTCATCTTCGGTCTGCTCCTCGCCGGTCTCGTCGTGGTGTTCGAGTCGCGGCTGCACGAGACCGAAATCACGCGGATGCTCGGCTCGCTCGTCGGCTGCGCGATCGGGCTCGCGCTCGCGCGCGCGGTCGGCGCCGGTCTGTTCTGGGCGAACGCGAGCGACCGCCGCGTCGAGTTCCTTCACACGCTCATCCTGCTCGTGCTGCCGTACCTCGGCCTCGTCGTCGGCGGCAAGCACGGGGAATGGCTCGAGCCTGCGCGGATCGTCGGACTGTTTCGAACGGCCGGTCCGCAGCGGCGCTACCGGATTCTCGACACGAGCGTCATCATCGACGGCCGCATCGCCGACGTCTGCGAAACCGGATTCATGGACGGCACGCTCGTCGTCCCGCAGTTCGTGCTGAAGGAGCTGCAGCTGGTCGCCGACTCGGGCGACTCGATGAAGCGCAATCGCGGGCGGCGCGGGCTCGACATTCTCCAGAAGATTCAGAAGATGTCCGGCGTGGACGTCATGATCTCCGATCTCGATTTTCCCGAGGTGCGCGAAGTCGATCTCAAGCTGATCGAGCTCGCGCGCTCGCTGCAGGGCAAGATCGTCACGAACGACTTCAATCTGAACAAGGTCGCGCAGCTGCGCGGCGTTCAGGTGCTGAACGTCAACGAGCTCGCCAACTCGCTGAAGCCGGTCGTGCTGCCGGGCGAGCTGATGAAGGTGTTCATCATCAAGGAAGGCAAGGAATACAACCAGGGCGTCGCGTATCTCGACGACGGCACGATGGTCGTGGTCGACAACGCCCGGAAGATGATCAGCAAGACGATCGACATCGTCGTGACGAGCGTGCTGCAGACGACGGCCGGGAAGATGATTTTCGGCCGGCACATCGATGCGGGCGCGCCCGTGTCCTCGGCGCCGGTCCTTCGGCCGACGGGAACGGCCGCCGTGCAGGCGCAGCAGACCTGATCCGGTACGATCGACCCAGAACCCGCAGAACACGCCCTCGCGACATCGAGGACGTCTCTCGCGACCGCCCGCCAGACAAAAAGCCGCCGCTGCCGCGTCTATAGAGTGACGCGATGCCGCACCGGGCCGATATCGGCCGCCTCTACGACCAGTGCGGCGCCGCGCTTTATCGGTACGCGCTGATGATTCTTGCCGACACTTCCGCTGCCGCCGACGCCGTGCACGACGTGTTCGTCGCCGTGCTTCGGCGCCGTGTCGCACTCGACCACCCGGAACATTACCTGCGTCGGGCTGTCCGCAACGAGTGCTACAGCGTCCTGCGGCGTCGAAAGACCGAGACGCCTGCGGCAGTAGCGGCGCCGTCCGGAACCGGCGGGCCGTTGATCGAACCGGTCGGCAGTGATGATCCCGATCTGCGGATTGCGATCGAGCGGGCGCTCGGCGAGCTGCCGGCGGAACAGCGCGAGGTCGTTCACCTGAAAGCGTTCGAGGGGATGACGTTCCAGGAGATCGCGGACGCAACCGGCGAGTCGATCAACACGGTTGCTAGCCGCTACCGTTACGCGATGGAGAAGATGCGTGCGCAGCTCGGATGACCTCGATTCAGTGCTGAAGCGATTCAGGCCCGCGGGCCCGCCCGAGGGATTGCGCGCGCGCGTGGTCGCCGCTGCCGGCGTGGCGCAGGCCGTCAGACCTGCACCCGCGATCGCCGAATGGCTCCCGGCTGCGGCGGCGGTGCTGCTGGTCGTGCTGTTCCACTGGCTCGCCGCGAATGAACGTCAACAGATCGAATCGCACGTGATTCCTGTCGCGCCGATCGATCACGCGGCAGCGCTGCTGGCGGAGTTCCACGAATGACCGCCGCCGAATCCCGTCCGCTCGTGCGGCCGCAGTTCGCGAAGGGGTCGGCGCTCGCGTTGGCGGTCCTGCTGCCGATTCTGGCTTACACAATCTGGGACTACATCGAAATGCGGCGCTTCAGGTCGCGTATCGAGGCGATCGCCGTCCGCGGCGAGCCCATTACGATTCAGGGACCGTTCAAGATGTCGGCCGACGCAGGCGATGCCGACCGGTTTTACCGCGCGGCCGGAGCCCTGGCGATGTCGTTCACATCGGGCCAGCCGTCTCGCGCCGCCCTGGCCCTCTACTCCAGCGGCGACCTGCCCGCGGAGGCGATCGATGCGGCGCGCGCCGTGGTAGCGAGATACGGCGAGGCGCTCTCGCTCGCCGACCGCGCGGCTAATCTTCCCTTCGAAGGGTTCAAGCCCGGGACGACGTTCAACTATCTGATCGCCAGCCTCAACGACGTCGCACGGCTCTGCGATCTGCGCGCCAGGCTTGCGGTCCTCGACGGCCGGGCCGACGCTGCGATTGACTCCCTGTACACGCAGGCCCGGCTGAAGCGGACTGCGATCCAATTCCTGGCGCAGAGCCAGATGAGCCTTTCGACGGTCGTCGAACGGACTCGCCCGTCGCCGGCAACAATGCAGAAACTGTCGAACGCCTTGAACGATCTCGATCGTGACGACTATCTGAAAACCGACTTCATCCGGCTTCGGGCTCAGGCCGTCGACTCCAGCCAGATGCCGCTCTCGAGCGGCCTCTTCGTCATCAGGAACACCGCGAGCCCGCCCCCGTGGGAGGTGCATCGCTATACCCGCGCGCTCGATACGTTCGCAGAAATCATCGCGGCGGTCGAGCGGCCGGAGCCGGCCCGGATCGGTGCGGTGCTTGCGGTCGGAAGGTTCCCCGAAGTCCTGCCGCAGTCGACCGAACGGTCGCGCGAGAATCTCGAAGGATTCGTGCACGCACGCGTCCGGTCCGTCGCGATCATTCGGGCGAGCCGCGTGCTCGTCGCCATCGAACGCTTCAGACGGGACCACGATGAGCGCCTCCCGTCCGATCTCGGGGAGCTGGCGCCGGCTTACATCGGGAGGCTGCCGCTCGATCCGTACACGGGCCAGGCGATGCGTTATCGGCCCCTCGAGCACGGCTACACCGTCTACAGCGTCGGCCCGAATGGTCTCGACGACGGCGGCGAGAAGAGTCCGGTGGAAACCCGCGAGCTCAGTCGTCGCGATCGCGACTACTGGAAGAAGTGGGACGACGCCGGCGTTCGGGTTCAGTAGAGCCGCTCGCGGTAGAATCCGGTGCGTTGATTCCTCCGTTCCACTGGTGGCGGACCGTCTTCTATTTGATCCCCGCCATCACCATCTACACCATCGTCTGCGGCGCCGCGTCGATCGTTTCAAGCCTGTTCGATCGGAGCGGGCACTTCGCGCACGGCTGCGCGCGCCTGTGGTCGTGGCTGATTCTCAAGACGACCGGCGTCCGCGTGACCGTCGAAGGGCTCGAACGGATCGTTCCCGGCACGACGTACGTCTTCGTCTCGAATCACCAGAGCATCTACGACACGCCGGTGGTCTTTGCGTCGCTGCCGTACCAGCTGCGCATCATCGCGAAGGAATCGCTCGCGCGTTTTCCGGTGCTCGGCTGGCACCTGCGCCGCGGCGGCCACCTCTTCGTCGACCGGCGACATCCCGATCGCGCGGGGATTCTCAGCAGGTGGCGCGCTCTGGTGTCCAACGGTCTCTCGCTGATCATCTACGCGGAAGGCACGCGGAGCGGCGACGGCCGCGTCAATCGCTTCAAAGCCGGCAGCTTCATGCTGGCGATTCAGGCACAGCTGCCGATCGTGCCGCTGGCGATCATCAACACGCGGCAGGTGATGCCGAAAGGACGTCTGCGAACCGAGCCCGCCGACGTGCGGCTCATCGTCCACAACCCCATCCAGCCGCCGGGGCTCGCGGATCCGACGGTGCAGGACGCGAAGGCGCTCGCCGACCGCGTTCATGACGTGGTTGCGCGCACCGTCGATACATTGCAGAATTGCAGGATTGCAGAATTGCATGAAGGGAAGTTCGTGAGGTCCTGAGTACTTCCCTTCCCGCAGTCCTGCCATTCCGCAATCCTGCCATGTTCGTATCCGTCATCGTCGCCGCAGGCGGTAGCGGCACCCGCCTCGGTGCCGGAACGCCCAAGCAGCTGCTCGACATCGGCGGCCAGTCGATGCTCGTGCGGACGGTTGGCGCGTTCGCCGGCCATCCGCGCGTCTCGGAGATCGTCGTCGTGCTGCCGACGGCGAATATGGGCGAGGCGATTTCGTCGACCAAGCCCGTGCATATCGTCGCGGGAGGCGCGCGGCGGCAGGACTCCGTCGCCCACGGCTTCGCCAGGGTGTCGCCGGACGCCGAGATCGTGCTCGTACACGACGCTGCGCGGCCGTTCGTGAGCGCGGCGCTGATCGATCGCACGATCGAGGCGGCCGCCATTCACGGCGCGGTCATTCCGGCGCTCGACGTCAAAGACACCGTCAAGCGCATCAAGGCGAATCGTCTGATCGTCGAGACGCTCCCTCGCGACGCGATCGTTCTCGCGCAGACGCCGCAGGCGTTTCGCCGCCACGTGCTCGCCGCAGCCATCGCCGCGGGACGGCCCGACATCGAGGCCACCGACGAAGCGATGCTTGCCGAGCGCGCGGGGCATCCCGTTTACGTCGTCGGCGGCGATCCGCGCAACGTGAAGATCACGACTCCCGATGACCTCGACGCGGCGCGGCGGCAGTCGGCGCCCGCGCGGACCGGGCGCGCCGGCACCGGGTACGATCTGCACCGGCTCGTCGAGGGGCGTGCGCTGATTCTCGGGGGCGTCACCATTCCCTCGACGAAAGGCGCGCTCGGGTATTCGGACGCCGACGTCGTCTGCCACGCGGTGACCGACGCGGTCCTCGGCGCCGTCGGTCTCGGCGACATCGGACGGCACTTTCCGGACACCGATCCGGAGTGGAAGAATGCGTCGAGCGTCGATCTGCTGAAGCGCGCGGTCGCGCTCGTCCGCGACGCGGGATACGAGGTCGGCAACGTCGACGTCACCGTGATTCTCGAAACGCCCAAAATCAAGGATCACGTGGATGCGATGCGCGCCAACATCGCCTCCGCGCTCGGCGTCGACGCGTCGCGCGTCAGCGTCAAGGGCAAGACCAACGAGGGCGTCGACGCCATCGGCCGCGGCGAGGCGATTGCCGCCCATGCGATCGCTCTTCTCCGCCGTGTATAGCAGGCCAGCTCGCTCGGCCCGGACTGTCCGGGCGTGCCCGGCCCGACACCGGCGGCGCAGTAATCTCTGATGAGAGTCCGTTTCGCACCGAGCCCGACCGGCCACCTGCACGTCGGCAACGCGCGCACCGCGCTCTTCAACTGGCTGCTCGCGCGCGGCCAGGGCGGCACGTTCATTCTCCGCATCGAGGACACCGACGTCGAGCGATCGACGCGCGAGTCCGAGGCCTCGATCCTGGACGACCTCCGCTGGCTCGGCCTCGAATGGGACGAGGGGCCGGACATCGGCGGGTCGCATGGCCCGTATCGCCAGTCGGAACGGCTTCATCTGTATCAGTCGTACGCGAAGGAACTGCTCGGCGCCGATCACGCGTACTACTGCTTCTGCAGCACCGCGCAGCTCGAGGCCGATCGGCGCGACGCGCTCGCCGCCGGACGTCCCGCGCTGTACGCCGGCACGTGCCGGCGCGTGTCGCCCGATCAGGCGCAGGCGCGGATCGCCGCCGGCGAGCGGCCGGCGATCCGCTTCCGCGTCCCGGAAGGGCGCGACGTCGTCTTCACCGACGTCGTCCGCGGCGAGGTCCGCTTTCACACCGCGGTCATCGGCGATCCCGTCATCGTGCGCGCCGACGGCAATCCGGCGTACAACTTCTCCGTCGTCGTCGACGATGCGCTGATGGAGATGACGCATGTGATCCGCGGCGAGGATCACATCTCGAACACGCCCCGGCAGGTGCTGCTGTACGAGGCGCTCGGCTTCACGCCGCCGACCTTCGCGCATCTGTCGCTCGTGATGGGGCCGGATCACAGCCCGCTGTCGAAGCGACACGGCGCGACGTCAGTGTCCGAGTTCCGCGCCAAAGGCTACCTGCCCCAGGCGCTCGTCAACTATCTCGCGCTGATCGGGTGGTCGCCCGGCAACGACGATGAAGTGCTGCCGATAGACGAGCTGGCCAGGAGATTTTCGCTCGAGGGTGTCGGGCAGTCCGCCGGCGTCTTCGACGAAGAAAAGCTTGCGTGGGTCAATCGGCATTACCTCAAGGCGGCGGACCCCGACGAGATCGCGCGGCTGTCCGTACCGTTCTTTCACCAGGCGGGCACGAAGATGACGCCCGACGCCGCGGGGCTGGCGTTTCTCGCGTCGGCGATGCCGATGGCGAGCGCGTCGGTCGATCGGTTGAATCAGATTCCCGCGCGGCTCGCGTTCCTCTTCGACTACGTGCCGTCGCGAACGCTCGAGGACGCCGCGCCGCGCGAAGAGTTTGCGGCCGACGGCGCGCGCGCGGTGGTGGACGCGCTCGCGCAAGCGCTCGGCGACGCGCCGCCGCTCGACCGCGAGACGTTCCGCGCGATTGCGAATGATGTCAAGACGAAGACGGGACAGAAGGGCAAAGCGCTGTTCCATCCGATTCGCATCGCGCTGACGGGAAGATCCGAGGGGCCGGAGCTCGATCTCGCTGTCCCGGCGATCGATCGCGGCGCGCAGCTGCCGAAGAGCTCGGGGCTGCCGCCGATCATGAGCAATCGCGATCGCGCGGCGGCGTTCGTGACCGCCCTGAAACGGACGTAGCGGACGTGCGAATCTACGGCATCAACCCGGTCCTCGAAGCGCTTCGCGCCGGTCGCGTCACCGCGATTCAGCTGTCGGCGCGCGCCGACAGCCGCGTCAACGAGATCGTGCAGCTCGCCGAATCGCGCGGCGTCGACGTCAGGCGCAGCTCGGCGGACGTCATCGAACGCCTGGCCGCCGGGGCGCGACACCAGGGGGTGATCGCGGAAGTCAGCGATCGGGAATCGTACGACGTCGCCGATCTCGTGAACCACGCGGCGGCCGCGCCGCTCATCGTCGTTTTCGATCAGATCGAAGATCCGCACAATGTCGGCGCGATCCTGCGGACGGTGGACGCGGCCGGCGCCGACGGCGTCGTCCGGCAGTCGCGTCATGCGGCGCGGCTCGACGGCGCCGCGGCGAAGGCGTCGGCCGGCGCGCTGGCGCATGTGAAGGTGGCGGAGGTCGTCAACATCGCGCGCGCGCTCGACGAATTGAAGGACGCGGGCGTATGGACGATCGGTCTCGCCGGGGACGCCGAGAAGCGGTACGACGACATCGATTTCACCGAGCCGACGGCGATTGTCGTCGGCGCTGAAGGCACGGGACTCCGGCGTCTCGTGCGCGAGCGGTGCGACTGGCTCGTGTCGATCCCGCTTCACGGGCACGTGCAGAGCCTGAACGCGTCGGTTGCGGCCGGAATCGTGCTGTTCGAGGCCGTCCGGCAGCGCCGGATGAAAAAGTCCTGACACTCCAACGCCGTGTACAATAGGGGGTTGCGGAACGCGCAACTACCTGGACCGTAGGAAATTCGTCAAGGACCGTCAGTTGACTTGCAGTACTGGCACAGGACGTGCTAAAGTTCGTCTTTTGTTCAGGCTGGCGTAGCTCAGTCGGTAGAGCAGCTGATTTGTAATCAGCAGGTCGGGGGTTCAAATCCCTTCGCCAGCTCCATCGGCATTGTTAGGTAAGCGTCCAGAAAACACGCGTTTCCAAACAACAGAGAGTTGGCGAGGTAGCGAAGCGGTCAAACGCAGCAGACTGTAAATCTGTCGCCCTAGCGGCTTCGAAGGTTCGAGTCCTTCCCTCGCCACCATCCTTCGCCCGCCAGAGCTCGCGAGCGATCGCGAGCGAGCGGCGGCGGGCTTCGGATGGCAAGCCACCGGACGCCAGTGAGCGAGGCGGTTGACGGTTGAATCGACGGCGGGCTTGCCCGCCGCAGCGCGACGCAGCGAAGAGAGCGAGCGCAACAGGCGGGAGTAACTCAGTGGTAGAGTCACAGCCTTCCAAGCTG
>Ga0075425_100009227_pt1 | contig 10494 bp, 7 predicted proteins | sample SoiMethybrSBSTD4_FD_75300 | JGI IMG/M metagenome (GOLD analysis project Ga0075425, IMG submission 75300) | Bulk soil microbial communities from a Populus tree surrounding site in Tennessee, USA - Soil MetaG P. TD hybrid SBSTD4 | ecosystem: Environmental > Terrestrial > Soil > Tree plantation...
CGCAGCGCCAGCCACGCCTCGAACGGCCCGGCGATGCCGCCGGCGAGCGTGCGCCATTCCCCCAGCGAGGTGGCGATCGCCTCGTCGCGGGTCGCGATCGATCCGAGGAGCAGGTCTGCGTGCCCGGACGTGCCCTTCGTCAGCGAGGTCAGCGTCGCCGTCGCCCCGAGGTCGAGCGGTCGTTGCAGCACGCCGGTGGCGACCGTGTTGTCGACGACGAGCGGCGCACCGGCCTCGTGGGCCAGCTTGGCGAGGGCCGCGATGTCGGCCACGTTCAGCAACGGGTTTGACGGCGTCTCGCCCCACAGGATGGCTGGACCGGCCGCGAGCTCCCCCCGGACCGCGTCGAGATCGAGCATGTCGACCCGGACCGGCGTCGTCCCGAATGGGCTCAGCCGGTCGGCGAGCCTGCCGATGTTGTAGTAGCCGTCGTTCGGCAGGATGATCCGCGACCGGCCCGGGGCCAGTGACAGCATCAGCGCCATCGCGGCCGCCTGCCCCGAGGCGAAGATCGTCGCCGTCGCCCCCTCGAGCTGCCCGAGGCCCTCCTCGAGCGCGGTCCAGGTCGGGTTGCCGTCGCGGCCATAGGCGCGCGCGGCCACCGGCGGCCCCGCGGAGATGTACGCGCTCGTGGCCACGATCGGCGGCGCGAGGGGCGCGCCCGGCTCGCGCTCGACGCCTGCATGCACCAGCATCGACTCGATGTCGAAGTCGTCGCTCATCCGCGCATTCTCGCGCCGTTGGGGTCGACGAGGACGTCCGCGGCAACAACGCCTGCGACCCGATCGGCAAAGACATCGACCTCGATCGCCTCGCCCTCGGGAATCCCAGCCGGCAGGTAGGTGGTTCCGATCGTCCGACCGACCGTGTAGCCGAAGGCAGCGCTCCGGAGGCGCCCGACCACCTCGCCGTCGACACGGACCGCCTCGCCGCCGTAGATGGGCAGCCAGTCCGAGCCGCCGATGACAACCGTCCGAAGGCGGCGTGCTGGGCCGCCGGGCTCGGCGGCGCGTCTTGTGAGCAGCGCCTCGCGACCCACGAAGTCACCCGCGTCGAGACGGACGAAGCGGTCCATGCCTGCTTCGAACGGGGTCTCGCGCGGCGTCAGCTCGGCGCCGAAGTAGCGGTAGCCCTTCTCGAGCCGGAGTGACTCGAGCGCGCGGTAGCCGATCGGCTCGAGGGCGTGCGGTTGGCCCGCGGCGACCAGCGCATCCCAGACCGCGACGGCCTGCCCCGGCGCGATGGTGAGCTCCCAGCCGAGCTCGCCCGCGTAGCTGAGGCGGGTTGCCAGCACCGTCGCGGCGCCGACCTGGATCGCTCGAGCCTTGCGCACCGGCAGCGCGGCGTCGTCGACGGCATCGCTCGTCACCGTGCCGAGCACGTCGCGGGCGCGCGGGCCCCACAGCCCGACGATCGTCCAGTCGTCGGTCGCGTCGCGGACCTCGACGGCGTCGATGGGCGGGTCGTCGGCGGCGCGCGCGACCAGCCAACCGAGATCTGCGGCGAGGTAGCCGGCGCCGGTGAGGACCCGAAATCGATCGTCGGCCAGCCGGGTCGCCGTGACATCCGCGACGACGCCGCCGTTCACGTCGAGGAACTGCGTGTAGATCGCCGACCCGACCGGTCGATCCATGTCGTTCGCGGCGGCCCGCTGCAGGAGCGCGAGCGCCCCCGGGCCTGAGACCTCGATCTTGCCGAACGACGTCAGGTCGATGAGCCCGACGCGCTCGCGGACGGCGCGGTGCTCCTCCCCCACCCGATCGAACCAGTCCGGCCGTGCCCAGCCTCGCTCCCGTGGCAACCGACCGGTGCGCGACCACGGCTGGCCCGGCCGGTGGAGGTCCGCGCGCTCCCAGCCGGCCTTCGTCCCGAAGACCGCCCCAGCTCTTTCGAGGCGCCCGTGGAGCGCCGACAGGCGGCGTGGGCGGCCGGCCACATCCGCGTCGTACGGGAAGCGGAGCCGGTAGTAGTCGCCGTAAGTCTCGCGCGCGAGGGCCGCCGCGAACTCGCGGTCACGGTAGGTGTCGGCAAAGCGCCAGGCCCGGTACGGCGCAATGTCCACGCCGGGATCGCCGGTCGTGATCCACGCCGCTACCGCCCGCCCGATCCCGCCACCACCACCGAAGCCGTTGAGGGACAGCCCGGCCGCCACCCAGAAGCCGCGGACACCGGGCATGGGGCCGACCAGCGGATTTGCGTCCGGCGTCATGGCGTCGGGGTGGCAGACGAGTCGGACTGCCTCGGCGTCGGCGAGGAACGGGAAACGGCGGATGGCGCCCTCCATGAGCGGCTGGAAGCGGTTCCAGTCGGGCGCCATGGAGGTCGCCGCGTGATCCCACGGCGCGCCGTCGAGCCAGCGGGCGGGCGGGTCCGCCTCGTAGCCGCCGAAGAGCATCCCGCCGTGCTCGGCCTTGCCGTACACGAGGTTGTCCGGGTCGCGCCAGGCGGGCATGTCCGGGGGTAGCTCGTGGCCGGGCACCGCCTTGAGCGCCACATGCTGATGGTCGACCGGCGTCGACGGGATGAAGGCATCGACCATCTCGGCGATGCGCGGCGCCCACAGGCCCGCGGCATTCACGACGATCTCCGTGTCGATCGGCTCGCCGCCGTCGACAAGCACGCGCCGAATCTCGCGCCGCGGCCCGAGCTCGAAGCCGGTCACGCGGGTGTTCGTCCGTATTCGCACGCCCATCGCCCGCGCGGCCGCCGCGAGCCCGTGCGTTGCCCCGTGCGGGTCGAGGTAGCCGTCTCCCGGCAGGTAGACCGCGCCGTACAGCGCTTCCGGCGAGATCGCGGGCAGCAGTCGGCGCGCCTCCGGGGCGGAGATGACGTCGACGTCGAGGCCCACCCCGCGCGCGCGGCTCGCCGTTCGCTCCAGCTCCTTCAACTGCTCGGGCGACGACGCCAGCCGGACCGAGCCGACCGCCGAGAAGACACCGAGGCGCCCGTACAGCTCGATCGAGTAGCGCCGCCAGGCGAGCATCGTCGACGACGGGTTGAACGCCGTCACGAGGCCGGCAGCCTGGGATGTGGCACCGGCGGTCAGGCCCGCCTTCTCGACCAGGAGCACGTCCGTCCAGCCCTGCTCGGCGAGGTGATAGGCGACGCTCACGCCCGTGATCCCGCCGCCGATGACGACGACGCGCGCCTGGTCAGCCACGAGGGTGAAGTTTGGCGATCCGCGGGTTCTTCGGTGAGCGTCAGGCGCCCGATGCGTCCGCGAGCGCACGCTCGAACGCGGGGCGCGCGGCGACGTCGAGCAGCCGGTCGAAGTGGTCCGCGGCGTACGCGACGAAGTCGACGTCGAGCGTCGAGATGCCCTGCTGCAGCACGCCCCACATCGCCTCGCGGAAGTCGGAGACCACCCGCATCAGCGTGATCCGGGCGAGCTCCGCCGGCCGAACCGCGCCCGCGTACGCCTCGAGCAGCACCTCGTCCTGCTCTGGCTCGAGCTCGTGGTTGATCGAGAAGTTGCCGAGGTCGAAATACGGGTCGCCCATGCCCGCGTACTCCCAGTCGACGATGCGGACCCGCGACCCGTCGTCGATGAAGTTCGCGTTCAACAGGTCGTTGTGGCACGGCCGCAGCTCGACCGGCGCGGTCAGGAACGCCAGCTCGATCCGCCGGGCGATCGCCTGGGCGAGGTCGTATTCGGGCGGGATCGGCACGCCGCGCGAGAGTGCGAGCGCGCGATAGGCCTCGACGATTCGGAACGGCACGAACAGGCCCGGGATCGCGGGGCCGTCGTGAATCCGCCGCAGCGTCTCGCCGACGGCCCGGAGCCGCTCTGGCGTGCGCATCTCCGGCTCCGGGATCGGCCGGCCCTCGATGAACCGGGTCACGAGGTAGCCCTCGGGCCGGATGAAGGCGAGCACCTCCGGGCCCACGCCCACCCCCGCCGCGGCGACGGTCGCGGCGTGCTCGACCTCCCGGCTGATGCCGAGCAGGTGCGTGTCGTTGCCGGCGAGGCGGATGACGTACTTCGCGCCGTCCGCGGCGCCGGTGACGAGGAAGTTGCGATTGGTGATGCCGCCGGAGAGCGGCACGAACCTCAGGACGCCGGCGGCGAGCTCGGGCAAGCGGCGGAGCGCGCTGGTGAGGTCATCACGCAGCGCGCCCCGTAGCTCCTCCTCGGTATTCGACGTCATGGCCGGCCGGGCGCCGGTCGGGCTAGGCGATGACCGTCTCGCCGGTGACGAGGTCCGCCTCGGTCACGTCGGCCTTGCGCCCCTGACCGGTGGCGACGTAGTACACGGCGCCGACGATCAGAATCAGCAGGATCGTCGCCTCGAAGAACGGGATGTCCGGCAGGAACGAGATCGTGTTGCCACCCGACTTGAGGATCGTCAGGGACGGGTTGGTGAGATCGCGCAGGTCGCTGCCGAACGAGCCGAACAGCGGGTTCTTCCAGAGTCCGAAGTTGATGACCATCAGCCCGCCGTAGACCAGGGCGAGGACGTTGATGATCGTGCCCCAGCTGCCCAGGCTGAACCACGCGCCCTTGTGCGGCCAGCCGCGACGACGGGCGGCGAGGACACCGATGTTGGCCATCAGGTAGCTGAGGTAAATCAGGCCGGTTGCGCCGGTCGCGAGCAGCCCCGGGCTGTCCGTAATGAGGAACGGGACGGCAGCCAGGACGCCAACCGCGATCGCCGCGTTGGCCGGCGTCTTGAAGGTGCTGCTCACCGAGGCCCAGGCACTGCCCAGCGGGAAGCGGCCATCACGGCCCATCGAGAAGAGCAGCCGGACGGTCGCGCCCTGGATCGCGGTGACGCACACGTACACCGCGACGAGGATCACATAGAGGTAGACATTGCCCCATGTCTCGCCGAGGCCGGCGACGATTGACGTCGCGATCGGCGCCGTGTCCGTCTTGGAGGCCTCGAGGTCGGGGATGGCAAGAATGATCGCCAGCAGGAAGATCGCCCCGATCACGCCGGAAACCCAGATCGCCGAGAGAATGCCGCGCGGCGCCTGGCGGCTCGCGTCAAGCGTCTCCTCGCCGAATGTCCCGGCGGTGTCGAAGCCGTAGACCACGAACAGGCTCATGAACATCGCGATCGCGAACACCGGCAGGTAGCCGCCGGTCTCCGCCGTCTCGACGCCCGCGGTCTGGGTCAGAACGGAGATGTCCTGGTGCCGGCCGACGAGGAGCAGGATGACCGCGAAGACTGCCATACCGAGGATCTCGGCGGCGACGCCGACGTTGTTGACCAGCGACAGGACGCGGACGCCGATGATGTTGATGATCGTGCTCGAGACGAGCGATACCAGACCCCAGAAGACCAGGTTGTTCATGCCCGGGATCGGGCTCGGATCATCGAGCTTGAAGCCGAAGATCGATGACAGGACGAGCGGGACCGTCGCGGCGACCGCGGTCACGGTCACGAGGCCGGCCCAGAAGTAGAACCAGCCAGTGAACCATCCCAACGTCCGGTGGGTAAGTCGCTTCGACCATTGGTAGATCGAGCCCGCGACCGGGAAGTGGCTGGCCAGCTCGGCGAAGTTCAGTGCCACGAACGTCTGGCCGAGGATCACGATCGGCCACGACCAGAAGAACGCCGGCCCGCCGATGCCAAGCCCGAGCGCGATGAGCGTGAACGTGCCCGTCGACACCGAGATGTAGCTGAACGCGACGGCGAAGTTCGAAAAGAAGCCCAGCGACCGCTGGAGCTCGGGCTTGATCCCGAGCGACCGCAAGTGGGCGTCGTCTCGTGCGGCGACGTCCGAGTTCGTGGATGGACCCGACACGGTTGCCTCCCTCTACCACCGCGAACAACGTGCGACCGGGTTCGCGAGCCGGACCTCTTCGGGGAACACCGAGACCTTGGGCATGTCTCGGGCCCTCGCCCCGAGCGCGCGGCGGAGCATAGAAGTGGCCGGAATCGGAATCAAGGGCGAATCACTGCATGGACGACGGATTTCGCGGTTCCTTGCCCGCGTGAGCGCGAGATTCGATGGCGGCGGCCTGCTCCGGGCGGCCTGCCGGGTCAGGCGCGGGCGAGCAGCGCTTCCGAGAGCGCGGCGGGCACGGGCCGGTGCCACTCCACCGGGCTGACGTACCTGTCCACCATCGCGCGTGAGCCCTCGACCCCGAGCTCGTGCATGAGGAAGCGGATCTTGTTCGCCTGGGCGACGAGGATCTCGTCCTTCGTCTCGAGGTCCCACAGCTGGCGCTTGAACGGCCCCAGCGCCTTCTTCCGCGTCGTGTACACGAACTGCTGATCGGTCTGGTCGGCCTTGCGCTCGTCGAGGGTGTTGGCGAAGCACCACTCCTCGATCTGCTTGTGCAGCGATGGCGGGAACGCCGGGTGCTCGTACAGCAGATTCTGGAACCCGGTCGCGAGGTGGATCTCCGCCACCTCGACCTCGCGGAAGCGGTGGAAGTCCTCGTCGGGCAGCGTCGACGCGCCGTGCTGGACGGTCCCGGCGAGGCCGTACTCCTCGCGCGCGACGACGCCGAGCCGCTGGTGGACGCCGAAATCGACGGCGACCGCCGCGACCGTGCCGTCCGGGTTGACCGTGCCGCCGTGCGACGTGCCGGTCTGGACGCTGACCTTCGAGATCGCCACGCCGTTGCTCCCGGCCGCGGACGACCCGGCGAGCTCGATCTTCAGCCCGTCGAGGTAGGCGCGCAGCTCGGCCTCGGTGGAGTTCTCCTTGCCGACCTCGCCGATCTCGCCGCCGATGCTCACCGTGACGCCGTCGGCCTCGAGCGAGCGGATGAGCGTCGCCAGCTCGGCGGTGCGCTCGTAGTTGTCGCGCTGCTGGGCGTCGACGTCCTCGCGGGACAGGTCGACCAGGGTCGAGGCGTCGATGTCGATGTTCCGGTACCCCGCATCGATGGCGAGCCGGCAGGCGCGCCGGATCTCCTCGGTCATCGCTTCCGGGTCCGCGGCGTACTTCTTGGCGTTGAACTGGTAGTGGTCGCCCTGGAGGAACACCGGCCCCTGCCAGTGCGCGGCGATCGCGCCGGCGAGGACCGACGTCGCATAGTCGATCGGGCGCTGGTAGCTGTACGTCTGCTCGCTCCGTGCCAGCTCGAGGATCAGTGCCCCGACGTCCTCGGTCTCGGCCGTCTCGAACGCGATCCGGGCCATGTCGAAGGTCTGGGCGCGGATGTTGATCGCGGGCACGGTGAAGCCCGAGACCTCGCCGCGGGCGCGGGCCATGTACAGATCGTGGATGCTGGCCGAACGCGCCCCAAGCTCCTGCGCCGCCTCCCAGACGATCCACTGGGCAGCCTCGACTGTCGCCGGGTCGTCGGCGAACGCCGCAGTCCAGGCGAGGTCACGGATCCCATCCGCTCGCAGGCGCGCCACATCGTCGATGACGAAGCGGCCCTCGTGCCAGTCGACGATGCCGCTGAGGCGCGAGAGCAGGGCGGAGACGGAGGTCGCGACTTCAGGCATGGCGCAATTATCCCGTTGCAGCGGCGTCCCGGCCTTGCCGGGCCGGTCGCGGTGATGTCAGCCGTTGCTCAGAAGGGCTTGACGACCATCAGGAAGACGATCACGGCGATGGCGACCGCGAGGATCATGCCGCCCCGACGCGCCGAGTTGACCGTCGCCAGCAGCTCCGGCGGGGGTCCCTTCGGCGCCTCTGCCGGCGCGCCCGCGGGGCCTGCCCCGGTCCCCGGCGGCGGACCACCGCCGGTCAGCGCCACGATCTTGTGGCCGAGCGGGATCTGGACGAAGAGCGCGAAGCCGAGCGCGAAGAGGTAGATCACGATCGCAACGTCGAGCCAGAGTGCCTTGGTCAGGTCGATATTCGCCGTCCAGATGAGCCCGAGGCCGGTCAGGCCCTGCAGGATCGCGAAGGGTCGCACGATCCGATCCGAGATCGCCGAGCTCACGCGGGAGCCGAAGTTCGCGTGCATCGGTTCGTTGCCGGACATCATGCCGAGCAGCGGGAACGTGCTGTACGTGGCGCCGAACGCGATGACTGCGCCCAGCACGTGAGCGAACAGGAACCATGGGAACAGGTTCAACGGGACGCCTCCTCGGGGTGCTCGGACCGCTCCCCCGGCTCGTTCGCCTGAGGCTAGCACCGGTCAATTCGTGCGGTGTTCCGGTCCCTCGCCTGGCCCGTGCCCGTGCGCTGCCTCGAGGTCGCCGCCCGAGCCGTGGGCACCGCCATACCGGACCCGGTAGCCGGCGACGAGCCGCTGCACCTCGTCGAGCTTCGTGACCCCGCCCTTGGCCAGGCCGGCCAGGTCATCCCGGCGGTGGTGCAGGTCGGCCTCGAGATCGCCGGCGCGGCGCCCGAGGCGCGCGGCGATCTCGGGCAGCACGCCCCACGCGAAGTGCTCGTACTTGCCGAGGCGGTCGTCCCACGTCGCGAGCACGGCGGGATCGAGTCGTTGCGGGTGGCCGTGCGCGTCCCGCGCCAGCGGGCGGACGTAGTGCGCCGCGATCACGCGCAGCCGTCCGCGCCGCGCGCCGGGCGATTCGCCGAGCACCAGGACGCAGCCGAGGAACGTCAGCTGGTCCGGCGTCAGCGGCAACGGACCGGCGCCCAGGCGCTCCCGAACCTCGGCAAGCGAGCCGGCCTCGATGACGCCACCGGCCCGCCGGCCACGAACCAGGCTGCTCGCACCGGCCGCGGTCAGCGGGGCGACGAGGGCATCGACCGCCTCGTCGGCATGGACCGAGGCCAGCGCGCCGGCCAGCAGCTGCCCGCCGGCGCCGGCCCTGCCGGGGGGCACGGCGACGACGAGGGGGATCCGGTCCTCGACGAGCAGCCAGACGAGGGCGCCGAGCTCGGCGTCGAGGACGCCCTGCGCGATGAGGGCGACCAGGGATGGCGCGTCTCCGACGGTGGTCGGGGTGTCGGCGGGCACGCCGGCGAGCCTAGCCGAAGGTCCGATGGCCCATGCCAGGCGGCCGAATCTCGCCCGGATATCGGCGCGGACTGGTCACGCCGAGATTGGTTTGACACGGGCCAGCGCCGGACCCTAGACTCCGCCGGCCGGCGCCGTGTGGCCCGGTCCCCGTTACCGGAGGGTTGTGGAATGACGAGCTTCATGCTCACCAGGCGACTGGTCGCGCCTTATGGCGCCGCCGGACGCGGGAGATCTGTGCCCACCTCGAGGTAGCGGACGGGCGGCAAGGCCGCTCAACACGCAGGAACCACGAACCGTGGGCCGGATCGGGCCCACGGTTTTTCGTTTTGTCCCGGGCTGCACACGGGACCGATCGACAAGCCGCGAGCCACCCGCAACCGCCGGGTCGGCAAGCGGCTTTCTCATGTGGCCACAACCTCGCAATCAAGGAAACGACCGATGACGAGCACAACGCTCCAACAACCGAAGACGGCGCAGGACCGATCGTTCGATCCAGCGCGACTGCCCGTCCCGGGGATCGCACCGAACCGCAGCGGCGGCGTCGGTGGCGGTTCGCGGAGCGTGCCCGCGCTGCTCGTCGATCGAGTCACCAAGCGCTTCAAGGTCGGGCGCCAGAAGCGACCGGTGATCGCGATCAACGACGTCTCGCTCCGCCTGGAGCGCGGCGGCACGATCGGGGTCCTGGGCGCCAATGGCTCGGGCAAGTCGACGCTGATCCGGCTCATCTCGGGCCTGCTCACGCTCGACGAGGGCCGGGTCGAGGTGTTCGGCCACGACATCCAGCGCGAGGAGATGGCGGTCAAGCGGCTCATCAACCGGGTGAGCGTGGATGCCGCCTTCTTCAAGAAGCTGAGCCCGATGGAGAACCTGCTGTTCGCAGCCAGGCTCTACGGGATCGACGCGAGGGATGCCCGCCGGAACACCGTGCTGATCACCGAGCGCCTCGGCATCGCCGAGAAGCGCCTCGGCCGGCCGGTGGAGCAGATGAGCCGGGGGATGCAGCAGAAGGTCGCGATCGCGCGAGCCCTGCTGACGAGCCCGTCACTGCTCCTGCTCGACGAGCCGACCACGGGTCTCGACCCGCGCTCGAAGCTCGACGTGCAGACGTTCATCGAGGACATCCGGCGCAGTCACGACGCCTCGATCGTGCTGACCACGCACGACCTCGATGAGGCCGAGCGGCTGTGCGACGACATCGTCGTCCTGAACGACGGCAAGGTCGTCGCCCACGGCTCGCCCGAGGTGCTGAAGCGCCTCGTCGCGGACCGCTATGGCGAGGCCCCGACGATGCACAACGTGTTCATGACCTACACCGGCCGCTCCCTCGACGAGGACGTCGAGGAAGAGGCCGACGACGAGGACTGAGTGATACGACCGTCCGCTCAGCCGAGTGCCGACGAAGGCGGCGGCGAGCAGCCTGACGAGCGCACTTGAACGTGCGTGAGCCAGGCAGCGGAGCCGCCAACGCACGTCGGCGCCGGATCAGCGGACGGTCATGAAGGGAGGTGAGGCCAGATGATGCAGATGAACAGAGTCGTGTTCGAGCTGGCGCAGGAGCGCCGGGAACGTGAGATCGCGGACGCCGCGGAGCACGCCCGGGCTCGGCAAAACCAGCCCGACGTCAACCCGGTTCGACGCGCGCTGGGTCG
>Ga0075425_100009228_pt1 | contig 10494 bp, 8 predicted proteins | sample SoiMethybrSBSTD4_FD_75300 | JGI IMG/M metagenome (GOLD analysis project Ga0075425, IMG submission 75300) | Bulk soil microbial communities from a Populus tree surrounding site in Tennessee, USA - Soil MetaG P. TD hybrid SBSTD4 | ecosystem: Environmental > Terrestrial > Soil > Tree plantation...
GACTCGGCGACCGGCGATCTCGGCATCGCGGTGCAATCGAAATTCCCGAACGTGGGGGGCCTCGTGCCGTGGGCAAAGGCGGGCGTAGGCGCGGTCGCGACCCAGGCGCTGAGCAATACCGATTACGGCGAGAAGGGCCTCGAGCTGATGGCGCGCGGTGCGACGGCACCCGAAGCGATGCGCATCATCATGCGCACCGACCCGCAGCCGTCGCAGCGCCAGGTCGGCATGGTGGATGCCCACGGGAATTCGGCGAGCTGGAGCGGCGATTCGACATTCGACTGGGCGGGAGGGAGAACCGGCAGCCGGACGGCCGGACGGCCTGACGGCCAGGTCGGTGCCAAAGGTCAGTTGATCACCGGATACGGCTACGCCGCGCAGGCGAACATCATGGTGTCGGATGCCACCGTGCGAAACATGGCGGAGACGTTCGAGCGGACCAAAGGAACGCTCGCCGACCGGCTGATCGCGGCGCTGGTGGCGGGCCAGGCGGGCGGCGGAGACAAGCGAGGGATGCAGTCGGCGGCGCTACTCGTCGTGCGCGCGAAAGGCGGATACCTCGGCGGCACCGATCGCTACATCGACATCCGTGTCTACGATGCGCCCGATCCCATCAAGGAGCTGCAGCGCCTGTACGCACTGCACAAGCTGTACTTCTTCACGAGCGATTCGGCCGACCTGATCACGATCACGCCGGCGCTGCAGAAGGAGCTCGAAGCGATCCTCCTGCGCGAGCCGGTGAATCAGTCGCAAAAATGGCTCGACGCGCCACAACCGGCGCTCAACCAGAAATTTCTCACCGCGCTCGCCAATTTCATGTACTGGGAGAATTACGACGTGCGGGTGCGGATGGACGGCAAGATCGATCGCGTGGCTTTAGAGGATATCCGGCGTAACAGAAAAACGGCGAGATAGGCGGATCACGGTGTTTCGGTGCACTGTCCCGTGAGCCGCTCGTGGTCGGAGGAGTTGGCCTGGTCCGCAGTCAGTGCCTGGCGCAGCAGCGGGCATCCTTCGCCCTGGATCGGAGCGATGGTCACCGCGGCTTCGAACATGCGCAACGCGCGCTCGGGAGCGCCGTTTGCCAGATAGGTCCGCGGCTCGTAGAACGCGAGCCACACGAAAATCCGCGCGAGTTGGCGGCGCGCGCTCGATGCTTCCAGGCTGTCGCCATGCTGGACGGTTTTCTGCAGGTCGGCAATGTGGAGCTCGCTCGTGAGCTTCTCGCGCGTGGATGATCTCGTGCCGGCGCGCTCACGTTCGAGCAGCCGTTGAAGCTCGAACGCCTGGCGCTTCTCGCGCTCCGCCACACGACCCGCTTCGGCGTCGTAACGGGCGACGGCCGGATCGCTCCGAAGCATTTCGGCCCTGTCGAGCGCGGAACGCGCCTCGGGCCACCGCGCGTAGTCGCGCGCAATGGCTTGGTTCAGCCGCAAGGCCTCCGCACGGCGGCCCTCCGACTCCAACTCCGTCGCTCGGGCCAGCTCAGCCGTGAGGCGTGCGCGAACGAAACTGGAATCGAGTGGTCGCAGGCCGCCAAGCATCGCGCGCAGCTCGAACCAGTCGAGCGCATCGCCACATTGCGTTGCCGGGGGCCAGCTGTGAGGGCCCACGAACTCAACGGTGCGGTGCGGTACGCGCAGGACCTCGAGCCGCTCGCCCATCTCGAAGACTTCCTGGTAATTGAAGTCGCGCGTCCCGGCAGCGCCGAAGACCGCGAATGTCGAATCGCCCGCGAACGCCATATCCGGGCCGCCGAATCCAAAGCCGAGTGCTCCGCCGACGGCGATGACGCCGGCCACCTGACCGCGCAGCAGCGTCGCAAAGCGGAGCGCGGCGCGCGCGGTGCCGGAGAATCCGGCCAGATACAGGCGGTTTCGATCGATCGCCAAGCCCTGGCTCGACGCGAGCATCGCGTTCATCGCGTTGACATTTGCCTCCGGCGGGCCATCACTGAGGGAGTTGTATGAGCTCATCACGATCCAGCCGAGGCGGCCGGCCGCATCCTCGAACAACTTTTCCGCGAGCAGCGCGCGCCCCCGTGGGTCGAGCACGAAGAGGATCGGCCAGGTCCGGGCCGTCGAGTAGCCGGGTGGCAAGTAGAGCACGTAGCTCTGTGACGTGTCGGTCGCTGCGACAACGCGCTCCTGGAGCTGCCCCGCGGAGAGTTGGGCGGCGATCATCAGGCTCGCGATACTCCATGGAATTGCCATACGTTTTGAGAATGACGATTTCACTGTGCGCATGGGACGGCAAAACTGCCAGAGTTTCGTTAGAAGGCTGGAGGACGTCATGGACGTGAAGCGCGGTCGGATGGTTTTTCTCGGGTATGGGAAGTACTGGCGCTCGGATCGAATTCTCGGTCTGACTCCCATCGAGCAGGGGCGCGGCCCCGGCCAGAGGACGAACGTGTTCATCGAGGGACAGGTGGAGCCGATCGTCGCCTCCCGAACCGAGCAGGCGATTCTCGAGGACATGGGCGCGTCCGACGACAGCTTCCAGCAGGAGGCGCTGCGCCAGGCCACGCGCGAGCTCCTCGAGGCGTTCCACGAGTTCTCGCCGGTGCTGCGGCGCGCGCTGCAGAACGAGCATCACTTCGACGTGGAGAAGTGGGAAGCGCGGCTCGGCAACCTGCTGCGGCCCACCGCGCAGGCTGACCTCGCTGAACAAGACGATCTGTTCGCCCGATGAACGGCGACCGCAGTTTCTTCGGCCACCCGCTCGGCCTTGCCACGCTCTTCTTCACCGAGATGTGGGAGCGCTTCAGCTACTACGGGATGCGCGCCTTTCTCATCCTGTATATGGTCCACGCGCTGGGATTCGACGACAAGCATGCCGGACGCGTGTACGGGAATTACACCGCCGGCGTCTGGGCCGCGGCGATCGTCGGAGGCATCATCGCGGACTGGTGGCTGGGACAGTACCGCAGCGTACTCATCGGCGGGATCATCATCGCTCTGGGCCACTTCACGCTGGCGTTTCACCCGCTGCCTTTCTTCTACGTCGGTCTGTCACTCATCGTGGTCGGGACCGGCCTGCTCAAGCCGAACGTCTCGGGCATCGTCGGCGGGCTGTACGAGCCGGGGGACGCGCGGCGCGACGCGGGCTTCTCGATCTTCTACATGGGCATCAACCTCGGCGCGTTCATCGGGCCGATCATCGCCGGGTGGCTGGCGCAGAAAGTGGATTGGCATTTGGGGTTCGCCTGCGCTGGCGTGGGGATGTCGCTGGGACTGGTGCAGTACGTGCTCGGGCGGCGCAGCCTGCAGCCGGCCATCGAGCGGTTGGCCTCCTCCCGGAGGGCGCCGCCCGTCTCTAGCCCCGCGGCGGGGGCAGCGCCGCCAAGCGGGTTCCTGGGATTCACCGGGACGGAGTGGAAGCGCATCGCGGCGATGGGCGTGTTCTTCGTCTTCGCGGCAATCTTCTGGGGCGCGTACGAGCAGGCGGGATCCAGCCTCAACCTGTTCGGCGACCGTTACACCACGCTCAACGTTTTGGGATTCAGTTTCCCGTCGAGCTGGTACGTCTCGGTCCAGGCGATTCTCGTGATCATCCTTGCGCCGGCGTTCGCCTGGCTCTGGATTCGCCTCGGCCAGTACGAGCCCACGACGCCCACGAAGTTCGGCTTCGGCCTGCTCTTCGTCGGCCTGTCGTTCCTGTTTCTGCTCATTCCAGCGGCGGCGATTCAAGGAACGCCGGGGCTCCGCGTCTCTCCATTCTGGCTCGTCGGCTGCTATTTCATCCAGGAGCTCGGCGAGCTGTGCATTTCGCCCGTGGGCTTGTCGGTGTTTACTAAGCTCTCGCCCGTCAAGACCGTCGGAATGATGCTCGGCCTCTGGTTCCTCGCCGACTCGGTCGGCAACAAGGTCGCTGGGTACGCCGCGGGGTTCATCTCGAGTGCACCCCTGACTCAGCTCTTCGGGGTCGTGGGCGCGGTCTGCGTCGGCGCGTCGCTGGTCGCGTTCGCGATCGTCAGGCCCGTCAAGCGGCTGATGGGCGGAGTGCACTAGTGGCGCAGCCGGTCGTGCAGCAGCGCGACACCGCCGGATGGTTCGGTCATCCGCGCGGGCTGTCGACGCTGTTTTTCACCGAGATGTGGGAGCGCTTCAGCTTCTACGGGCTCAAAGCGCTGCTCATTCTGTTCATGACCGCGAGCGTGGCCAAGGGCGGGCTCGGGTTCACGGACAAGCTGGGCGGTACCATCATGGGCTTGTACGGCTTTGGCGTGTACGCCTTAGCCATCGTCGGTGGCTCGCTGGCCGACCGGGTGTTCGGGCAGTACCGCAGCGTGCTGTTGGGCGGAATCATCATCGCGCTCGGGCACTTCAGCATGGCGGTTCCGACCCTCCCCACGTTTTTCTTGGGCCTGTGTTTCATCATGACCGGCACCGGCCTCCTCAAGCCCAACGCCAGCACGATGGTCGGTGCGCTGTACGACCAGGCCGACGCGCGACGCGACGCCGGTTTTTCGATCTTTTATGTCGGCATCAACGTGGGCGCATTCGCGGCGCCGTTTATAGTCGGGACGTTGGGGCAGAGCGTGAATTGGCATTTGGGTTTCGCGTGCGCCGGCGTCGGCATGATCATCGGACTGATTCAGTACGTGGCCGGAAAACCGCGGCTCCTGCCCGCACTGGAACGGCTGGGGCAGACGGAACGCCACGCCGCGCGGGTTACGGAGCCGTGGTGGCAGTTCACGACGGCCGAGTGGGGGCGGGTTGCCGCGATCGCCGTCCTGTTCGTGTTCTCGTCGATCTTCTGGGGTGCCTTCGAGCAGGCATCGTCGAGCTTGAATCTCTTTGCCGACCGCATGACCGACAACCGACTGTTCGGCCACGAATTCTATTCGACCTGGTATCAGTCGCTCAACTCGATGTACATGATCTTCGGGCTCGCGCCGTTGATCGGCTGGATCTGGGTGCGCATGGGCGACCGGCAACCCTCGAGTCCCGTAAAGTTCGCGCTGGGCTTGATCTTCGTGGGGCTCGGCTTCGCACTGATCGTTCCGGCCGCGAAGGTCGCACAGACAGGGGTGAAGGTCAGTCCCGGATGGCTCTTCGGATTGTACTTCCTGCACACGATCGGGGAGCTGTGCCTGAGTCCCGTCGGGCTCTCAATTGTCACGAAGCTGGCTCCGCAGCGCATCGTCGGCGCGATGATGGGAGTCTGGTTCGTATCGATTGCGGTCGGAAATATGATGGCGGGACTGGCAGGCGGACTCTTTCAAACGTTGCCGCTGCCCAAACTATTTGGAGCCGTGGCGGCTGTGGCGTTCGTAGCCGCACTTATCCTCTTGGCGATAACGCCATGGCTACGGAAACTCATGGGTGGGGTGCGCTGACGGTCATCGGGTGCTCGGCGTAGTGACACGCTGCGAGATGCCCCGGCGTGATCTCCCGCAGGGGCGGTACGTCAACCCGACACTTCTCACTCTTCAACGGATGCGGACACCGCGGGTGAAACGGGCATCCTGACGGCGGCCGGGCCGGCGATGGCATGTCGCCAGTCAACACAATCCGCTGCTTGCCCGCCTTGGGATCCGGTTCGGGGACCGCCGACAACAACGCCGTCGTGTACGGATGTCGCGGCTTCGCGTAGATCTCGGCCGCCGGCGCGCGCTCGACGAGCTTGCCGAGGTACATGACGGCGACGTCGTCGGCGATATGACGGACGACCGCGAGGTCGTGCGCAATGAACAGATAGGTCAGCCGGCGCTTCGTCTGCAGATCCGCGAGCAAATTGAGCACCTGCGCTTGCACCGAGACGTCGAGCGCGCTCACCGGCTCGTCGCACACGACGAATTGCGGCTCCACGGAGAGCGCGCGCGCGATCCCGACGCGCTGCCGCTGGCCGCCGGATAGCTCGTGCGGATAGCGCTTGGCAAACGCGGCGTCGAGTCCAACTTCTTCCAGCAGTGCCGGGACCGCGCCGTTCAGCCCGTGGATCTCGAGTGGCTCGCGCAGCGTCTCTTCCACGGTCATCCGCGGATTGAGCGAGCTGTACGGATCCTGGAAGACGATCTGCATGCGGCGGCGCAGCGCTCGGAGCGGCGCAGACTGCAGCGCGAAGACGTCGCTGCCGTCGAACAGCATCTTTCCCGCGGTCGGCTCCTGCAGCCGCAGCATCGTGCGACCAACAGTCGTCTTGCCTGAACCCGATTCTCCCACGAGGCCGAGAGTCTTGCCGGCGTCGATTGTGAAGGAGACACCGTCGACCGCGCGGACCGGCGCCTTGGGCGGGCCCAGACCAAACCAGCTGCGCTCGCCGGCATAGTGCTTCACCAGGTCCCGGACCTCGACGAGCGCCGTCACCGCCTTGGCACTCGGCGCTCGGGCTCCGTCACCAGCCAACAGCGCGCGGTGTGACCGGGCGCGCCTCCCCCGGTCTCGAGCAGCGGCGGCTCCTGCGCGACACACTTGTCCCAGGCATACGGGCAGCGCGGATGAAAGCGACATCCGGTAGGCCAGGCCGTCGCGGCGGGGACCTGACCCGGAATCGCATGAAGGCGGCTGCGCGGGGCGTCGATCCGCGGTACGGCGGCGAGCAGCCCTTCCGTGTACGGATGCGTGGGCCGCTCGAACAGGGCCTCGGTCGACGCGGTCTCCACGACGCGTCCCGCGTACATCACCACGACGCGATCGGCGTGCCCTGCCACGACGCCGAGATCGTGCGTGATCAGGAGCACGGCCATGCCCAGCTCGGTCCGGAGCTTGTCGAGGAGCTCGAGGATCTGCGCCTGGATCGTGACGTCCAGGGCCGTCGTGGGCTCGTCGGCAATCAGAACCTTGGGATTGCAGACCAACGCCATCGCGATCATGACGCGCTGCCGCATGCCGCCGGATAGCTGATGCGGATAGTGATCGATGCGCTCTTCCGGGTCGGGGATGCCCACCAGTCGCAGCATTTCGATCGCGCGGGCGCGCGCCGCGCCGCGCGAGAGATGCTGATGGATGATCGCGGCTTCGGCGATCTGATCTCCCACCGTGAACACCGGGTTCAGCGACGTCATCGGCTCCTGGAAAATCATCGCGATCTGATTGCCGCGGACAGCGCGGAGCTCCGGCAGGGGCAGGGCAAGCAGATTGCGGCCGTCGAATTCGATCAGGCTGCCGGGCAGGATATGGCCGGGTGGCTCGGGGATGAGTCGTAGGATCGACAACGACGTCACCGTCTTGCCGCATCCAGATTCGCCCACGATGCCGAGGGTCTCCCCGGCATACAGATCGAAGGAAACTTCGTCCACGGCGCGCGCCGTGCCCTTGCCGTGCTCGGTGACGAAGTACGTCTTGAGGTCGCGGACGCGCAGCAAGACCGGGTTGGTCACACGGGCTCCCGCTCGTGGGGATCGAGCGCGTCCTGCACGCCGTCCGCGACGGCGTTCAGCGACATCACCACCAGTGCAATCGCCAGTCCCGGCACGATCGTCGACCACGGCGCGCTGTAGATGCTCGGTGCGTTATCGGCGATCATGTTGCCCCAGGTCGGGTCCGGTGGTTTGATGCCGATGCCGAGGAACGAGAGGGACGCTTCGAGCAGCAGCACGTTCCCAACGCCCAGGGCCGCGGAGACGATGATCGGTGCCGCCGCGTTCGGTAGAACGTGGCGAAAGATAATCCGTCCCGTCTGCACGCCGAGCGCGCGCGCGGCCACGACAAAGTCCTGCTGGCGCAGTGACAGCACTTCGGCCCGGACCAGCCGGCTGGTCCCGAACCACGACGTCAATCCGATCGCGATGACGAGCGCGGCGAATGGCAGCCCATCCCACAGCGCGACGGCCATCAACAGGATAAAGATGCGGGGCAGCGCGAGTCCGACATCGACGCCGCGCATCAGGACCGCGTCGATCCAGCGTTGGTAGTAGCCCGCGATCGCGCCGACCAGAGTCCCGAGCGAGACCGCCATCAACGCGCCCAGCGCGCCGATACCCAGCGACACGCGCGCGCCGTACACCGCGCGACTCCAGACATCTCGGCTCAGCACGTCGGTCCCGAACAGGAAGGTCCACGATGGCGGCTGGTTCTTGAGATGCACGATGTCGAGCTGCCGGTTTGGATCGAACGGAGCGATGAGCGGCGCCGCGACCGCCACGATCACGAGAAATGTCAGGATGCCGAGTCCCCATGAGGTCGTGCGGTGGCGGAAGAAGCGGCGCCAGCGCTCGCCTCCTCCTCCCTGGCGCAGGCCGCGCCGGCGCAGCGCGCGCACAAATTCGCCCGCGAGCACGAGCGCGATACCGAGTGCGAACCACGTGCCGAGCGTCACGCCGTGACGACGTCGAGGTCGGAGGCGGTGCGGACGCGCAGCCGCGGATCGGCGACACCCAGGAGCAGATCGGCGACGAGATTGCCGGCGACGACCATCGTGCTGGCGATCAGCGCGGTCGCGGTGACGAGCGGATAGTCACGCGTCAGAATGGCCTCGAAGGCGAGGCGTCCCATACCGGGCCAGGCAAAAATGGTCTCGATCAACACCGCGCCCGTCAGCAGGAACGGCAGCGCCAGCCCAAAGCGCGTTATAAAGGAAAGCAGGGCGTTCCGCAGTTGATGGTGCAATACCACGCGTCGCTCGGGCGCGCCTTTGGCGCGGGCGGTGCGGATGTAGTCCTGACTCGCCACCGCGAGCATCGCCGCGCGCTGAAATCGCGCGGTGCCCGCGGCTCCGACCAATCCCAACGTCGTGGCCGGGAGGATGAGGTGCCAAAACCGGTCGGCAAGACAGAACGCCGAATCGATCACTGGGCACAGCACGGGATTGTTGGGTCCCCCGACGGGAAACCAGGCCAGCTTCTCGCCGAACACGAGCAGCAGCAAGAGTGCGAGCCAGAACGTGGGCAGCGAATAGACGAACAACGTGATGTTGGCGATGATCACGTCGGGCAGACGATTCGCCCGCCGCGCCTGATAGATCCCGAGCGCCAGCCCCAGCGCAAAGTCCAGCACGAGCGCGGCACCCGCCAGCTGCAGCGTGAACGGGATCGTCTCGGCGATGGCGTCGCGCACCGGACGATGCAGCGAAAACGAGTAGCCGAGATCGCCGCGAGCCAGCGCGAGCACGTACAGCCCGTACTGCTCGAGGATGGGCCGATCGAATCCCAGCTGCCGGTTCACTTCGTCGCAGACCGCGGGATCGACAATCTCATTCTGGCCGCCACAGGGTTTGCCCGGCGCGATGTGAATGAGGATGAAAACGAAGGTGACGACGGCGAAGACGATGGCTACGGACGCGAGCACGCGTCGCAGGAGCCACGCCGCCACCGTCACTTAACGCTCCACGCGATCTCGATCGATCTGCCGGTCGGGGGGAATGCGCCAGGTACGCAGCACCGCCGCCCACGAGTCGGGACGCAGCTGCACGTTGTCGACTCGCTTGTGGACTGCGGCGACGTTGTCGAGGGCGTACAGGAAAATCGCCGGTGCGTCGGCGTTCAGCGTTTCGATGGCGGCGCGCCACAGCTGCTTGGCCTTGTCGCGGCTGGTGGCCGTTCCGGCAAGATCGACGACGCGCTCGAAGTCCGGGCTGTAGTAGCGGCCGAAGTTCGAGCCGCCAAAGCCGGCTCGCGTCCACGTTTGCGCGATGCCGGAGCTGGGTGAGGGATCGTTGCTCCGGGACAAAATTGCCGTATCGAACTTTCCGGTCGCCACACGCTGACCGACCACACTGGGCTCGAGCTCGTCGATCTCGATGCGGACGCCCACCGCGCGGAACTGCTCCTGCAACAGCCGCGCGTACTGGCGCCGCAGCACGCTCGAGCTTGGCACGAGGATGTGGAACGCCAGCGGCTGCCCGTCCTTGTCGCGCACCCCGTCGCCGTCGTGGTCGCGCCAGCCGAGCGCGTTGAGGCGGCGGCCGGCCTGCGCGGTGTCGTAGGGAAGCTGGCGAATGTCTTCATCCCAGATCCAGAGGAGCGCCGACATCGGACCCGGCGGGACTTTCGCCAGGTCGCCCAGCGCGCTTTTCAGGAGCGAGGCGCGATCGACAGCCATGCTCAGCGCGCGCCGCAGCTCCCGGTCCGCGAACAGCGGGTTTGGCTTCGTCGTGTCGTCCGGCGAGCGCTGGTTGAACGACAGATAGGTGTAGACGTTGCCGCGGTAGGTGTACACTGACAGCTGCTGCGCAGCACGCGCTCGCTCGACGTTTTCCGGCGTCACGAGCTGCTCGCGCACATCCGCCTGGTCCGCGATCACCTGCTGCACCGCCACCTGAAGATTGGGGGTGATGCGCCAGATCAACCGGCGGATCCCGGGGCGGCCCAGGAAAAACGTCGAATCGGCGATCAGCTCGATCGACTGGGCGGGCTGCCAGGACACGAACTTGTAGGGCCCACAGCCGACCGGCTTGCGACCGAAAGCCGCAGTGCGCCACTGGTCGCGGGGCACCGGGCGCAGCAGATGCGCCGGCAGAATGCGCATGTGGTAGACCGCGTCGTAAAACATCTCGGGATAGCGCTCGCGGAACCGGAACACCGCGGTGAGCGAATCCCGCTGCGTCACGCTC